>Ga0210384_10003224_pt1 | contig 19025 bp, 8 predicted proteins | sample IncBWH2MmetaG_FD_160574 | JGI IMG/M metagenome (GOLD analysis project Ga0210384, IMG submission 160574) | Forest soil microbial communities from Barre Woods Harvard Forest LTER site, Petersham, Massachusetts, United States - Inc-BW-H-2-M | ecosystem: Environmental > Terrestrial > Soil >...
GAGGTCGTACTTCATATTGTCGCGGAGATAGTCGAAGCCGAACTCGTTGTTGGTGCCGTAGGTGATGTCGGCGCCATAAGCGGCGCGACGCTGCTCGTCGTCTAGATCGTGCACGATCACGCCGACGGAGAGGCCCAGCGCGCGATAGAGCGGGCTCATCCACTCCGCGTCGCGGCGAGCCAAGTAATCGTTGACCGTTACGATGTGCACGCCGCGCCCTGCTAGCGCATTGAGGGCCGCGGGCAGAGTGGCGACTAGCGTCTTGCCTTCACCGGTCTTCATTTCGGCGATTTTGCCGTCATGAAGGACCATGCCGCCGATGAGCTGCACATCGAAATGACGCATGCTTAGGAAGCGGCGGCCTGCTTCACGGACGATGGCAAACGCCGGAACGATGGCAGACTCGAGGGCCTTGCGCATAGACTCGCGAAACGTCGGCTCGCCCGGGTCGAGGTCCTTGAGCTGGTCCTGAATAGGCCCTTTTAGGTCTTGGAAGCGCGCCTTCAGCTCGTCGTCGCTGAGGGACTTCACCTCGGCCTCGCGCTCATTGACTGCCGCCACTAGCGGCTCGATTTTTTTGACGTCACGCTCGTGCTTGGTGCCGATAAATCGCGCAACGACCCTGTCGATAATCTGTGCTGGATCCATGAATGGTTCGTTTTTCTGCCGTGTTCGACCTGCGCTGGGCGCCCACATCGGAGCGGACCGATACCCCAGCGTAAACACTTTATTCTATCTGTTTAGATGCGTGAGCGCCAAACGGGAAGCAGGGAAGCTGACTAAGAAGTCGATCGCGCCTAGCTGGGGTGCAGCGGTGCTGCACCCCTACAACGTTGATACGGTGAGCCAAGACGCGGGGAAAGGCCGCAGGACTACGCGGACTCCGCCCTTCGCTACAGGGTGGGGCGACGTCACGGATAAATCGCGCGGACTATCTGGCGGGTATCGCGTTGGAGGCAACGATTCGCTTTGGCGTTTCTTCCGCGGTGCCGTCAGGCGAGAGATTGTCGGCTAGCAAACGGCGGAGCTTGCTGCGTTCTTCGAGGTTCATGTCCACGATTTCGAAGGACATGCCCTGACCGCGGTAATCGCGCAAAAGAGCGGTGGCTTGGAGATTGCGCAAACCGATATTCATCTTTAACTGAACCGGAGTACCGGGAGGAAGATGGCGATCGATTGTGGCGACTCCGCCGGCAAGGCTCGCGGTGCGAATTTCCATTCGGCAATTCTGGCTCAGATTGAGGCTGAAGGCGATCACCGGCTTTTGCAAGCGGACGCGAGTGTGGCGGCGCTGACGCACAAACTTGCAGTTGAGAGCCATTTCCAGCGGAGCCAGGGTGAGGTCGGCTTTGGTCAAGCCGCTCTTCGGCAAAAATTCCCTGGCCCACGCGAGATCGAGCTTCTCGAGCGCCTGCAAAGCGGTGATGCGGAGCTCCTGCGGGTGAGCCCAACCGAAAACTTTTTTGGATTCGACGATACGTTTGAGGGCGGCAATGGATTCGGGAGCATGGATACGGCCCAGTGCTTCGGCGGCCCTCACGCGCAAGAAAGGACCAGCTCCGGCGGGTACGTCACCGTCGACGATGTTCGCGAGGCGGCCGATGGCTTCGCGGTCCGCGGCGATGCCGATTTCGTCGATAACCAGCGGCATTACGAGCGGGTCCACGTGATCGAGGAGGTTCAACAGGATGCGGCAGCGCCCCGGCGCGCCGCTGGCCGAAAGCTGGCGCACAACGCGATCTTGCGAAATGCGCGGAAAAATCTTGATGCGGCCGGGAAGAAAAACTTCGACGGCTTGCGGATCGAGTTTGCTGAGGAGGCCAACCATTTCGGCAGCTTCAGGTATCGGCCCACCACGAACTACGCTGCGCAGGTACTGCAGGCTTTCCTCACCGAGATCGCTAGCCAAGTTGGCGATGTGCTCGGCGTCGTCGCGGAGGCTGCAGCGATTGAAGCGGCTGGCCAGTTGCTCCATGGTACTTTGCGGGAGCAACTTCAGCACATTGGTGAGACCCGCGGAGGTTTGCCGGGCACGCAAGGCCTCTTCGACAAATTCGGGAATGCGCTCTTCAATGCCCATTTTCCCGCGCAATGTTTGGGCAATGCCGGGGCGCTGCGATTCGACGCCGGCGATCAAGTCCAACGCTTGTTCCATGGCCGGGAAGCAACGGTTCGTCGCTGCTTGCTGACTCAAACGCACGAACGCGGCGCTGACCAGCGCTTGTAGCTCAGCGTCTTGCTCGACGCTCAAACGCAAGCCGAGATGCCGCAATGCGTCGCCAAGCAGCTTGGGATCCGTTTTTGCGTAGAGTTCGGCGAGTTGTGCAAGCCCGGTGGCGGCTTTTTTGCGTCCGTCGGCATCTTCGCTTTCGGCGCACGCCGCGTAATTTTGCAGGATGCTGACGGCCTCCCCGACATCTCCCTTTTTCACCAAGTCGTTGACGTAGGATTGAACGTTCTTCGGAGGAATGCACCAGGCTTCCTCGGAGAGCAGAACGGCACGCTTGCCACTCTCGGGCACAGCGGCCCAAAACTGACGATCCAGAATTTCGCGGTGCGATTCAATCAAGAGCCCCGCGTCGCTCATCTTGTCTTCGTGGGCGCCCAGTATTTTGCGGAGATTATCGATTTCGCCGTTCATGCGGTCGAGCATTTGCCGCACCGCGTTGACCTTTACTTCGCCGCGTTCAAAGCGCTCCAGCGCAAAGCGGATGGCCAGGTGCTCAGCGAGCTGGATCAGAACGGACTGATCGGGCTTTTGATTGGGCGCTTTTGCGGCGAGTTCCGCGAGAGCTTGCTTCAGGATATCTTGGGCGCGAACCGGCAATTGCGAGAGTTCTTCAGGGACAGCAGGGCTGCCGGGACCGCCGACGCCTGCAACCCCGCTTGCGCCGATCTGGCCGAAATTCGTAAGCGCGGTGAGAATGCGATACATCTCCGCTTCGCTGGGATCGAGGGAACCGCTGCCGGGGTCGGCCGACGAGCCTGTCTGCGATGAAAGGCCCTGGGAGCTCTGGCCAGACGAGCCAGTTCCCGCGAGCGCGCTGCCCTTGTCGTTGACGCCTGATGGACCGCCAAATGAACCGCCCGATCCACCGCCGTTAAGCGGCCCGCCAGTAGAACCGATCGCGGAGCCCGGAGCGTCCGCACCTTTCGACCCTTGCGCCGCCGCGATCATTTCCAAGAGCTTTTGCGGGTCGTTCATCCAGTTATTGAACTGGTCCGAATCACCAGCTAGCGTGACAGCCGCCAACTGCGCGGCCATGCCCGCCTCTTTCATGCGTGAGTCGGTGGCCACGAAACAAATTTCGTTGATGCGAATTCCACGCGCGCCAGCAAGGGCTTCCTTCAGTTGCAAGGCCAGCTCAGCGGGCTTCAATTTGCCGGTGGGAAACGCGCGGACAAATCGATTCAGCTCCTCTTGTACGATCGCGGGGAAAAACTGGATACTGCCGACACCGGCGGCGGAAAGCAGCTCTGCAAACTGTTTTTCCGCGGGCGCACCTTCCAGCGGCACTCCATCCAGCAACAACTGAGAACCGGTGGCGGCGAGGAGCAGGCCAGCATTTGTGCTTTCTGGCATGGCCGAGCGTAGTTCTTCCCACGCGCCGTCGAACTGCTCGGCCGTTCGGGCATGGTCAAAGCCGTACAAACGGGCAAACTTCAGGAGAATGTTCAGGCTTCGGACGAAAGCCCGGGCTGCCGTCGTTTTGGGGTCGGCTACTTTCAAATTCCGCGGTGCGTCCCGATGGGACTACCTCACTAGTACCCTAGCTTCATAGCGGTGGGGCGGCAATGGTACCGGGGTTCCATGTGCAAGTCTTGGCAAACCTGCCCGAATGTACGGTAACGGTCGCTAGAAAGATATGTGCTCAATGCAGCACTAGGTATTTCCCGCGACGCCTATTTGGGGTGGGACAAAGCATTCGGCAAACAGTTGGAAGTCTGCGAGACAGACGAAAACCACTACACGATGTACGTGGGAGCCAATGTCCAAGCGCTTGTGAACCAGTTGAGCGCACGTTTGAGAGCCGCGGAGCAGCGCTGGCAAAAGCAAGGGCGTCAATCGCGGCAGACCGCTTAGTTTTTTGTAAAAGCCATTCGGCCGCGACGTCGTGTGCGGTTGGTGGCCTGTGCCGCGAGGGGCAAACCGCCAAGTTCCATCAGTAATTTGCGCAGCCTACCGCGGTCTTCCAGATCCATTTCCACGAACTCGAAAGCCATGGCTTGCGGCCGCGCGCCTCGCACGATCGCCTGCGCCTTGATGTGGCGTACTCCGGCGGCGATTTTCAAGCTGAGGAGCGAACCTGGCGCAAGGTGACGCTCGCCGGTGCCGACGCCGCCGCCGAGGTTTAACTCCGGGATAGACAGGCGGAAGTTGTCGCGCATGTTCAGAGTGGTAGCCATGAGATTGCGGCCCAGTTTGAGACGCGCATAGCGGCGCTGACGAATCACGGAAACATTAGGATCCGGATCCGTGGGTTCCAGGACCAAATCCTTGCGGTCAAAGCCGCAGGGAGCGAGCTTGTCGAGGCCGGTGTTCGCGTCAATGCGCATAAGCGCCTGTGCGGATACCAGACGCAATTCCTCAGGGTATTGCCAGCGCCAGAGTTGTCGCGCGTCCATAATGCGGATCAGCAGTGGAGCGGCCGCGGTGCCGCGCAGCCGACCCAACGCTTCGATGGCTTTTACCCGCGTGAATCCTGGCGTCGTTTCATTCTCCGCCAGCTCGAGCATCTTTGGAATACATTCCGGGCGGCCACTCATTCCCATTTCATCGATAGCCAGCGGACGAATCAAGACATCCAGGGAATCGTAAAGCGCGACGAGTAACCCCGCGCGGCGTTCCGGCGGGGCGGAGGATAGCTGGCGAACGGTGCGATCATGCGCTGTGCGTGGCCACTGTGAGAGACGAACGGGGAGAATCTTGCTGGTAATTTCGGGCGCAAGCAGCGTCAGCAAACCAACAGTTTCCGCTGCTTCGGATGCGGGTGCGGTCTGCAGCGTCTCCACCAAACGCTGCGTGGCGTCGTCGCCGAGTCCGCGGACAATTTCGCTAAGAAGCTCGCAGTCATCGCGAAACCCGCAGTGGCCGAACCGGCTGGTGACGTAATGCAGGGTAGCCTTGGGCATTAGGGCCAAGATGTCGAGCATGCCATCTGCAATTTGGCCGCTGCGCAAGGCTTCTTCCACGAACTCCGGCATGCGCTCTTCGGCGCCGATACGTGGCCGCAGGCTCTGCGTCGAGCCGGGACGCTGGGCTTCCACATTGTCCAACGAAGCGAGCGCTTGCTGCATCGCCGGGTAGCATCGCTTGCCCGCGGCTTCCTGGCTCAGCCGCACAAACGCTGCGCTCACCAGGGTCTGCAGTTCCGGCTCGCGCTCAATGGCCAACTGATTTCCCAAGCGGCGGATGGCGTCCATGAGCGCGCTGCCGTCGCCGCTGCCGTAAAGCTCCGCGAGATCGGAAAGGCCGATGGCGGTAGTGCGGCGCGCCTCCGGATTGTCCAAGGAAATGCAAGCGGCGTACTTCATCAAAATTTCATTTACCGTTTTCAGCTCACCGCGACGCAACATGTCTTCCAGGTAGGCGCGAACGTTTCGCGGCGGCACGCACCACGATTCATCGGAGGTCAGGACTTCCTTCTTGTTTTCGTCGGGCACTTGCGCCCAGAACTCCTGATCGAGCAGTTCGGTGTAGGACTGCACCTGCAATCCGGCACTGGCCATCATGTCTTCTTGCGAAGCCAAAATTTTTCGCAGCCCTTCAATTTCCGAATTCATGCGGTCGAGTAGCTGCTTGACTGCGTTCACGCGCAATTCGCCGCGTTCGTAGCTGTCAAGCGCGAAGCGAATGGCCACGTGCTCCGCAAGTTTGAGCAGCATGGGCTTGTCCGGTTTCTCGTTGGGAGCCTGCGCGGCAAGTCCGGCCAGCGCTTGCTGCAGGGTGTATTGCGCGCGAACGGGCAGCGCGCTTAGTCTCGATTGAAAAGTGGGCACTTCCATGCGCGCTTCGGGGTCTTTGCGCGACTTGCCCAATTGCGCGAACAGCCCGAGCATCGCGCGGACGTCTTCTTCTGCGACAGAATATCCGCCAGCTTCGGTCCCGGCGCCACCTGCAACGGATCCGCCGCGCGGCAGCAGAGCCGAGGCGGTCAGCCATTTGCTCGGATTACCGGACCCGGCAGCGCCTCCCGGGGCGCCACCCCCGCCGCCACTTCCGCTACCGGTACCGGTGCCACCTCCACCGCCTCCGGGCCCGCCCACCCCGCCGGGGCCTCCGCCGAAGCCTCCGCTGCCGGAGCCTCCGCTACCGCCTCCGGGTCCACCCACTCCACCAGTGCCGCCGCCGAAGCCTCCACCGGCAGCTCCACTACCTGTGCCAACACCGCTACCACCGCCGCCCCACAAATTTCCGGCGTCGGCCGCACCGCCCCCGCCCGCGGAGCCACCAGCTCCACCGCTTCCGCCGCCCGATCCTCCTGAGCCGCTTCCTGTACCTGTGCCTCCGCCGCCGGGGACACCGCCGCCCAAACCGAACCCCGGCCCTGAGCCGCCGCCGCCTCCGCCGCCGCCTGCATTGCGGCTGCTTTCGGCGGCGAGAATCATCTGCAACATTTTGTTGGGATCTTCAAAGAAGTCGCGGTACTTGTCGCCGTGTGCGCCCAGCGCTTTCGCCGTAAGCTGTGCGGCGACCTTGATTCCAGCGACGGATGAATCTTCCGCGACGTAGCGAATCTCGTTCACCTTGATGCTGGTTTCGCCAGCGAGCGCGGACTTCAACTGCTCGGCCAAGGAAGTTGGCTTGGAATTTCCGCTGGGGAAAGCACGCACAAAGCGCGCCAATTGCGGCTGCGTCAAGGTCGGCGCGAAGTGAATGCTCGCGATGCCGGAAGAAATCAGGAGCTGCGCAAAGCTGCGCTCGCCCGCCGCGGATCCCAGTGGCACGCCGTCCAGCAAAATCTGCGTACCCGACGCGCCGAGCAAGACACCGCTTCCGCCGCTTTCGTCCAGCGCGCTGCGCAGTTCCTTCCACGTCGTTTCAAATTGCGCGGCGGTGCGCACGTGCCCAAACTCATACAGGCGCGCGAATTTCAGCAGAATGTTCAGGCTGCGTACAAAGGCCCGTGCTGAAGCTCGTGTATCGGTAGCCATAGATTACGCGAACGGGTAGCCGCTTCCCGGGTACCCCTGGGCGTTCTTACTACAGTATGGCGACCCTGCGGAAGAGACAAGCCTCGTATGCGTTATTGTACCCATCTCAATAACATTTTCCGCAGAATAAGAGCTTGTGCCTCGGCTCCGCGAATCTGGGCTTTGAACATACGTGACGGGCGAAGGTTGCCGCTTGTGCTCGGTGGCTCTACAATAGCCTGCCAAGAAGGGCTGGTGCTGTGCCATGCTTCCCGCGTAGCGTGCCATGCCTTAGTTGCGCGGAGTTAATCACACGGAATCCCAGAATGCCGGACCAGCCGCCATCACGACGCTTTAAGACGGACATGCCTCAGATTCCTGGCGTCTCCGCACAAGCACCACGCACGCAGCCTGGTTTCAAGCCGGTGCGGCTCATAGCCTTCGTTGCTGCCCTGGCATTTTGCCTGTTGCTTGTGCGCTGGGCGATGCGTCCGAAAGCACCTGAGGCTTCGCCTACCACGCCGCCGACACCACAGATCGAGATTCCCCCGCCGGCTGTTGACGTGAACGCAACACTACCTCACGCCACCGAATCGCGACCAGGGATTGCGACGCTTGACGAGATGGCTCAGCCATGGGCGTCCAAGGACTTTTTTTACAAGAATCGTCTGAGCGGGGAGAATGTGCCGGCTGTTCTGGTTCGCTTGCCTGCCGGTTCTGCTAGCCAGCCCGGAAGCTACTGGGCGTTTTCGCTGAACGCGCCATTCGGAAATTGCAAGCTGGAGTATGTCGCTGATATCGAGAAGCTCCGAACGGACTATGGTTTTCGGGCCGCCAAACATCCGATGGTGGGCAATCCCTGCAGCCGGACATTATATGATCCGCTTAAGATGATGAATATTCCGGGAGGCGTGTGGGTGCGCGGCGCGATCGCGCAGGGCTCTGCCTTGCGGCCGCCGCTAGGGATTGAAGTTGAAATTCGCGGCAAAGAGATTCTGGCTGCGCGGATGGAGTAGTTGGGCGTTCGAGAGGAGTGGGATCACCAACGCTTTGCATCGGTGGAATTTCGAGAGTTCAGTTGATGGAAGGCGCGGGGCCGGCGTAGCGCTTCACTTCTTTTCCCATCTGGCCGGTAATCATCAGAAAAACCATGCGTTGATCGGCCCACCAGGAGTACAGCGGATGCTCGAAGGTGGCGGGCATGTTGTGTTCCACAAAAAGATGCGCGAGCCAGGCTAATCCGTACGCAACTGCAAGCGCCGCCAAAATCCACCACCACCGGCGCTCCGCTATAGCGGCTCCGACCAGCATCCATCCGCCCAGGGTCCCCGCTAGATGAACGAGCCTCGTACCTGACCGGCTATGCGCCCGCACATACACCGGCCAAAACTCCGCAAACGTCATCCGGGACCTCTCGCACTCGCAACGTCGCGCGAGAAACTATCATAAATTTATGTGAGCCGCCTAAATTTTAATGTAAACAACATGCATTTTTGATCGTCTGGCGGTGGACGGTTTTATTGACAATGAGTTAGCTTTTTAAAGGTGGTTCGATTGAACGGCGGCTGAAATAAAAAAAGGGAGAGCCGTACGGCTCCCCCTTTCGTATCGCATTGCTTTTCGGCGTCGGCTAGAACGTAACCTTTGCCCCGAGAACCATGCGGCGTCGGCCTAAACCATTCAGGACGTTGTTGGTGTAGCCGCCCAAGCCGTTGGGGTTTGTACCGCCACTCGAATTGAAGAAGTTATTGGCAAACGATCCTTTGTTCGCGAGATTGAGGTCATCGATAAGCGGATCGGGGACGCCCAGGAACTGGTGATTGAAGAGGTTGTAGACCTGTGCCTCAAGCCGCAATGAAAATCTCTCAGTCATCTTCGTGGTCTTGAATACGCTGAAGTTAACGGCGCTTACTGCTTGTCCGCGAACGCCGGGGTTCCGGCCCACATTTCCGTAGGGCGTGCCAAAAAACTTCGCCGCAGTGTTGTCGTTATAGATCCAGCGCGCTGCGGTTATCGGGCCGCCGGTGAAATAGTCCACCAGCCCGCAATTCGGCAGAGCCGCATTCGTGCACTGTCCCACGGTGTCGACCGGAGCTGAAGCGCTTCCAGCGAACGGCCGGCAAGTGGAGAAGCCGTAGAACGTCGTGTCGAAGCTGTTCTGACACGCGGAGTTCGAAACCGCCGTCGATTGAGTGGGTGTCCAAAGTTGCCCGCTGGAGTATCGCCAAGTCGCGTTCGTCTGGTACCCACCTAACAGCTTCCCGAGGAAGCCGTGTTGCCCCTTATAGAATGGCAACTCATAGATAAGATATAGCGAGGCAGTCTTTGGGAAGTCAAGACCGCTAAGCGCTTTCTCACCCCCTGAGATGTCGAATGGGTTTTGCGCACCCGCGACGGTGTTTCCGCCCGCCCCAGTCGAGAAGATTTCACTCGAATTATCGAGCGTCTTGCTATACGTGAAAGAGGCAGCGCCACTCAAACCGTGCCAAGTCTGGACGCGAAATTCGGTCTGCAGTCCGTTATATCTCGACCAAGCGGTATTTTCACGATTACGAACGTTCCGGAAGTTGCAGTCCTCACGCCCACCGGAGAGGCCAGGGGCCCCTGCGGTCGTGCAAGGCGCAACTCCGGCCGGAATGAAAGAGCCGAAGCCGTCAGCAATCAGCCCATTAAGTGCCGGGTTAGCGTTCACCGTTTGGAAGTTGCCGACTACGTGGTTGCCCACATAGCGGACTTCGAGGACCATTTTGCTGGTGATCTCGCGCTGCACGCCCAACGACCATTCCTGGGTCATTGGCTCGTGGAAGTCCGGTGCCACACGAGTATTATTTCGGAGGCCTGGATTCACGCCGCGCGGAATATCACTCAAGTGCGCAGTTCGTACGTCGGTGCCGAGAAAACCGGAGGACACCAAACATGGCGCGGTGCAGGCCGCACCCACGATGGTGCCCGCGTTTACAACGGGCGCCGCCGTGGCAACGTTGAGGAACATGTTGTAGTACGCGGGATCATAAGTAATGCGGTAGCCGCCGCGAATCACGGTCTTGTCTCCGGTCATGCCAAAGAAACGGGGTTTCCAGGCAAAGCCCACCGTCGGACCGAAATACTTGTAGTCGTTGGGAATTTCCGGCACGGTCGTCACGTTAGCCGGAGCGGTTGGATCCCAGAATGGAGTGGAACCGGCTTGGTTTGCTATCGTGAGGGTATGAAGCAAGTTGATCGCTTGGCTCGAAAACTCCCAACGCAAACCGAGGTTGACAGTAAGGTTGTCCTTGACGCGCCAATCGTCTCCGGCGTAGGCAGCGATGTCATATTCCTTGAAATTGAATTTGGGAGTCCCGTCCGTCAGGCTCAGTTGCGCGGGGGCATCTTGGAGAAAGCTGTTAAAGTCCGCGAAGGTGTACGTTCCATTCGTTTGCGGTAGGAAGACATTGGGTGACCGCTGTTTGTAAAACTCGCCGCCGAATTTGAATGTGTGCCGGCCGCGGAAGTACGAAGCGTTGTCTTGCACTTGCGTGTTGTTGATGATGCGGCCTTGCGGCAGGTTGTTCTGCATACCGAAGGCAAGCGTATTGTCCTGGAAGGAGATGCCCGTCGGGCAGGTGTTGATTGACGCCTGCGTGCAGTTTGCAAAGGATCCACCTTCAAATCCAAAGCCAGCGCGGGAAAAACTGTAACGAGTCTGGTTAAGTAGCGCACTGCTAAACGTGTGTACCCAGTCCAGCGCAATCTGCTGATCTCGTGCGGGAACATCCACCCAAGCCCCGGCAGCAAAGCGGCCTGTTGCACCGGTCTGAATATTCTGCTGGAAGATATAGCGCGCGCCTACTCGGTCCTTGCTTGTGATCTGCACATCTACCCTGCCCGTGAACTCACGATCATTGAACAGTGACGGAACATTGCGAGTAACAGGCGCAAACTCGATTGGGGCTGAAGTGGTCCCATCCGAGACTACAAGCGTCGAAGGCGTGCCAGATGGTTTCGGATTTCCGGCGCTCACCGCGTACGGCCCAATAGCATTCAATGCCGCCACTGCGGGATTGCCTGGAAATGCGGCGGCCAATTGAGTCAGGCCGTTAGGCGTCGGAGTTAGGGTTGATGACGTCGACGGAGAACCCGCTGAACGTTGCCTGTCAAAATAAGGCGTGAAGAAGAACCAAGCCTTATTACGCTTGATGGGGCCGCCAAACGAACCACCGAACTTATTCTCGACGAACCTTGGAATCGGACCAACCGGTGTGCACCCTGCTGCTGGGTTTGTCGGGGCACAAAAACCAAAAACGGTGTTCTTCTCCTCATTTGCGTGAGAGTCTGCCCAAGAACCTAGAAAATACTCAAATGCGCTGCCGTGGAAGTCGTTCGTCCCGCTCTTGGTGACGTAGTTGACGACGGAGCCTGAAGCGCGTCCGTATTCGACGCCAAAATCATTGGTGATAACGGAAACTTCATCCAAAGCATCCTGATTTCCCAGGAAGATGGATGGTCCGGCCACCGAGTTATCGTTATTGGATTGACCGTCGATCTGGAAGTTATTAGAGCGGCCACGCAGTCCGTTTGAGGAAAAAGACGCACCGTTGCTGTTGCTGAATGAGTTGTCACCGGAGTCGGCAACCCCGGGGATGAACAGAGTTAGCGCGTCAAAGCTACCACTCAGCGGCAGGTCCGCTACGGCCTTGGTATCGAAGGTCGTCGTGACTTGGGATGTGCTAGCCTCAATTATCGGGGCTGCGCCCTCTACCTGAACCGTTTCTCCGAGCTTGCCCAGTTCCATCTTCGTCGTCCCGAGATCAGTATCCCGGGCTACCGAGACATCTACTTTGTCGAGAATTGTTGTCCGGAAGTTCGGCGCTTCAATCGTGATTTTATACGTACCGGGCGGAAGCGACCGCAAAGCGAACGCGCCGTCATTATTCGTTTGGGCGGTTGCGGCTGTGTTCGTAGCCGCATTCACGACTGTGACCTTCGCGCCAGGGACAACGGCGCCCGAAGGGTCAGCGATCGTACCGGAGATCGAGCCCGTAGCAATGCCCTGCGGCAGCGCAGAGGCGGCGAGCAACAGGCAAACAACGCTCGCCAGCACCGCTAGCCACATTTGTTTTGATCCCAACTGCCCAAAAGTCCGCTTCAAAAACACATTTGCGCACAATTTCATTTCATCCGCCCCCGGCTACAATCTAAAAAAAATTGGAAAATTCGAGTGACCACCACAGTCAGGGCGCTATATCTGCACGACATCTTCCAATGTCACGACAGAATAACTTCCAGATAAAAGATATGTAACCCTATTACTTCCTATAAAATGCGGATACTTGGGTTGACTGTTCAGATTTTGTTTATACAAAATTCCATATACCCGCTGGGAACGACTACTGTTAAACGAATCGCGTTCTACAGTTCTAGGCGGCGGCCCTTACATTTTTCCCTTTAGATCTTGCCCGGCGGTTCGCACTGCGACTGCCCTTGACAAGCTGGCTCCGGGCAGATAAACCTCTTTGCGCCATGACGATCCCACCTCCCAACCCGGCTCCGCACCCATCCCGCCGCCAGTTCTTTCACGCGGCGGGAGTGCTTTCGGCGGGAGCGCTTGCCCCTAGGACCCCAAGCGGGCGCTCCGAGGACAGCGCTGCGCTGCCGCCTGCCTTTTCCGGGTTGGCGCCGCTTGGCGGGCGAGTTCACCCGATCAACCCGAACGAATTCAGCGCGCGCATCGAACGCGCACAGAGCCTGATGGCCGAAGCGCCGGCGTTCTTCAGCGGCTCGCCCTCGCAGGCTACTAAATACGACGCGCTCTTCTTTGCGCCCGGGACTTCGCTCTACTACTTCACCGGGATCCGCTGGGGCCTCAGTGAACGGCTGGTGGGCCTTGTCATCCCTCGTGTGGGCCGCCCTATTCTCGTCGTCCCCGCATTTGAAGAAGGCCGCCTTCGCGAAAAGCTCCATCTGCCCATCGAAGTCCGCATTTGGCAGGAAGATCAAAGTCCCACGGAAATTGCCGCCAAGGCGCTGGCAGATCAAAACATTCGCACCGGGCGGATGGGAATCGAGGAAACCGCCGGGTTCACATTTTTCGACCATCTTCGCCACGCCGCGCCGGGTTTTGAATTCGCCTCCGCCGATCCGGTTACGATCGCTTGCCGCGCTCACAAATCCGCGCATGAACTCGAGCTTATGCGCCTCGCCTGTGACGCGACGTTTGATGTTTTTCGCGCCACCTTCGCGTCGCTGAAAGAAGGGATGTCGCAGGACGACATCGCGCACCTGATCGAAGGTGGCTTCGCAAAAATGAATTTGCGCGGCGGCGCGCTCGTGCTGCTCGGCGCGTCGGCGGCGCTGCCGCATGGCACGTTGCAACCGCAAAAGCTAAAGGAAGGCGACGTTGTCTTAATCGATGGAGGGTGCGGCGTGGAGGGTTACGCCTCCGACGTAACGCGCACCAGCGTCTACGGCAAGCCCACGGAAAAAATCTTGCGCGCCTACGAACTCGTGCGCAAAGCGCAGGACGCCGCACTGGAAGCGGCGCGCGCCGGACGCCTTTCCGGCACGGTTGACGATGCCGCGCGCGCGGTGATCGTCAAGGGCGGCTACGGCCCAGACTACAAGTTCTTCACGCATCGCCTTGGCCATGGCCTTGGGCTCGACGGCCACGAGCATCCGTATCTTGTCCGCGGGAGCAAAACGGTTCTTGCGCCGGGCATGACTTTCTCGAACGAGCCTGGGATCTATATCCCCGGTGAGTTCGGGCTGCGCTGCGAAGACGACATGGTCATCACCGCCGACGGGCCCGCGCAACTTCTGACTGCCGGCTTCGCGCACTCGCTCGAACAACCTTTCGCTTGATTCGGGCGGGGCGTTGGGGACCGTACAAGCAGTTTCAACTTCGCAGTTGTTGGCAAAATTCCACGACGCGCGCCTCCGCCCAAAAGCGCGGGGCTCCGCTGTGCTTCGAAATGAATCCGCAATGGCCACCGTGCTTCGGCGCCAGGAATCGAATCGCCGGATTTTCCGCAACCATCGCGGCCAAAAATGACTCGTATGGCACAAATGGATCATCCTGCGCGGTAATCATCAGCATTGGCACCCGCACTCGCGCCACTACTTTGCGCGCTCCCGCCGCTTCGTAATACTCCTGCGCGTCGCGATATCCAAAACAAGGCGCGGTAATCGCATCGTCAAATCCTCGGACCGACCGAATCTTCCCAAATCCATTCCGTGAATAAATTTTCGGGAATAGCGCCGCTTTGCGCACATAACGGTTCATCAATCCATTTACAAAGTGCCGTTGATAGAAATAATTTTCAGGTTTTTGCAGCGCATCCGCGCATGCCGCCAAATCCAACGCCGGACAGATCGCGCAAACACCGCGCAGCGCGCGTGGTGCTGCTTCTCCGTACTCCCCCGCCATCTTGGTAACCAGGTTCCCGCCCATCGAATATCCAGCGAAAAAGATTTGCGCGAACCCGTCGGCTTGCGCCAATTCCTCGAAAACCGCTCGATAGTCTCCGCTCATCCCGGAGTTATAAAGCGTGGGAGTCAGCGTCTCCGTTCCGCCACAATTTCGCTGATTCAGCCGCACGACATGAAATCCGCGCTGATAGGCCTTCTCCGCAATGCCCAGGACATAGTTCGAATCGCAAGAACCCTCCAGCCCATGCACAATCGCAATCACCGGCGCGTCTTTTCGCTTCCCTGCCTGCCAGTGACACGCCGCAAGTAACTGCGAATCTTCCGCAACGCGAAATAACCGCGCCTCCGGCAGCGGCAACACAAATTTCCGCGACCAATACGCCGCCGCAATGGTCATCGCATGGCCATTTCTCAACAATGCATGCGGCTCAAAGCCAGGAGCATCCATGCGAGAACTGTATTTGACCTCGCTCCCGCAAACAAGACTGGCCCCAGGGATTGAGCCCCAATTCGGTCTTCGATCAGCGGTTTAGCAGAATAATATGAAAACCCATAGAAGCTCGTTGACGAAACTCCCATTTAAGGAAGAAGCGGTTTATGTAAAATTCTTGTCACCAACAAATTAAACGGCTTATGAGCACGGCCAATTTGGCCTTTCATTTGCCTAACTCTACGTCAAGCAAGATAAACCGTTCATCTTTCAATTCTGTACGAACGTGAAGTGTGGCTTTACGCGCGCTGCTAGTTCGAATTGTGCGCAAGTCCACGCATCCACGCACCGTGCCAATTGATTGCATTTAATCCACAGGAGAGACTCAGACTAAATGAAGCGAACATTCATACACGTGCTCATCGCCGCAATTTTGGCTCTGGCGATCGGCAACGGAACGCTGCACGCACAGGCCACAGCCAGTGGCTCGATCCAAGGAACAATCACCGATAAATCCAAAGGAGTCATCGAAGGCTCCGAAGTCGTGGTGAAGAACAAAGCCACCGACCTGACGCGCAGTACTGCGACAAATGATACGGGCAGCTACCGATTCGAACTGCTCCCTGTCGGCACTTACGTTGTGACCGTCAGTAAAACTGGCTTCACGACGATCGCGGAAACTATCGAAATCTTGATCGGCCAGACTACGACCGTCAATGTTGAGCTCCGGCCTGGCACCACAAGCGAGGTTATAGAAGTCACGTCAGATGCTCCCCTGGTTGATGAGCTTAAGACCGACGTCAGCCAGACGATCACGCCTAAGGACGTTGAAGAATTGCCGTTGTTGGGTCGCGATGTCGCGAACCTCGCGTATCTGGCCCCTGGCGTCAAAGCAGCGGATTCCTATGATCCAACAAAAAATCGTTACGCCATTCTTTCAGTGAATGGCCAAAGCGGGCGCAACGTCAACGTGACGATCAATGGCGTCGACAACAAGGACAACACCGTCGGCGGCCCGGTTATGCAGCTTCCCTTGGAAGCGGTCCAGGAATTCGTTATCAGCACGCAGCGTTTCTCTGCCGCGAACGGCCGATCCGAGGGCGCTGCGATCAACATGATTACCAAGTCGGGCGGAAATAGTTACCATGGCTCGGCTTTTGGCTTCTTCCGGGAGCAGCAATTCAACGCGACCGACACGTTGGCCGCGCAGTCTGGCCAGAAGCCCCCGTACAGCCGCCAATTCTTCGGCGGTTCCGAGGGCGGGCCTGTAATCAAGGACAAGCTTTTCGAGTTCTTTGCCTTCGAGCGGCAGCGGGAGCACACCAGTTTTGCGGAATCTCCGGACGCGCTTTCCGAATTGTCACTCGCGGCGGGCGCTGGCTTAGCAGCGAAGCCCTCCGCGGTCATCCCGACCCCGTTTTTCGAGAATCGGTACAACGGCCGCATCGATTACAGGTTCAGCGACCGCGAAACCGCCTACATCAGCTACAGCTCACAATCCAATAACAGCGAGAACGATCAGTCGAACGGAACCGGCGACCTGACCGAAGGCAATTTCACAAAGAATCATTTGCAGGCAGCCAACTTCACGCTCAGCTCTGTTCTTTCCAGCACGCTGATCAACAGCTTCACGGTCGGCTATCAATACTGGAACAACATCATCGACAGCACGCAGAAAGTTCCCCTCGTGACGTTCCCGGGCGGCTCGTCCTTTGGAACTAACGGAAATGTTCCCCAGCAGTCTTATCAACGTAAATTCCAGTTTCGCGACGATATCAACAAGACGATGGGGCGGCACACCTTTAAGGCTGGCGTCGATTTCATTTTCAACCCCAAGCTGGGTGGATTCTTTGAATCCAACTCCACCGTGGAAGCGGACTTCGGCGCTGACCCGAGCGTTATTCTCGCCAACCCGTCCACCTGCGGTGCACAAAAGAATCAGCCGTGCTACCCGCAGGGTTTCGCAACTCCCGGGGCTGTCATCTCCATGTCTGGAAGTTCGGGCAATCCTTATTTCGACATGCCCGGAGGAACCAAGCAGCTCGGCTTTTTCTTCCAAGACGATTGGAAGATCGCAAAGCGCCTCACGCTGAATCTCGGCGTGCGCTGGGATAAGGACTATAACCTTATCGGCGCCAGCGCAATTCAAAAGAGCCGGACCAATCAGGAACTGGCGGCCATCGGCAGCCCCTTCGCCGCTCTTCCGCATGACGACAATAAGGACTTCAGCCCACGCATCGGTTTTGCCTACGACCTCACAGGCGGCGCCAAACACATCCTGCGAGGCGGGTACGGCCTGTACTACGGCAATGTGTTTCAGAACATTCCGTTGTTCATGATTCAGCAGGCCAACCCGACCATTTATCAGGGCGTGTTTTCTATCACATCGCCGACTGATATCGTGCCTGGAACCGGAATCGCCCTAGGAAACTGGCGCTATGGCGTCGATCCATTCCCAACCATTCCTCCACCGTTGTCTGCGTTGGTTGACGGCGCGACGGGCCGCTTGATGGACCCGAAATATCGCAACCCGGTCTCTCAACAATTTAACTTTGGATATCAATGGGCCGCCACAAAGTCCTCGGTGGTCGAAGTGGAGTATGTACACGAACTTGGCCTCCACGAGAACAAGACGATCAACATCAATCCGACCATCAATGGCGTGCGCCCCTTGTCCGCGGCTTTCGTTGCGGCGGGAGTGCCGGACCTTGGACGTGTGATGGACGAAGAATCCATCAACCGCTCACGCTATGATGGCTTGAATTTCAGCTATCGCCAGCGGATGACCAGACACTTCAGCCTCAACGCCAACTACACGCTATCTCGCGCTATGGGTTGGGCGATCGAGTCCGGCGGTCAGGACGCAAGCTCCGGCTTCCGCAATTATCCGCATGATCCTCTGAACATCTGGGATCCGCGCGATTTCGGCCCCACACCCAACGATGAGAGGCACCATGTCACAATCAGCGGGATCGTTCAGTTGCCCTGGGGCTTCCAGGTCGCGCCGATTCTGCAATATGGCAGCGCGCGCCCCTATGACATCCGCTCGGGGTTCGATGTTCTCGCCCGGGGAAGCGGTTATTCCCGCCCCGTGATCGTGTTCAATAGCGATCCCACAAACTATACGGCGATCACCAGTTCGGCGACCGCGCTGAGCTGCTTGGCGGCTGGCCAGTGCCACCAAGTCGGTTATGACACCTTGCGCGGCGATCCGTTTTTCCAGATGGATATGCGCGTGGCCAAGAACATTCGTGTTCGCGAAGGCTGGAACCTGCAGCTCATCTTCCAGGCTTTCAATCTCACGAACAAAACCAACTACGGAAATGACTTCCATAATACGAACACTTCCAGCAGCTTCCTGACGCCGGAAGGCTACATCAACCCGAGCAGCACAACCATTCCGCGTGCGTTCGTCGGAGAGTTTGGCGCTCGCTTCACCTTCTAACCCAGCCAGTTAACAAGCATGTTTACCGGGGCTGACGATTTTCGTCAGCCCCGTTTTTTTCCCGTAAGCCTTGCCGCTCAACTTGACCCAAATTCGCTCCGCCCCTACAATTAAAGATTCACAGTGATGCATTTTTTCGATCTTATGGATTCTTATCACGGCCCAGCGGCCACCCGCTGGGCTGCGCTGTTTTATGGAACATCCCACAGCGCCCCGCTAATATCCGCTACCCCCGAAACGAGGACGCAATGATCAACGGTTCTGTTCCCGAAGGCCTCACATTCGACGATGTTTTGCTCCTTCCGGGCAGGTCCGCGGTTCTGCCCGCGGAGACGGACACGCGCACGTGTTTCACGCGCAAGCTCGCGCTGAACATTCCCCTAGCCTCCGCCGCCATGGACACCGTAACCGAATCGCGCCTGGCCATCGCCATTGCCCGCCAGGGCGGCATCGGCATCGTCCACAAGAACATGCCCATCGATCGCCAGGGCGAAGAAGTCGATCGCGTGAAGCGCTCGGAGAGCGGCATGATCGTCGACCCGGTGACCATTTCTCCGGACATTACGCTTCGCCAGGCTCTCGAGATCATGAACAAGTACAAGATCTCCGGCT
>Ga0210384_10003226_pt1 | contig 19019 bp, 15 predicted proteins | sample IncBWH2MmetaG_FD_160574 | JGI IMG/M metagenome (GOLD analysis project Ga0210384, IMG submission 160574) | Forest soil microbial communities from Barre Woods Harvard Forest LTER site, Petersham, Massachusetts, United States - Inc-BW-H-2-M | ecosystem: Environmental > Terrestrial > Soil >...
TTATCGCGCACCGAGAGAGTGCACAAGAGCACCCCAGGCTTGTAGTGCGGAGGGTGAACGGAGGTGCGTTCCAGGTGACGGTAGAAAACGCCCACGACCTTCCTTAGTGGCCCGTCGTAGTCTTCCAGGCGAATGAGTGGCGGGGGCTGAACGCAGGGCACCAAAACGTTGTTGGTGAATTCGGTTGGCAAAGGCGCGGGCGCGATGGGCGGCTGTTGGGGAGTGGCTTGTGGAGCGTGCGACTCCTGCGCGCAAACCGCGCCCGCAGCGAGCGCGGCGAACGCTGCGAAGAAAGACAATCTTGCCAAAATATAAAAGCAGGTTCCGGGTGCCACGGCTGGTCGAAGACTATCACTGTCCTGCGGAGTTGTGACCAGCGAAATCATGTAGGGCGGAAGCGGCGCAAATCGTTCCTCAACAATACGTGGAAGAATATGCGCGGATAGCCGCGGCGATTTGTTATTCGAATTGTTTGCGAAAGCGCGCGAGCTGGTCTTTTAGGTCGGAGACGTCGTTTTTCAGGGAGGCGACTTCGGCTTCGAGCGCTTCGAGGCGCTCGGCCGTGGCTGAATTGCTTGCGCTCGATGGCGCGGAGTGCGAAGACGAATCTGCGTCGTGCGCGTGGATTTGTGCCGCGTGAGCGTCACCGGAGGGAGCGTTAGCGGACAGGAGTTGTGTGTAGCGGGCTTCCTTGGTGCCAGGCTGACGAGGGAGGATTTTGACGAGAGGCGGGTCGCGCTTCATGAGGAGCTGGAGGGCGGATTGCACGCCGTCGAGATCCTCGAAGTGGTACATGCGCTCGGTGCGGGTGCGGAGTTCGCCGGGGGTTTGCGGGCCGCGCAGGAGCAGGACGCAGAGGATGGCGATTTCGTGTCGATGGAAATTGAAAGTTTCGTTGAGGCGGTGCTCGTATTTGGCGACGCGATTGTCACCGCCGGCGGAGCGGGCGAGAGTTTGATCGCTGAGAGAGCGCAGGGCGTGGCGGACGGCATCTTCATCGAGACTCATGACGGGTTCGCGATTGGATTTCTGGTTGCAGGCGTTGAGGAGCGCGTTGAGGGACAGTGGATAGTATTCGGGAGTGGTGATTTCTTTTTCGACGAGGGCGCCGAGGACGCGGGTTTCGATGTCGTTGAGGAGGATGTTCACGGGGAAATTTTAGCGCGAGTGACGTAGATTCGGAAATTCGCGACCAAAACTGGACGACGCCCTACTTCGTGCAGTTCAAATTGAACTCAATGGTTGCCCGAATGATCTGATTGGCCGCTTCTTTTGGAAATTTCCACTTGTTAGCAGCATCTTGCACGGCTCCCTGAAGTAGACGATTGCCTTCTTCGACGGCTACGCTCGAAACGTTTCCGTTCTCGTCAGTTTGAAGTGTGAAGGTGACAGAACCTTTTGTTTTGGTGAGCTTGGCCAATGGAGGATAGGAAGGGAGAACCAAATCCAACGGCGAAAACGGACTGCTGCTCACCAATTTCGTCGTAGGCGGCAATTTGTTTTGGGCAACGAGAGCGAGAGCCGAGACTTTGTCCGGAGCCTTGCTGAATAGAGCGTCGTAGCCACCTTGGCTCAACTTGGTAAAGATGGCGGAATTGGGAAGTTGCGGAGGAGCATTGTTTTCCGCGACGGGGAAAATAGGTTTATCCATGACGGATGGCCCCAATGGTTTGTCGAGCGTCGCCAGTAATTCCATAGTCCAAGAAGTGTGCTCAGGCGTATGTGCTGAAGGATCGAACCAGTCACGATCCAGAATGTCAGAACGGATCAGGCGAGTCTGAGAACCACATTCGACCTGCATGGTGACAAACGCGCCACTGAAACTCATGCACTTCTTGCATCTCTTCAGTTCGCGGTGAAGCTCTTTCTCCGGAATACTGCACGGATTCACAGCGCCGAGGAGCGCGGATGGGGACTGTTCCAACTTCGCGGATGCGGCTTCAACTTTGGGAGGTATGGCACAGCTCATGCCTTGAGGCGTTACTGTAAGCCTTTCTATCGAAGTGCCTTCACCCACGGGTTGAACCACAAAGATCTCATAGAAGTCATTGGGCGGGCCGAAGTCGAAAAAAGTGTGACGTCCAATTTCAAATTCATTTGGCATCGGAGCCGGATGTTTGCGGTCTTGCGCAAAAGTTGAGGAGCCAAGTGCCAGCAGGAGGAAGATAAGTATCCGAGGACGCATATCCAAATACTATAACAATTTGGAAAAAGAAAGAGGGGCACGATGTATCGTGCCCCTACAAGAAAATTCAAAAAACTAAGGTGTCAGGCTTTTTGGGCTTGGCGGCGGAGGAAGGTGGGGACGTCGAGATCGTCGGAGGGGACGTCCTGGCTGACGTCGCGGATATTTTGCTGGACTTGATGGACGACGTTGGGCAGCTGTTGCTGCTGGGGAGGCTGCTCGGTAACGTCGCGGCCGGCCTTCCAGGTTTTGGGCAGGAAGGAAGGCTTCTGGTGGGCGTTCTTTTTGCTGACGTCCTTGAAGCCGGCGGCGATGACGGTGATTTTGATGGCGTCCTTCATGGAATCGTCCTGAACGGCGCCGAAGATAATGTTGGCGTTTTCGTGCGCGGCTTTTTGGATGACAGAGGAGGCTTCGTGAACTTCGTGGAGCGTGAGGCTGGAGCTGCCGGAAACGTTGATGAGAATACCCTGCGCGCCCTGAATGGAATTGTCTTCGAGAAGCGGGCTGGAGATGGCGCGGTTGGCGGCGTCGACGGCGCGGTTGGTGCCGGTGGCGACGGCGGTACCCATCACAGCGTAACCCTGGCCGTGCATGATGGCTTTCACGTCGGCGAAGTCGCGATTGATGATGCCGGGTACGGTGATGATGTCGGAAATTCCCTGAACGGCCTGACGAAGAATGTCATCGGCGATGCGGAAGGCGTCGAAGAAACTGGTGCCGCGTTCGACGGTTTCCATGAGGCGCTCGTTGGGAATGACGATGACGGTGTCAACGGCGCCGATTAATTCCTGAAGGGCTTGCTCGGCCTGCAGCATGCGGCGCTTGCCTTCGAAAGCGAAGGGCTTGGTGACGACGGCAACGCTGAGCGCGCCGAGTTCGCTGGCGAGCGAAGCTACCACGGGCGCGGCGCCGCTGCCGGTGCCTCCGCCTAGGCCGGAGGTGATGAAAATCATGTCCGAGCCTTCGAGGGCTTCGATGATTTTCTCGGTGTCTTCGAGAGCGGCTTTGCGGCCGACTTCGGGATTGGCGCCGGCGCCGAGTCCCTTGGTAAGTTTTGCGCCGAGCTGCAGCTTCACGGGCGCTTGTGAAAGCTTCAGCGCCTGCAAGTCGGTGTTGGCGGTGATGAATTCCACGCCTTCGACCTTGGCGCGAATCATGCGGTTGATAGCGTTGCATCCGCCCCCGCCCACGCCGATGACTTTGATCTTCGCGGGCTGCAACTCTTCGCTGAAGCTCATGCGGATTCCTGCGTCCTTCGCTGTCATATCTTCCTCAACCTTCTCCATTTTCGTCAGACGACGCTCGGGCAGGGTCAAGAGGCCCCGGCGAACATGGACTTCAATTTAGAAACCAAATTCCCCGCGCGCTGCGGTGCTGAGCGCCGCATCTTCGCGCCATACAAAACGAGCCCGACTACGGTTGCATATTCCGGCTGGGCTACCTGTTCGGGCAGATCAGCCAAACCTTTGGGTTCCGCGATGCGGACTGGGAGATGAAAAGCTTCCTCGGCGAGTTCATCCAGGCCGCGCAAAAGGGCGCCGCCGCCGGCGAGAACGAAGCCGGCGGGGATTTGGCCGTCGAGGCCGGCGCGCTGGAGATCGTCGCGGATTAGTGCGAGCAATTCCATGGAGCGGGGCTCGATGATGTCGGTGAGCATGTGGGCAAAAATGTTGCGCGGCGGACGGTCGCCGACGCTGGCAATTTCGATGGCTCCGCCGTCCTTCAGAAAGGAGGACGCGGCGTAACCGTGGCGGCGCTTGATTTTTTCTGCTTCGGGAATCGGAGTGCGAAGGCCGACGGCGAGATCGTTGGTGAAATGATCGCCGCCGACCGGGACGGCGCTGGTGTGGCGCACTACACCGCCGCCATAAACAATTATTTCAGTGGTGCCGCCGCCGATATCGAGGAGGCAGCAGCCGAGTTCGCGCTCGTCCTGCGTGAGGCAGGATTCCGCGGAAGCGAGCGGCTCGAGGACGGTGTCGTTGATAAGGATGCCGGCCTTGTTCGCGGCGGTGACGAGATTTTGCGTGGCGGCGACGGAGGAGGTGACCAGATGAACGTTGACGGAGAGCTTTTGACCGACCATGCCGATGGCGTCGCGAATGCCGTCCTGGGCGTCCACGATAAATTCGTGGGGAAGGACGTGGAGGACTTCGCGGTCTTCGGGAAGAGTGATGTTGCGGGCGGCGTCGATGGCGCGACGGACGTCGTCGCGCTCGATGTCGCGGGCGCGTTGGCCGAGAGTAATGCCTCCGCGGCTGTTGACGCCGCGAACGTGACTTCCGGCTACGCCGATGACGGCCGAGTCGACGGGAACGTTGGCGACACCCTCGGCTTCCTCGACGGCACGGCGAATGGAACTCACCGTGGAATCGAGATTGACGATCAGGCCCTTGCGCAGACCTTTTGATTCAGCGGCGCCCAGCGCCAGGAATTTTACTTGTTCGTCGGCGATCTCCGCGATCAAGGCGCACGTTTTTGTGCTGCCAATGTCCAGCCCCACCAGGTATTTTTCTTTCTTCGCCAAACGTTGCTCCTGCCTTGGAAATCTACTTTGCCGGCGCTTGCGCCGAGGCGCGAGTTGCACACGCCTTGGCATCCGGGTTCAATACCGGACGCTTGAACTGCAAATCAACGGATTGCAAACAACCCATATCCGCTTGCCAGTGCGCGAAATTATCGAGCAGCTTGTGATATTTGCCGAGAAAGTCGCCGTTGCCAAAGTGAACGGTCACCGCTTGCGAATCGCTCTCCTGCACGAGGCCGGTCATCACCACGCGCAAATCGCGGGGATCGGAGAGGTCGATCTCACTGACATTTTTCGAGGAGCCAGCGCGAACGACGTCGATGTCCTTGATGAATTCCTGGTAAGACTGCATGCGCTTTTCGCGCTGGTCGCGAGGCAAATCTTCCGGGACACCAGTAACGATCGGAAAATTGAGATCTTCGCCTTCGGGGCGGTCCAGAATGACCCCATGCGCATCGATAAGAGCGATTTCGTTGCGATTGCGCAGGAAAGCGATGGGCGTGCGTTCCGTAAGCTCCACGCGAAGGCGGTTGGGCAAGATGCGCTGGACGCTGGCGGACTCAACCCAGGGCAACTGTTCGAGTTCGCCGCGACGCGCGTCGAGCGGGATGCGCAAGACGCTGCGGTTGCGGTCGTGGGCAAACTGCTGCACGACGGCCTCGCGGCTGACGATGTGATTGCCGGTCAATTCGATCTGGTCGGGTTTGAGCAGCAGCATCTGTGGCGAATAGAGAAGGAAACGGGTGGCGGCAACAGCCGCGGCCGCACTAGAAATGCCGACAACCGTGAAAACCAAGGCGCGGCGATAGAACGACCAGGTACGCCCGCCGAATTTCTTGCGGCGAATCTCGACCGGTTTTTGGCGGCGCAGATAGCGCGGCTCCTCGTCGGCAAGCATCTCCGGCCGGTAGGATTCGGCATCTGCTGCCGCGGAAGCATTCCGCTGGATGGCCTTTACGCGGTCCAAACGACCACCTCGTTCTCGAGATCAAACCCGTACGCTTTATGCACGCGTTGCCGAACGCTGGCAATCAACGCCAGCATGTCTTTCGCCGAAGCTTTGCCGGCGTTCACGAAAAAATTAGCGTGGCGGTCGCTGACACGCGCGTCGCCGACGCTCAGCCCCTTGAGGCCCAATTCATCGATCATGCGGCCGGCGGAAGCGCCTGGAGGGTTCTTGAAAATGCATCCGGCGCTTTTTTGGCCGAGCGGCTGGCTCGAACGGCGTTTTTCGTTGCAGATACGAATCCCTTGGAGAATTTCGCGGAATGGTTTGGAGGGAAGTTCCAGTTTCACCGAGAGCATCATATCATCAGGGGCAAAAGAAGTGTGCCGGTATTCGAAGGAAATTTGCTCGCCGTGAAGGGTTTCAATTCTGCGGGCGGCGGCGCGATAGAGCTTCACTTCGCGGACGTAGCTGCCGATTTGCATGCCGTAGGCGCCGGCATTCATGCGCAGAGCGCCGCCGACGGTTCCGGGGACACCGATCAGGCCCTCCATACCGCCAAGATCGTTTTTGGCGCAGAAGGTGACAGTGCGTCCGAGGTCGGCAGCGGCATCGACGGAGGCAATGTTGCCGTCGATTTGCACGTCGGGCTCGGGGCGGGCGAGTTGCAGCATGACCCAGGGGAGTTCGCCGTCACCGACTAGGAGGTTCGAGCCACCGCCGAGAAATTTGTGCGGAATGTGATTTGAATCCAATAAGGTCAGCAAACCGGGGATGCTGTCGTGTTTCTGGATGCGCAGCAGATCGGTGGTGCCGCCGATGCCAAGCGAGGTTTCATCGGCAAGGGAGGTGCCGGGGCGCAGTTCGACACCCAGTTCGCGAAACGCGGTCATGAGCCTGGGGTCTTCAATGCGCATGGTGCGTGGAATTCTCCGTTCCCAGTAAAACCATCAGTTCGCCGCTGGCGCGGCTGACGTTGCCCGCGCCAATGGTCAGCACGGCGTCGCCGGCGCGCGCTTCCCTTAGCAAGAACTCGATGCTTTCCTGCATCGAGCGGAAATAGTGGACATTTTTGTGGCCAGCTTCGCGGATGGCGCTGGCAAGCGCTTCGCTAGTGACGCCGGGGATGGCGGCTTCGCTTGCGGCATAAATGTCGGTCAGCACGAGGAGGTCCGCCTGATTGAACGCGCGGGAGAAATCGTCCCAAAGGTGCTGCGTGCGCGAGTAACGATGCGGCTGAAAGAGGACGAGCAGGCGGTTGAATTTGCAGCCGCGCGCGGCATCAAGCGTGGCGCGAATTTCGACAGGGTGATGGCCGTAATCGTCGATCACGACGACATCGTTCACCACACCTTTGATGTCGAAACGGCGGCTGACGCCGGTAAATTTTTCGAGGCCTTCACGAATCAGGTCCGCGGGGACATTCAAATACAGAGCTACGGCTGCGGCGGCGGCGGCGTTGCGCACGTTATGGATGCCGGGAGGGTGCAAAAGTTGGAATACTCCGAGGTCGTCACCTTTGTAGGTAAGACGGAACTCGCTGCCGAGGCCTTCGAGCTTGATGTCGCTGATGACCAGATCAGCCTGGCTCGAGGTGCCGTACGTAATGATGGGACGCTTTATGTGCGGGATGATGGCCTGGACGTTGGGCTCGTCGAGGCAGAGGATCGCCGCGCCGTAAAAGGGCACGCGGTTCACAAACTGGATGAACGCCTCTTGAATGTCTTCGAGAGAGGTGTACTGATCGAGATGCTCGCGGTCAATGGTGGTGACGACGGCGACGACCGGCGCGAGCATGAGAAAGCTGCGATCGCTTTCATCGGCTTCCACGACGAAGTATTCGCCCTTGCCAAGCCGCGCGGTGGTGCCGGCCTGATTTACTTTACCGCCGATTACAAACGTGGGGTCCAGGTGCGCCGCGTTCATCACGGAGGCCACCATTGAAGTCGTGGTTGTCTTGCCATGGGCGCCGGCAACGGCGATGCCGTACTTCAGCCGCATAAGTTCCGCGAGCATTTCCGCGCGCGGAATGACGGGAATCTTCTTCTTGTGAGCTTCGACGACTTCGGGATTGTCGGCTTTGACAGCCGAGGATGTTACGACGACGTGCGCGCCATCGGCGTTGGAGGCTTTGTGGCCCTCGTAAATTGTGGCGCCGAGATTCTGCAGCCGCTCGGTGATGGTCGAAGGCTTGGTATCGGAGCCGGAAACGGAATAGCCCAGCGTGAGAAGAACTTCGGCGATGCCGCTCATACCGATGCCGCCGATGCCCACAAGATGAATGCGTTGAAAATTGCGAAAGGTGACCATCATGAATTTGCCCTCGGTAAAATTCCTTGCACGTTCGCGACCTCTTCAATGAGGTTCACGATGTCGCGCGCGGCATGAGGGCGGGCCAAGCCGCGCGCAGCGGTGGAAAGCTTTTCGATTTCTTCTGGCTGGTCGAGCAATGAGAAAATTTCCTTGGTCAGGCGTTCGGGCGTGAGCTCTGGTTCGGGAATTACGCGGCCCGCGCCAGCGCGAGACATTTCGTGCGCATTGCGCAATTGATGGCTATCCGTGGCGGCTCCAAAAGGAATGAAGATGGCAGCGCGGCCGGCGGCTGCGATTTCCGCCGCGGTGATGGCTCCTGCCCGGCAAACGATGACGTCGGCCCAGGCAAAACGCTCGGCCATGTTCGTGAGGAAGGGCACGACCTCCGCATTGATTTCTCGCCGCGCGTACGCGGTACGTACGGCATTATAATCGCGTTCGCCGGTCTGATGCACGATGCTCAGGTCATTTTTGCGCGCGGCGATGCGGTCCATGGCATCGACGAACGTGCGGTTGATGGGAAGAGCGCCCTGGCTGCCGCCGGTGATGAGCAAGCGAAAGGGCTTCTCCGGCGCGCGCGGCGCGATGGAGAAAAATTCCGGGCGTACGGGGCAACCGGTAACGATGGCTTTTTTTCCCCAAGTGCGAGTAGAAATTTCATAGCCCGTGGCGATGCGTTTCGAAAGTCGCGCAAGAACTTTATTGGTGAAGCCCGGCTCGGCGTTCGGTTCGAAGATCACATTTGGCACGCGGCCCAGCCATGCGGCGAGCAGCATCGGCCCGGCGGCGTATCCGCCGACGCCAAATGCCGCCACGGGCCTATGCTTTCGAAGAACGGATTCGGCATCCAGCATCGCGGGACCGAGCATGGCGAGATTTTTGAGTAGGGTCGCGCCGCCTTTTCCTTTCAGGCCGGCGACGCGCAGCGTCTCCAGCGGCAGCCCGGCTTGCGGCACCAGTTTCATTTCAATTCCGCGTTGCGTTCCTACGAGCACGACTTCCCTTTTTTCTCCTCGCGACAACCATTCTCTGGCAATCGCAATCGCCGGAAAAACATGGCCGCCTGTTCCTCCGCCAGCGATCAGCAGTTTCACAGACCGCGCCATCCAGGTGCAGGGTAACGATATATCGTGCCCCTACGGACCGGCACGAGATGCGCGGCCGGCGGCATCATGCGGGTTCGGCCTGTTGCGCAATATTCAGCAACACGCCGGTGGCCAGCAACATCACCAGCAAGCTGGAGCCGCCGTAGCTGACAAACGGCAGCGGGATGCCTTTTGTGGGCACCATGCCAAGCACGACGGCGAAATTGATCAGCGCCTGGCTGAGCACCATAGCGGTGATTCCTAGCGCGAGCAAGCGGCCGAATCCGTCCCGCGCGGTGAACGCCGCGCGCAATCCGCGCCAGCCGTAGACGGCAAAAAGAGCGATGACAAGGAGAGCGCCGATAAATCCGAGTTCCTCGCAAATGACCGCGTAGATAAAATCCGTGTGCGCTTCCGGGAGATAAAACAATTTTTGCTTGCTCTCCATCAGGCCGACGCCGGTAAAGCCGCCCGAGCCTACGGCAATCAAGGATTGCAACAATTGAAAACCGGCGCCCTGAGGATCGGAACCCGGATCGAGAAAGGCCGTCAGCCGGGCTTGGCGATACGAGACATGTGAAATGAGCAGATAAAGGACCGGCAAAGATGCGGCCACGCCGACGGCAAGCCATTTCCAGGAGAGACCCGCGACAAACAGAACGGCCGCGGCGATTAGCACGACATCGACCGATGTTCCAAGATCTGGTTGCGCCAAAATGAGTCCCACACAGATAAGAATGGGCGCGGCCGCGGGAAGAATGGTGTGAACAAAATCTTCCTTGCGGAACTCCATGCTTGACGCGCCGCGGCGCTTCAAATCAAGAAACCACGCGAGATAGAGGATGACCGCCAGCTTCGCGAGTTCTGACGGTTGAATGTTCACCGGGCCAAGCTTGATCCAGCGATGCGTGGCGTGCGATTTGTCGAGAAAGAATGCGCCGACCAGCATCAGAAGCACGAGGCACAAAACGCAATAGACCACAGCAGGTTCGCGCAACCGGCGGTAGTCGGTTTTCATGAGGGCGAACATGCCAACGAGACCGATGACGAGCCATGCCGCCTGGCGGAGGAGAAAGATGTAGGAATGCCCGTACTGTTGCTCGGCGGTCACCGCGGAGGCGCTGAAGACCATGACCGCACCCAACAAGCAGAGCGCCAGCGTCACTCCGAAGAGCCACCGATCATTTTCCAGTCGTCTCGGCACTTTTCCTTACCTTTCCAAATGTGGCCGCGCGGCGCGCGACCTTTCCGCACTAGAGTTTGCTGCACCATTTTCGAGCCGCCGGACGAGGTCTTTGAAGACGCGGCCGCGATGTTCGTAATTCTCAAATTGGTCGAAGCTGGCGCATGCGGGCGCCAGCAACACGATATCGCCTGGCTGCGCCGCCTGGCCGGCTATTTCCATGGCGCGTTCGAGAGTTCCAGCGCGCTCGATGGCCACGCTGCCGGAAATCTGCTTTTCGATTTTTTCGGTGGCTGCGCCGATCAGCAAGGCGAGAATGGCTTTTTCGCGTAGCGGCCTTTGCAGCACCGTATAGTCGCTTCCTTTGTCTTTGCCACCGAGAATGATCAGAACCCGCCCGGAGAACGCCTCGAGGGCTTTCAGTGTGGCGTCAACATTGGTCGCTTTCGAATCGTTGTAGTAGCGAACGCCGCCGATCTCGGCGACAAATTCCAGGCGATGCTCGACGCCCGCGAACGAACGGATACCTTTTGCAACGGCTTCGGCGCTCGCGCCCGTAAGACGCGTTGCGGCCACCGCCGCAAGCACATTTTCGAGATTGTGGGCACCAGCAAGCGGAATCTCGCCGCGCTTGAATACAACTTCTTCTTTGCCGTCGTTGCGAAATACGATCTCTTCGCCGCGCAAAAAAGCTCCTTGCGCTACACGCTGCCTGCGGCTGAACCAAAAGACACGCGGGCGCGAAGGAGCGTAGGGCGTGGTAGCCGGGTCATCGGCATTCAGAATTGCGGCATCGTGCTTGGTCTGATTCGCGAAAATCCGTGCTTTCGCAGCGCCATACGCCTCCAGCGTGTGATGGCGATCGAGATGGTCGGGCGTGAGATTCAGAAAAACGCTGATGTCCGGACGAAACGAATCGATCAGCTCAAGCTGGAAACTGCTTAGCTCCGCGACGGTGACGGTATCATCGCGCGTCTCATCGACGCATCCGATCAGCGGCATGCCGATGTTGCCCGCTAAAATAGTTGTGAATCCCGAATTCTTCAAAATATGTCCGATCAGCGAGGTCGTGGTGGTCTTTCCATTCGAACCAGTGATACCTATCAACCGGCCACTCAGGAAGCGGTCCGCCAGTTCGATTTCGCTCCAGATCGTAACGCCGTGCGCACGCGCGGATTGCAAGTGAGGCGCGTCGGCGGGCACGCCGGGGCTGGGAATGATGAGGTCCTGCTCAAGAAATGTTTTTTCCTGATGGCCGCCCAATTCCAGTGCCACTCCAGCCGCGCGCAAATTTGCGATGGCTCCGCCAATTTCGCTTTCCTTGCGCGAATCGGTCGCGGTCACACGCGCGCCGTGTGTCGCGCAAAAAAGAGAAGTAGCCACACCCGTCCTGGCCAGTCCAACGACCAGCATGCGCTTGCCCCGCAACTCGAACGAACCCGGCATGTGCTCAGATCCCGTTGCTGCAAACCTCGATTACCTCAACTTCAGCGTGGTTAGCGCAAACAACGCAAACACCAGCGCGACGATCCAGAAACGCACGATGACTTTCGATTCGCTCCAGCCCAGCAATTCGAAATGATGGTGAATGGGGGCCATGCGAAAGATGCGCTTCCCGCGCAGCTTGAACGAACCCACCTGCAAGATTACCGACAACGCTTCAATGACAAAAATGCCGCCAACGAAAAAGAGCAGAATCTCCTGCTTGATAATGACGGCGATGACGCCGAGCGTTCCACCCAGGGAGAGCGAGCCGACGTCGCCCATAAATATTTCCGCCGGATGCGCGTTGTACCAAAGAAAGCCCAGCGACGCGCCAACCAGGGCGCCGCAAAACACGGTGAGCTCGCCGACCCGCGGGATGTACTGGATTTCCAGATACTGGGCCCAGCGATAGTTGCTGCTCACGTAAGTGAGCACCGTGAGCGCGCCCGCCGCGATGACCGTGCAGCCAATGGCCAGGCCATCGAGGCCGTCGGTCAAATTCACGGCATTCGACGATCCCGCGATCACGAGCGCGACAAAAACGAGGAACGGCACAAACGCCAGGGGCCAGAAATGCGGCGAAGTTATCAACGAATGGATTACGAGATCAGGATGAATCCGCTTGAGGAACGGAAACATGAGTTGCGTCGAGTAGACGCTGTACGTCGTAAGCACCAGGAGCACGACGCCGACTACGAGACTGATCAAAACCTGCAGGGACAGTTTTTTCTTCGCGCTCAGGCCCAAATTTTGCTGCTTCGAGACTTTGGCGTAGTCATCGACGAAACCGATGGCCGCAAAAGACAGCAGCGCGAAGAGCGCCAGCAAAACGAAGACATTGGTAAGGTCGGCCCAAAGGACGGTGGGCACCGCGGTGGACAAGACGATCAGCACGCCGCCCATGGTGGGCGTGCCGGCCTTTTTGCGATGCTCTTGCGGGCCTTCTTCGCGAATGTACTGGCCGATTTGCAGCTCGCGCAGTCGGCGGATGAGCCACGGCCCGAAAACAAACGCGAGAAACATCGCCGTGAGGCTGGCGTACACCGTGCGCACGGTGATGTAGCGGAAAACATTCAGCGGGCTGAAGTAGCGCTGCAGCGTGTGATAAAGAAGGTAGTAGAGCATCTTAGTGCTTTACCTCCTTCCGGGAGAATTCGCCGCCCGCTGCGTGGCGTGTGATGAGCGCTTCGACGATGCGTTCCATTTTCACGCCGCGCGAACCTTTGACGAGCAACAGGTCGCCTGGAACTAGAAAATTTTCCAAAAACGCCGCCGCCTCTTCCGAAGAAGGAAAGAATCTTGTCTGCGCGACGGGAAGCCCGGCGGCGATGGCGCCTTCCACAATTTGCGCCGCATCGCCGGCCACGCCGATAATCCAATCGATCTTCTCCGTCTTTGCGGCAAAACGGCCCGCTTCGCGATGCAGCTCCGGCGAGGCCTGGCCTAGTTCGCGCATTTCGCCCGCAGCGAAAATGCGCCGGCGAAAATTCGGCGTAGCGGCCAGCAATGAGGTCATGGCCTGCAGTGCCGCTGGGCTTGAATTGTAGCTATCGTTGATCAGCGCAGCTCCATTCGAAAATTGCAGCAGTTCCCCACGCATCGACGGCGCACGCATCCGGCGAAACACGCTCTGCGCCTCGGCCGCGCCGATATTCCAAACGCTGGCTGCGGCGAGCGCCGCCAGGGCATTCGAGATGGCGTGACGCCCCGGCACGGCCAACTCCAGCCGCACGCGGCCCTCCGGGCTGACGTAGTCAAACGACGAGCCCAACGCTCCGCGGTCTTCAATTTCCTCGGCCGTAAAAAATGCCGGCGATTCGATGCCATAAGTCAGCACGCGGCCCGGTGCAAACGCGCCAAACGCAGCTACACGCGGATCGTCCGCGTTCAGCACGGCCGTCGACTCACGCCCATTCAGCCCTTCAATCAGTTCGCGCTTCGCCAGCGCAATTTCATCCACCGAAGCAAAAAATTCCAGATGAGCGGGCGCCACGCGCGTTACCACGCCAACATCGGGCCGGGCAATCGCCGCCAGTCGCGCGAGTTCGCCGCGCCGCGACATGCCCATTTCCAGCACCGCCGCCTGGTCCGTTTCCTCCAGGCGAAACAAGGTCAGCGGCAGGCCGTACTCGTTATTAAAATTTCCTTCCGACTTCAGGACCCGCAGCTTCGCGCCCAGCAATGCCGCCAGGATCTCTTTCGTAGTAGTCTTCCCGACAGAGCCGGTGACGCCGGCAATTTTCCCGCCCCACTTTTCGCGTACCGCGCGAGCGAGCTGCTTGAGCGCTTCGAACGTGTCGGCCACGGGGATACAACGACCGCGCACGGCGTCCGCATAGCGTCCGAATCGCGCCTGCGCCACCACCGCCGCGAGCGCTCCGCGCTCCAGTGCAACTGCCGCGTGATCGTGTCCATCGTGACGCGGTCCGTGGATGGCGATGAACAGTTCTCCAGGACGTATCGTGCGAGAATCAATCGAGACGCCGGCCACCCGGGCCAGGGGGTCGAGCCCAGTCCCAAGCGCAGCCACCAAAGATTCAGCCACCTGTTTAAGCGTCCACCGCATAAGTTCCTCAGAGGGTTGGTCTTACGCAAAACACCCAAGCGTCGGTCGGTTGTCACCGTTTTGAGGGCTCCTCCTTTCAAGAGGTCTACCAATGGCACTGAGCGCCCTCGTCACAGCTCACGTACAAGCGCGCTAGGTACCAAACCCTGAGCCGCCCGGCGGCCCGTCTGAACGATCTTTGCTATCCGGGGCGTCATACCCGCGCGCACGCAGAGCGCTCCGCGCCACATCGCGGTCGTCGAATTCCTCGGTGTGGTCGGCAAGGATCTGATAGTTCTCGTGGCCTTTCCCTGCAAGCAAAACGATATCGCCCGCGCGGGCTTCCTCCATCGCCACGCCGATGGCTTTTTCGCGGTCCGGCTCGATCAGATATTTCCCGTTCGTTTTCTGCAAACCTACGATGATGTCACTGATAATTTTCAGCGGGTCTTCGCTCCGCGGATTGTCGCTGGAGAGAATGGTGAGGTCGCTCAGCCGGCCAGTGACTTCTCCCATGACGGGGCGCTTGGTGCGGTCTTTTTCTCCACCACAACCGAAGAGCGTGATGATGCGGCCTTTGGGATTGAGTTCGCGCGCGGTTCGAATGAGATTTTCCAGGGCATCGTCGGTGTGCGCGTAATCGACGATCACGAGAAATGGCTGGCCAAGATTGATCCGTTGGAACCGTCCGGAAACGCTTTCGAGATTTCGAATCCCCGTTTCGATTACCTCGTTGGATAGACCGAGCGCCTGCGCCGCGCCTATAGCCGCCAGAATGTTGTAAACATTGATGCGGCCGACAAGCGAAGACGTGACTTGTACCTTGCCATTGGGCGTTTGCGCGGTAAAACTGAGACCGTTGAATGTAAGTTGAAACTTCTTTGTGGTCAGGTCGGCGACCGATTCGAGGCCGTAGGTCACTGTTTTCTTCGCAATTCCCGCCAGCCGTTCGCCGAACTCATCGTCCGTGTTGACTACCGCGAACTCCGGCACGCCCGCGCCAGTGCCCTCGAACAGCCGCTTCTTCGCGGCAAAATAGTCTTCAAACGTCTTGTGAAAGTCCATGTGTTCGCGCGTCAAGTTGGTGAAAACCGCCGCGGCAAAATGGCAGCCCCATAGGCGATCCATCGCCAGCGAATGCGAACTGGCTTCCAGCGTCGCGTAGCGGCCTCCTGCGTCGCGAATCTCCGCCAGGAATTTTTGCAGGTCCACGGATTCCGGAGTGGTGTTCGGCGCCGGGTAATCGCCGAACGGCGTGTGATACGCGATGGTTCCGAAAAGGCCGGTCTTCGCGCCGGAGGCTTTTACGATGGCATCGATCAATGATGTTGTGGTGGTCTTTCCGTTGGTGCCCGTCACCGCGACCATTTGCAGTGCATTTGCCGGATGCCCGTAAAAATTTGCAGCCGCGATGGCCAGTGCCTTGCGCGCATCGGGCAATTGAACCCACGCTACGGTGCCAGGCAGTGCGTCTGGAGCGGCCTCTTCGCTGCCAATCACCGCAGCGCCATGCGCGACCGCATCGCGGATAAAAGTGTTTCCGTCGGCTTTCGCTCCGTGAAGAGCAAAAAACAGCGCGCGCAACTGCACCTTCCGCGAATCGCAAGCCACCTGCCGGATTTCCAATTCGCCGGCGCCCGCGGGCACAACCGCTTCTATGCCGTGGAATAGTTCGCTCAACTTCATCCGATAGACCGGCGCGCCGGGACGCACGGAGGTATCCCCGCCGTTACTGGCCGGTTGCTTGGAGAAGTTGCGTTCCTCTTCCTGTGTCGGGCTCAATCTCATAGGCGACCGTCACGCGGTCGACCCCACTCTCATTCTAATTGCTAGTATGCCGATGCGGCTTCGCCTCCCGGGGCGCCGGTGTTCCGAATTGCACTGTAACCTTCGCGCCGCGTCGCACCTTCGCGCCCGCCGCCGGAGTTTGATTCGAAGCAAGACTGCTGCCAACCAGCACCGGATCCAATCCCAACCGTAAACACATTTCCGTCACTTCGCGCATCGTCCTGCCAGAAAAGTCCGGAACCGCAATGTCGCCGCCTTCGTCCACAGCTACCGTAACTGAAGGAACCGGCGTCTCTGGCTCTTTAGATGCCACATTTGCTAGGGGCATCGCCAATTGATCCGGCTGGGCCGAAAAATCCGCTGGGGTAAAATCCTCGAGGCTCGCAACGTTCTCTGCAACCGCCTTCTTATAAGATGCTTGCAAGAGCTTGGGGTTCAGCGGAACGTCTCGCGCCACATCGAGGTATGGCAACACTTGCTCGGCGACGCGCTTGAACACCGGCGCGGCCACCATGCCCCCTTCATGCAGTCCAACGGGCGAATCGAGCGAAACCAGGATAGTCACAGCCGGGTTGCTGATAGGCGCAAAACCTGTGAAGGACGCAATCAACTTCGTTGGCGAATAGCGTCCCGTAGCCGGATCAATCTTTTGCGCTGAGCCTGTTTTCCCTGCTGCCGTCCAGCCATCGAGTCGCGCCAGCGCGCCCGTCCCATTCAACACTACCCCTTCCATCAATCGCCGCAGCGTCGCCGCGGTTTCCGGTGTAATCACGCGGTGCGGCTCGGCCGGCGCGAGCGGTCCTCCCGCCGCCAATACTTCTTCACCACGCCGCAGTTCAGACACAATATGCGGCCTGTACAGCATTCCGCCATTGGCAATCGCGGAAACCGCAGAGGCCAGTTGAATTGGCGTCACGCCGACTTCCTGCCCCATGGAGATCGCGCCAATCGATATTGGTGTCCAGTTTTCCAGACGCCGCAAGATGCCTTTGCTCTCACCGGGCAGATCCACACCAGTCTGCATCCCAAAACCAAACGCGCGCATGTAGTCGTAAAACTTCGGCGCTCCGAGCCGCAGCGCGATCTTGATGGCGCCGACATCGCTCGACAGCGCGAGAATGTCCGACACGGTCAGCAACCCGAACGGCTTGTGGTCGCGGATGCGGTGCCTCCCGATGTACACCGCGCCATTCTCGCAATCGAAGACTTCGTCCGGGCGCGTAATTCCTTCATTGAACGCCGCAGCCAGCGTGATGAGCTTGAACGTCGAACCCGGCTCGTACAGCGCGCTCACGGCGCGATTCATGCGCGCCTCGACGGGCGACTCGCTCGCGGCATTGGGATTAAACTTCGGCCAATTCGCAACCGCAAGGAGCTCTCCCGTATTCGGGTTCATCACGATGATCGAGCCGGCGCTCGCTTGAGTCTTGGCAATGGCCGTGGCCAGCTCGCGCTCGGCAATGTACTGAATCTTTTCGTCCAGCGTGAGCACCACGCTGGCGCCGCGTTCGCGCTGCGCTTCTCCGCCGTCAAACCAGCGTTGTTTGGCGTCGGCCATCACGATGATTTTTTCGCTTTTGCCGCGGATCTTGTCGTCCAACTCGTATTCGATTCCGCCCAGGCCCCGCTCATCCACATCGACAAACCCCAACACATGCGAAGCAAGATCGCGCTTGGGATAAAAACGCTGATTTTCCGGCTGGAAATACACGCCCTTGAGGTTTAGCGCCGCGATCGCCTCTTTTTTCTGCGGAGGCAACTTTCGTGCAAGCCACACAAACGCATGAGACGATTCCAGCCGCGCTTGCAACACGTCCGCCGGGATATTCAGCACTCCCGACAACAGCCGCGCTGCGAGCGCTTCATCGGCTATCTCCGAAGGCACCGCAAACGCGGAATCCACCGGCACGCTCATGGCCAGCGGATGCATGTTGCGGTCATAAATTGCCCCGCGCTTCGGCGTGATTTCAATGGTGCGCTGCTGCTGCCGCTGCGCGCGCACCAGGTATTCGCTATGGCGAAAGAGTTGGAGGTAGGTAAGCCGGCCGAAGACCGCCGTCATCCACAAAAGGGCCACGGCAGCAACGATCAGCAAACGTTTGGCCGCTGTGCGGCCACCAACGGCGACGTGGGCTCGGTTCTGTTGCATGTCTAGATCAAGTTGGCAAGCGCTCCAGAAAGAACCTCACGACGCGTTTGACCGCAAACTCGATTTGATACTTGAACTGGGCCGAAGCCAGCGAGGAATCTGCTCGCGCCAAGCTACTGCCCGCGATTCGAATGGACATAGCGCGCCGCAGCGACTTCCGCACCGCTCGGGGCATCGTAATCCTGCACCTGCGTGGGCAAGGGTTCCGTCAAGCCGAGCTGGCGCCGCGCGATAGTGTCGATGCGCTTGGGGTCGCGCAGCCCTTCGATTTCCAGCCGCAACCCGGAATTCAGCGAAGTTGCTTCCGACTGCTTGGTCCTCAAATCCTCGAGCTGAAAACTCAGATCGATGCAGCGGAAATGCTGGTAGATGTACACCATGAAAAACATGGCCATGAGGCCGCCCAGCGCGACTGTTTTGTAATAATTGCGCAGGCGCACAGGCTCGACGTGGCGCACCAGGCGCGAATTGTCGATACGTTTTACGGTTTGAAACTCGATCATCTTTGGTGCTTTTTTCTTTCGCTTCATACTTAGACTCTTTCCGCGCACCGCAATTTCGCGCTTCGCGAACGCGGGTTCGCCGACGTTTCTCTTTCACTCGGCTGGATCACGTGTCTCGTCAGCACGCGGAGCGTCCCCTGGCGCTCGGCTTCCTGAAACGCGTGCTTCACCAGGCGGTCTTCGCGTGAGTGGTAGCTCAGCACCACAAAGCGGCCTCCCGAAATCATTGTGGCGGGGGTCCGAGAAAGAAACTGCCCGAGTTCCTCCATCTCTCGATTCACCGCTATCCGCAGCGCCAGAAACGTTT
>Ga0210384_10003227_pt1 | contig 19016 bp, 15 predicted proteins | sample IncBWH2MmetaG_FD_160574 | JGI IMG/M metagenome (GOLD analysis project Ga0210384, IMG submission 160574) | Forest soil microbial communities from Barre Woods Harvard Forest LTER site, Petersham, Massachusetts, United States - Inc-BW-H-2-M | ecosystem: Environmental > Terrestrial > Soil >...
ACGCGATTGGGGATGCAGGAGACAAGGCGTCGCGACGTGCCCGAAGGAAAATACACGCTGGTATTCCTGGGTTACGGAGAAGGCGACAAGGGTTCAGGTATCGAGCTGACCTATAATTACGGCGTAGCCTCTTACGAGCACGGAACGGCGTTCGGCAATCTTGTGATCGGCGTGGCCGATATCTTCGGTCTTTGCGAGGAGTTGCGCGCGGCCGGCGTCAAGATCAGGCGCGAACCAGGTCCGGTGAAATTCGGGACCTCCATCATCGCCTTCATTGAAGACCCGGACGGTTACAAGGTCGAGCTGATTCAGGACCAGAGCGCCGCCTGATCGCCCGACGATATCGACGTTCTCGCCAACCACCCTTGAAAATGGAGTTACAATGAAACGTGCTTGCCTTTCCCTTATCGCCGCCTCCCTGCTCGCGTCAGCCGCTAGCGCCCAGCCGCAAGACCAGATCTCGGTGAGTGTTCCGACGGTTCAGCTCAAATACGGATCGACCGGCGTCACGGATGGCGTTCACGGCGAGGTAAAGGCTGCAGCCGCCTACGGAGATAATGCTCATGGCGCTCACGGCACGTTCCTCAAGATGCCCGGCGGATTTGTGAGTCCGCTTCACACCCATACCAGCGACGAGTGGGGCGTCATCATTGCTGGCGTGTTCGCCAACGGCAAACCCGGCAACCCGGACATTCTCCTTCCCGCGGGCTCTTATTTTTTCCAGAAGGCCGGCGAAGCGCACGTCTCCAAATGCGTCTCGGAAAACGAGTGCATTATCTTCCTCAGCCAAAGCGGCAAATACGATTTCCTCCCGTCGAAATAGGGATCGTCGTAAATGAGGGCGGCGCGATGCCGGAGCGCCGTCGCGGAAAAGCCTACAGGGGCCGGGGTAGTCGGATGTGGCATGAGACCGAAGTCAGCAGCCGTCTTGGAATCCGTTATCCGATTGTTCAGGGCCCATTCGGGGGCGGAGCCTCTTCGGTGACCTTGGCGGCTACGGTCTCAAACGCGGGAGGGCTTGGTTCATTTGGCGTGCATACCTTCACCGCAAAACAGATCACGGACATCGCCAACGAGATACGTGGACGCACCACAAAGCCGTTCGCCCTCAACCTCTGGATACCCAGGGGCAGCGCCCCCGATCTCGGCGATGAGGCCCTGGAGCGGAATTTTGCGATCCTCGATGGCTACTATCGCGAACTTGGGATGGCGAGGCCAACCCGCCCGCAGGGTTTTGGACAGGACTTCGAAGCACAACTGAGGGCTTTGCTGGAGGCGAGGCCTCCCGTCTTCAGCTTTGTCTTCGGTGTTCCGGATCAATCGATCCTGCAGGAGTGCCGCCAGAGAGGAATCGCCACGATCGGGACGGCGACGACTCCCGACGAAGGCGCGGCTCTGGATGACGCAGGCGTCGATTGTATCGTTGCATCGGGATTCGAGGCCGGCGGGCATCGAGGCGCGTTCCTCAGGCCTGCGGAAGACTCTCTGATAGGCACCTTCGCCCTGGTCCCTCAAGTTGCCGATCGGGTCAAAGCACCGGTGATTGCAGCTGGAGGCATTGCCGACGCCCGCGGGATCAGAGCTGCGATCGCCCTCGGGGCAAAGGGCGTTCAGATCGGTACGGCATTTCTGGCATGCGAGGAGTCAGCGGCAACCGCTCAGCATCGAGAACTTCTATTTGATGAGCGCGCAAAGGACACTGCGCTCACGAAAGCGTTCACCGGACGCTTGGCGCGAAGCATCCGCAATCGATTTTCGGATGATATGAGATCGCACGAAGCCGGATTGCCGCCGTTTCCCATCCAGTCGTGGTTCGCGGGAACGTTAAGGGAGGCTTCAGCCGCACAGGGCCGAACAGATTTCGTTTCGCTCTCGGCAGGACAATCCGCGGCGCTGTTGCGCTTCAGGAAGGCAAAGGAGCTGTTTGATGAACTGGTCAGGGAAATGGCGTTAGGTGGATCCTGAGCGCGCGCAAAACGATGCGCTGAAAGCAAAAGGTCGCGGCAGCAGGGTTATGCACAGTCTGCGCGCAGTCCGGCCATCGAATTAACCAGTCATTAACCAGAGTTAACCGAAGCTGCGTTCGGGCACCGGGGGCGTCTTGGCCGGCTTTTTTGCCGGCCCAACGCGAGGGTATTCTCGATGTCGTTAGACCCTGAAGAGTTCGTCATTCTGGCAGATCACGGTCCGATGAAATTGCAGTGCGCCGTGGCAAGGGCAATGGTCTTGCCGCCCGAGGAGCGCGATCACGCATCGATCCTGCGCGTTGGAGAGCCCTGGATGCTGAATTTCGTCGTGATCAAGCATCTGGCGACGCGATGGGAGCCCGGCCCATACGCTCTGAGTGAATCGGAATTGAAAGCCGGCGCGTTCCTGCTGGGGCAGCCGCGCTTGTAGACGGCTAGACCAGCACCGCCGTGCGGACCCGGCCGGCATCGCCAAACACGCGCAGATAGCGCTCGATCTCGGCCGGGCTGCCGGTAGACTTCTCCGGATTGTCGGAGAGCTTCACGGCAGGGTGGCCATCCACCGACGTCACCTTGCAGACGATCGAGATCGGATTGAGATCGACCGATCCGTCCGGCGTGCAGCCGACGAAATCATTCGTGAGGTTGGTGCCCCAGCCGAAGGAGAGCCGCACGCGGCCTGCGAAGTGGTGATAGGTCTCCTCGATCGAGCCGACATCCATGGCGTCGGAGAACACCAGAAGCTTCTCCTTGGGATTGCGGCCCTTCTGCTTCCACCATTTGATGATCTCTTCGCCGGCCTCGATCGGCGGCGCGCTGTCGGGGCGAAAGCCGGTCCAGTCGGCGACCCAGTCCGGCGCATCGCGCAGGAACGCCTTGGTGCCGAACGCATCGGGCAGGGCGATCAGCAGATTGCCGCCATAGGTGTGGCTCCATTGATCGAGGATGCGGTAGGGCGCCCAGCGCAATTCCTCGTCATCATTGGCGAGTGCGGCGGCGACCATCGGCAGCTCATGCGCATTGGTGCCGATCGCTTCGAGATCATTGTCCATGGCGAGCAGCACGTTCGACGTGCCCGTGAACGAGGACCCCAAGCCTTCCTTTACCGCTTCCACGCACCAGCGCTGCCAGAGAAAACCGTGGCGTCGCCGCGTGCCGAAATCGGAGAGGCGCAGGCCATCCAGCTTGCGCAGCCGTTCGACCTTGCTCCAGAGTTTTGCTTTGGCGCGCGCATAGAGCACGTCGAGCGCAAAGCGTCCCTGTCCCTTCATCGCCGCGCGCGAGCGCAACTCGTTGAGGATCGCGAGCGCCGGAATCTCCCACATCGTGGTGTGGGTCCAGGGCCCGTGGAAATGCAGCTCGTATTGGCCGTCGACCTTGTGCAGCTCGTATTCGGGTAAACGGAACGCAGCGAGCCAATTGATGAACTCCGGCGAGAACATGTGGGTCTTGCCGTAGAAGGTGTTGCCGGCGAGCCAGATCAGCTCCTTCTTGGTGAAGCGGATGGTGCGGGCATGGTCGAGCTGGGCACGCAATTCGCCCTCGTCGATGATCTCGGCCAGGCGGACATGGCGCGAGCGATTGATGACCGAAAAGGTGACGTGCTGATCGGGATAGAATTCCCGAATCATCTGCACCATCAATAGCTTGTAGAAATCGGTATCGAGCAGGCTGCGCACGATGGGATCGAGCCGCCAGCTGTGATTGTAGGTCCTGCTCGCAATATCGGTGACGGTCATGGCAAAAGTCTAACCCGGGGCTTTCAGGGGCAAAAAGTCTAGCCTGCCGGGGGCGGGGCAACCAGTGGGTTTGGCAGGGGGCTAGCGTGCATCTTCGAGGATCATCCCGGCCCCTTTTTCCGCAATCATGGCGGTCGGGGTATTCGTATTGCCCGAAGTGATGGTCGGCATGACAGAAGCATCGACGACGCGAAGGCCGCAGATGCCATAGAAGCGGAGCCGCTCGTTGACCACGGCATTGGCGTCGCTGGCGGTGCCCATTTTTGCGGTGCCGACGGGATGGAAGATGGTGGTGCCGATGTCGCCGGCGGCTTTCGCGAGCGAAGCATCATCGTCGCCGACCGATGGGCCGGGCAGGAACTCGACCGGGTGATATTTCGCCAGCGCCTGCTGCTTCATCAGGCGGCGCGTGGTGCGGATCGCATCGGCCGCGACCTCGCGGTCATCATCGGTTGCGAGATAATTCGGCGCGATGACAGGCTTCTCGTCGACCTTGGCCGATCGCAGCCGCACGCTGCCGCGCGAGGTCGGCTGCAGGTTGCAGGCCGAGACGGTGATGGCCGGAAAACGATGCAGGGGATCGCCGAACTTGTCGAGCGAGAGCGGCTGCACATGGAATTGGATGTTGGCGCGGGCGCGGCGCGGATCGGAGCGGGTGAAGATACCGAGCTGGGAAGGTGCCATGGTGAGCGGCCCGCGGCGGCGGAAGGCATAGTCGAGCCCCATCAGCGCGCGGCGCGGCAGCGAGTAATAGGTCTCGTTCAGCGTGCGCACGCCGTTGACCTTGTAGATCGCGCGCTGCTGCAGATGGTCCTGCAGATTGCGCCCGACACCCGGCCGGTCGAGCACGACGTCAATGCCAAGCGGCGAGAGCCATTCGCCGGGCCCGATGCCGGAGCGATGCAGCACCTGCACCGAGCCGATCGCGCCGGCGCTCAGGATCACCTCGCCCTTGGCGCGCGCTTCGATGGTCTCGCTATTCTGAATGAAGCGAACGCCCACTGCGCGGCCATTCTCGATGACGAGGCGATCGACCAGCACATGGGTTTCCAGCCGCAGGTTGGGCCTGTTCAGCACGGGCTTCAAGAAGCCGCGCGCAGACGACCAGCGTCGGCCACGCCTCTGGTTGACATGGAAGTAACTCACGCCTTCGTTGTCGCCGGTGTTGAAGTCCGGGATCTTCCTGATCCCCATCTCTTGCGCGGCTTCGCCGACGGCATCCAGAATGGTCCAGGACAGCCGCGGCGCCTCGATGCGCCAGCCGCCGCCTGTGCCATGATGCTCGCTGTCGCCGAGGAAGTGATCTTCGAGCTTTCGGAACGCCGGCAGCACGTCGCCATAGCCCCAGCCCGTGAGTCCAAGTTGACGCCAGTGATCGTAATCGGCGGCCTGGCCGCGCATCGAGATCATGGCGTTGATCGCCGAGCAGCCGCCGATCACCTTGCCTCTGGGATAGGCAAGCGCGCGGCCGTTGAGGCCGGGCTCGGCCTCGGTCTTGAACATCCAGTCCGAGCGAGGATTACCGATCGCAAAGAGATAGCCGACGGGGATGTGGAACCAGATCCAATTATCATTGCCGCCGGCCTCCAGGATCAGCACGCGCTTGTTCGGATCGGCCGACAGGCGGTTGGCCAGGATGCAGCCGGCCGTGCCGGCGCCGACGACGATATAGTCGAAATCACCTTCGAGTTTCTGCGGCATTTTCTTAAGCGCTTCCTTGCCTTCGTCGTGCTTTTGCAACTGTTTTAGTCAGACGCCGACGGCCACTACAAGCCCGGCCTTGATGGTCATTGGAGCTGTTGGGTGGAACGCATCTTGCGTGCTAGACAAGACGAAGCCCAAAAAATGAACAACCGAGATTACCCATGCCCATCGTGAACCGTGTCGCCGATCTGCAACCCGAAATTCAGGCCTGGCGCAGGGACATCCATGAGCATCCGGAACTGCTTTATGATGTGCACCGCACTGCAGCATTCGTCGCCGACCGCTTGCGGGAATTTGGCTGCGACGAGGTGGCGACCGGGCTCGGCAAGACCGGTGTGGTCGGCGTCATCAAGGGCAGGAAGCCGGGCGGCGGCGACGACGTCAAGGTGATCGGTCTTCGCGCCGACATGGACGCGCTGCCAATCGAGGAGGCGACCAATCTGCCCTATGCCTCCAAGATATCGGGCAAGATGCACGCCTGCGGCCATGACGGCCACACCGCGATGCTGCTCGGCGCGGCGCGCTATCTCGCCGAGACGCGCAATTTCGCCGGCAATGTGGTGGTGATCTTCCAGCCGGCGGAAGAGGGCGGCGCGGGCGCCAAGGCCATGATCAAGGACGGGCTGATGGACCGTTTCGGCATCGAGCAGGTCTTTGGCATGCACAACGGTCCGGGCATTCCCATCGGCTCGTTCGCGATCCGGCAGGGGCCGATCATGGCGGCGACCGCTAACGTGGATATCAGGATCGAAGGGCATGGCGGGCATGCGGCGCGGCCGCACAAATGCATCGACTCCGTGCTGGTGGGCGTGCAGCTCATCAACGCGCTGCAGCAGATCGTGTCGCGCAATGTCGATCCGCTCGAGGCGGCGGTGATTTCGATCTGCGAATTCCACGCCGGCAATGCCCGCAACGTAATCCCGCAGACCGCCGAGCTGCGCGGCACCGTGCGGACGCTGACGCGGGAAGTGAAAGACCTGATCGAGAAGCGCGTGCACGAGGTGTGCGCGGGCGTGGCGCAGATGACCGGTGCCAAGATCGATCTCACCTACGAGCACGGCTACCCTGTCACCGTCAATCATGCCGCCCAAACCGACTTTGCGACCCGGATCGCAAGGGAAGTCGCGGGCGAGGCAAATGTGCATGAGATGGCCCCGATGATGGGCGCGGAGGATTTCTCCTTTATGCTCGAGGCGCGGCCCGGCGCCTTCATCTTCTGCGGCAATGGCGACAGCGCCGGCCTGCATCACCCCGCCTATAATTTCAACGACGAGGCGATCGTCCACGGCACCTCCTACTGGATCAAGCTGGTGGAGAACACGCTCGCGGCGTGAGCTATCCAAGAAGCAGTAGTATGAGCGTGGAAATTCGCACAGCGGTCGACTTCTATGAGCGCCATCCGATTTCGTGCGAAATCATTCTGGCAAAGCTGAAGGCGAGTCGTGGTCATCTGGATGGGCTGACCCCGGACGAATTGTTTCCGCACGACCAGGATCACTATGGTGGCCTCGCCGCCAATGATGTGCTGGCAGCACGGGCCGGCATTCGCAAGGACACGCGCGTCGCCGATTTTTGCGCCGGTCTCGGCGGACCATCGCGTTACCTCGCGCACCGCTATGGGGCCGACGTCACGGGCATCGAGCTGACACTGGCCAGGGTGAAAGGTGCGGAAGAACTGACCCGGCGCGTCGGCCTTGCGCACCGGGTGCGTGTCATTGAAGGCAATGTGATGCACCTTCCGCTGGCCGCTGACAGCGTCGATGTCGTCGTCAGCCAGGAAGCGCTGCTTCACGTGCCGGACAAGCCACGCGCACTGGCGGAAGCCTATCGCGTCCTGAAGCCGGGAGGGCGCATCGCTTTTACCGATTGGGTGGCCCACCGTCCCCTGTCCGACTCCGATCGGGATCTGATGTGGCAGGGCATGGCGGTCGCCGATCTCTATGATCTGCCGACCTATGCGCAACTGGTGCGCGGAGCCGGTTTTGTCGTCGATGCGGTCGAGGATTTGACGGCCGAATGGAGCGAGATCCTGGTCCATCGGCTGGCGATGTACCGCAAGCTCCGGGAGGAGACGCAGGCCGCAGGCACACCCGCCGGTCATGACGCCTTCTATGAAAGCTACGTCCGTCTCGTCGATCTGGTGAACGAGGCCGTCCTCGGCGGCGGCCGCTTTTCGGGTCAAAAGCCGGCTTGAAGCGATGCGAACCGGCCTCCGCGGGCTGGCGTTGCCGCCGCCTACGCGCGTGGCAAGGCCTCTTGTAAACTGAGGCGTTCTCCACCCGGCTTGCTGACATAAAGCTGCTGTTCCAGCACCGCCTGCATATTCTCGAACATGGCGTAAAGATCGTCGCAATAGACCGAAGGGTTGTCGTAACCGTTTTTCCTGGAAAAGCGGTGCGGGAGATAGCCGCCGCCGCAGGCGTTCATGAACTTGCAGTTCCGGCACTGTTCGCAGAGATGGATGGAGGCGTCGCGGGCGGCCTGCCAGCGCGGCTCGTGCCTCACCTCATCGATGGCGTGATCGAAGATGTTGAAGGTCGTTTGAGTGACGGCGTTACCGGCGATGCGCAGCACGTCGTGCGCTTCCACCGAGCCATCGGTCATGACAGTGCAGAGCTCGACGGGCTGATAACCCACGCCCTCGGTCGGTGAGCTGCTTGCGCGTCAGGTCCATCGTCACGAGCGCTCCAGCCTGGCGGCACCAGTTCACGAGGTGCAGAAGGGCTTCAACCGCCGCCCCTTCGATGGCCTTCCGCACCGTCGGGGGTGAAGCTCGCCGGCACGTCTCCAATCTGGAAGCCTGCGCCGCAGGCCGTTCGATCTTGCCTGACCCTGATTTGCGAAGTTTCCTCGCAAAACAAAAGAAAAAGGCCCGCGTGGTTAGCGCGGGCCTTTGGTCGTTTTAGGTGATGCTTGCGCTTAGAAGATGTTGGCGAAGCAGAAGTAGAGGAAGCCCGAGAGCATCATAGCGATCGGGAGGGTGAGCACCCAGGCCATCGCGATGTTGCGGATCGTCGACCATTGCAGGCCCGAGCCGTTGGCCGCCATGGTACCGGCGATGCCCGATGACAGCACGTGCGTGGTCGAGACCGGCAGGCCGTAGCCGTCGGCTGCCGCGATCGTCGCCGCCGCCGTGATCTCGGCGCAGGCTCCTTGCGCGTAGGTCAGGTGGGTCTTGCCGATCTTTTCGCCGACGGTGACGACGATGCGCTTCCAGCCCACCATCGTGCCGAGGCCGAGCGCGATGGCGACCGCGATCTTGACCCAACCCGGGATGAACTTGGTCGCGGCGTCGAGCGAGCCCTTGTAGGCATTCAGTGTGGCCACGTTTTCGGCCGTCAGCTCGGCTTCCTTGTCCTTGGCGAGGAAGCGAAGAGCTTCGGACACCAGGTACATGTCGTTGCGGGTGTTGCCCACGAGCTCCGACGGCACCTTGGCCAGCGAACCAGCTTCGCTGACCTGCTTGGCAATGTCGCTCACCAGCACGGCCAGCGACGGGAAGGTCCCTTCGTTGATCGTGCGCGTCGCGACATAGCTGGTCACGGCCGGACGCGGATTACCGAGAACCTGATAGCCGGCGGCCTTGCCTGCGATGACCTTGCTCGCAGCGTCGGAGTTCTTGATGAACGCCTCGATCTGGCTGGCCGGCATCGTGCGGTTCAGCGCGTAGGCGGTGGGCACCGTGCCGATCAGGATCAGCATGATCAGGCCCATGCCCTTCTGGCCGTCGTTCGAGCCGTGGAAGAAGCTGACGAGCGTGCAGGTGAGGATCAGGATGCCCCGGATCCACCACGGCGGCGCTTCGTTGTTCTTCGGCTCGCCGAACAGAGCGGGCGTCACCTTCACGAGGATGGTCTTCAGGACCAGGAGCAGGATCGCCGCCAGCGCGAAGCCGAACAGGGGCGAGAGCAACAGCGCCTTGGCGATGTTGCCGGCCTGCGACCAGTCCACGCCGGAGGTGCCGTCACGGCCGCGCATCAGCGCGTTGACGATGCCGACGCCCATGATCGAGCCGATCAGCGTGTGGGAGGACGACGCCGGCAGGCCCAGCCACCAGGTGCCGAGGTTCCAGATGATCGCCGCGATCAGAAGCGCGAACACCATGGCGAAACCGGCGCTGGAGCCGACCTGCAGGATCAGTTCCACCGGGAGCAGCGAGACGATGCCGAAAGCCACCGCGCCACTCGAGAGCAGAACGCCGAACAGGTTGAACATGCCCGACCAGACCACGGCAATGTGGGCCGGCAGCGAGCGGGTGTAGATCACGGTGGCCACCGCGTTGGCGGTGTCATGGAAGCCGTTGACGAATTCGAAGCCGAGCGCAATCAACAATGCGACGAACAGCAACAGATATGGCAGCAACGAATTGACCTTCGTGCCGGTTGCATCGACGTCGGAATAGATGCTGTAGGCGACGAACAGCAGCGCAGCCGCCACGACGCCCAAATAGATGATGCCGGTCAGCGGATGGAAGCCCTTGTCGAGCTCAGGCCCCTTCGTAAGGGCAGGTTCGATTGAACCGGGTAACGCTACGTCGCTCATGGAATTTTCTCCTAGTCCCCAATGCCCCGATTTTGATCGATGCATGTGACAGGCGGGTGAAATGAGACGGTATGAAAATGCACAGTCCCCACATCGTGAGGAAGCCTGCGACTTTGCGGTGCAATAGGGGCCAAGATCACGCCGCGCGTGCGGCTTTTTCCAGGAGTTTCTCCGCGATTTTCAGGTCGTCGACGAAGCGAGCGAATTCGTGGCGCTGGGCGGCTTCATCGGGCAGCCGCAGCAGGTAGGACGGATGTACCGTCACCAGCGCCTTCATGTTCGTATCGAGGTCGATCAGGCGGCCGCGGTTCTTGTTGATCGGCATGACCTTTCCGAACACGCATTGGACGGCGGTGGCGCCGAGCGCCACGACCAAGTGGGGTTTCACCGCGGCCAGCTCCTGCTCGTACCATGGCCGACATGCCCTGATTTCGGGCGAGACGGGCTTCTGATGCAGGCGGAATTTGCCGCGCGGAAAAAATTTGAAATGCTTGACCGCGTTGGTGACGTAGAGCTGCCGACGATCGAGACCGGCTTGTTCCAGCGCGCGATCGAGCACTTGCCCGGCCGGTCCCACGAAGGGACGGCCGGCGAGGTCTTCCTTGTCGCCGGGCTGCTCGCCGACCAGCATGATGCGCGCGGTGAGCGGACCTTCGCCGAACACGGTTTGGGTCGCGTCCTTCCAGAGCGGGCAGGCGTGGCATTGGCTCGCCTGTTCGCGCAGGCGGTCGAGATCGGGGCGTGCGGTCATGGCATTTTCCTCCAGGTGCTGAGGGGGCCTCCGAAGCCATTGGGATTGCTGGCGAAAAATAGACGAAAAACAGAAATGCGATCCCGATTGACTCTCTCGGCGATGTTAGCTTTATATTAGAACATATCATGAACAACTGGGCCAGTCCCTGGTTCTCAAAAACTGGCAAAAAACTGGGATGGCTCCATCGATTGAGGGAAGCGGCGCATGACGAGCGCACGCATGAGCACGCTTGCGACTTTGCGAGGGCGGATCGAGCGGATCGAGACGCCCGAAGGTGCTGGTCATGACGCCGGCGCGTCGAACCGCGTTGCGCTCGGCCATGCGGAAGCGGATGCGTTTCTGCGCGGCGGGCTTGCTGTGGCCGCCATCCACGAAGTGTTTTCGGAAGGACGTCAGAGCGCGGCCGCGACCGGCTTCATCTCAGGGCTGGCCGGCCGTGTCTCGGCGCGGCGGCCGCTGGTGTGGGTGCGGCAGGATTTTTGCGATCTCGAAGCCGGTAGCCTGTCGATGCACGGGCTGGTCGAGCTCGGTCTCGACCCACGCTGTCTCGTCACGGTGCGTGCAAGCGATGTCGAGAGCGCGCTGCGCACGGCGGCCGACGCGCTCGCCTGCGATGCGCTGGGCGCGGTGGTGCTGGAAGTCTGGGGGCAGGCGAAGCAGCTCGATCTGGTCGCAAGCCGCAAGCTGACCCTGGCCGCGCAAGCCTCAGGGGTCACCGGATTGTTGCTGCGGATTGCGGCCGAGCCTTTGCCCTCGACCGCGGAAACACGATGGATCGTGCGTGCCGCGCACTCGCCGCCCGGGGCGCCATCGGGCGCTCCATTGCCTGCGGCAGCTTGGGGCTCGCCCTGTTTCGACGCCGAGCTCATCCGCAACCGTCATGGCCCGACCGGGCGATGGATCATGGAATGGAAATGTGATGAGTGCCTTTTCAGCGAAGCGACGGATCCTCAGTCTTTGGCTGCCACGCCTGCCCATCGACCGCATCAGGCGGCAGCTATCCATCAACAGCGTCGCGCGAGTTGAAAATACTCGCAACACGGACGGTCGGCTCCCTCTCCCGCTTGCGGGGGAGGGCTGGGGTGGGGGTCTCTCCACGAGTCATACTGAGGAGAAAGCCCCCACCCGGATCGCATCCAAGGATGCGATCCGACCTCCCCCGCAAGCGGGAGAGGTGAAGCAAGATCGTGACGAGGACAACAACGGCACCCCCAGCGTCGTCGTCGCCAAGGAGCACAACGCGCTGCTGATCTACTCCCTCGACGACGCAGCCGCGCGTTATGGGCTCACGGTCGGCCAGCCGCTTGCCAATGCCCGTGCCATCTGTCCGCATCTGGAAGTGCTCGATGCCGATCCGGCGGCGGATGCCAAAACGCTCAATGACATCGCCGACTGGTGCGACCGCTTCACGCCGCTGGTCGCGCTCGATTGCCCGCATGGGCTCTATCTCGACATCACCGGCTGCGCCCATCTGTTCGGCGGCGAGGCCGCGATCCTGCGGCACTTATGCGACGCGCTGACCGCGCAGGGGTTTGGCGTCAGCGCGGCGATCGCCTCGACGCCGATCTGCGCGCGGACCATGAACCGCCATGTGCATGGGATGATCGTTGCCGACGGCGAGGAGGCGGACGCTGTCAGCCCGCTGCCGGTGTTCACACTCGGCGCGGATGAGGCGATCAGCGGTGGGCTTCGCCGCGCCGGGCTCAAAACCATCGGCGATGTCGCCTCGCGCGCGCGCCATGAGATCACCGCGCGGTTTGGTGCTGCCTTCACCGCACGGCTGGAGCAGGCGCTGGGTGAGGGCGATGCGCCAATCAGCCCGCGCAAACCGCTGCCGGATTACATTGTCGAGCAGCGCTTTGCCGAGCCGGTCTCGACCGAAGGCGTGATCGCGGCGACGCTGTCGCGGCTTGCGGTGACGCTGGTCGCCTCGATGGAGAAGCAGGGCAAGGGCGCGCGGCGACTGGAGGCGAGTTTCTTCCGCACCGACGGCGTGGTGCGCACGCTTGTCGTCGACACCGGCCAGGCGGTGACGCGGGGCAGCGTGATCGACCGCCTGTTCCGCGAGCGGCTGGACAGTCTGAGCGATCCCCTCGATCCCGGTTTCGGCTTCGATCTCATCCGTCTGTCCGCCAGCCGCACCGAGATCGTGGTGCAGCAGCAGCGCGGTCTCGACAGCCACGTCCATGACAATGACGACCTCGCCGCCCTGATCGACCGCATCGCCGCGCGGATCGGCGGAAAACGCGTGATCGTGCATCTACCGCAAGATACGCATATCCCGGAACGCGCCGCACTCGCTGCTCCCGCGCAGCATCATCTTGCGGCAGCCACGGTGGCCGAGTGGCCGGAGCGGGCGCAAGGTGAGCCGCCGCTGCGGCCGTTGCGGCTGTTCGAGAAACCCGAGCCCATAAAAGTGCCGCTCGCGATGGTGCCGGACGGCCCGCCGCATCAATTCACCTGGCGCCGCGCGTTACATGCGGTGGTGCGGGTCGAGGGACCCGAGCGCATCGCCAAGGAATGGTGGCGGCAGGACGGCAAGACGCTGACCCGCGATTATTTCCGCATCGAGGATGCCGAAGGCCTGCGCTTCTGGATCTTCCGCGACGGGCTCTATGAGAGCGAATTGAAGGACGAGGAGGGCAGGCCGGTTCCCGCCAACTGGTTCGTGCACGGGCTGTTCGCATGATCGAGTACGCGGAAATCGGCATCACCACGAACTTCTCCTTCCTGCGCGGCGGCTCGCATCCACAGGACTATGTGCATCAGGCGAGCGAGCTGCATCTCTCCGCCATCGGCATCGCCGACCACAACACGCTCGCCGGCATCGTACGCGCCTATAGTGAGCTGGAAAATCCGGAAGTGCGGCACCGGGCAAAACTCCTGATCGGCGCCCGCATCGTCTTCATCGACGGCACGCCCGATATCCTCGTCTATCCGCGCGACCGCGCAGCGTACGGCCGGCTCTGCCAATTGCTCACCCGCGGCAAGATCGGCGACGACACCGAGAAGGGCGAGTGTCTCCTCAAATTCTCCGATCTCCTGGAATTTGCAGAAGGACAGCTCCTGGTCCTGGCCTTGCCCCACCGGTTTGATGCAGCCGCCGCAGCCGATATCCTGGAGCGGCTGAAACAAAGCGGCGCCGATGGCGTGTGGCTCGCGGCAAGCCTGCTCTATCGCGGCGATGACCGCCGGCGGCTTTCGCAGCTTCATCGTCTGGCGCTAGCGGCCAAGGTGCCGCTCATCGCCACCAACGAGGTGCTCTACCATCACCCCGAACGCCGGCCACTACAGGACGTGCTCACCTGCATCCGCGAGAAGACCACGATCGAGGCGGTTGGCACCAGGCTTCAGGCCAATGCCGAGCGGCATCTGAAGCCTGCTGCCGAAATGGCGCGGCTGTTCCGCGATTTTTCGGACGCGATTGCCGAGACCATGCGCTTTGCAAACCGCATCAATTTCTCGATGGATCAGTTGAAATACCAATATCCGGATGAGCCGGTGCCGCCGGGCAAGACCGCGCAGCAGCATCTGGAAGACCTGACCTGGGCCGGCGTCGACGAGTGCTTCCCGCAAGGCATCAGCGACACGCTCCGCGCCACCTTGCGCAAGGAGCTCGATCTCATCGCCGAGCTGAAATACGCGCATTATTTCCTGACCGTGAACGACATCGTTCACTATGCGCGCTCGCAGGACATCCTGTGCCAGGGCCGCGGATCGGCGGCAAATTCCGCCGTGTGCTACGTGCTCGGTGTCACCTCGGTCGATCCGACCAAGGTTGATCTGTTGTTCGAGCGCTTCATCTCCAAGGAGCGGCTGGAGCCGCCCGACATCGACGTCGATTTCGAGCACTCGCGGCGCGAAGAGGTGATGCAATATGTCTACCGCCGCTATGGCCGCCACCGCGCGGCGATCATCGCCACCGTCATCCATTATCGTCCGCGCAGCGCCATCCGCGACGTCGGCAAGGCGTTGGGACTGACCGAGGACGTCACCGCGGCGCTTGCCGATACGGTGTGGGGGAGCTGGGGCGACGGCCTTTCCGAGATGCAGGTCAAGCAGGCCGGCTTCGATCCCCAAAATGCGATGGTGGTGCGCGCCGTCGACCTCGCCACCGAGCTGATCACCTTTCCGCGGCATCTGTCGCAGCATGTCGGGGGCTATGTGCTGACCCAGGACCGGCTCGACACCTATGTGCCGATCGGCAATGCCGCGATGGAGGATCGCACCTTCATCGAGTGGGACAAGGACGACGTCGACGCGCTGCACATGATGAAGGTCGACGTGCTGGCGCTGGGCATGCTGACCTGCATCCGCAAATGCTTTGACCTGATCGACCAGCATAAGGGTGAGCGCTGGAAGCTGGAAACCGTCCCGCAGGACGATGCGCAGGTCTACGACATGCTCTGCCGCGGGGAATCTCTCGGCGTGTTCCAGGTCGAGAGCCGTGCGCAGATGAACATGCTGCCGCGGTTGAAGCCGCGCACCTTCTACGATCTCGTCATCGAGGTTGCGATCGTGCGCCCCGGGCCGATCCAGGGCGACATGGTGCATCCCTATTTGCGCCGGCGGAACGGCGTCGAGAAGGAGAAATATCCCTCGCCATCGCCGCAGCACGGCCCGCCGGATGAGCTTCACAAGGTGCTGCACAAGACGCTGGGCGTGCCCTTGTTCCAGGAACAGGCGATGCGGATTGCGATCGAGGCAGCGAAGTTCTCGGCCGAGGAGGCCAACGGGCTGCGCCGCTCGATGGCGACCTTCCGCAACCTCGGTACCATCGGCAAGTTCGAGGACAAGATGATCGGCAACATGATCGCGCGCGGCTACGATCCGGCCTTCGCCAAGAGCTGCTTCGACCAGATCAAGGGGTTCGGCTCCTACGGCTTCCCGGAGAGCCATGCCGCGAGCTTTGCCCAGCTCGTCTATATCTCCTCATGGCTGAAGCACTATCACCCCGACGCGTTCTGCTGCGGCCTCCTCAACTCGCAGCCGATGGGCTTTTACGCCCCCGCCCAGATCGTCGGCGATGCCCGCAAGAACGGCGTCGAGGTGCGCGAGGTCGATGTGTCCTTTAGCTTCGCGCAGAACACGCTGGAGCAGGGGGATGGAAAATATTGCGCCGTGCGGCTCGGCTTTCGCCAGATCGACGGGTTTTCGTGGAAGGATCAGGATGAGGAGCGGTTGAAAACCATCCAGTCGTCATTCCGGAACGCTCCCTCCACCTCGTCATTCCGGGGCGGCCCGGAGGGCCGAGCCCGGAATCCATATCCACCGGCTGTGGTTATGGATTCCGGGCCTGCGCCTTACGGCGCATCCCGGAATGACGACGCTGAAGAAGTTCTCGTGCCCCGCAACGACAACGACGTCCAACTCGACGACTGGGCCGAGCGCATCATCGCCGCCCGTAACCGCCGGCCCTTCACCTCGCTCGAAGACTTCGCCCGCGACACGGCCTTACCCAAGCGTGCGCTGATCCTGCTCGCGGATGCCGATGCGTTCCGCTCGCTCGGGCTCGACCGGCGCGAGGCGCTGTGGGCGGTGCGGCGGCTGCCGGACGACGTGCCGCTGCCGCTGTTCGAGGCCGCCGTCGCGCGCGAACAGCCGGACGAACACGCAAAGCCGTTGCCGCTGATGCCGCTGCCCGAGCAGGTCGTTGCCGACTACCAGACCATCCGTCTGTCGCTGAAGGGCCATCCGATGCAATTCCTGCGCGCGATGTTTGCACGCGAGCGCGTGGTTCCCTGCCGCGACATCTGCCATCGCAACGAACGGCTTTCCGTCCGCTGCGCCGGCGTGGTGCTGGTGCGGCAGCGACCGGGCAGCGCCAAGGGCGTGGTGTTCATGACCCTGGAGGACGAAAGTGGCATCGCCAACATCGTGGTGTGGCCGAAGGTGATGGAGAAGTATCGGAAGGAGGTGATGGGCGCGCGGCTGATCCTGGTCGAGGGCTATATCCAGTCGAGCCCCGAGGAGGTGACGCATCTGGTGGCGCAGCGCCTGATCGACCGCTCGCATGACCTGATCGGTCTCGCCGATGACGCGCTTCGCAAGCAAACGGCGCCGACAGGCCCCGCGCTGATCGAAGAGCTCAACGACGACCGCCGCGACCACCCGGAAAACCCCGCACAGAAAATCCGTCACCCGCGCAATGTGCGGCTGCTGCCGAAATCGCGGGATTTTCATTAGTCTAGGGCGGTGAGACCGGATTGAATCGTCATTGCGAGGAGCCAACGGGTCCGCGCGAAGCGCGGCCCGATGACAGGCTCCGCGACGAAGCAATCCATTCTGTCCGCGCGGCGCGATGATTGCTTCGCTCCGCTCGCAATGACGATTCAACCTCATCCCATTCCGCTCTAGCGCTGATCAACACCTCACTGCGCAACTAACGGCCGAGCCGAGCTTTGAGTCCTGGGCTGCGCGGGCCTCGGAGCCGTCGGCTGGCCCGAGGCCGCGATCGGAACTGCGGATGCCGGCGTGAACGCCATCTTCTGTCTGATGTCCATCTCGACCGCCAGCAATGTAGCAAAGCTCTGGGCCATCAGATCCTGTCTGGCGGCGAGTTGTTCGATATTGAGGCGCAATGTCTCGAGATTGTACGCCGGCTGCTGCACCGGGTTCGACGATGCAGGCCACCCGGTCGGCGGCAGCAACCGGGCCAGCGTTGGCGCCTGCACGGCCACCATTCCCTTGACCCCGTCACCATAGGACTGCCAGGCGAGCGTGCCGCCGATGCCGATGAGGAGGGTCGCGGCAAACCGGATCACGGTGCGGAATATCCGTCGGATGAGCGACGGCGGGTGGCTCTCTGGCTGATCGCCCCTGCGGCCGAAGGCATGCAGGGTATGGACCGACGCCGACGCCGTCCGCATGCCGCTGCGTTGATCGAATCTGGCTTCTGGAACGTTTGGAGGCCTGCCGGACGGAGCTTGCCCGGCCGTTCGCCGTTCCGTTTCACCCTGCGGTCCCTGTGGGTGCATCATGTCACGCCGCCATATTGACTGACGGGTCCATCAGCGCCGCCCGGGCGAGGACGTCCGGATCCCGCTCACCGGCGAGGGCACAGGCCAGGATGTTCTTGGCGATCTCGGCCCGATTGTAGGGCGTCCGAAGATTCGGCGGCAACGACTGCATCACCTGATCCAGGACTTGTCCGAGAAGTGAGAGGTCTTCCGGATAATAGACAGCGCCTTCGGACAACATTTACGTTGCTCTTCCTCTTGTCGTCGCGCTGTCCCTTAATGATCGTTCAGCCATTTGTTCGTGTTAGGGCAGAAAAGGGACCGTCCGCTCATCCGCCTTGGGCGGAAACTGGGCAACGTGCGCTCGCCGGCACGCCTCGCACTTGCAAAAGACGTAGCCGCAACTTATGTACACGGCTCACCTCGCAAAAAGAGCGACCCAGGCAACCAACATGCGGCAATCACAGCAAGAACAGATGCTGATGACGGAAGGGCTAATGCCCTTGTCCGCCGCTATTCTGCTTTGGGCGTAACCGAACCTCTCATTTGACATCGAGAAGCGGCGGCCGGAGCGGAAGCGGCTCCTGGCGCCGAACGAGCTCTCGCGGTGCCTTGAGTCGTGCAACCACAGCACGGGAGCTCAAGCACCACAGGTGTCCCTATGTCCAAAGAGAAGTTCACCCGCCTCAAGCCCAACTGCAATGTGGGCACGATCGGCCACGTGGACCATGGCAAGACGACGCTGACGGCGGCGCTGACGAAGGTCTCGGCCGATCACGGCTGGGGCGCGTTCGTCTCCTACCAGGACGTCGCCAAGGCATCGGCTGCGCAAGGTACGCGCGACGACTCGAAGATTCTGACCATCGCGACCAGCCACGTCGAATATTCGACGGCGGCGCGCCACTATTCGCACGTCGACTGTCCGGGCCACGCCGATTATGTGAAGAACATGATCACCGGCGCGGCGCAGATGGACGGCGCGATCCTGGTCGTGTCCGCCGTCGACGGGCCGATGCCGCAGACGCGCGAGCACATCCTGCTGGCGCGCCAGGTCGGCGTGCCGCGCATCGTGGTGTTCCTGAACAAGTGCGACGTCGCCGATGATCCGGAGCTCGTCGATCTCGTCGAGATCGAGGTGCGTGATCTGCTGTCGAAGTACCAGTATGACGGCGACAACGCGCCGGTCGTGCGCGGCTCTGCGATCAAGGCGCTGCAGGGCGAAACGGGGGAGCTGGCAGGAGAGGCGATCGTCAAACTGTTCGAGGCGCTCGACAGCTATATCGTGCTCCCCGAGCGGCCCAATGACCGGCCCTTCCTGATGCCGATCGAGGGCGTGCAGACCATCTCCGGC
>Ga0210384_10003228_pt1 | contig 19014 bp, 16 predicted proteins | sample IncBWH2MmetaG_FD_160574 | JGI IMG/M metagenome (GOLD analysis project Ga0210384, IMG submission 160574) | Forest soil microbial communities from Barre Woods Harvard Forest LTER site, Petersham, Massachusetts, United States - Inc-BW-H-2-M | ecosystem: Environmental > Terrestrial > Soil >...
CGTGTCCCCTCGCATCATTTCATCACCTTTTAACCTCGCCTTCATCAGATTGAAAAGCGCCTGAACTATTCAGTGAATGTGCCCGAAATCCATTCGTCCGCGCCGCCGACCGATGTATTGACTCGCGTCGTAGATTTCCCCGGCCTCGCCGCAAAGTTAGCGCCTGTGGGCAGGGTGCGCGACCTCTACCAGAGAGTGCGGCAGTCGGCAGAGGGATTCCACCTCGAAACGTTGCTGGCCGAGATGCGGGTTGGGCTTCAGGTGGATGCCGCCGATCAGGCACGCATTCCTGCGACTGGCCCTGTGGTGGTGGTGGCCAACCATCCTTATGGAATTCTTGATGGCGCGATCCTCACGGCACTGCTGACGCGGGTACGTGCCGACGTCAAGGTGCTGACCAACTCGATGCTTGGCGATGTGCCGGAACTCGAGCAGCACTGCATTTTTGTCGATCCATTTCAAACCGACCGCTCGTTTGAATCGAACCGCGCCGCGCTGAAGCAGGCCCTCGCCTGGTTGCGGCAAGGCGGCATGCTGGCGTTTTTTCCCGCCGGCGAAGTTTCTTCCTGGCAAATGCCCGCGGCTCAAATCGCCGATCCCGCTTGGAATGACACAGCCGCGCGACTGATTCGAAAAACCGGGGCGACTGCCCTGCCGGTCTATTTTTGCGGACACAACAGTGTTGGATTTCATCTCTTGGGCATGATTCATCCCCCGCTGCGCACTGCTTTCTTGTTGCAGGAGTTCTTGCGGCAAACGGGAAAGACTGTGGAAGTGCGCGTAGGAAGTGAAGTTTCGGTCGACACTATTGCGGACATTTCGAGCGATCGTGAAGCCACGGAGTATCTGCGCTGGCGGACTTATCTGCTAGCGCGCCGCACGAAGCCGGTGGCGTGGCATGCTCTGGCGTCGTGGTCCCGGTTGGCATTGAAGCCGCAGCAGCCGATTGCGCAGGCGCTGACGCCCGACCTATTGGAATTGGAAATTGCGGCGCTGCCTGGGGACCGTTGCTTAGTGCAGAATGGCGATTTCGCAGTCTATCTCGGCAAAGCCGGCGAAATGCCAAATACCTTGCGTGAGATCGGTCGATTGCGGGAAGCGACCTTCCGCGAAGCCGGTGAGGGTACAGGCAAGAGCCTGGATCTGGACAGCTTCGACGACTACTACTGGCACGTGATCTTGTGGAACCAGGGCAAGCGCGAATTGGTAGGCGCCTATCGCGCCGGGAACACGGCAGAGATTCTGGCACAACATGGAATCGACGGCCTGTACACAAGCACGCTGTTCCGTTACGACGAAGGAATCTTTGAGAAGCTGGGCCCAGCGCTCGAACTGGGGCGGTCGTTCGTGCGGCCGGAGTACCAGCGCCAATACTCGCCGCTACTGCTGCTATGGAAGGGCATTGCCCGTTTGATCGTGACGCGTCCGCAAACGCCGGTGCTGTTCGGCGCAGTCAGCATCAGCAATGACTACAACGAAGCGTCGCGAGAAATGATTTACCGCTTTTTCGAGGCGCGCATCGAACAGGATGAGCTGGCAGGCATGGTCGAACCGCGGCGGCCGTTCCGCCCGTTCCGCCTGCGGCCGTGGGACTGCCGCAGCATGTGCCGCGCGCTGCGCGACCTGGAAGATCTCTCGCAGCCGATCAAGGATGTGGAAGCCGACGGAAAAGGTCTGCCTATTCTCCTGCGGCAATATGCCAAGATCGGCGGCAAGCTGGTGGGGTTTAATGTCGACGGAAAGTTTTCCAACGTCCTCGATGGCTTGATCATTGTCGACCTGCGGGAGACGGATCCCATTGTGCTGGAGCGCTACATGGGACGCGCGGGCGCTGCCAGCTTCCGGCAGGCGCATTCGGCCAGCATGCGCGAACCGCGACCTACTTCGCCGGACGTAGTCTCGTAGCTTCTGTCGGCACCGCGCAAACCTGCGTCGTGTCTCGCAGTGCCGAGTCCAGCTGCTTTCCCAACTGGGCAAGCTCTTCCACTTTCATCAGTTCCTGCAATCGTTCGAATAGTTGGCGCTCTTCTTTGCGGATGTGTGCCGACAGCCGCGCTGCAAATGCCAGCAATTCATTAGCCGACAAGCTTTGGCTCTCCGCTCGTGCGTAGTCTTCACGCAGCGTGGCATGGTCGACTAGAAGTTCTTCCACCAGCGGAGCCAGCTTCGGAAATCTGCGCGCTAGGGGGAAGATTACCTGCTCTTCCGCCGTGAAATGACCGCGAATTTCATTCTGGAAGAGCTGCGCGATTTCGGTTTGCCACGCATCCAGATCGGCCACCGGTATCGGCGAGGCGCGATCGATGCGAACGCACAACGCCAACGCGTGCTGGTGCTGATGCGAAAGCGGAATCAGGCTTTTGTCGCGCAGCATAAGGAGGAAATTCCCCGCAACGCTCCGATTCGTTCAAACGTGAGAGGTAATCAACTGTGATTATATGCGCTGCTTCTTTTCCGTTTTCTGCCCACTGTTCCTGTGATTGCCTTTACTAAATCGGCACTAACGTCCAAAATAGAAAAGTCCGCTTCCACACCAGAATTGCAGCAGGGAATCGTGACTGGCTAACGCGTCTGCCAAATTCAGACGATATCGAAATGGGAACGTAGAACGAAAAGCAGAACGAGAAGAAAAGACAGGAGCATTCATGCTAGCGACTGGCGAATTGATTCGATCGATGAACTATGTAGACGACATCACGGCGACTCTGCGCCGCATTTGCATTACGATTCCCAGCATGACCGCCGAGGAGCGGAAGCGCCTGGCGGAATATCTACGGCCTGCCGGCGAGGCTCTCAATGCGGCGCTCGCCGATCTAGCCAAGGCGGGCCAGTAAGAGTGGCTGCGGTCAGCACGATTGCCGTTGTTGGCGCGGGCATTATGGGGCGGGGAATCGCGCATGCCGCGGCTCTGGGCGGCTATCGCACCATCCTCGAAGATCTTGTGCCGGCGGCCCTGCGCAAAGCGGAAACCGAGATTCGTGCCAACCTCGACAAGGCCATAGAACTGGGCAAAGTCACCGCCCCTGACGCCGACTCGGCCTTCCGCCGATTGGAATATGCCGGCTCGGTCGAAGAAGCGGCGCGCGAAGCCGACCTCGTCATCGAAGCCGTCCCCGAGGAGATGGAATCGAAGATTGAGATATTTACCCTCCTCGACAAAATCTGCCGGCCCACGACGATTCTGGCTTCGAATACATCATCTCTCAGTGTGACCGAGATCGCCAGCGTCACCTACCGCGCCAAGAAGTGCGTGGGCATGCATTTTTTCAATCCAGTCCACAAGATGAAGCTGCTCGAGATCGTACGCGCCCTCGAAACCGACGAGGACACTCTGAGCACCGCGGTCGAAGTGGGCAAGCGCATGGGCAAAGAGGTCGTCGTGATCAAAGAATCACCGGGATTCATCACGAGCCGCATCAATGCCATGATCGGCAATGAAGCGTTCCACATGCTGCAGGAAGGCGTCGCGACTGCTGCAGACATCGACAAGGCGCTGAAGCTGGGCCTGAATCATCCGATGGGGCCATTCGAATTGGTCGATTTGGTGGGCCTCGACACCCGGCTCAGTATTCTGGAATACCTGCACAAATCGCTGGGAGAAAAATATCGCCCCGCGCCCTTGCTGGTGCAGTACGTGAAGGCTGGCCGGTTGGGGCGCAAATCCGGGCGCGGCGTCTATGAGTATCCTGAAAACGCGCCCCAGAAATAGACCCAGTCGTACAGCGGCACCCCGCTAGCGCAAGATGCCGCTGCCTTCTCCGGAACCCGCACCGATAGAGCGCTTTCACGGTCGGCGGACGCTGCCGGTTGTTCTGGCGCCGAAGGTGAGCCCAGCTAAAGCCGAGACCTTTTCCGCCGAAACTCCCTTGCTCGCCACCATGACATGAAAGCTCTCACCCATTCCCGCCGGCGTGACCAGATGTTTGAGTTGCAACGCGACTTTTGCCCGTTCCTGGGGAAGGCGGCAATCTTCAAAGGCATCGGCAAATTGGTTGGCCTCGCCAATCCCCATCAAAAACTGCGACTGCGTAACTAACTTCTGCGCTTGCACCCCGCGTTTTTCGGCTGCAGCAGCCACAGCCGTGAAGTTCACATCGGCTGTGATGTCCTGCTCTCCCGGAGCTTCATAAGGACTGCCGCTTACCGAATGTTGCCGAATTGCTTTCAGCGTTCCACGATGCCGGCCCGCAAGTTGTTCCTCGCGCGTGTAGCCGTAGTCGATGGCAACAAAGAATCCGCGGCCTAGCTCCGCCAAAGCGCGATCCGCGTACTGTTGGGCAAAAAGTGGAACCTCGAGACGCTCCCCAGCTTCGGGATGAACGCTGTGACGATCCAGAAATTCCAGTTCTTCCGCTGAGGCCGGAGCCCAAGTTTCGACAAACTTTCCATTGCGTATATCCATGCGCAATGATCCTTTGGTGCTGACAATCTCAACCGGCAGGGCATCGAAAAATTCGTTGGCAAAGGTAATGGTAGGAGATTGTTCGGGTGCCCCATTTCTCGCGTCTTTTGCGAGAAGTGGGGAGTTCACTGCCTCGAAGGTTACTCGAAGATCATCGAATCGATGACGAAGAGTTTGCTCGATTCGCTCTCGTAAAGCTGGAGACCTCTCGACAAGAACATAGCGCAACGCGCGGAAGAACTCAGGGAACTTCTTTTCCGACCAATCGAGCACATCCTGAGCGAAAAGCCCGCGGCCCGGACCAAGCTCCTTTAGCACCACGCGGTCCGGCGAACCCAGCGCGCGCCACATTTCCTCGAACTGACGCGCCATCAGCCGTCCGAAAACCGCATGCACATCGCTCGATGTGTAGAAGTCGCCGGCTTTGCCAAATTGCTCAGCGTTCCGCGAGTAGTAACCAAACTCGGGATCATAGAGGCACAAATCCATGTAGCGCGAAAAGGGAATCGGGCCCCGGTCGCGGATTTCCCGCTCGATCTTTTCGCGCAGCCGGTTCACAATCCCCTTCGCTGCCGGTCGGCGCGGTCTTGCGGCGTTCGAATGAACATCTCGACAAAATAGTCGTGCAGCGCGTCGTAAAGCTGGCGCTGGAAGCTCCATTCAAACTGCGAGTCGTCGAGATCACGGGGATGCAGATCGAAGACATACGTGTGCACGGGAATGCTGTCATCCCGAAACTTGATCTCGACTTCCACGCCCTCACCTTTGGAATGCGCGTGGAAATTCAGAAGAGGGTGCTCGTAGAGGCGCAATTGGGCGAGCACGCGGTCGAGGCGATCATTAGCCATTTTAGCCACTGTTGATTGTAGGCAGGTTTGTAAGACGTACAGGAATCCTGTACAATACTTAAAATGACCGAGACCACATACACGAACCTGCGGCAGAGTCTGGCATCCGTGCTCGATCGCGTAGCGAACGACCAGGAGGTCGTCATCGTCCGCCGCAAGGGCAAGGAGAACGTCGCCATGGTGCCGGCAGGGGAGCTGACTGGGTTGATGGAGACCGCGCATCTGCTAAGGTCGCCCCGAAATGCCAGGCGCTTGTTGACGGCTTTGCGCAGAGCGACAGGGAGAAGAACCAGGCCAGAGCCTCTGGAGAAATTGCGCCGGGAGTTAGGACTTGACGGGCAGCGCTGAACGAGAAGCAGCCTTCCATCCCGAGTTCCGGCAGGATCTCCGCTACTGGGTTGAGACCGACCGCAAAGTAGCGTTGCGCGCCTTCGAGTTGATCGAGAGCATCCTACGTGACCCGTTCACCGGAATTGGAAAACCAGAACCTCTCAAATACCTGCTGGCCGGATGCTGGTCGCGCCGTCTCACACAGGAGCACCGTATCGTGTATCGTGTCGCCGGTAGAAGGATCGACTTTCTGCAAGCGAGGTATCACTACTGAAGGCGTCAGGCACGGAAGCATTGTACAAACCCACAATGCTTCCGTGCTCAACCGAAAACTACCAGACGCGGCACGCGTTCTGCGCCATCATCGGCTGGCCAACTTTGCAGCCGAAGGCCTGGCCGAACTCCGGCATGTTTTGCACGACTCCATTCACGCGGAATTCACGCGGAGAGTGCGGATCGGTCTGCACTTGCAGCCGCTGTTGTTCGGGCCGGGTGCTGCCGCACCAGCTTTGGCCGTGGCCCAGGAAAAACTGCTGGATGGGCGTATAGCCGTCCTGCTTCTGGCCAACGTCGATGTTCTTCCGCTTGGCATCAGCGAGAAACGCGATGAACGCCAGGCGAAGACCGCCATTGTCGGCTGTGTTCTCGCCCAGCGTCAGCTTACCGTTAACCTTCACGTCGTCGATGGCGACGAAATTCCCGTACTCTTTTACGGTGCAGTCAGCCTTCTCCTCGAATTTCTTTCCGTCTTCTGGCGTCCACCAGTCGGTGAGCTTGCCCGTGCCGTCAAATTGCCGCCCCTGATCATCGAAGCCGTGGGTCAGTTCGTGCCCCACGATCCCGCCGATGTGGCCATAGTTCTCGGCGTCGGTGGCTTTCGGGTCGTAGAGCGGCGGCTGCAGGATGCCGGCCGGGAAGTTGATGTCGTTCATGCTGGGGTTGTAGTAGGCATTTACCGTAGGCGGCGTCATGCCCCACTCGCCATGGTCCACGGGCTTGCCGATCTTGTCGATCTGCCGCAGACTTTCGAAGATGGCGGCGCGTTGACTGTTGCCGTAAGCGTCGTCCCGTTGCACCACCAGCTTGGTGTAGTCGCGCCAGTGGTCGGGATAGCCGATCTTATCGGCCACGGCGTGCAACTTGGCCTTGGCGCGGGTCTTGGTCTCGGCGCTCATCCAGTCGAGCGTGTCGAGGTCCTTCTCCATGGCATTCTCGATGTAGTGGACCATTTGCAAAGTCGCGGCTTTGCTCGAGGGCGGGAATTCCTGGGCAGCATAGACCTGGCCTAAAGCCTCTCCCAGCGCGCCGTCGGTAGCCTGCACGCATCGCTTCCAACGAGCCTGCTGCTCGGGTTGACCGCGAAGTTTGTGGGCGGCGAAGTCGAACATTTCCTCGTCCAGTGCCTTGGGCAGCGCGGTCGAGTCGGCCGAGGCAAACACCTGCCAGCGCAGATAGGCCTTGATCGTCTTCATGTCCGTTGCGTCGATCAGCGCGTTGAGGCCCTTGAAGAAGTCGGGATTGGTAACGTTGATCTCAGTCACGGCTGGGAAGTGCGCTTCGGAGAGAATGCCCGACCAGTTCAAGCTGGGAGTCATTTTCTGCAAATCCGAGACGGCGGACAGGTGGTAGATCTTCTGCGGGTCGCGGCGGGAAGTGATGTCCATCGACAGCTTGGCCAGCGCCGTTTCCAGCTGAAAGATACTTTGCGCATCCGCCGCGGCGTCAGTCTCGGACTCGCCAATCAGCTTTAGCGTGTTTGTAATGTGCTGCACATATTGCTTGCGCGTGGTTTCGGCGGCGTCCCCTTCGCGGAAATAGTAGTCGCGCTCCGGCAGTCCCAAACCGGCCTGATCGGTGACTGCAATCTGTTTGCTGGCGTCTTTGAAATCCTGCTGTTCGCCCATCCCTAGAAAGGCGTTGACGTTGATGAGCTGATAGTGACCTAGCAGAGAGCTCAGATCCTTCTTGTCTTTGAGCGCGGCAATGCGATCGAGTTCCGGCTGGTACGGATGCAGTCCCTTCTTTTCAATCGCGTCCGTATCCATGCACGTGCCGTAGTAGTCTCCGGTCTTCTGCTGGTTCGCGGTGCGCCCAGCGCCGCCTGCAGCGGCCTTGTCGAGCATGGTGTGCAGCACGAATTCGTTGTGTTCGAAAAGGAGCGTTCCAGTGCCCATTCCGGATCGATCGTTAGGGATGGGATAATACTTCGTAAAGTTTCCGCACGCGTACTGGAAGAAATTCGCGCAGGGATCGGCGGTGTCGTCGATGAAGCGTTTGTCCAACCCCGACGGCAGGGCCTGAGCCTTCTCGTCGGGCGATCCACCATTGTTGGTTTGCGCCTGCAGGGATGCACAGAACAGTGCGCCGATTAGAATGCCGATTGCTGCGATTGTTGGGAGAGTGCGAACTTTCATGGTTTTCCTCGTAAGCGGAGTGATCTTCTTCGCATTGTGCAGGGGCAAGGTGACAGTTCAAAACAACGCGACGGTTCAACAAAGGAATGCTGTAAACAGGGAGTTCCTCTTCGTGCCGCGAGCAATGTAAGGGTAGACAAAGACGGGTGTCCGATGTCAAGCTCCAGCGCACAATAGCGGATAAAAGGCACACAGAATCATGCCCCCACGCCTCCGGGGAGGAGCGTGGGGGCGCCCGGGTAACGTTCAGGCGAGGGGTCTCAATCCCGCCCAACCATCTGATCAGTATTACGCAGCTGGACTATCCAAAGTTCCCGCTGACATGTACCTGTTTAGACCCAGAGTCGCAGCAAAAGGTTAGCTGGAGTGAATCGAAAATCCTGGCGACAATACGCGCCTAACGATCACACTATTCAGGTGTTTTCGGTTTCGGCCTTTCGTAGGCTTTCTGCAGATACTTGCGGCATTCTTCCAGAGCGCCGAAGGTGTTGTCGTTGGTCTGCAGCGCCTGCCGGTATTCGTTAACCGCCCGCTCGCGCTGGCCCGTGATGTCGAAGATCTTCCCCAGCTGCAGATGGCTCCATACTTCAGTCCAGCGCGGGTCCCCATCTCCGTTGATCGCTTCACGATAGGCATTCGCGGAGGACTGATAGTTCCGTTGCAGGAAGAAAATCTCGGCGACGCGGTAGTGAGCCAGAGAGCTGTTCTTGTTGAGATCGAGCGCCTTGTTGAATTCCGCCAGCGCGCCAGACAAGTCTCCCTGTTCCTCCAAAGCCTGGCCGCGCAGGACTGACGCACGCAGCTTGACGTCGCTGGAGTTGGTGAGCACGCGGTGGTCGGGATCGACTGAGATGCGTCTTGGTCGGCCAAAAGTTTCTATGGCAAAAGGCGAAGTCGTTCCCACCACATCGATGCGCTTGTTCTCGGTCTTGCCATCGGTATCGATGCGGACGTCGACCGGCATACGGAACAGGTCAAGATCCTGGCTGATCTCGCCCGTAATGCGGAATCCAGGCGTCTTCTCGTCTTTAGGGTTCAGCGCGGCAGCGCCGCCCAGCCGGTATGTCGTGTACTTTACTTTGAATTCCGGTGCTCCTGTCGAGTCGAGCCATTGCGAGAAAAACCAGGTGAGCTGTTCGCCGTAGTTTTTCTCGGCAATCGTGCGGAAGTCATCGGTGCTCGCCGATTTTCCGGCGTACTGCTCGGCAAAATCGCGCATCGTCTTGTTGTATTTGTCCTCGCCCAGCACCCAGCGCAGCATGTGCAGGATCATCGCGCCTTTGTCGGTGGCCAGCGACTGAAATTCGGTGGAAAACATGTCGAGCTTGCTGGCGCTCGAAAGCGGGACCGTATCGTAGGCCAGCGCGCCTACCGACATATCTTTCACCGCTTCTTCGAGACCGGCAGCCCCGGCCGCATTTTCCACGTACATGGCCTCGGAATATCGTGAAAAGCCGTCGCTGAGCCACCAGTCATCTTTGCTTTCGGGGCTCACCGAAACACCCCACCACTGGTGCGCGATGGCATCCGCCAAAAGGCGGTAATTCGTTTTCTCTGTGATCGAAGTTCCGCGCAGCATTGCGATTTCGGGAGCCCAGGAGAAAGGAAGTGTGTCTTCCGGCAACTCCACAACACTTAATCTCTGCGAAGGCGGCAGACCGTACAGCGTGATGAAGTAAGTGAACTCCTGCACCGCAGTCGTGGTATAGGCAGGCGCCACGCTGCTATGCGTCGGCTTGAAGAACACATGCAGGTCCATCCCAGCTTCGTCGCTCCGGTGCTCCTGGAAGACGCCGGCCACAATGGTGCCGGGGAAGCTGGGCTTTGTCGAAACGAAAGTGAATGTTTTCGTGGGCAGTACACTGGCGCCGGGCTTCTTCGAAGCCGGCGCATCGGCGACCGTTACCTTGCCGCTGCCCATCGCCAACATGTGCGCGGGCAGAGTAATGCTGATGGTTGACGTGAAGCGGTTCAGGCCATAACCGTTGACCGGGAACCAGCGTCCGGCATAGAGCAAATACGTTGTGTCGTCGCCGATATAGGCCAACTTCAGTCCCGGAACCGGGCTGTTGTCGGCGTTTTCGAGCAGGCCTTCGTATTCGAAAGTGAGAGTGGTCGATGCGTCTTTCGCCAGGCCCGCAGGCAAGGGGACGCGAACCGTCGAATCCTGAGTCACGCGCTCTGCCGAAAGCGGCTGATTCTTTTCGTCCGAAACCTTGGTGACGCGCAGGTCATTGTGCAGCTCAAAAACGGCTACGCTCAGGTCCTGCAGCGCCGTGAATTTGACCTTGGCGCGCGCCTTGATCTGGTGGAGATGGGGATCGAGTTCCGCCTGAATCTGGTAGTCGTCCACGCGCAGGTGGGACTTTTCGGCCGCCCACGAAGGAAGCGCCAACGAAACGCCCAGCAACAGAGTCAGGGAACTGGTTAGGACGCGTAAGCCGCGCCACACGTCAATCTGCATTCAGGAGAGTCTCCAGGGAATAGTAACCCATTTCCTATGATGAAGATTCTGACTCAAAAGATGCTGGGAGCACAAGGTTTAGCCGCGTTTTGTCAGCATTTTGTCACGGCTGGACTTCATACCGCGCACCAGCGAAAGGATGATCTCTGCCGAACGATCTGCAGGATGTCTGGCTGTCTCGGAAACGCCGATTGGGGCTCTGAGTTGTGCCCTGACGTCCGCCAGGCCTTCGATCTGTGCCTGCCGCGCTGGGCCTTCCGGGATGATTTGATTCAGGTGTGTAACCACGTTGTCCGCCGTGAAATCCTGTTGCACGAGTTCGGGTACGATTTCTCGCCCGGCGATCAGATTCACCATGGCAAAGCGCGGTACTTTCACTCGCGGCTTGCCGAGCATATAGGTCAGAGGCGACACGCGGTAGACCATCACAAACGGTGTGTTCATCATGGCGGCTTCCACGGTCGCGGTGCCGCTGGCCACGATGCCGGCCCGGGAGTGAAAGAGAGCAGGGAGCGCTTCTGGAACAAGAGTAATTCTCGGAGACTGAGTCGCGGAGTCAACAAAAGCGTTCAGGAAACCAGCATTCAGCGTCGGAGCTACGGGCAGAAGAAATTTGTAAGCAGGTCCAAGCTGGCGAGCTGAATCCACGATCGCCGGCAAATTCATGCGCACTTCTTTCACCCGGCTGCCCGGCATGAGCGTGATCCAAAACTTGGCCGGGTCCAGACGAAACTGGGCTGCATAGTCAGCGCGCGTGATCGAAGGGACGGGCAAATCGGCCAGAGGATGTCCGACAAACGTCGCATCCACACCACGCTCGCGGTAGAACTTTTCTTCGAACGGGAAGATCACCAGCGCCTTGTCGATGTATTCGCGGATCAACCGCACGCGTCCCTGCCGCCACGCCCAGAACTGCGGCGCCACATAGTAGACCGTCGGGATGCCGAGCCTTTTCATCTCGCGGGCGACGCGCCAGTTGAACGCGGGCGAATCGATGACGATCGCAACATCGGGCCGGCGGCGATCCGCTTCGCAAATCAGCCGCCGATAGAGTCCGTATATTTTCGGCAGGTGACTGAGGATCTCTGTAATGCCGACGACGGCCAGATCTTTGGCATCGACGACTGTGTCGCATCCCGCCTCGCGCATGCGGTCGCCACCCACGCCGAAGAATTCAATCGACCGTGGAGGGGCGGACGCCCCGTCCGTCCCGGCGGAGCGAAGCTCCGCTAGCTCTTGCTCGAAAGCCAGCCGCAGCGCCTCAATCAGCTGCGCGCCATACATCTCTCCCGACGCCTCGCCCGCCGATATCAGGACTTGCACCGAGCAATTGTAAGGTAGCGCTGATCGCTGAGCCGATCATAAAGACGCCAGGAATACGCACAGCCCAGTTTCGGCCACTCAATTACGAAGGAGGGCCGCCAATCCGTCGGTGCTCTGTAGTTCCAGAGAATTTACCAGGCTCATGATCGCGTCCGAATATTTCACGTTGTGCTCCACGGCTCGGGCAAAAGCGCCCACGGTCCGGATTGCATCCGTCGTGGAAAAGCCGGCGCCGATGCGAAATGCATCGCCGATCAGCAGGCTGTGCAGCAAACGATAGTGGAGCGTCATCAGCAGATAGTTGAGCAACGGATCGGTCGAGCGTTGCACCAGATCGAAACTCGCCGTAATGGGAAAGCCCGTCGCGAACACGTAGTTGAGCAGGTAATTTTCCATAAAGGACGGATTGGCTCGCTCAAACGGAACGTAGCCGTCGAGATAAGCCTGCTGGTAACGCTCTGCCGAGTCCGGCAAAAGCATTCCTTCGGCGGTGTGCCCGATGGCTAGCAGAAGATTGGTCACACAGGCCGCAAATCTAGGCTGAGGCTGCCCGAGTTGAAAACGGCGGTCGATGAGCTGGATCACCAGACCGAGTTGCAGTGCCGGACGCGCCGGTATGCCATCGAGATGAGGCCGCAGGCGGCCGTCGCCGATCATGGTGGCGTGCTGGGCCAGAAGCCTTGCAATCTGTCCGCTGGCGCGGGCAGCGATAAGCTCGTGGCTCCTGCGGCATACCGTGCCCAACAGAAACAAGCGTTGCCAGATGGGGTAGCTGCGATCTTGCAGCACCTCCAGGGTGAACGCGCGCAATAGTCGAATTACGTCGGCAGAACTTGCGGCGGCAGAATCCTGCGCGCTCTCCATTGTGAATTGGCTGTAGCGCGGCCGGTCTGGTGCCGGCAAGAGCTCCGGTTTCAACAGCACCAGCCGCGCAGCTTCCGGGCACGACATGCACAGGCCCTTCTGCATCTTGCCGTCGAAGCGCACCAGGGCTCGCGGATAGCGTGCGCAGGTCTGAGAAAGCAAGCCTTCGCCATGCTGCCCCTGAATGTCGCACAGATTTTCGGCACTCAGAAACGGGCAGCGATTCTCCGCATTGAGCTTGACGCTGGCATAATCGAAGCTGCCGTGGGCCTCGGGATTGATCTGGATGAGTTCAGCCGCAGCCTGACGCATCGACGGAGTGGCCCGATATTTTTTGTACGTGGCCTTGTCGATGAACACGTTCCAGCCGATGCAGCATGTGTCTTCGCAATCCGATCCGATGCACTGAAAACTGTCCGCATAGCGGGGCTGAAGCGACGAGTTGGTTGCGATTCCCCCCAGAACGGTGTCCTCCGGGAAGATCGGTGCAGTTCACCTGCCAGATGTCATTAGAGAATTCTTAGCGGTTAGTCGTCGGCGCTCACCGTCGACTGCGCCTCGGGCGTGCCCGCCACCGGAATTTCCTGATCCTTGTACTGCAGCTGGTAGAGCTTGTAGTAGATGCCGCGCTGGGCCAGCAATTCCTGGTGCGTGCCCATCTCGCGCAGCTGCCCTTTGTGCATCACGAGAATCTTGTCGGCGCGCTGGATGGTCGAGAGCCGGTGCGCAATGATCAGCGACGTGCGTCCTTCCACCATGTGGTTGAGCGCATCGCGAACGCGAAACTCGGTTTCAGTGTCGACACTGGAGGTGGCTTCGTCGAGAATCAGAATTTTGGGATCATGCGCCAGCGCGCGGGCGAAGGAGATGAGCTGCTTTTGCCCGGTCGACAGTGTCGAGCCGCGCTCGCGAACTTCTTCGTCGAATCCTTTGGGCAGGGCGCGGATGAAGTCGCCGAGATTGACGTCTTCCGCCGCCTGGGCCACCTGTTCGTCCCGAATTCGATCGGTGCCCAGCCGAATGTTGCCGCCGATCGTGCCCGTGAACAGGAATGGATCCTGCAGCACCACGCCGAAGCGGCTGCGCAGGTCGCTGAGATCCATGTCCCTGACGTCGACGCCGTCGATGCGCACCGCACCCTTCTGCACGTCGTAGAAGCGCAGTAGTAGAGAGATCAGAGTAGTTTTGCCGGCGCCGGTGTGCCCGACGACCGCGATGGTTTGCCCGGGATCAATCGCGAAGGTGACGTCGCGCAACACCCAGTCAGGCTGAAGTTGTGTATCTGAGATTTTGGAGCCCCGGACGCCCTCGTCCGGGGAAATCGCCAACGCAACCCCGGACGAGGGCGTCCGGGGCTCCACATTTTCTGTTTCCCGATATGCGAACCAGACATGATCGAATTCAACGCGTCCGGAGCCTGAGGGAGTCTTCGTTACCGCGGGGGAAACGATGTCGACCGGAGTGTCAAGCAGTTTGAAGATACGCTCGCTGGCCGCCATCGCTCCCTGCAGAATGTTGTACTTGTCGCTGAAATCCATGATGGGACGGAAGAAGCGCTGCGCATATTGCGTAAATGCGATCAGCACGCCCAGCGAGGCCACGGCCGTGTCCAGGTGTAATGGAATCAGCGTGTGGCGGCTGAAATCGAGAGCGATGCTGCTGGCGCTGATCTTATTGAGAATGTCCTGCCCGCCAAACCAGAGGACGCCGGCGATCGCGATCGCCGAAAAGAAGTCAACCACCGGATAGTAGACCGCATAGGCCAGGATCGCGTCTTTAAAAGCGTCCATGTGGCTGCGGTTGATTTCCGAAAAGCGGTTGTAGGCCTTGCGTTCGCGATTGAAAAGCTGCAGTACGACCATGCCGCTGACGTGCTCCTGCAGGTAGGCATTGATGCGCGCGATTGCAGTTCGAATGCGGCGATAGGAATCTCGCACGCGGTCGCGAAAAATCTTGGTCGCGAACACGATGAGGGGAAGCGCGGCAAACGCGATCAGTGCCAGCTTCCAGTTCATGCACAACATGACTCCCAGAATTCCGGTCAGGACGAAGAAGTCTTCGAAAATCGATACCACGCCGGAGGTGAACATCTCGTTCAGGGCGTCGACATCGGTCGTAACTCGCGTGACCAGGCGTCCGACCGGGTTTTTGTCGTAGAACGCGACGTGCATATGCTGCAGGTGCCGAAAAATCTGGCTGCGCAGGTCGAACATGACTTTCTGTCCGGTCCACTGCATGAAGTAGGTCTGCAGGAACTCCAACACGAACGTCAAAAGAAGCAGGCTGAAATAAATAGTAGAGATCTGCACGATGCCGGTCAGCGGCCGGGGATCGAGCCAGCTCCATAGTCCGGAGTTGAGGCTCTTAACCGGCGCCAGGTAGCGGTCGACGGCGACCTTCACCAGGTACGGACCCAGAACGTCGCAGAAAGACTTGAAAACGATCGACACCAGCGCGACGGCCACCTGCCAGCGGTAGGGACGCAGGTAAACCAGCAGCCGCCGCATCAGGCGGCTGTCATACGCTTTGCCTAATATTTCTTCTTCCTGAGCCATTGCTTCGTAAGCGGGTCGCGGCGGCCGGCATCCCGCGCGGAAAGCACCCTCAAACAGGGTACCTCAAATAGATGCCGCAGCAGCCGTGAAGATGGAAAAGGTTTGGAAATGGGATAATCAGTTCGTGCCTTTGGGAATCTACATTTCTGTCCCGTTTTGCCGCACCAAATGCAGCTACTGCAACTTCGCCTCCGACGTGTTTTCGCGCCGTGTTTTTGACCGCTACGTCGAACGCGTTTGCGCGGATATCGCAAATGCCCGGCAGACCACACACGACATGGGCGCCAAAATTGACCTGGAGGTCGATTCGATCTACCTGGGTGGCGGCACGCCGACGGTGCTAGACGCCGCGCAGTTGCAGATCATGTTCAATGCGTTACGGGCTGAGTTCTCCGTGTGCGTAGACGCGGAAGTTACGGTCGAGTGCGCGCCGGGTACGCTTTCGCCGGAAATGTTGCGGGGCCTGCTTCGCTGTGGGGTGAATCGCGTCAGCCTTGGGGTGCAGTCGTTTGTCGATGCGGAGGCTGCGGCAGTTGGGCGCTTGCATAGGCGCACCACGGTCCTCGAGGACATCACCCGCCTGCGTTCGGCTGGAATCGCAAACATTAACGTTGACCTGATCGCCGGACTGCCACATCAGACCGCTGAAAGCTGGCAAGTCTCGCTGGACGAGACGATCGCAACCAGCGCGCCGCATGTCAGCGTCTACATGCTCGAAGTCGACGAGGATTCGCGCCTAGGGCGCGAGTTGATGGCCGGCGGCACACGCTATCACGCACATTTTGTCCCCGATGAAGACACCACGGCTGATTTCTATCTTGCCGCCAGCGAAAAACTAGAAGCGGCTGGCACTGCGCAGTATGAAATTTCCAACTTCGCCCGCCCGAGCTTCGAGTCGCGCCACAACTTGAAATACTGGACGCGCCAGCCATATCTCGGCTTCGGTGTCGATGCGCACTCCATGCTGACTGCTGCCGATTCCGACTCCGGCGCCGTTCGCTTCTCGACCACAGATTCTCTCGAGGCTTACACAACCGGTGTGCCACCGCAGAAGACTCCGGTGTCTGCAGCGGCCGCTTTCGAGGAAAGTTTCTTTCTTGGTTTGCGACTGAACTGCGGCGTCGACCTGAACGACATTGCAGCCCGTTTCGGCAATGAATCAGTGCGTAAGGTACGGCCGACGATCGACCAATGGATCTGCGACGGCCTCGTGCAGCGGGCCGAACATCGAATTCGTCTGACTGCGCGCGGGCGTTTGCTGTCGAACGAAGTGTTCTCCTCGTTTATCGTTGCTTAAGCCGTGTTCCCAAACCATCCGGTCGGTTGGAGAGCGATGTGAAATTGCAGATTCCCCTGTATTCATGCGGTGATTGTAGATCTCCATGTTTCTTTCCCGAAGTAACTTTGCCCTGCCGTAACGCTATGTTCTAATCGAAATCTGCGTAACCGTGCGGCCGCACGAAGCAAAGGCGATGCGCCGGCACTCCCCGGAGGAACCTTGGATTTCCAGCTGAACGACGAACAACTGCACTTGAAAAAAAGCGTCCGCGAATTTGCCGAACGCGAAATCAAGCCTCACGTTATGGAATGGGACGAAGCCGGCGATTTTCCGTTCGCGACCATCAAAGAGATCGGCAAGCTGGGACTGCTGGGATCGGTTTTCCCGCCCGAGTACGGCGGAGCAGGCATGGGATACGTCGAGTACGTCACCATCATCGAGGAATTGTCGCGCATCGATGGATCGGTGGGCATCATCGTGGCCGCGCACACGTCGCTCTGCTCCAATCACATTTTTCTTGCCGGCAATGAAGCGCAGAAAAAGAAATACGTCAGCAAGCTGGCGACCGGTGAATTCATCGGCGCGTGGGGGTTGACTGAACCTTCTTCTGGTTCCGACGCCGGCAGCGCGCGCATGACCGCCGTCCGCAAGGGCAACAATTGGGTGCTGAACGGCACCAAGACTTTCTGCACCAACGGACATTACGCTGACGTGCTCGTGGTTCTCGCCGTCACCGACCGCGCGGCTCACACCCACGGATTGTCAGCGTTCATCGTCGAAAAAGATACCAAAGGATTTCGTCCCGGCAAAAAAGAAAACAAGCTGGGCCTGCGAGCCAGCGACACGGCGGAGTTAATCTTCGAAGACTGCGCCATTCCTGCTGAAAATCTGCTCGGGGGCGAAGGCCAGGGATTTCCCGACGCCATGCGCGTGCTCGACGGCGGCCGCATCTCCATCGCGGCGCTCTCGCTGGGCATGGCCGAGGGCGCGTACGAGTGCGCGCTGAAATATTCGAAGCAGCGCAAGCAGTTCGGCAAGGCCATCAGCGATTTTCAGGCGATTCAATGGAAGCTGGCCGACATGGCCACCGAAATCGACGCCGCTATGCTGCTGACCATGCGCGCCGCATCCATGAAAGACGCGGGCATGAAGACGACGCAGGAATCATCCATGGCCAAGCTCTACGCCAGCGAAGTCGCCGTGCGCTGCGCCAACGAGGGCGTGCAGATCTTCGGCGGCTACGGCTTCACCAAGGATTATCCTGCCGAAAAGTTCTACCGCGACGTAAAGCTCTGCACCATCGGCGAAGGCACCAGCGAGATTCAGCGGCTGGTGATTGCGCGGCAGCTGCTGAGGGATTAGCTCCGCCTCACCCAGCTGTTGGCTGTCACTGTGTGATATCGTTTCAGTCCGCATGGCGGATCCTCCTTCAATAGGCGCACCGGACTTGACGGCCACGACGGCCGACGAACGCAGTATGGCGGTCTTGTCGCATGCTCTTCAGGTCATCGGCGGTTGGATTCCCCCGCTCATCATTTTCTTCATCAAGCGCCAATCCCGATTTGTCTCGTTTCATTCACTGCAGGTACTTTTTCTTGAGCTTGCGTACCTCGTCGTGACGATGGTCACGATGACATTTTGGATTGCGGGGATTCTTCTAGTCGTTCTTCGTACGCACGGGAACAACGATGCTTTTCCGGCCGCGATCTTCTTGTTCTTTCCGATATTTTGGCTCGTCTGGCTGGTCGTCTGGGTCACGAAGATCGTGGTTGCGGTGATTTACTCCATCAAGGCGGGTCGGGGTGAGTGGGCTGAAATACCCGTGGTGGGAGGATGGGCTCGGTCAGTTTTGAAAATTGGGCCGGGCGGCAGTCCGGTGATATGAGAATCGTCAGGCGCTCGAAGACGAGTCCTATCCCTTGGCTCTTAGCCAGATTTGCCACACAAAGAGCGCCCAGTAATTCCCCGCGAGCGAGACAAACAAGCTCGTCAGCAGAAAATGGCCGACGACGAATTGCTTTCCTTTCGGCCAGTCCTCGTGCGAGAAGTAGAACGCGTCCACCAGGATGCGCGCGGTCCAATAGCTTCCGATAAAACAAGCCAGCCCCATGGCAGCCCGCTCGCCGCGCATTAGCTCCGCGTGAAGAGCCAGCGTCAGCGTTCCGAATGCAACAATCGTCAGCACCGTGAAGCCGCTCTGCACCCAAAGCAGTTTTCGGTTAAAGGGCATCAGTTGTGCCAGGTCCTGCTTCCAGCGCAGGCGGGAAGGAACCTGAAAGCTGGCTGCGAGGATCACAAAGTGCCCAGCGCCCGCCAGCCACAGGACGAGGTCGAACCATCGTTCTGCTGAAAAGTTCGTCATAGCGCTCCGATCGCCTGCAGGAATGGCAGAATGACGCGTTGTACAAACAGCGGATGAAAGAGCCAGAAAGCGGGAGCCGCGGTCACAACGATGGCGAAGATGCGGGCCTGCGACCCAGCCTGCAATCCGATCCTGGCGCCCAAATGGGACCGTTCCAGGGCCACGCCAAGGCC
>Ga0210384_10003230_pt1 | contig 19006 bp, 16 predicted proteins | sample IncBWH2MmetaG_FD_160574 | JGI IMG/M metagenome (GOLD analysis project Ga0210384, IMG submission 160574) | Forest soil microbial communities from Barre Woods Harvard Forest LTER site, Petersham, Massachusetts, United States - Inc-BW-H-2-M | ecosystem: Environmental > Terrestrial > Soil >...
CGCTCCGCGGCCGTGGTAACTTTGACCCCTGGCGCAACGCATATTTAAGGAGTCAGCAGCGGATGCCGAGCAGAGTTCCCGAAGGTGATTCGCGCGGATGGATCGTCCCGATCGGCGGCGCGGAGAATAAGGAAAACGACCGCCGCATCCTCGAGCGCTTCGTGCGCCTCTCGGGAGGTGAGGAGGCCGATATCGTCGTGATTCCCACCGCCAGCCGCGCCCACGAGACCGGACCGCGCTACGAGCAGCTTTTCAAAGCACTCGGTGCCGCGCGCGTGACGGTGATGGATTTCGATACGCGGCGCGACTGCCGCGAACCGGGGCGGCTGGAGCGCCTCGAGGAAGCGAGCGGCGTCTTCTTCACCGGCGGCAACCAGCTGCGCCTCACGACGCTGCTGGGTGGCACTCCGGTCGCCAGGCTCATCCGCGTGCGCAATGCGCACGGGGTGACCGTCGGCGGCACCAGCGCCGGCGCCAGCATCCTGTGCGAGCACATGATCGCCGGAGGTGATGAGGGCTCCTCCATCGTGGCCGGCAGCGTGCGGCTCGCGCCCGGCCTGGGGCTGACCAACCGCTTCATCATCGACCAGCATTTTCGCGAGCGCGATCGCCTGGGGAGGCTCCTCACCGCGGTAGCCTACAACCCCTTCGCAGTGGGCATCGGGCTTGACGAGGACACCGCGGCCTTCATCGGGCCGGACGAGGTGCTGGAGGTCGAGGGCAGCGGCAGCGTCACCCTGGTCGACCCATCAGAGGTGAGTTTCTCCTCTATCGGTGCGGTCGAGGACGGCCAGCCCGCGTGCATGCTGGACCTGCGACTGCATATGCTGGTGGCTGGTGCAACCTTCAACCTGAAGACGCGGGTCGCGAGCGCGACCGCGCTGACCCAGTCGAAGGAGTGACCGACAGCCAGGCCCGATCATGCGCGACCCGTTGCCTTGAATAACTACTACGACGAGCAACACCCATGCGCATCCTCGATCGTTCCGTGTACGTCGGCCCCTCGCTGTACGCGCGCTTTCCGGTCATCCGGCTGGAGCTGGATCTCGGCGCTCTCGAGGGGTGGCCCACCGCGCGCCTCGGCGAGCGCTTCATCGGCGCCCTCGCCGCCGCGCTCCCGGGGCTCGCCGAGCACGGCTGCTCCTATCGCGAGCCCGGCGGCTTCTTCCGCCGCATGCGCGAGGGCGAGGGTACCTGGCTCGGTCACGTGCTCGAGCACGTGGCGATCGAGCTGCAGAATATCGCCGGCGAGGCGGTGACCTTCGGCAAGACTCGCAGCGCCGCGGCGCCCGGCGTCTACACCGTGGTGTACGAATACGTGCAACGCGACGAGGGAATCGCGGCGGGTGAGCTGGGACTGCGCCTCCTGTCCTCGCTGCTGCCGGAGGAGCTGCGCCCGGAGGGCAGCGTGCCCGAGGGGTGGAGTTGGCCCGAGGCGCGCGATCAGTTCATTCGTTTCGCGCAGCGTCGCGCGCTCGGTCCCTCGACCGCGGCGCTGGTGCACGCCGCCGAGCGTCGCGGTATCCCGTGGCTGCGCCTGAACGATCAGTCGCTGGTGCAACTCGGTCACGGTAAGTACCAGCAGCGCATCCAGGCGACCGTCACGGGCCGCACGCCACACATCTCGGTCGAGCTGGCGAGCGACAAGGAAGAGACCAACAAGATCCTCGCCGGTCTCGGCCTCCCGGTGCCACAGCAGGAGCTGGTGCAGAACGAGACCCAGGCGGTGCGCGCCGCGCGGCGCATCGGCTTTCCGGTGGTCACCAAGCCCTACAACGGCAACCACGGCCGCGGCATCTCGATCCGCCTCACCACCGAGGAGGAAGTGGCGCACGGCTTCAACGTGGCGCGCGAGCACTCGCGCTCGGTAGTCGTCGAGAGCTTCCTCGAGGGTGACGACCATCGCCTGCTGGTGGTGAACGGCGAGCTGGTCGCCGCCACGCGGCGCACGCCCGGACACGTGGTCGGCGACGGTGAGCACACCGTTGCGCAGCTCGTCGAGATCGTCAACCAGGACCCACGCCGCGGCGTGGGACACGAGAAGGTACTCACCCGGCTCGAGCTCGACGCGCAGGCCCACAAGATGCTCGAGCGAGCCGGGCTCACGCCCGAATCGGTGCCGGAGCGGGGCCGCACGGTGTCCCTGCGCTCGACCGCCAATCTCTCCACCGGTGGCACTGCCACCGACGTGACCGATGTCATTCATCCCGACAACCGCGAAATGGCCGAGCGCGCGGTGCGCGCGATCGGACTCGATGTCGGCGGCGTCGATTTCCTGTCGAAGAACATCACCGAGAGCTACCGCGCGATCGGCGGCGGCATCTGCGAGGTGAACGCCGCTCCCGGCTTCCGCATGCACGTGGCGCCGAGCGAGGGCATGGCGCGCGCTGTGGCGGAGCCGGTGATCGACATGCTGTTCCCGGCGGGCACGCCGGCACGCGTGCCGATCGCGGCCATCACCGGCACCAACGGCAAGACCACCACCGCGCGCATGCTGGCGCACATCACTAAGATGGCCGGCTACACCCCAGGGGTCACGACCACCGACGGCGTCTATATCGACGGCCAGCGCACCGTGCAGGGCGACATGACCGGTCCCGTATCGGCGCGCATGGTGCTCGCCGATCCGCAGATCGACATCGCGGTGCTCGAGACGGCGCGCGGCGGGCTGCTGCGCGCCGGCATGGGGGTGAACGAGGTCAACGTCGGTGCGGTGCTCAATGTGCAGCCCGATCATCTGGGGCTGAAGGGCATCGATACGCTCGAGCAGCTCGCCGAAGTCAAGCGCATCGTCATCGAGGTGGCCACCGACTGCGCGGTGTTGAACGCCGATGACGCGCTGGTGCTGAGGATGTCCGGCTACACGGAAGCGAAGCACATCTGCTACGTCACCATGAACCCGCAGCACACGCTGGTGCGCGAGCACATCCGTGCCGGCGGGCGCGCCTGCGCGCTGGAGGCGGGCGTCAACGGCCAGATGATCACGCTGTATGAGAAGAACGGCCACATTCCGCTGCTGTGGACGCATCTGATTCCGGCGACGCTCGAGGGGCGGGCGACACACAACGTGCAAAACGCGATGTTTGCCGCGGCCATCGCGTTCTCGCTCGGCGTCAAGCTGGATGCCATCCGTCAGGGCCTGCGCACCTTCGACTCCACTTTCTTCCAGGCCCCGGGGCGCATGAACGTGTTCAGCGAGCACGCCTTCAAGGTGCTGTTCGACTACGGGCACAACGCGCCCGCGGTCGCGGCGATGGCCGATCTCGCGCAGCGCCTCGACGTCATGGGCCGGCGCATCGTGGTGCTGGCAGGTCCCGGCGACCGGCGTGACGAGGATATCGTCGCCATCGCGCGCGCGGTGGCGGGGCGGTTCGATCACTACATCTGCCGCCGCGACGACAGCCTGCGCGATCGCAAGCCCGACGAGGTGCCGCGCATCCAGGCCGCGGCGCTCCGTGCGGCGGGCGTGCACGAGGAGGCGATCTCCATCATCCCCGACGAGCAGGAGGCGATCAGCGCGGCACTGAACATGGGGCAGCCTGGGGACCTGCTGCTGATCTTCGCCGATGCGCTGGTGCGCTCGTGGAAGCAGATCACCAAGTTCAAGCCGGCGGGCGCGCCCGCCGCTTCGGCTGCGCCGCCGCAGCCGCTGCCTTCGTTCGTGACCGACGCTGCACCCCACGGCGCTCAGCGTCTCGGCGAAGCGCCGCCTCCCGCTTTCAGCCTCGACGGCCTTGTTCGCGATGAGCGCGGCGTGCACTTCGCCCCGGAGGCCGCGGACTGAACGCCGCCCTCGTACTGCCGTTCGAGGCCTCACGCCGTCTCACGGGCCCGAACCTGTTCTTCGCTGGCTGCGGTGCGCAGCTGGAAACGGTCGGGATCACGCCCGATGCTGCCCTGCTCGACGGCTGGCGTGTGCGCGCCGAGCGCGCCCGCGCACGCCTGGGCTGGGACCCGCCGGGCGGCCCAGAAGGGAACCTGCCGGGCGTCGTGGCGCGCGTGCACGCGCGCGGCGCATCACTCGCGCTCGCCGCGCCAGTCGATGCGCTGTTCGTGGCCACGGAGGTCAACGAGTGGGCGCTGTGCGCTGCGCTGCTCGCGCAGGACCCGCAGCGCTGGGGCACGCTCGAGACGGCGCTCGCCGCCGCGGCACTGGAGGACGCGGCCGATCCCGCGGCGGTCATCCTCCCGGTGCTCGAGGAAACTGCCGCCTTCGAGCGCTTCGGGCTGCTTGCCGGGCGCGAGGCGCGCCCGGATGTTCGCGCGTTGCTGGCGGCGGTGGCGGCGCACGGCCTGCCGTACGTTCTGGACGATGACACCCTGACGCTTGGAGCCGGCGCGGGCGGGCGCGATTTCGCGCTCACCTCGCTGCCGCAGCCGGCGGACGTGCCGTGGGACGAGTTGCACGACATCCCGACGGCGCTCGTGACAGGCTCCAATGGCAAGACCACCACGGTGCGGCTGCTCGCAGCCTGTGCGGTTTCCGCGGGCTGGCTGCCCGCGTACTGCTGCACCGATGGGGTATTTCTCGCCGCACAGCTGCTCGAGAGCGGCGATTACTCCGGCCCCCTTGGGGCACGCCGCGTGATGCGCGAGCGCACCGCACGCGCCGCGATCATCGAGACCGCGCGCGGCGGCATTCTGCGCCGCGGCATCGCCGTCTCCCGTGCAGACGTGGCGCTCGTCACCAACGTCAGCGCGGATCACTTCGGTGAGTACGGCATCGACGATCTCGAGGGTCTCACGGATGTGAAGCTCTCGGTCGCCGGTGCCTTGTCTGATGAGGGCACGCTGGTGCTGAACGCCGACGATGCGCAGCTTGCCCGCCGCGCGGGAGGTCTCGCAGCCCGCTTCGGCCACAGTCCGACACTCCGGTGGTTTGCGCTCGATGCGGACCGGCCGGCGCTCGGCGCGCATCGCGCGCGCAATGGCGCGACCTGCGGCGCGCGGGCCGGTCGACTCGTACTGCACGTGGAGGGCGCAGAGCACGATCTCGGGGAAGTGGCGTCGATGCCACTCACCGTCGGCGGGAGCGCGACCTATAACCTCGCGAATCTCGCCGCCGCGGCGCTCGCGGCGTCCGCGCTTGGCATATCCCCAGCGGTCATCGCAGGGGTGTTCGCTCGCTTCGGCTCGAGCATGGCAGACAACTTCGGCCGGCTGATGCGCTTCGAGCGCGCGGGCGTGCGGATTCTCGTGGATTATGCGCACAACCCCGAAGGGCTGCGCGGGCTGCTCACGGTGGCCGAGCACGTGCGCGGCGGCAGCGGAAGGCTCGGCCTCCTGCTCGGCCACGCCGGCAACCGCCAGGACGCCGAGCTCGAGGCGCTCGCTGCCACGGCGGCGGAATTTCACCCATCGCTCATCGTCGTGAAGGAGAACGAGGCGCACCTGCGCGGCCGGCCGCCGGGGGAGGTGCCGCGGCTCATCCACGCGGCGCTGCTGCGTGCGGGCATCGCCTCTTCATCTCTGCAGATGCGCTTGAGCGAGCTCGAGGCGGTGCACGCGGCGCTCGCCTGGGCGCAGCCCGGTGACGTGCTGGCGCTCCCGGTGCACTCGGCAGCGGCACGCGCGGCGGTGGTGACGCTGCTCAGCGATTCACGTCGATGAATGGTCCGTCATCGCGCACCACTCGTCAGCGTGCTGTAGCCGTTCCAGATGATCTCGATGCCGATGCACATCAGAATGAATGCCGAGAGTCGCACGAGCACCTCGAGACCGGTCTCACCGAGGAGCCGCGCGATGTTCTCGGCAAAGCGGTAAGCGAGGTAGATGCTGAGCGCGATGGCGATGAGGCCGAGCAGCGCACCGCTTGCGTGCTCGGCGAGATCTGGCAGTCGCGTGAAGCCTGGCTTGCGGCTGCCGATGGTGATGGCCACTGACATCGAGCCCGGTCCGACCGTGAGCGGCATGGTGAGCGGATAGAAGCTGCCAACCTTGCGTGCGCTCTCCGCCTGCAGGCCCGCCGTGTGGTCCGACCACTGATCCTGCGTGAGCAGCTTCCAGCCGAGCGCTGCGACGACCAGCCCGCCGGCGATGCGCACCACCGGCAGCTGGATACCGAAGACTTCCAGCATCCAGGGACCGAGAGCCATCGAGCCGAGCAGCAGCGCAAAACCGTTGACGGCAGCTTTGCCCGCCAGCACCCGCCGCTCGGCGCTCGGCAGGCCCGCGGTCAGGCCGAGGAAGAAAGGCGCCCCTTCGAGGGGATTGACGATGGGAAAGAGAGCTGCAAACGTCAGCAGGAAAGCGCTGACGACCGCGTTCACTTCGCGGGCGCTCGCAACACGCTGCGCTCGCTCCCTTTCATATACCATCCGGCTTCAAGGCAGCGCGCAACAGTATGAATGCCAGCCACTGCATTGTCACCGGGCCCAGCGTCGCATGAGCCGGGCCTTCGTGCGCAATTCCGACGCCGATCCGGGGCCGCTGCCGGACAGGCCCATCAGTCCGCACCCGAACTTCGTGACGAGGCGCGGGCTCGCGGCCATCGAGGCGCGCGTGCGCGAGCTCGAAGCGCAGCGCCAGGATCTGCGCGAGCGCGACGATGCGGCGCAGCGCGCCGGCATCGCGCGCGAATGGCGTTACTGGAGCTCACGGCGTGCGAGCGCCAGGTTGGTCGAGCCCATGCCGTCGGACCGGGTGCGCTTTGGCATGCGCGTCACGCTGCGTCTGCCCTCGGGCGCGACAACGGCGTTTCGCCTGGTCGGAGAGGACGAGGCGGACGCCTCATCCGGTCTCATCAGCTGGATGGCACCGCTTGCGCAGGCGCTGCTCGGCCGCCAAGCGGGCGACAGCGTCGCCTTTCAGGGCGGCGAAGCGGAGATCCTCAGCATCGAGCCCTGAGGCAGCTGCGCAAGGGCATCGCTCGCGATGCGTTCGGCGCGCTCGCGCGAAAGCTCGAGCAGCGCCGGTGCGCCGCGCAGTTTTTGCGCCGTGCCCGGCGGTAAGCGCCGGTGTGCTCGGAACAGCCGGGTGCGAACCGTCGTTTCGTGCAGTCCGAGCGATGCGGCGGTCTCGATGCCGCTGACGCCTTCCACCATGCGCAGCACGTACACGGTGCGGAATACTTCCGGCAGCGTGGCGATTGCCTGCTCGAGCTCCTGGCGCTCGCGCACTCCATCGCCTGCGGCTGACAACCCGCCGGCTGCAGCTTCGATCGGTCCGGTCGAGTGGACGCCGCGGGATCCGGTGCGCTGCGCCCGCGCTTGCTGGTAGGCGAGCCGGGTCAGCCAGGCGGCGAATTTGCCGGTCGGCTCGTAGCGGCTCAGATCACCGAAGGCGGCGAGGAATGCCTCGAGCACCACGGCTTCGGCGCGCTGCGGGTCGAGCAGCACGCTGTGCGCGACACGAAACAGACGACCGCTATAACGCTGTATCAATGCCTCGATCGCGGAGCTCTCCCCGGCGCGCGCCCGTTCGATCAGCAACAGGTCCGGCAGTGTCTGCGGCCCGGTACTCCCTGAGACAGGGCGCCGCAGATGTGGGCCGCCGGTGTCGAGGCCGCTATGAGTTGCTTCCAGCATGTGCATCATCCTCTGCTGTGTATCCTAGGAACCCCATGAGGAGAAGACCGTTTCGGCCGGCGGTTTATTTCCCCGCCTGCGCCCTCGCGGTGTGCGCCGCCGCCGTGCCGGCGGCAACCGTGGACCTGAAGGCAGCGCCCGCCGTGCATCCACAGCACTGGCCAGAGCTGCACCCGCCGCTCGCTCGGGACCCGCTGCTCGAGGCCCGCGTCGGGCAGCTGCTCGCGCTTCTCTCGCCCGAGCAGAAGGTGGGTCAGCTGATCCAGGCCGACATCGGCAGCATCACTCCGGATGACCTGCGTCACTATCCCCTCGGCTCCATCCTGAATGGCGGCAACTCCTCGCCCCGCGACGACAAGCTCGCGGCACCGAGTGAGTGGCTGAGCCTTGCGGACCGGTTCTATGACGCCTCGGTGGCCGCCTCACCCGGGGGTCTGCCGGCGCTGTGGGGCACCGACGCCGTGCACGGCCACAACAACATCCCGGGCGCCACGCTGTTTCCGCACAATATCGGGCTGGGAGCGGCACGCGATCCCGAGCTGATCCGCCGTATCGGCGAGATCACCGCGCTCGAGGTGCGGGTCACGGGGCTCGACTGGGCGTTCTCCCCGACGCTGGCGGTGGCGCGCGATGCGCGCTGGGGACGCACCTACGAGAGCTACGCCGAGAATCCCGGCCTGGTGCGCGAATACGCCGCGGCGATGGTGGAGGGCCTGCAGGGCGTTGCGGGGACGCCGCAGTTCCTCGATGCGGCGCACGTGCTCGCGACGCCGAAGCACTTTCTTGGCGATGGGGGCACCGAGGGCGGCCGCGACCAGGGGGACAACACTGCCCGCGAGAGCGAGCTGCGGGATATCGATGCGGCGGGCTTCGAGACCGCCATTACTGCCGGCGCGCAGACCGTGATGGTCTCCTACTCGAGCTGGCAGGGCCTGAAGATGCACGGCAACCGTGCGCTGCTTACCGACGTACTCAAGGGCCGGATGGGGTTCGACGGCCTGCTGATCGGCGACTGGAACGGCCACGCGCAGCTGCCCGGCTGCACGGCGGTCCGTTGCGCCACCGCCGTGAATGCCGGAATCGACGTGCTCATGGCGCCCGATGGCTGGCGCGCGTTGCACGCCAATCTGCTCAGGCAGATACGCTCTGGGGAGATACCGGCAATGCGGCTCGACGATGCCGTGCGGCGCGTGCTGCGCGTCAAGCTGCGCGCGCACCTCGACGGCGAGGGACGTCCATCCTCCAGGGCCTTCGCGGGGCATTACGAGTTGCTCGGCGCACCGGGGCACCGTAGCGTCGCGCGCCAGGCGGTACGCGAGTCACTCGTCCTGCTTAAGAACCATCACCACCTGCTGCCGCTCTCGCCGCGTGCGCACGTGCTGGTGGCCGGTGATGCCGCCGACAGCATCGCACGCCAGAGCGGCGGCTGGACCATAGACTGGCAGGGCACCGAGCCGAACCAGGATTTTCCGCACGGCGAGACGATCTACGCCGGTATCGCGCACTGCGTGCTGGCGGCCGGAGGCACCGCGACGCTGAGCGCCGAAGGGGAATTCACCGCACGTCCCGAGGTCGCCATCGTGGTGTTCGGTGAGCACCCCTATGCGGAGTTCGCGGGCGATGCGCCGACCCTGGAATACAGCCCGGGCGACAAGCACGATCTCGCGCTGCTGCGCCGGCTCCGGGCGCAGGACATACCGGTGGTCGCAGTGTTTCTCTCGGGTCGGCCGCTGTGGGTCAACGCCGAGCTCAACGCCGCCGACAGCTTCGTCGCCGCCTGGCTCCCGGGCCCCGAGGGCGGCGGCGTTGCCGATGTGCTGTTTCGCTCGATCGAGGGGGGGGTGCGCTACGACTTCCGCGGCCGTCTGTCCTTCTCCTGGCCCGGCTCCCCGCGCCCGCCCGCGGTCGGTCGGCGTCGTGGCGAGGCGCCGCTGTTCCCCTACGGTTATGGCCTCAGCTATCACGATGAGGGTGATCTGCCTCAGTTGCCAGAGGGCGAGCCGGCAACGAAGCCTGCGCCCGCGGCGCACCAGGCTCGGAGAGCTGCGCCGCTGCGGGTGTTGCACACGCGATTTGCGGATGGTTAGGTATTTACCTAACTATCACCAAAAGGAGCATCGTGCGCCGGCTCACTCGCCCGCGCCCACAGCCACCCAAGCGAGGTCGGAGTTCGATACCGAGGCGACCTTGAAGTCGCGCGCCGCTGCGGCCATGCGCGTGAGTGCCTGTAACAGTGGCATCGGTGGAGCGGCGTCGCCGGATTTCGCCTTGTGGAAGCGCACCGGGTTGATACGCGCCACGACGTAGTTGCGCAGGTACGGTGACTTGAAACCGCGCGCCTGCAGGGCGGCGATGATGTTCTTGACCCGCGCGTCGATCTCCGTGAGACGCGCGGCGAAGTCGGCACGCTGGGCGAGGCTCGCCTCGAGGTTGCGCTCGCTGAACCGATCCACTTTCTTCAGGAAAGCGCTGTACGCGCCGCCGGCGAAGCGCGGCGACTTCTCGTAGACGATGCCGAGAGTGAGCAGCTCGGGCGCCTCGAACTCGGCGTTGAAGCTGCTCTCGCGCTCGCTCCCGCGGCGCCTGGCGAGGTTACGGGCCATGCGGATGACTTCGAGGCTCCGGTCCTTGAGGTTGTGGGCCTTCTCGGTGTTGAGCGCGAGGATGCGGTAAGCGAGCGTCTCGTCAGGGGAGATGAGTGTGGTGATCTGCTTCAGTCCCAGCACCTTCGCCGCGGCCAGACGATGGCGGCCATTGGGCGTCCACAGCCGACCGTCCTCGCCGCGCACCACGATCAGTGGATCGAGAAACGCCGCAGTCTCGTCGATCTTTGCGGCGAGGCGTTTGGCGTGCGTCGGCGACAGGTCGCGCTGGAAGGGCGTCGGTTGCACGGCCGCGAGCGGCAGACTCGCGAGCAACAACGCACGGCCACCGAGCGGCTCGCGGTAGGCACCGATCGGTGCCCCGCCGGCCTCACGCACCAGGCTTACCAGTGCGGCGATGTCGGCGCTATCGAGCGCAATGGCGACATCTGCCGCATCCAGCCCACGGCTCGCTTTTCCCGGTGCCAGCCGGCCGCGGTTGCGGCGAGCCGATGCTCCGGCGCCGGCGCGCGTGCGCTGCACGTTCCTCTTGCTGCGTGTTGCCATGGCGATGAAGTCTCCCTTGTGGGGCAGTGCGCGAGAATCGACGATTGCACAGAATGTTGCCATGGACTCCGTTACGCGTCTTGCTCCCGCCGCCGGGCGGTTGCCGGCGCAGCGCCTGGATGAGAGCGGGCGTGCGCATGTCGACCAGCGCGCGGTGCTGGCGCTCGCGCTGCCGCTCATGGCCAACAGTGCTGTGCAGATCATCCTCAACCTCACCGACATGTGGTTCATCGGCCGCATATCCACGCGCGCGCTCGCGGCGGTCGGTGCGGTGCAATGGCTGGTGATCGCCGTTGTGCTGGTGCTCGGGGGCGCCGGCACCGCGGTGCAGACGCTCGTGGCGCAGGCTTACGGCGCGCGCCGCTACCGGCGCGCGGCGCAGGCCGTGTGGACCGCGCTGTGGGCGATGGCGTGCGCCGCGCCGCTGTTCGTGCTGCTGGGCGCCGCACGGCACCTGATTCTCGCGCCCTTTGGCTTCGATGCCGCGGTCGAGCGCCTGGCCGCGGAGTTCTGGTTCCCGCGCGTGGCCGGTGCCTGCATAGGTGCCGCCGTGTGGGCAATGCTCGGCTTCTTCAACGGCATCGGCCGCCCGCGCACGACGCTGCTGATCAGCATCGTCACGACAGCAACCAACGCCGTGCTCAACCAGGAATTCATCTTCCACCTCGGCTGGGGGATCGCCGGCTCTGCGTGGGCGACCAACGTGGCGCAGCTCCTGGGGCTCGCGTTCGCGCTCGTGCTGTTCCTCGGCCCCGTTTACCGCCGCCGCTTTGGCTCGCACCTGACATGGCGCCTGCAGCGCGCGCGCCTCGTGCAGCAACTGCGCCTCGGTGTGCCGATGGGCCTGTCGCCTGCGGCAGATCTGTTGGGGTTCGCGATCTTCCAGATGATGCAGACACGCCTCGGCACCGCGGGCGGCGCTGCCACGCAGATCGTCGTGATCCTGACATCGCTCGCGTACATGCCGGGTTTCGGCATCGCCTCCGCCGGTACCACGCTCGTCGGCCAGTCGATCGGCGCGGGGGCGCGCGGCTGGGCGCAGCGGGTCGGCGAGCGGGTGATCCTGCTCGCCGCCTGCTACATGGGCGGAATCGGCGTGCTCATTGCACTCGGTGGTCCATGGGTGCTGCCGTTCTTCACCGGCGCACACGATGCCGAGGCAACGCAGGCCATTGCGATCGGTATGCACCTCTTGTGGCTCGCGGCCGGCTACCAGTTCTTCGATGGTCTCAATCTCGGCAGCAGCATGTGCCTGCGCGGCGCGGGCGACGTGCGCATCCCGGCGATGCTCGTGTTGGCGCTGTCGCTGCTGCTGTTCGTGCCGCTCGCGCATGCGCTCACCTTTGCGCCAGGGCAGGGATGGGTGAGCTTCCTGCCGCAGCTCGGCTGGGGCGCCTTCGGCGGCTGGATCGCGGTGCTCATCTATATCATGGTGCTCGGCACCACACTGTTCCTGCGCTGGCGCTCGCGCGCCTGGCAGGCGATCTACCTCTGACCGAGGACGCTCGCGCCAACCCATGCTCATCGCCCTGAAGACGCTTCTGCACACCCTGCTCCTGCCGCCGGCCGGACCGCTGCTGCTCGCCACCGCCGGCGCCTGGTTGATCGCCCGGGCTGCCAGCGTGCGCCTGCGCCGCACCGGGTGGGCGCTCCTCGCGACGGCACTCGCGTCGCTGTGGCTGCTGGCCACGCCGCTGGTGGCGGACGCGCTCGGCCGCGCGGCACAGCGTTGCCCCGCGCTCGATCTGACCCGGCCGATTGAGGCGCAGGCGGTGATCATTCTCGGCGGGGCGGGGGAGCGGCTCGACGCCCCGGAATATGGCGGTGAGCCCGCGGCCGCGCTGCAATTGCTCGAGCGGATCAGTTACGGTGCACTCCTGGCGCGACGCACCGGACTGCCGGTCGCGGTGACAGGCGATCGCGGTGAAACGCGCGCGATGCGCTCCTCGCTGGCGCGCAATTTCGGGGTAGCGACCCGCTGGGTGGAGGACCGCTCCCGGGACACCTTCGAGAACGCGCAGTTCTGCGCGGCACTTCTCAGGCCCCTCGGCATCACGCGCATCGTCCTGGTAACCAGCGCCGATCACGAGTGGCGCGCGGCGCACGAGTTCCGTGGCGCCGGCTTTACCGTCCTGCCGGCACCGGTCGGGGCGCATGGGCGGCTGGAGGTACGCCCTCGAAGTTTTGCCCCCAACGCCTTCGCCCTGGCGGCGTCGACCGCTGCGCTCTACGAGCTGATCGGTGACCTCGCGCAGCAGACGTTCGAGACGCTGCACATCCGGCGGCACACGCTCTGAGCGCCGCGAAGGCTCGGTGAGTGCTCGAGGACGTTCTTGTAACCGTGTTCCGCTCGGCCCACAGGCGCGAGTGCAACGAGCGGCTGCTGGTGCTCACCGCGGTGGGTGTCGAGGCGGTTGTCGCTGTCGCGCCGGGCGGCGAGTTCCTGCTGCAGGTGGCGCCACACGATGCGGGGTATGCAGCCCGGCACCTGCTGCAGTACGACGCCGAGAACCGGCCGCTGCCGCCGCTGCCGCCGCCAGCACCGGTGTACGCGCATGCCTGGGTGGGCTGCGTGGCGTACGGAGCGGTGCTCATAGGTGTCGCCTGGGTGCTCTCGAACGGGCTCGTGCGGCTCGATGCCTTCGATGTCGGCGAGCTCGATGCGGCGCGCGTGCAGGCGGGCGAATGGTGGCGGGCGTGGACGGCGCTGACGCTTCATCTGGACGCCCCGCATCTCGCGGCGAATCTTGGCGCTGGCACCTGGTTCGGATATCTCGCTGCCCGCCAGATGGGTGGCGGCACCGCCTGGTTCATTACGGTGACCGGGGCAGCCCTCGCCAATCTCCTCGAGGGGCTGCTCGGTCCGCCCGGTCATCGTGCGGTGGGCGCCTCGACCGCGGTGTTCAGCGCACTCGGCGCCATGTCGGCTTACTCCTGGCGCGAGCGCTTTGCGCTCCCGCAGCGCTGGGCGCGACGCTGGGGTCCGCTCGTCGCAGGCGTCATCCTGCTCGGCTGGACGGGAGCCGCGGGCGAGGGGACGGATGTCGACGTCGTGGCGCACGTGGGAGGCTTCGCGGTCGGCGCGCTGCTCGGCGCAACCGCCGCGCTGCCGCGCTGGCAGCGGAGGTTGCGGCGGGTGCCGCAATGGCTGCTCGGCGCCGCGGCTCTCGCCTCGGTCGCGATCGCCTGGCTTTGCGCGCTCGCGAGCTGACGGCAGCGCGCGCCTTAGGGTCCTTCGACCGAGTAGCCGCGCGCGCGCAGCGTGGCGAGCGTGCCGTGATCGCCGAGCAGACGATCCATCGACTGCACCGCGAGCGTACCGCGATTGCGCCCCAGGCTGTCCGTCACCGCGATGAGCCAGTCGTCCTGCGCGCGCGCAATGAGCTTGCGCACGCGCTCGGAGGTCGATACCGCGGCGATGCAGGCGGTGCGGTCGTCGGCGTGCGGCAGCTGGCGTAGCGCCTCCACATCGCCGAGCGCCCAGGCGCGCGCCCGTGCCTTCATGTTGGCGAGGTCCGTCTCGAGCAGCGTTACCACGGCATCCAGGCAGGCCACTTCCCCCGCGGGCGGCGTTGCGCCGACGTCCTTGAGCACGTCGACCGGATCATCGATGCGCAGCTTGTCCTGATGCACGCGCACCCCGCGGCGCGCTGCAAGACTCAGCACCTCCTGCTGCACCTCGTTGCGCACCGCGAGCCCCGCGGCGTCGAACACCTTCGTGAGGAGCTCGCGCGCCGCGAGCATCGGACGCAACTGCTCGATCTTCGTATCGTGCGGGGCGTAACGCATCCTGAGGGCTTCGACACGCGCATACAGCGGCGGCGGCAGGCTCTCCCTCAGCGGCAGGTTGTCCGGCGGTTTCTGCAGGTGACGCCAGGCGATGTAGACCCGCAGCGCGGTGATCGGGTTGGCGCCGATGCCGTAGGCCGGCCAGGCGGGCACCACCTCCTGCGTCTGCCTGAGCGCCTCGTCCACGGCATCCGGCTGCCAAATCAGCTTCTTCGGCAGCGGAGAGATCGTGCCGAGGATCCAGAGCGTGTGGTCTCCGCTGCGCACGGTCCACATGCGCGGCCCCTCGTGCCGACCCTCGACGACCAGCTCCTCCATCGGCTCGGAAGGGGTGGCGCCCTGCGCCGGAGCGAGGCGTGTCGCCGCGCCGGCGGAGAAAGCGGCGGACGTTGCTGTCGCCACGACGCCGATGATCAACGACAGCAGGCTCAGGCTCGGGGAGTGGCTGAAGCGCATGAGACCGAAGCGCCCTCAGTCGTTGGTCGGCAGCTGGTGAGGTGCGCTCTCATCGGTCGGGCGGTAGACCCGGGTCAGGCTGACCGCCGGCAGCTCCGCCGACCCGATGCGGAGCTTCACGAGCAGCTGCTTGCCATCGGGGGACAGCCCGTACTCCTCGGTAACCACGGGGCCGTTCTGCGCTTTCACCTCGATCACGTACTCGCGGCCCTTCCAGCCGGAGGTCTGGTCCCCCACGCCGCCTTCGGTCGATACCACGCTGTGCTGGCCGGGCGTGAAAGTGCGCCTTAGTCCGCCATAGTCGAGCACGAACTGGCCGGGCGCCTGCCGCACGGTGAGGAAGTCTCCGCGCCCGACTATCTTGTTGATGATATGTGCCATGGGCGAGCGCTGCAGCGGGTCGAAGTGCGGTCCAGGAGCCGGGGGCTGCGCGAGCACGCTATCGGCGCCGCCGTCCGGGCTCGGCGCCGACCCCTGCCCGGGCCTGCCGCCGTGGGACGGCGCGGTGAGTACCGGCTGCGGCGGACGCCCGATGATCTTAATGGCCTGGGCGCGCATGTGGTCGAGCAGCTTCTGCGGGTCGTCGCTCGCGCCGTGATCGAGCTTCCAGGCGCCAGCCAGGTTCACGCCCGGCGGGACATCCTCGGCGAGTCTCGGGCCCGCGCACCCCGGGAGCACGGCCATGCACAGCAGCACGAGCGTGGCTCGGACGGTCGGCATATTGTCGTATCCTCGCTGCCGGTCAGCGCGAAGAGCGCAGCATCGCAGTTCGTTACCTGCCCACGCAAATGGTCAACCGACGCAGACCCACCGAGCTCGAGCGCCTGCGGCGGCGCATTGTCCGCCTCGATGCGCAGAGCATCGATCAGCTCTACGGACTCGAGCCGGTGTGGGAGCCGGGATCCGCGCCCCCGGGCCTCGCGCCGGAGGAGTTCGTCGCGGTGCGCTGCCCGTATTGCGGCGAGCGGTTGCAAACACGCGTCGACCTGACCGCCGACGAGGCCTGTTACGTAGAAGATTGCGAGGTGTGCTGCCGCCCGATCGAGTTCCACATCGAACGTGACGCCGGTGGGGGATTGGTGGCGCTGCAGGTGCTGCGGCTCGACTGACAGTCGGAGAAGAACAATGCGTGTGGGAGCATCGGGACTTTTCACTCAGGCGGTCGCGACGATGAGCCTCGTGCTCTGCGCCTGTGGCTCGCCATCGGCGCCGGCACCGAAACCGGTAGACCCGGTCGCGCCAGCCGCGGCGGCACGCGACCGCTGGCCGGAGTTTGCGGGTGCCTTCATCGAGAGCTATTTCCGCGTGCACCCCTTCTTCGCCGTGCAGGCGGGACGTCACGGGTTCGACGGACAGATGTCCGACTGGAGCGCCGCCGCAATCGCCGCCGAGGTTGCACGGCTGCACGCCCTGCGCACCGAGGCGCAGGCGTTCGGTGCCGGGATGATGACCGACACCGAGCAGCTCGAGCGCGAGATCGTGCTCATGGTGATCGACGGCAATCTGTTCTGGCTCGAGCGCGCGCAGTCCCCCTTCACCAACCCGGCCTGGTATCTCGAGCAGCTCGATCCCGATGTCTACCTCAACCGTGACTACGCGCCGCTCGCGACCCGCATACGCGGCTACATCGGCTACCTGCGCGCCATCCCCAGGCTCGCCGCCGACATCCGGGCCAACCTGCGCACCCCGCTCCCCCCGAGCTTCGTGCAACGCGGCATCGACGATTTCGGCGGCTACGCGGAGTTCTTCCGCAAGGATGGACCCAGGGTCTTCGCAGCGGTGCCGGACGGCGCGGCGCAGAAGGACCTGGCGGAGGCGAGCGCGGCGGCCGCCGATGCGATGGCCGGACTGAAGAAGTGGCTCCAGGGCGAGCGAGCGCACGCGACCGGCCGCTTTGCGCTCGGCGAGCCGCTGTTCCTCGAGATGCTGCGTGCCACCGAGCGCGTCGAGGTGCCGGTCGCCCAACTGCTCGAGGTGGGCGGTGCCGACCTCGAGCGCAATACCCAGGCGCTCACCGCCGCCTGCGCGCAGTACCTGCCCAGCGGCACGCTGCGGGCGTGCGTCGAGCGGATGCGGGCCAACAAGCCGGACGGCGGCGCCGTCGAGGGCGCGCGTGCCCAGCTCACGCAGCTGCGCGAGTTCATCGTCTCGAAGAACATCGTCACGATCCCCGGCGATGAGGTACCGAAGGTCGCCGAGGCTCCGGCCTACAACCGCTCCAACGCTGCCTATATCAACGTACCGGGTCCCTACGAGAAGGGCGTGGCGTACATCTACAACATCGCGCCTCCCGATCCGGCGTGGAGCGCCAAGGAACGCGCGGATTACATTCCCGGCAAGGCGACTCTCCTCTACACCAGCGTGCACGAGGTGTGGCCGGGGCACTTCCTGCAGTTCCTGTACTCGAACCGCAATCCCTCGAAGATTGCCGCTCTATGGGTGGGATACGCGTACGCCGAGGGCTGGGCCCACTACTGCGAGGAGATGATGTGGGAGCAGGGGCTCAGCGACGGCGATGCGGAGCAACACATCGGCCAGCTGACCGATGCGCTGCTGCGCAACGTGCGTTTCCTCTCTGCGATCGGCCTGCACACCCAGGGCATGACACTCGCCGAGTCCGACCGGATGTTCCGTGAGCGTGCCTACACCGACCCCGGCAACGCGCGCCAGCAGGCCGCGCGCGGCACTTTCGACCCGGAGTATCTCAAGTACACGCTCGGGAAACTGATGATCCGCAAGCTGCGCGCCGACTGGGTCGCGCGGCAAGCGGCGGGTGCGACCGGTAGCGATCCGCGCCGGTACTGGCACGCTTTCCATGACAGATTCCTGTCATATGGCGGGCCGCCGATCCCGCTCGTGCGCAAGGCGATGGTGGGCGAGGGCGGGTCGCTCTTCTGACTCACGCGGCGCTGACGGCCGGTTCGAGAAATGTGAGACTTGCCGCGGCCGCATCCAGCCGCACGCGCACCCCGAGCGGCACCGGCTCGTTGACCTCACCGTGCCCGACGGGAAAACCAGCGGCGCAGGGAAGCCCTTCGCTCTGTGCGAGCTCGCGCAGCACCTCGGCACTCGTATAGCCCGCCTCCGGTTCCTCGCAGCCGGTAAAGGATCCGAGCGCGATGCCGCGTGCGCGCTCGAATACGCCCGCGAGCCTCAGGTGCGTCCACATGCGATCGAGCCGGTAGGGCCGCTCACCCTGGTCCTCGAGCAGCAGGATCGCCCCATCGAGCGGCGGCATGAAGGGCGTGCCGAGCAGGCGCGTCAGCACCGACAGGTTGCCGCCGAGCAGCGGCCCCTCCGCCGTGCCCCCGACGTAGGTAGCCGTGCCGGCAAGCGGCGCTGCCGGCCGCGCCGACTCCAGCAGCTCGAATAGCCGCGCATGCGTCGAGAGTGCTAGGCGGTGAAGCTGCGTGAGCACCGGCCCGTGGATGCTGATGCGGCCGTGTGCCTGCATCCACAGGTGGAGCGCGGTGATGTCGGAAAACCCCACGAGCGGCTTCGGCGCACCCTGGGGTGCGTGAGCGGCGAGCTCGGCCAGCAGGCGCGTCGCGCCGTAGCCGCCGCGCACGCAGAAGACCGCGCGGATCCCCGGATCGGCGAGCGCCGCGCGCAGCTCCGCGAGCCGCCGCGCGTCACTTCCGGCGAGGTAGCGCTCCCGCTCGAACATTCCGTCGCCGTACTCGGTGCGGTAACGGGCAGCAATCACTGCCAGGCCCGCCTCGAATGCGCTGCGCTCGAAGCCGCTCGCCGGCGCGATGACGGCCACGCGATCGTGCGGTCGCAGCGCCGGAGGTGCCTGGAAGATTGCGCTCATGGATGCGCCGCGCACTGTAGGCGCGCCGGCGAAGGAGCGTCAATCACGCACACTCCGGGCCGACTCAGTCGGAGAGCGCCTTCAGATCGCGCCGCAGCGCGGCGCGCCCGCGGTCGAGCTCATCGAGCCGTTGCGCGGCCTGGCGGAGCTGCTTGAGGTCCTGCACCGGCGCCTGGTGCGCGCGGCGGTAGCTGTTGCGCGCCGCCACCCACAACCGCTGGATGCGGACATAGCGGGCCGCCAGCTCGCGGCGCAGAGTGATGAGGGCAAGC
>Ga0210384_10003231_pt1 | contig 19000 bp, 17 predicted proteins | sample IncBWH2MmetaG_FD_160574 | JGI IMG/M metagenome (GOLD analysis project Ga0210384, IMG submission 160574) | Forest soil microbial communities from Barre Woods Harvard Forest LTER site, Petersham, Massachusetts, United States - Inc-BW-H-2-M | ecosystem: Environmental > Terrestrial > Soil >...
AGGTCACCGCCGCTGCGGTGCTTGCGGACGTCATGCGCCTCGTCCAGGGGGTCTACCCGTGAAGCGCGTCCGGGCCTACGGCCCCGCCTGCATCGGCAACCTGGCGGCCGGCTTCGACGTGCTCGGCGCGGCCGTGGCTCCGGCCGGCGGCGAGCCGTGGGGCGATCTCGTGGAGATCTGCGAGATCGGGGAGGTCGGCGGCGGGATCGGCGAGATTGGCGAGATCGGCGAGCTGCCGGCGCCGGCGCCGGAGGCGACTCCCGACGTCACGCTTGTCTGTGACGGCCCCTTCGCGCACCAGCTGCCCGCCGACCCGGCCGAGAACGTCGCCGTCAAGGCCTGCGCCGCCGTCGCACGGGTCGTGCGCGCCGCTCGCGCCGCCCGAGACGGTCACACTGCCGGTGCGGCCGCCGCTCGCCATGCGACTGGCTTGGCCTGGCAGCTGCCGCGGCTCGTGCTGCGCCTGACGAAGGGGCTGCCGGTGGGCAGCGGCCTGGGCTCGAGCAGCGCCACGGTGGTGGCGGTGGTCCGCGCCCTCGACGAGCTGTTAGGGCGGCCGCTCGACGAGGCCGGGCTGCTGGCGGCCGCCGGCGAAGCAGAGGCCCATGCCTCGGGGGCCCTGCACCTGGACAACGTCGCGGCGGCGCTCCTGGGCGGACTGCGCCTGGTCGACCCTGGCGGCGGGGCGCGGCTGCTGCCCTTCCCGGACGATCTGCGCTTCGTGCTGGCGGTCCCGGCGTTGACCCTGACCACCCGCGCGGCCCGGGCCGCCCTCCCGGCGACGGTGCCGCTCGGCCTGGCGGTCGCGCATGCCCAGAACCTCGCGGCGCTGGTGCACGCCCTGCACGCGGGCGACCGCGAGCTGTTGCGCGCCTGCCTGCGCGACCTCCTGGCCGAGCCGCACCGGGCCGCGCTGGTGCCGGGCTTCCGCGAGGTGCAGACGGCGGGGCGGGCCGCCGGCGCCTGGGGATGCAGCCTTTCCGGCGCGGGACCGGCCGTCTTCGCCGTTGCCGAGGCCGGCGTCGCGCCGGCGGTCGGGGGAGCGCTGCGCCGGGCCTGGGCGGGCGCGGGGGTCGCCTGCGAGGTCAAGGTGTGCGTCCTCGACCGCCGCGGAGCCCGGGTGCTGGAACAGGACGATCCGTACGGCTGACTGCCGAGGTGCCGGACGCGGAGGGCGCGTGCAACTGACCAGCACCCGCGATCCCGCACTGTGGGTGAGCTTCGAGGAAACCGTGCTGCCGCAATCTCCCCGGCGAGCGGGAGGGGGCGGCCTCTTCGTGCCCGCCGAGCTGGCGATCCGACGAACGCTGCGCAGGCGGCCACGCGCTTGGCGTATCTGCCCGGCCGCGCCGAGGACGTGATCTTCGCCGCCGAAGACGATGGCGTGGTCGTGAGCTGGCTGCACGCTCGCGCGGATGCCGCGTGGGCAGAGGGACGATGCCGAGCGATGCGCCATCTGCCTTGCTCGTGATGCGCGCGCCCGCTGGTGCCAGGCAGTACCACCACGCTTGGAACCCTGCCCTGGTCGCCTCAGCGGGGCGGTAGCGATGGAGGAATCCTGCGGCGGTGAGGTGGCGGGGTCGTCGCTGCGCACCTTGCGGGTGCGGAAATGGAGGCGCGCGACTTGCGCGCTCGTCAGGTAGCGGTGGCGACCCACGTCCCGCAGGAGGAGGCGCTCTCGGGCGGTGAGGGAGGCGGGCGGCTCATACTACCTGCCTGGTCAGAGCGACGGATTTTCCACAGGGACGACAGGGACGACCATATGCACAATATATTGGGCTACTGACTCCTGGCAATCCCCTATCTTGCGGTCACAGCACTTGACATTCTACCGGGAGAGGCGCAAGCTAGGCATAACCGTAGCTCTTACCACTGGAGCACAGGAAGATGAACACCTACCGAGTCGCCCACCTCAACCACCAGGGGCATAATGTCATTCTCGTCGAGCTTCAGCAATCATTTCACTACCGCACGGAGCAGGAAAAACAATCGACGCTTGGTTACCTCCAGCGTGCCGCAACCAGTGTAGGGTGGGCTGGAGAGGTTGCCCTCGCGTGGGAAGGACCAGGCGGCAGGGCACAGTACTTCACGTACACCAAATGGCTGCGCTACTGCGAAAGCATCGACCTCAACTTCATCCGGGGCAACGTGAACAAGGAATTGCGCTGCGCCTGAGAACGCCTCGTCCTCTCCTAGAACTAAGGAGCACTGTGTTCGTCAGGGAGTGATAAGGGCGAGCGTTCATCTCAGTTGACCCTCGTAATCAGTGAGGATTTCGTTGACCCGAGGCCGTACGACTATGAGCGCCGAATGTCTTGTTGCGAGCGGTTGCGAGCGGCACAGTGTCTTGGGCTCGCAAGGCTCGCGGGCGCTCTCGCAAGTCTATGAGCGCTTCGCCCCCATCCTTCAGCGTTCGAGCACGACGTGACAGAAGACACCTTCGCCTGGAACACAATAGCAGCTCTCGACTACCACAGACAACTCGAACACATCACCCGCACCACAAGGACACCGTAGATAATGTGCGTCCCTATTCGCAACGAGCGTAACCCTAATGGCGACACCAAATAAGTCTGATTCAAGAGGCTCTCACTCGAGGACAATACAGCGAGATGCGCTCCAACAAATGATCGATGATTTTGTCATCCGCGATTGTAGACTCCGGGATCATCCCAAGCTAAGCGTCACCTTAAACCTGCGTCAGGGAAACGAGCTCGTCTGCGTTGCCGCTACACCGCCGCGCAATGCTCACCTTGTTGGCCGTTCCGTTTCGCTTAACAGCAGTCTTTCTGGTCATATCGTTCGCAGCGGTGAAGCCGTACACGTACTTGATGCCGAAGAGCGGCCGCGTATCCTCGTGCCTCAAGAGCCCACTGCCTACTCGCTCTTGGCTGTTCCTGTGCTTGACCAAGACACGGTGGAGGGAGTTCTCAGCCTGGAGGGATACTCGCGAAGGCGCTTTAACAACAAGGACCTTGGCAGAGCGCAGATCTTGGCCGCTCTGGTGGCTTACCACCTTGTGCATGTTGAGGGGCGCGTACGAGAAATTACACCCGTCTCTCGCAGCTTAGGCCAGGCGCTGGCACATCTTCGAAAGAGGGCGGGCTTGACCCAAGAAGCACTAGCGGATGTTGTTGGTACGAGCGGGATTGCGCTCTCCCGATGGGAAGCTGGAGCTCAAAGTCCTAGTTCTGGTCCGCTCCACCGCTGGTGTGAAAAGCTCGGCCTCATCTCACGCGGTGGACCAACGATCGTTACGTCGGTGGACGTCACGCCGCAACTCCTTGCCTTCCTTCGTGAAGATCCACACCGTCTCAGTGAGTTGACGCCCTCTCAGTTTGAACATCTTATCGCGAACCTTTTGGACCAGATGGGTTTTGACGTTAGCCTGACAGGTAGCACGTCGATGAGAGATGGTGGGATCGACCTCATCGCCATCCCCAAGACCAGAGGTGTGGCCAGCTTGTTGTTGGCTGCGCAAGTCAAACACCACTCTTCTGAGACGAGAACCGGGCGTGCTGCGGTGGATCGGCTCTTGGCCTGGAAAGACGGTGCGTTCAGGATAGGACTGCTCGTAACAAACACGGGCTTCACGCGGGACGCCCTCTGGGTTGCAACAAAAGATGAAAACAGGGCATTCATGAGACTTCGGGATTTCGAAGACCTAAAGAGGTGGTTATCGGATAACTTCTGGTCAGAGGAAGAATGGCGTGAGATTCCTTCCACTATTGAGCTGGCGCCTGGAGTCACGGTTAAAATACCCAAGGTCGAGTTACGGACGTCGTTGCAAATATGGCCGATCAGAGTGTCGCAACGACGTGGAACAAGATCCGGCGACGGAGACTTGAATTAGCGGTCACCCCAGCAGAGCAAGCTAGAGGCTATATAGGACATGTCATGAGATCCCTTTCCAGCGGCGCAGTGGGCCACGCGGGATAACTGGTTCACCTCTATCCGGAACAGGCTTATGCTTCTTGGCACGAAACGTACGATTCACCGGCAGCATCGCAAGGCCCTTAAGGATGAGGCTAGGGGACCAGCGTTAGCGCCGGAATCGTTGACCCGTTTTGCGGCACTGGGGTATTCTCAGAAAGTAGGCTAGAGGGGAGGCCGTCAGTGGCGAACCAGCAAGTGAGACCGCGGTTGCCGTTTGAGATCCGAGAAGCCGTTGTCGTGGTGTGTGGCAGGTGCTTTTGGCTCAAGGATCAGTTTCGGGCGTTTCTACTCTCGTGCAGCGTACCGGCGGAACTCTACGATCGTTTTGCCGACGACAAGAAGTTCAAGATCGCGCGACACATTCTAGGCGAGCTCGACCAGCTCGAGGACGAAGGGTATACGATTCAGCGACGCATCGTAACGGAGATGTGTAAACTGCGCAAGATCCCTGACGAGAACGTCCCGGACATGGACGCAGCACTGCACGCGTTGCGGACGCTCAAAGAGCTGGCACTTGCTCATAAACTCATAGCGCTCAAGACGCAAAGAGATGCGAGCGCCCGCGCAGACGAGCAGCAGCGACGACAGGCAGGAATGGAAGCACGAGCGGCGAAAATGGAGGAATTGCGTGCAACGTTTGGAGTAATGGTCCAGGCTACCGACGACCCGCAAGAGCGCGGCTACGGCCTTGAGGATCTCTTGGCGGAACTCTTTGCGGTGCATGAGATCACGTACCGCCCGCCCTACCGGACGACAACGGAGCAAATCGACGGGCACTTCTCATTCAAAGGATTCGACTATCTGGTAGAGGCGCGCTGGCGCAAGACGCCACCCAACGAGGCAGACCTTGCAGTACTCAAGACGAAGGTAGACAAGAAGATCACCAGCACACGCGGACTCTTCGTCTCAGTAGCAGGAGTCCGACCAGGGGTCGTGCAAGAATTCACGAGAGGAGTGTCAGCAAACATCGTGCTCATGGACGGCAGCGATGTCACGCTCATCCTCGAAGGACGGATCTCACTCACCGACGCACTCGACATCAAAATTCAAAAGGCAGCACAAGAAGGAATCATCTTCCACCCACTAACAGGAATGCACCTGTAGTAGCTCTGCATCACTGATGATCGCGATCCATCGCCGCCAAGCGCGTATCGAGAGATGCCCGATTGCGCTGTGGCGCCTCCGGCGCTCCCCCGACCAGGCGGCCGCCACCGTAGTAGTAGACGCCGTCCGCACCACCGCCGCTGAGGTCGCCGTAGAGGCACTAGTGAAAGAACCACAGCCGCTCCACTGGTTCATCCAGAAACAGGAGCGTAGATGCCGAGCACTTCGTCGTACTGGAAGCGTTGCGCGTCGAGCGTAACGGCTGCCCGCGCATACTTCCGCGCCGGCACCTTGTTGCCACGCGCGAGGCCATCCACGTAGATCGGGTTCTTCATGACCCGCTCGACGTGCCGTGGCGGAGGCCCTGTCTATGACGCCACGGAGGGACCCCCGGCGGTCGCAAGGAGTGGTAAAATGCATTAACGCAGCACCACCATCCCCACGCGCTCCGGGATGGTAAGCCTTGGCGCGATCACCTTCCTGCCTGTCTGGAGGACCTGGGATTCCTAATCCGTTGCTGGGAGCTGGTGTCTCCAGGACGGAAGCGTCGTGCACGGCATGAGAGGAAGACTGACACCGTTAGGAGGGCCAGATATGGAGCCATTCCACCATCCGCCGAGAGCGGCTCAGGGCCAGGTAGAGAGCGGGTCTGCGAGACAAGCGAAGTCCTCGCTCGGTGGCGTCGTCATGGCCTGTTCGGCCCTATATATCGGTGGAATGGGCGCGGCCTTAGCGATTTACGCGATGGCCTCACACGACCGCGAGCTCTTATTGCGGATCTGGTCGGCCGTTACGCCAGCGGTAGACTTCATCATGGTGTGGGGCAGCGGCTCTGGCGTGCTGGAGGCTCTGAGGCGGATGCGATCCGGTGACCACGGAAGCAGTCCTCACACCCCGAGTGGGCACTAAGATGTCGGGTTCAGCTGATCCTGCGCCCTGGCTGGACGGCGTCGGGGGCTTGGATGGGGTCTCAGCGGAAGCTCGTGGCTGTGGATGCGGTTTAGGACAAGATCCACTTGTATTCGGCGACAGGATAAGGGCGGCGGATTGTTCGTTGCCCATTCGGCAGATGTTCTACCGACTCGGGTGCCCATACATCACCGGCATCTACGGCACCGCGTACTTCCTGAGGATGGGAAGCGGGCATTCGCTGCGGTCGAGGCGTGCACCATGGCAACTGGCACCTACGCCTCGGGAAGAGTGGCTCTACCTGCTGGCGCGGTGCTCAGACGGCGACAGGACCGAGTGGCGGCTCCAGATGATCGATACCGAATGAGGATAACGCGCGCACCCCGCAAGAGCAAGACAGTTCACTGCGGTGCCAGGACCTTAAGTCTTGGGCGTTTATCGAGAAGGGACCGGTCAAGATGAATGGCATGGAGGAGATCAATGCTATCGCTGGTAGCAATGCAGCCGGTAGATGGCGATCTCGTGACTTTTGCGAAATCGAGGGTTTCAGTTAGAGGACCTGGGAGCCTGCGGCATCGTTTCAGCCTGCGCAAGCCAGACACTTCATTCTGATGCCAGGATCTAACAACTGGGCGTTCGTCGAAAATGGACCGGGCAACGACTATCGCGGTCAGGCCATCGAGACTGCTTTTCTGGTTATCTCGAAGCAGTGGCCCCGTAGCGCCCGCCGGCGCGGCGAAGCCCAACGGCACGGTCACCTACGAGCTGGCCTAGAGGGATGCCATGGGCAAGCGCCACGAAGCCACCTTCAAGGATGACGGGACCTTCGTCGAAGAGCAATAGGGCTGACTTGAAGGAGGAGAGCGGGGGAGCTCATTCCTCGCGCAGGACGACGATCGGGTCGGTGCGGGCGGCGCTGGCCGATGGCACGGCGCAGGTGAGGAAGGCGACGACCAGGAGGCCTCCCGCCACCAGCGCGTAGGTGACCGGATCGGTCGAACGCACGCCGTACAACAGGCTGGCGGCGAGATGGCCGAGGGCGAGGGCCGCGAGCACTCCGCCGGCCAGACCGAGCAACACCGGCCGTAGACCGTGACCCACGGTCCAGCGGAAGACCCGCCGCCGGCCGGCGCCGAGAGCGATGCGGATCCCGATCTCGCGGGTGCGCAGCCGAACGTGGCCGGCCAGCACGCCCCACAGCCCGACGATGGCCAGCAGCAGCGAGATCGCGGCGAAGGCAACGAGCGCGACGGCATTGAAGCGCGGCCGGGCGACCGCGGAGTCGACGATCTCGGCCACGGTGGAGACCCCGGCGATGGGCAGCTCGGGGTCGATCCGGCGCAACCGTTCCCGGATCGCCGGGACGAGCGCGCGCGGTGGCTGGCGGGTGCGGACGAAGACCGTCATGGTGAATTGCGGGGTCTGAAGGAAAGGCACGTAGAACGTCGGCTCCGCTTCGCTGGCGAGCCCCGCCGTCTTGACGTTGCCCACCACGCCGACGATGGAGAAGACGCCGGGGATCTCCGGGCCCCACTGCCACTGGGTGGTGGTGATCTCGAGACGGCGGCCGAGCGGATCGCGGCCGGCGAAGAACTTGTCGACCAGGGCGCGGTTGACGATCACGGCACCGGGCGCGTGGACGTCGTCGGACGCGGTGAACAGGCGGCCCGCACGCAGCTCGATCCCGAGGGTCTTGAAGTAGCCGGGCGTCACCGTCTGGAACACCCCGGTGGGTGTCTCGCCCGGCTCCGGTGCCGGCGTCCCCGCGATGCGGAAGGCCTGGAGCCAACTGGTGGTCAGAGGCCGATCGTAGGCCGCTCCGACCGCCACCACCCCCGGCAGCGAGTCGATCTCCCGCAGCAGCTCGTCGTAGAAGCCGTCGAGCCGGCCCATGTCGCGATAGCGCGGCGCCGTGTGTGCGAGGTCGAACGCCAGGATGCGGTCTGCCTTGAAGCCGGGATCGACCGTCGCCAGGCGGTGGAAGCTCTGCAGGAGCAGGCTCGATCCGATCACCAGGGTGACGGCCAGCGCCACCTCCACGCCGACCAGCAGCTCGCGCAGCCGCAGGCTCCGCACCCCTTCGCTGGCGGCTCTTCCCCCTTCGCGGAGCGCGCTCTCCAGGTGGCGCCTGCCCACCTGCGCCGCCGGCGCGGCCGCGATCGCCAGGCCGCTGGCCGCGCACAGGGCCAGCGTCGCCAGCAGCGCCCGCAGATCCACGGTCGCCTCGGAGAGCCGTGGCACGTCCTGGGGAGTGAGAGCGGGCAGCAGGCGTACCAGGCCGACCGAGAGCGCGGCTCCGAGGCAGGCCCCTGCCACGGCCAGCAGGGCTGCCTCGGCGAAGAACTGCCGCAGGATGCGCAGGCGGCTGGCGCCCAACGCCGCGCGCATGGCGAGCTCCCGGCGCCGGCCGCTGGCCCGCACCAGCATCAGGCCGGCGACGTTGGCGCAGGCGATGGCGAGCACCATGGCCACCGCGCCCAGCAGCGTCCACAGCGCCGTTCGCACCTGGCCGACCGCCTCCTCGACGAGCGGCACCAGCTTCACCTGGAAGCCCTTGTTGGTGGCGGGGAGCTCGCGGGCCAGGCGTCGGGCGATGGTGTTCAGCTGCGACTCCGCCAGGCGCGGCGTCGCGCCTTCGCGGAGCTCGGCGAGGACGCCGAAGACGTGGGCGTGATGGGCCTTGACCTCGACGAGGGGGACCCAGAAGTGCTCTGCCGCGCTGCCGAGCTGCAAGCCGGCCTCCGTGACGTCGAGCGGCAAGAGCTGCGGCGGCAGCACCCCCACGACCGTGTAGGGATGGCCGTCGAGCCGCACTGCTCGACCGACGGCCGCACGGTCGGCGCCGAACAGGCGGACGAAGAGCGCATGGCTGAGGAGCACGGCGGGTGGCGCAGCCGGCCGATAGTCGTCCGGCTGGAAGACCCTGCCGAGCCCAGGTCGGACGCCCAGCAGCGGAAAGAACTCCTCCGTGACCCGCGATCCCTGGACCTGGAGCGGCTCCCCGCCGGCGGTGAGCGTGGAGGTCGCCGAGCCGAACAGCGCCATGCGGCGGAAGGCAGTGCTGCCCGTCCGCCATTGCTGGTAGTTGAGCTCGGCGACGCGGGACCTGTCGAGGCCGCGCTCGAGGTTGGTGTCCCAGAGCGCCACCAGCCGCTGCGGGTGAGCGAACGGCAGCGGCCTGAGCAGGACGGCGTCGATGACGCTGAAGACCGCGGTGTTCGCCCCGAGGGCGAGGGCGAGGGTCAGGGTCACCGCGGCAGCGAAGCCCGGCCGCCGACGGAGGCCGCGGATGGCAACGCGGAGGTCCTGCAGGATGCCGCTCAAGAAGCCTCTCCTTTCCGCTGGTGGCGGGGCGCCCTCCGTGACTACAACTGTAGTCTACGGCTCGTTGCAGCGGCAGTCAAGGGGCTATGGCTCGTCGCTCGTCGGGGCTCGTCGAGCTCGTCGCTGCCGCCGACGCCAGCGGGGGCAGGCCCGGCGGAGCGGGCACGCGGTAGCATGCAAGGCAATGCAGGGCGAGAGGACGTGCCGCTGGTAGTGGGTCAGTTCGCGAGGGTCCATCCCCTCTGCCTCCCTTTGGGCGAGGGGTCCTAAGGGAACCGACCTCGGACTTCGGGTGCCTCGCCCAAAGGGAGGCAGAGGGGATGGACCCTCGCGAGGAAACTGACCCACTACCGTGCCGCTAGCCGGAATGATGCAGGACGCGGAGGACACGTGCAGCTGACCAGCACCCGCAATCCCGCGCTGCGGGTGAGCTTCAAGGAAGCCGTGCTGCGCAACCTTCCCGGGGAGAGGGAGGGGGGCGGCCTCTTCGTGCCCGCCGAGCTGACGCCCTGGGCGGACGCGGCCGAGCTGCTCGACTTGTCCTGGCCGGGGCGCTGCACCGAGATCCTGCTCCGGCTGCTGGCGCCGGAATACTCTCGCGAGGAGCTGGCGGAGATCGTGCGCGAGGCGTTCGATTTCCCGGTGCCGCTGGTGCCGGTGGCGCTGGCGGCGCAGGAGGTGCCGGAGAGCGACGGCCGTCTCTTCGCCCTGGAGCTGTTCCATGGCCCGTCGCTGGCGTTCAAGGACTTCGGCGCGCGCTTCCTGGCGGCGGTGCTGGCGCGCCTGCCGTCCCGCCGGCCCCGCACCGTGCTCACCGCCACCAGCGGCGACACCGGCGCGGCGGTGGCCGCGGCGTTCTGGCGCCGGCCCGGCTGCCGCGCCGCGGTGCTCTATCCCGAGGGACGCATCTCGCCGCTGCAGGAGCGCCAGGTGGCCTGCCTGGGCGGCAACGTGCTGGCGCTGGCGGTCGAGGGGACCTTCGACGACTGCCAGCGCCTGGTCAAGGCCTGCTTCGCCGATCCCGAGCTGTCAGAAGAGCTGGGCCTGACCTCGGCGAACTCGATCAACGTCGCGCGCCTCGTCGCCCAGATCCTCTACTACTTCGAGGCGGCGGCACAGCTGCGCCGCCTGGCGCCCGGCGCCGGGCCGCCGCTCATCGCCGTGCCCAGCGGCAACTTCGGCAACCTCTGCGCCGGCCTCTACGCCCGCGAGCTCGGCCTGCCGGCAGCCGGTTTCGTGGCCGCCACCAATGCCAACCGCACGGTGCCGGACTACCTCGACGGCGGGCGCTACCAGCCGCGGCCCGGGATCGCCACCCTGAGCAACGCCATGGACGTCGGTGACCCGAGCAACTGGGAGCGCATCGTCCACCTCTACCGCCATGAGTGGGAAGCGCTGCGCCGCGCGCTGCGCTGGGGCTCCCTGGGCGATCGCGCCACCGTCGAGGTCTTGCGTCGCCTCTGGGCGCGGGGCTATCGGGCCGACCCTCACGGCGCCGTCGCCTGCGGCGTCCTCGAGACCGTCCTGCGCCCCGGCGAGACCGGCGTCTTCCTGGCGACGGCCCACCCGGCCAAGTTCCAGGAGGCGCTCGCCGCTCTCGGCCTGGAGCCGCCTCTCCCGCCCGCGCTGCTGGCGCTCCTGGACCGCCCCCTGCAACGCGAGATCCTGCCCGCCCGCGAAGAGAGCCTGAAGGCGCGGCTGCGCGCCGGGTGGTAGGGCGGGTCGGCGATACTCCCAAGGGGCGAGCCCCTCCTCGCCGAGCCAGGGCGACCGCTACGGCGTCTTCTTGCACACCCCCTGGTGCAAGATCGTGGCACCGTTGGCGGCGGCGAAGCAGGAGTTTCCGTAAGTCGTGCCATTGCAGCCGCAGACCGGGTCGAAGATGTCGGGGCAGATCTCCGGCTCTGGCGAACACAGACCCTTACTGGCGCAGGCGCCGACCGCCTTCTGACAGAAGTCGTCCTTCTTGCAGTCCTTGTTGCTCCTGCAGTTGGTCGGACACTGCCCGTTGGCGCGGACGCTCACACCAGCCTGAAAGGCTATGCAGGCGTTGCCGTATGTTCTCCCATCACAACCGCACACCGGGAGGAAGAAGAAGGGGCACGCCTCGGGCCGGTTCTCGCACGAGCCGGGGCCGTCGCACTTCCCTGTCGTCTTTTGGCAGAACTTCTTCGGGCTGCCGCAGTCGGCATCGCTCTTACACGGCACACCTGCCGCCTTCACGGGGCCTGAGCCCAGCCCCGACCCCGCTTTGGCGGCTGGTTCCGGGGGTGCTGCAGCGTACGCTGCGATGGCGGCGAAGGTGAGCAGCAGCATCGGAACGAGAAGCTTTCGCCAACGGTTCGACATACGCACCTCCTTGAGGTAGGCAGCGAGAACCTCGATTCTCAGAGCGGCGCGCCTGCTCCTCGGTCGAGGTTCAATAAAATCAGAGTTTTAAATACCCTAGCGCTCCATGCCGGCTCTGTCAACCGGAGAAGCCCCGGACGTCCCGGACGCCGAAACGCCGTCCGCGAGGGCAAGGGGAGGAGGGGCGCCGCGCCAATGTTTCAGTTGGCCGCCGGGGTACAGCGCAGGTGCAGGAGGCTGTCCATGGCTGCGCGCCGCGCCCGGCTGGCGGTGGCATCTCTTATCCTGAGACCATGTCATCGGCATGGACTTCTGGCAGCTCGAGTGACTCGCTCACCGTGACCTCGGCTGCCCGCAGCCGTGTCACGGTGAGGTCCTGTATGTGGAGAGATCTCAGTTCGGCGCTCTCGACCACGATGCGGCGAATCGCCAGGCGCCCGATGGCCAAGGCGCCGATCGCGAAGGCGCCGACTGCCACCGCGCCGATCGCAGTGCCTATGATCGCCACGCCGCGGATACCCAGGCGCTCGGAACGAATGAGGTCCTTCATGGATTGGCCTCCTCGAGTGCGGTGTCTGTGAAGCTTACGTCGGCGCTCATCTGCGGCCTCGCGGTCAATATCTCATGCCCGCGCTGCGCCCCGCCATATGGAGCTGGAGATGGGAAGAGGGTCAGCTCGGGAGGGCCGGCTTCTCGCGCACGGCGGTGTGGGGTATGTTGTGCGGGAAGGCGCTTCCGCGGGCCGCGGTGGCGATCCGCTGACTTCACTTCCGGAAAAGGAGTTCCTCCATGTCGAGCCGCACGGTCCTGTTCCTGGTCCTTGCCATCGTGTTGCTGGTAGTCGCTCCCGCGAGCCTCGTGGCGAAGACCGCCGCCTGCCCGGCCGCGGTGAAGGATGCGGCGCTCAAGGCCTATCCGTCCGCGAAAGTGACCGCCTGCAAGGAGGAGAAGGAGAAAGGGAAGGTCCAGTACGAGGTCAAGCTCGAGACCAAGGAGGCGAAGAAGCTCGAGCTCGACATCAGCCCGGAAGGAGCCATCCTGCTGACCGAGGAGGCAGCCGCGCTGGACCTGGTGCCCAAGGCGGTGACCGCGGCTTTCGAGGCCAAGTATCCCAAGATGAAGGCAACTCGCGCCGCGAAGCAGACCAGGCCCGACGGCACGATCACCTACGAGCTGGCCTGGAGGGATGGCAAGGGCAAGCGCCACGAAGCCACCTTCAAGGATGACGGGACCTTTGTTGAAGAGGAATAGGGCGCCAGCCTCTTCAGCCTCCTACCCACCGTCTCGGCCTCGCCCCGCGGGCGTGCCGCGCAGCCCTTCGTAGGCGGTCGAGCGCCACGGTCGCCCCGATCGCCACCGCGGTGCATCCCGAAGAGGCCGGCGAGGGTCCACGCCGCGGCCACCGCTCCCAACAGCTGGCCTGCCACGTAGACCGGCACCTCTTGCCAGGGGAAATGCCGGCAACCGGCGAAGGCGACCGTGACGGCGGGATTGAAGTGCGCCCCCGAGAGGTGGCCGGCGGCGGCGACCGCGATCAGGATGACCAGGCCGAAGCAGGCCGCCACGCCGCCATGCCCCAGCGCGTGACTCGTGCTGTCGACGACGATCGCGCCGCAGCCCGCCGTGACCAGGGCGTAGGTGCCGAGCAGCTCGGCGCCCGCGCGGCGCAGCACCGGCGCCCTCAGGGGCTCACCCCGAGCGAGGCGATGAGGAAGCGGATGCGCGTCCGCAGCTCACGGGCGATGTCCTCGAAGGCGCGCCGCCTCGCCTCGTCGCTGCCCTCGACGGCAGCCGGGTCGGGCAGGCTCCAGTGCTGCGCCTCCACTCCCGCGGGCAGCGCCGCGCAGGTCTCGCGCGCCACGTCGCAGCAGGTCACCAGCCGGTCGCAAGGCAGGTCCGCGACCGCGGCGAGCGGCTTCGCCCGCTGGGCGCGGATGTCGATTCCCTGCTGCGCCATCGCCCAGACGGCGAGCGGGTGCAGCTCGGTCGGATCGGCGCCGGCGCTGGCGGCCTCGACGAGCCCGGCGCTGTGATGGCGCAGGAGCGCTTCGGCCATCTGGGAGCGAGCGCTGTTGTGAGTGCAGACGAAGAGCACCCGTGGCCGCGACACGAGGGCGCGGGTTGGCGGCGCCGCCACTGGTAGATCGCCGGTGCCGTGGGACAGGCCGGGGTGCAGGCTCTCGCCCGCCGCCCTGTAGAGGTAGGCCACGCGATCCAGGTCGAGGCTGTAGTAGACGTCGCGTCGATCCGAGGAGCTGCGGCGCTCCCGCACCACCGACTCCTCGCGCAGCCGCCGCAGGTGGTAGGACACCAGGTTGGCGGGCTCTCCCACGCGCTCCATGAGCTCCTGGACGCGCAGGTCGCCGCCGCTCAGCGCTCTCACGAGGTTCCAGCGCTGCTCGTGCGCCAGCAGCTTGAGCAAAAGCGGCGGAGAGGCTTGGACGGTCTTCATATCAGTCCAGTTTATATTGAACCAAAATTGTACGCAAGAGATGCACCGAAGTGAAGTGGACACCAAGCCAGTATGAGTCGATATCAACGCCACGAGAATCTTACAATTTAGATTGAACCAAGATAGTATGTAGGGAAGGAGATCCCCTCCATGGACCACCCGGGCAAGTTCCGCATCCTCTTCCTCTGCACCGGCAACTCGGCGCGGAGCATCATGGGCGAGTACCTGATGCGACACCTCGACGGCGATCGCTTCGAGACCTTCAGCGCGGGGTCGCACCCGGCCGGCCGGATCCATCCCAGGGCGATCGAGGTGCTTCGCGACTACTTCGGCATCGACGCCACCGGGGCGCGCAGCAAGTCCTGGGAGGAGTACCGCGGCCGGCGGTTCGACTTCGTGATCACCGTCTGCGACAGCGCGCGCGAGAGCTGCCCCTACTGGCCCGGCCAGCCGGTCCTCGCGCACTGGGGCACGGACGACCCCGCGGCCTACGTCGGCACCGCGAAGGGCCAGCTGCAGGCGTTCCGCAAGGCGGCCACCGAGCTGCACCGGCGTATCGACCTGTTCCGCAGCCTGCCGATCGAGACCCTGAGCCGCCTGCAGCTCGAGCAGCAGACCGCGCGGATCGGCACGCAGTAGAGCCGCGGGCCGCCCGGGTCGCGGGGTCACACCGAGGACCGCAGGGTCCGCGGGGTCCCTCCCTGCTCGGCAGGAAGCCCCTACCGCCCAAGAACGAGGTCGGGGCCGAGGTCGAGCCCGCGCTCGAGGGCTCGCTCGACGGCCCTCACGGCCAGGCGGACCGGGAGCGCTGCGTCCGGAGGCAGCAGGAGGAGGGCGCTGTCGACGGGCGCCGGCCCGAGGCGGCGGATGGCGGTCTCGATGGCGTCTTGCGCGCTCCGCGAGGCCTGCTGGTACGTGCGGAGGGTGGCGGTGACGCGGGCCAGCTCGCGCCGGATCTCCGCGGGGCGGGGCACGCGGGTGCTCGGGGATTGGGTCGCGGCCGCTGCCGGCAACTCGCGCGCGGCTGATCCTGCGGCCGGTGCGAGGGGAGGGCCGCCTGGCCTGACGAGCTCCTGGACCTGGGCACGGAACGTCTGCTTCGCGGCTCGGAGGTGGGCGAGGCTGTCCTGGTAGGCGTAGAGGCGGCCGGTCAAGGTCATCACGGCCTGGCGGGCCTGGTAGCGCTCGCGGCTGGCGGCGCCGAGGACGGCGTGGCCGCGGAGGTTGCCGTAGGCGCGGGCTCTTCCCTGGCGGAGGCGATCGGGCGCCGTGGGATCGGCGAGCAGGCCGCGCAAGGCCCTGGCGGGATCGACGTAGGCCTGGTCCGCGGGCGCCGACAGCGAACGGCGAGCGTCGACGACCCGCAGGCGCGCTCGCTGGAGGTCGGCGTGCGCGGCCAGGGCCTTACCGAGAGGGCGCTCTTCGCGGGTCGCGCCGGCCGTCTTGGCGGCGACATCCTGGAGCCGGCTGACGGCGCGGCGCAGCTCGGCCGCGGCGTAATCGCCGGCCAGATCCTTGGGGCCCGGGCGCGAGAGGGTCTTGTCGAGGTGCTCGCGGCTGGGGAACGTCTCGCGGTCGGCAAAGAGGTCGAGACCGTCGCGATGACGGCTCAGCGCGGCCTCGGCGGCGTGGCGGTTCATCCGCGGGTCGGCGGGGACGTAGACGCGGTCCACGGGGGCGCCCTCCGAGCCGTGCGCGCTGACGGCATAACCGTGCGCGACGGAGCGGTAGGACGCCGGATCGAAGGCCACGCTGCGGCCGTCGTCGAGGCGGACCGCGATCCGGCGGGGCTCCGCGGCGACGACGGTGCCGAGGGCGCCTCTGCTCACGCCGCGGCCGGCGTCGTCGTCGAGGCCGACGACGTGGCGGCCCTCGTGATCGTCGCGCCGGAAGACCACGCGGTCGCCGGGAGAGAGCTCGACACTGCCGGCGCGGACTCCGGGGCCGAGCTCGCCCGCGGCCTGGCGCTCGGCGCGGACGGCGGCGTTGAGCTGCGCCGCTTCGGCCTGGCTGCCGGCAAGGATGAGCCGTCCGCAGGCGGGTTCCTGGCGGCCGTCGCGGACGTAGGCGGCGAGCAGCTCGGACTGGACGGCGGCGCGGCTGGCGGACCAGTGAAGGCGGCCGGCGTCCTCGCAGCGGTCGAGGATGGAGGGCACCAGGCCGCCGGCAGGCACGGCGGGTCCTGGGAGCTGGGCGCTCCCGGGGTCGAGGCAGGCGCTCGGATGCTGCTCGAGCAGGCCGCGGTACGCGTCGCCGGCGCCAATCGCCTGCAGCTGCCCGGGATCGCCCAGCAGGACGACCTTGGCGCCACGCTCCTCGGCTGCCGCGAGGATGCCGCCGAGCCGCCGCACGTCGAGCAGCCCCGCCTCCTCGAGGAGGAGGACGGAGCGCGCGTGGAGACGGCCGGTGCCTTCCGCCCAGGCGTGTTCGAGCGTGGCCAGGGTGCGGGAATGGGCGCCGGTGGCGGCCGCGAGCGCCGCCGCGCCCTTGGCGGTCAGCGCGGCGCCGCGCACCTCGTCGCCGTGCTCCCGGTAGGCGGCGGCGATGGCGCGGGCGGCCTCGGCCCGGCCGGCGCGATCGCCGCCGACGACCTTGGGCGAGATCGCTTGCCGTGGTGGCGTGGAGGACGGCGGCACGTTGTCCGGCGGAGAGCTCGGAGGATGCGGTCTCGGGGTTCGCTGCAGCGCGCGCCGTGGCCGCGACTCCGCCCGCCGCCAGTCGATGCTCCTCCCGCCGGTCGGCGGCAGGTGGCGGCACCACGACCGCGGGGTCGAGGCGGAAACGGTCCCGTGACGCCAGCTTCTCGGCGGCGGCCAGGAGGCGAGCCTCGGCGTCGAGGTAGTCGCGCGTGGTGTAGCGCTCGGCGCCGCCGGCGTCCGTGCCGAGATCGAGGACGCGATCGGAGCGCAGGGCTTCGCGGACCAGGGCGACGCTCTCCGGCTGGTAGAACGCGGCGCGGCGCAGGTCCGACTCGGCGAACGTGGCGCGGGTGGCGGTGACGCGGTCGAGAAGGACCGCCGCGCGCTGCTCGAGGCTGTCGTCGGGCCGCGGCGCGTAGACCTGTCCCGGCGCCAGGACCGCGGGCGGCTCGGGGTGCGCCTGGCGATGGTCGTCGAAGGTCTCGCCGAAGCGCCGGGCCAGCTTCGGGCCTGAGAGCGACCGCTCCACGCGTGAGAGGGAAGCGAAGCGCGAGCCGTCGGTGACCAGCAGCCCGCCGGCCCGGGCGGCGGCTTCGAGCCGGAAACCGCGGACGGCGAGGCGCGCCTCGAGATCGCTCCAGCCGGTCGCCTCGGCGAAAGCGGCGGCGGCCAGGTCACGGACGCGATCGGCCAGGGGCTGCCGGCCGGTGTGCAGGGCCTCCTGGTAGGCGCCAGGGGTGAGCTCCGGGGCGGGCAGGTCGCGGACGCGGTGGGAGATCAGGCCGTAGGCCAGCTCGATGCGCCCTACGGCGTCGCGGATCTTATAGATGTCGTCGTGCCGGTGCCACGTCGGGCCGTCGTCGCCGGCGCGGTTGACGACGACGTGGACATGCTCATTGGCCGTGTCACGGTGAGCGACGATCAGCGCCTGATGACCGCCGAGGCCCAGCCGGCGGAGCACCTGGTCGACAGCCTGGTTCCACTGCTCGGCGCTGAGATGCTCGGAAGCGTGCAGGCTGAGGCCGAAGTGGTAGACGGGCTTCTTCGTACGGAGATGTGCGCTGGCATGAGCGCGCATGACTTGGGCGATGCGCGCCGGGTCGTCCAGGCCGACGATGTGGCGACTGGAGATCCAGGCGACGCGCTCGGGATTGGTGGCATACGGGCGACCCCGGGTCAGGTAGGCGACAAGACTGACGAAGTCCTTGCCGAGGCCGGTGCGGCCGCCGCTCGCGGACCGACAACCGCCCTTGAAGATGATCACGCGGTGGGCTCCGGCGCACTCGAGGCTGCCGCATCGGCCGCGAGCAGCGCATCCCGCAGCGCGTGGAACGCGGCCAGAAGCCCGTGACCGTGCGCATGAGATCCGGCGCCAGGAGGGTGCCGCAGTTGGCCACTTGGAGCAACTCGTGCAGCTCCTTGACCCCGCGGTTGACGGCGACGATGGCGGAGCGGGCGAGAGGCCGGTGCGCGGCGGGCTTGAACCCCACGAGCACCTCGCGCATGTAGGTGGCGAGCGCGAGCTCGCAGCTGCGGGCGCGCTCCTCGAGCGCCGCGAACTGCTCGTCGGTGAGGGAGGTGCGCGCGCAACGTCTGAACTTGTCGGAGGGGCGCGGAGGCGGTGACGCCGACAACGGAGCCGGGACGTTCCGAATGTACTTCGCCGCGCGCAAAGCCTGGTGGCGGAGCCAGGCGGAACGAGAGATCCCCGCGTCTGTCGCCGCGGCATCGACGCGGGCGATCTCCCTGGCTGAGAGGCTGACGCTGTACTGCTTGGCCCTCCTCTTGGTCCTGGCCATCGCTGATCCTGTCTCCGAGCGCGAGCGCCGCTCCACGGTCAAGGAGCCCGCCTCCCCAGAAACCCAACAACGTCCGTCGGTAGAGTCGGCACCGGAGAGAGGGCGACGACCGCTCTCCCATTCCGGGTCCGATCGAGTACACGGCCATGATACTCCATAGTCCATGATAAGACAAGCTTTTGATATGGTCTAAGCGTCATAGGCCGGAGGTCGGACATCGCGGGCTTGCGGCGCCGGTACCCGGAGGTCCATCTCCGCACGCTCGAGGAATGGCTGCGCGCCGAGGGCTGGCACAAGCGAGCGCGGCGGTACCAGCCGCCGCAGGGCTGACGAGAGCGCGAGCGCCGGGCGGCAGAGCCGATACGAGACGTGCGGGCTACAGCAGCTCGCGCAGCCGCCGCGCCGCGAGGCGGGCGCGCAGGACCAGGAAGAGCTCCGCGGTCGCCACCGCGTCGATCAGGGCGTCGTGGTTGGGGTAGGCGGGGAGG
>Ga0210384_10003232_pt1 | contig 18996 bp, 14 predicted proteins | sample IncBWH2MmetaG_FD_160574 | JGI IMG/M metagenome (GOLD analysis project Ga0210384, IMG submission 160574) | Forest soil microbial communities from Barre Woods Harvard Forest LTER site, Petersham, Massachusetts, United States - Inc-BW-H-2-M | ecosystem: Environmental > Terrestrial > Soil >...
GGAAGGTATGGGCCGCTTGCACCAGACCGGCTTGGCAGATTGCCGCTCGACAACAATTCCTCCACCCGGCATGCCGACAAAAAGCCCTTGCGATTTCAACTATATGGTGGCGGCCGTTGGCACCGGCCTCCACTACAAAACACCCATCGGCCCGATCCGGCTCGATCTCGGCTACAATCTCAATCCCGCGGTGTTTCCTGTTCGGAATCTTACGGGTCCGGGAACTCCTCCGACAATTCAGCCCCACATCGAGACGCTGCACCACTTCAACTTCTTCTTCAGCATTGGGCAGACCTTCTGATGCGACGCCTCCTTCCAATTCTCGCTCTGGCCGTTGCCGTGATTGCGCCGCTGCTTCACGCGGCGGAGACCATCGACCGCGTAGTCGCTGTCGTCAACAGTCAGACGATTCTGCTCAGCGAATGGGATACGGCCGCGCGCCTCGAGGCACTCCTCAACCACAAGCCACTGGAATCCATTGACGATGTTTCCCGCCGCGCCACTTTCGACAGGATGATTGACCAGGAGCTCCTGCGTGGCGAAATGGAAAACTCCAGCGTTGCTCGCTGTACTCCACAAGACGTTGCTGTGAAACTTAGTGAAATTCGCCAGCAGTATCCAGAAGCCTCCAGCGATACTCAATGGAACGCAATCCTTTCCCGGTACGGCGTGACGCAGGAAGAGTTGGAGTCCGCCATTGCGGCGGAACTGGATGGCCTGCATCTCGTGGATTTCCGCCTGCGTTCGAGCGCGCAGCCGGATGCCGCGCAGATCGAACGGTATTATCACACCGTCTACGAACCTGCGATGCGAGAGAAACGCGCGAAGCCTGCGTCTTTGGCGGGAGTCACGCCCCAGATTCGAGAGATTCTGACACAGCAAAAGTTAACGGACTTGACTGCGTCGTGGCTGCAAACCCTGCGCGCGCAGGCGAATATCCAGATGAACGTAGCTCCCGCCGAGGCGGCTGCGAAGCCATGAGTGAAGCGCCCGTGAAAACCCGCCGACGCTGGGGAAGAATCCTCCTGATTATAGGGGGAGTGTGTCTGACGCTCATTCTCGCGGGCGCATGGTTCACAACAACGGCCCGGTTTCGTACCTGGCTCCATGATCGCGTGGTTACGGAACTGCAGCGAGCCACGGGCGGCCGCGTGGAACTCGGCGGTTTTCACGTTGTTCCGTTTCGTATGCGGCTTGAAGGCCGCGATCTCACCATCCATGGTACGGAAAAACCGGGCGCGATTCCCCTGGCCCATGCGGACAATCTCGTCGCCGAGTTGAAATTCATTTCTATTTTCAGTGGCAAGGTGGGACTCGATCAGCTTGTTCTCGAGCACCCCGTCGTCCACGTGGAGTATGCCCCGGATGGAACTTCCAATATTCCCGTCCCGGCGGGCCCTGCCGACAACCGCACGGGGGTCGAACAGATGTTTGACCTCTCCATCGAGCGCCTCGAGGCACACAACGGTGAATTGCTTTGGAACGACCAGCGCATCCCCATGGACTTTGCTGCCAGCAGCGTAACGGGAAGCATGGCCCATGCTCTGTTCCGCCGGCGGTATGACGGAAAGGTTCACGTTGGAAAAGCCGATACCAGGCTCGAAGACTGGCGGCCTTTTGGCTGGAGCGGCGATCTGGAATTTGGACTCACCCGCAACCGCGTGGATGTTAAGTCTTTCAATGTCGCATCCGGCCGCTCACGCCTGCACTTCGCTGGAGAGATTCTCGATTTTGTGCACCCCCAGGTTAGCGGCAGGTACGAGGCTCAAGTTGATATTGCCGAGGCCGGCGCCGTATCGCGCACGAAGGAGCTGGCAGGCGGCACAGCTGATATCAAGGGCGAAGGTAAGTGGACGGAAGCCTCGTTTGCGGCGAATGGAAAGCTAAGTGTGCGTGATGGCCTGTGGAAGATGGAGAATGCCGCAATACGGGTCGCCTCCGGCTCGACCCAGGTTGCACTCAGCGACCGCCTCGAATTCCACGATTTGCAAGCCCGTGCCTTGGGCGGAACTTTTATCGGTGACATGCGCATCAACCACTGGCTGAGTCTGGCGGCAGAAGGGAAGTCAGTCGAAGCAAAGAAAACCGAGGGAAAGACAGTCGGGGGAAAGGCGGGCGCCGGGAAGAAGCCCGAGGATCCCGTGGGTGAAGTTCATTTGAAGTTGCATGATCTTGCCATAGCCGAGTTGCTGCCCCTCCTGAATACGCGCGATCTTCGGCTGGATCGCTTGCGCACAGTGGGATTGGCTTCCGGCACTCTCGAAAGCAAGTGGGTCAAGCGCATCGAGGCCGCGGACACAGAAGTGGATCTCAAGATCGCTCCTCCCGGGCAAGTTGCGGGAGGGACCCTGGCTCTCGCTGGGAGTGCCCACGGCACGTACCACGGTGCGAGCGAACAACTCGACATCGCCCATTTCGATGTAGGAACGGCTGGCACGCGAATCGTAGCCTCCGGCGCTCTGGGCACGAGTTCCTCCAAGCCTGCTTTCTCCAATCTTCATCTCGCAATCAACACGGCCAGCCTCGCCGAGTGGGAGCCGCTCCTCGGTGGTTTTCGAGGCACGGCGCAGGTCCCGTTGAACATCACGGGACGCGGGAGTTTCAACGGTGTCCTGACAGGACGAATTCAGCAGCCCAGCGTGGCAGGCAGGGTCGAACTCCTCGATTTCAAAGCGACTCCGCGTGGTGTCAGCAATTCCTTGGTCGACAACATGCGCTGGGACCGCCTGGCGGCTGACGTTGATGCCTCGCCCCAAGCCGTGGTCGCGCATCACGGAGTTCTCCAGCACGGCGGCGCGCTGGTGAATTTCGAAGGAGAAATCGGTCTGGAAGGCGGCGTCTTCACTCCGAATAGCTTGATTAGCGCCAAAGTTTCCCTGGAGGACGCCAGCGTGGAGGAACTCCAGTCGATGTTCGGATACTCCTATCCCATTACCGGACGTGTGTCCCTAACTGGCGAGCTCGGCGGCAACAAGAGTTCTCCGCACGGAGAGGGCGTGTTGCATCTACGGAACGGAACTGCTTACGGACAGCCGTTGCCGTCAGCCAGCGCCAGGTTGAAGTGGGCCGGCTCCGAAGTGGCTTTTGAAGACATTGATGCGGAATACGCCTCGGGCCATGTGCGCGGCGCATTCAGCTACAACCTCGATTCAGGGACGTTCCGGTCGCAACTCTCAGGCGACGGCTTCGAATTGGCGAGCATACCGAAGCTCCGTGATAGCCAAATCCCGGTGACCGGCAGCCTCAAGTTCACCGCCACCGGTTCGGGGACATTTGCCGAGCCTTCCATCGATGCCGCTGTCGATGTCGAACAGCTGGTTGTGGGCGAAGAAGAGGAAGGCAGTTTCCATGCGGAGGCGCGAACGCATGGAGCGGACATGCACTTCACGGCAAAATCTGCTTTTCAAAAAGAGGATTTGGCGGTGGATGGCGATGTCCACCTGCGCGAAGACTGGCCCGTCCAGGCAACCGCCCGTTTTGCGCACCTTGATCTTGATCCACTGCTGCAACGTTATTTGCGCGGGCGGGTTACCGGGCATTCCGCCTTCTCTGGCACGCTGAATCTGCGTGGTCCGTTGCGCCGCCCCACGGAACTCGAAGCCACCGGAGAGCTGTCGGAGATAACCGCTGTGCTTCAGAACATCAAGATCGGAAATGACGGCCCCATACACTTCCAGGTGGCGCACCAGACTTTCCTTCTTGACGAAGCGCGTTTCGTCGGCGACAACACTAAACTTTCCGCCTCGGGAACCGTCCAGCTCTCTGGCCGCCGTGAACTCGATTTCAGTGCCTCTGGCCAGCTCAATCTTGGCCTTGTGCAGACCATGTATCCCGACTTCCTGACCACGGGCAGTGTCGACATCCAGGCACGCGCCACCGGTACAGTGAGCGAGCCAGTGCTGCAGGGCAAGGTCCTCGTGGCTAACGGTGGTATCGCCGTTCCGGGTCAGCCCGCATCTTTGAGTGACATCAATGGCACGCTCGTCTTCACCCAGGACCGGCTACAAATTGAACAGCTCACGGCGCATAGTGGAGGCGGTCTCATCCGCCTTGGCGGTTACATGCAGTACGGACGCTATCTGGAATTTAACGTTACCGCGCAAGGCGAAGACGTACGCCTACGCTATCCACCCGGCATGAGTTCGACTGCCAACGCTGATCTTCGCCTCTACGGGACTTCCAACGGTGCTGTTCTATCTGGAGAACTTCAAGTGAACCGTTTCAGTTTGAGTCCAGGTTTCGATTTCAGTTCGTACCTGGCGAACAGCCGCCAGTCCGCCGTGATCAGCGGCTCCGATTCGCTTTTGAATCGAGTCAAATTCGACCTCCACATTTACACCATCCCGGAATTGCGCTTCAGCAGTTCGCTCGCCCGCGTCTCCGGCGAAGCCGACCTGCGCTTGCGCGGCACTATGGCCAAACCCGTTCTCCTGGGCCGTACTACGATTCAGGAGGGAGAAATCTTCTTCAACGGGGCCAAGTACAATTTGGAACGCGGCGATATCTCGTTCACGAATCCGGTGAAGATCGACCCAGTGCTCGATCTTGCTGCCAGCATTCGTGTGAGCGACTACGATATCGAAATTGGCTTCCACGGCACAGCCGACAAGCTCAATGTTGTGTACCGCTCCGAGCCTCCGCTACCGCAAGCTGACATCATCGCCTTGCTCGCGCTCGGCCGCACCCAGGAAGAGTCTGCGCAGATGGGCGCATCCCAATCGGCGTTTACTCAGCAAGCCTCCAGCGCCATCCTGGGCCAGGCCATCAATGCCACGGTCAGCAATCGAGTGCAAAAGCTTTTCGGAGTGAGTCGAATCAAGATCGATCCGCAGGCGCCCGGCACGGAAACCAGCACCTACCAGGGCCCGCAAGTCACCATCGAACAACAGGTCTCCAACAAGCTAACCTTAACCTACGTCCAGCCGGTTTCGCAGGCAACCCAGCAGACGATTCAAGGCGAATACAACGTGACCCGTAAAGTGTCCATTGTCGCGGTCCGTGACCAAAACGGCGTCTTCGCCCTCGACATTCGCATCCGCCAACGCAAGAAGTAAAATGCTCGCGTGGGGACGGCTACTCTAGGCCATCCCAGTCTCATGTGGGGGCAGGCGCCCCGCCTTCCCAGCGGAGCAAGGCTCCGCAGCCCTAACCTAAGTCCTTCCTTTACAATCAAGATGTGGGAATTTTCCGCAACCTTCGCATCACGTTAGAGATGATCAAGTGGGAGCACTCAATTTTCGCGCTCCCCTTCGCGCTCTGCGGCGCCATGCTCGCGGCTGGAGGCTGGCCGAGCGCGCGGCAATTGCTCTGGATCGTCGTGGCGATGGTGACCGCCCGTTCCGCCGCCATGGCGTTCAACCGCGTGGCGGATGCATCGATAGACGGGGCTAACCCCCGCACACAGGCGCGCGCCCTCCCCGCCGGACACCTTTCGCACACGTTCGTTACATTGTTTGTTGTTGCGGCCGCCGGAGTATTCATCTTGGCTGCCTTCCAGCTCAACCGCCTGGCTTTTTTCTTGTCGCCGATCGCGCTCGGGGTGGTGCTGCTCTACTCCTATACCAAGCGCTTCACGCGCTGGTCGCACCTGGTGCTGGGTTTTGCGCTGGGGATCGCTCCGGCCGCCGCGTGGATCGCTGTCCGAGGCGCGTTGGACCCCCGCATCCTGCTGCTCACCGCCGCCGTCACTTTCTGGGTCGCTGGCTTCGACGTGCTCTATAGCTGCCAGGATTTCGAATTTGATTCGCGCTCGGGACTACATTCTGTGCCGCGCTACTTCGGCATCTCGGGAGCGTTCTGGATCGCCCGAGCCTTTCATCTGCTGATGATCGCCCTGCTCGTCGCTCTGCTGCTGTCCTTCGGGCTGGGGAAGCTTGCTTTGGTGGGAGTCCTCGTGGTCGCGATACTTCTCGCCTACGAACACTCCCTCGTCGCACCCAACGATCTCAGCCGCCTCAATGCCGCGTTCTTCACGATGAATGGCGTCATCTCCGCCGTCTTCTTCTTTTTCCTGGCGGGAGATATTTTGTGGAGACGGTAAATCCCCTAATTTTTGTCATTCTGAGCGAAGCGAAGAACCTGCTGTCCCCCGCAAAGAGCAGATCCCTCGCTATGCTTCGGGATGACAATGTTTAAGGGGTTTGGCAAAACATTCCATGACCTCAGTACGAATCGACAAATGGCTCTGGGCCGCCAGGTTCTTCAAGACGCGAGCACTCGCGGCACGAGCCTGTGATCTCGGCAGGATTCAATCCGAGGTTCAGGGCAAAGCACAGCCGGCCAAGCCAGCCCGCGAAGTCCGCATCGGAGACGTGCTACGAATCACCAACGACGGCGGCGACTTTGAGGTGGAAGTCCTGCTTCTCAGCGAAATGCGTGGCCCAGCTTCGGTTGCACAAACGCTCTATCGCGAGACGGAGGCGAGCCAGGAGCTGCGCCTGAAGGTAGCAGCCGAGCGCAAGGCGCAGAAGCAGTTCGAAGGGTTACCCGCAGGCAGGCCCTCCAAACGTGACCGCCGAAGGATCATCCAGTTCCGCGGGCGGATGGCTGGAGAATGACGGGCGACAGATCGTCTACCGCAGGAGACAACCGTGACCAGTAGAAGCAAACGAGTGAGTCAATGCCAAAAGCCGGCAGGATGGCTGGGGCGATTCGTTTTATGGAACATGAATTCCCGGCATTCGAAGGTAACCGACTGGGGTTTATCTCATATTTCGGTTGGGGAGCACGACACCATCCTCGACGTAGGTTGTGGCGGAGGCAGAACGGTGAGTAAGTTGGCGGCCATGGCCACGCAGGGAAAGGTCTATGGCGTCGACTACTCCAAGGAGAGCATCGCCGTGGCCAACAAAACGAATCGGCAATGGATTGACATGGCTCGCGTCGAGATTCGGGAAGGCTCTGTGTCTCAGTTGCCGTTTTCGGAGAACATGTTCGATCTCGTCACGGCCGTGGAAACGCACTTCTGGTGGCCAGACTTGCCGGCTGACATGCGCGAAGTCTTCAGAGTCATTAAGCCCGGTGGCAGGCTGATCGTTGTCGCGGAAATTTATAAAGGAGCGAATACCGCGACTGCAAAGCTCGTCGAAAAATATCTGCCATTATCGGGCATGACGCTCCTGAGTGTGGATGAGCATCGCGAACTCTACGCCAACGCCGGTTACTCGGATGTTCAGGTCATTGCGGAGCCCAGCAAAGGATGGATTTGCGGCATAGGCAGGAAACCCTCCATGCCTACAGGCCGTGTTTCCGATGATGTCCAAGAAAGAACCTAACCAGCCGCGACGGCCAAACGCCACCAGCCAGTTTCCAGCGTGCCGGACAGTACTCGGGCGGGTGCCCCATTCAAGCCCTCTTTTGGCTTGAGTGGGGAAGGTCGCAAGTGTAATCTGACAGCGCTACTATGATTTCAACATTCGGAACCATCGGTTCCGAAAACGCGGAACATTCGGAGTGGAACAGTCTTCGTCATACGCAACCGGCTGTCAAGGATGCGTGGAGATTGAATGCGAAAGGGAGCGGGAACGCGCAGCTAGAAGGCTCTGTCCGGCGCTAGAACCGCCCCACTCAAGCCAAAAGGCGGCTTGAGTGGGTCACCAGCGAAGATGCGCATTTATCTGAAATCGGTCACTCAGGCCTCACTGCTTGTGATTCCTTCCTTTGGCAGATCCACTTGAAGACGATGCTACCTTGCTAACGGCGCTAAGCAAGAGCTGGTCGGAGAATCCCGCAATGAACGCAATCCCGAAGTATTTGAAATTGTTCTGATAGGGGCCACCCAGGACGCCCATCTCGATGAACACGTAGACAGCGACGGCCGCCGACGCTCCGAACAGGGGTCTTGCGAACAGAAGGGACCCCGAAAAAAGTTGGCTCACCGGACCACCAGCGAGAGGTGCAACGTACATCATCATGCTCACTGCCGCACCGAGGGCTCCGAAGCACATCACACCGAGCAGGATCGTGATGTTGGGTAACACAACGTGGTATTTCGCTAATGCGACGACGCCCATGAGGACTGCAGAGGTAATGAAGCAAAGCCGGTTGAGATGCCGGTTAAGCCTCTCCATTGCAAACAACGTGTTCTGGAGATCGTCGTCTCTTATCTTTGTCGCGGCAGCCAGTTCCGTGGCGGTGATCGAGTGTGTCTTGTTTTGCAGAATTTCCTTGATCGTATCCCGAGTGAGGTCGTTGAGCCTTTCCGCTTGGTGTATTAGTGAAACCGCGCGAAGACAGACTTCCTCCTCTGTCAAGCTCGGAATCTCCTCGCGCTGGGCGCGATCAAATGCAATCAACGCCTCGCCAAGACGGTGCTGATCCAAAGCTACGCGAGCTTCGGCAACGGCAGCCTTGGCGCTTTGGCTCCACTCGCCTGGCCGCGCTTGTGTCACGCTGTTGATGTGCAACTCGAATGACGGGATTTCCGCCTCCAGGCGCCGTTCACGGGTCGACCGAAACCCCCGAAACCACGAAGGCAATCGCATGCCAACTCCTTTTAGAGGTCGACAACAACGGCCGACTCGGAAGGAATTCTACCTTTAGGTAACAACTCATGGGAAGCTCGATTACGCACTTCTGTGATTTGCTCGTCGCCTGCGATATCATAGAACCGTGCCGACTCAACACCAGTTTCAAACCGAAGATGCGCGCCTAGAACCCATAGCCCACAAGGTTCTGGCCGGCGAGCGCCTGACCGTGGACGATGCTTTCCTCCTCTACGGTACCGGCGACATTCTTGCCGTGGGCTGGCTTGCCAATCACGTTCGCGAGCGCCTGCACGGGGACAAGACGTATTTCAACGTTAATCGCCACATCAACCCAACGAATGTTTGTGTGGCCGCGTGCCGTCTCTGCGCGTTTGGCCGGAAGAAGGACACGCCCGGGGCTTACACCATGGCGCTCGAGGAAGCTTTTGAGACCGCCGCTTCCGGCTACAGCGAAGCGGTTACCGAGTTTCACATTGTGGGCGGCCTGCATCCCGATCTTCCGTTCCAGTATTTTCTCGATCTCGTTTCCGGATTGAAGGAGCGCTTTCCGCAGGTCCACCTGAAGGCGTTCACCATGGTAGAGGTTTCCTATCTCGCCAAGCGCGCCAAGCTCTCCATTCGCGAGACCCTCGAAAAACTCAAGGAAGCGGGCGTCGACTCGCTGCCTGGTGGCGGCGCGGAAATCTTCAGCGACCGTATCCGGCACATCATCTGCGATCACAAAATCGACGGCCAGGAATGGCTCGACACCGCTCGCACCGCTCACCAGATTGGCTTGAAATCGAACGCGACCATGCTTTACGGCCACGTCGAAAACGACGAAGACCGCATCGACCACCTGCTCCGTCTCCGCGCCGTGCAGGACGAAACCAACGGCTTCCAGACGTTTATTCCTCTGGCATTCCATCCCGAGAACACGGCGTTGTCGCATTTGCCGAAGACGACGGGTATGCTCGATATCCGCCAGATCGCCGTCAGCCGTCTCATCCTCGACAACTTTCCGCACATCAAAGCGTATTGGCAGATGCTGACTCCGAAGATCGCGCAAATCGCGCTGCGCTTTGGCGCCGACGACCTGGATGGTACGGTGATCGAAGAAAAGATCTACCACGATGCCGGAGCCACAACGCCGCAAGGCATGCGCCGCCAGGATCTCGTCCGCCTCATTCAGGAAGCCGGGCGCGAGGCCATCGAACGCGACACGCTATATCGGTCGGTGGTGCGGACCGAGACCACGGTTACGGTCGCAGTTTAAGTCTCCGGTGTACCAGACTGATTCGACAGTGCTTGCCTCTATCCGCCTATTTTGGTGAGCCGAGCCGCAAATCCCTCTTTACAAGCGGGTGTAAACTGCTCTCGTACATTAAGAGCTTCACGGGTTCCACGTCCTTCGTCGAGGCGACCCAATGAATGTTCACATCAGCTTCAAGGCAGCAAAACACCACACCGTTGAGCACGAGATTCAATCCCAAGTAGAAAAACTGCGAGGCCGATTGCAGGTATTCCGGCCCGACCTGGTTCATCTCAAAGGAGTCGTCGAACAAGGTGCGGGAGTGGAAGGGATTGCGGTCACGCTGAATTTGCGTTTGCCCACCGGCCAGATGGCCGCGCGCGGCTCGAACGCGAAGGCAATTGCGGCAGTGAAGACCGCCTTTGAGGAATTGCGCCAACAGCTCAACCGGCATAAAGAACTTTTGCGGGATTACCGGCGTGTCCGCGGCGGGAAGGGTGTCAACGGCCACGCAGTTCCATTTGAGGAAACACTGGCGGCTGCGCATCTACCCGAAGCAATTTCGGCACGCGACATCACGCTGTATGTAAATACCAGCCTGCCCCGGTTGCGCCAGTTTGTGGAAAGGGAACTGGCGTTTCGCGAGGCCGACGGCATCATCACCGGCGACTCGATTGCGCCCGAGGAAGTCTTGGATGAGACCGTGCTCGCTGCTCTTAGCGATGGGCACGAACGTCCCAAGAAGCTCGCCATCGAACCGTGGCTCTATGGGCTGGCTCTGCGCGCCATCGAAATTTTAGCGTCGTCAGCGTCGTCCGACGGAGCAGCCGAGAACTTCGTTCCCCTGGAGAAATCGGCGCGCACGCCCAGCGTACTCACCAACGAATCGCAAATGCAGTTTCATCAGCCTGACGAATTGCTCCAGGAGGAGGACGTGGTGGCCGACTGTCACGCGGTGAGTCCCGAGGAATTCTGCTCTTCGCAGGAGTGGCTCGCCCTGACGGAATCCGCCCTGCGGGATTTGCCCCGGTCCGAGCGCGAGGCCTTTTTGCTGTTGGCGGTCGAAGGCTTCACGGTCGATGAAGCAGCAGCCATCACCGGCCGCAACCATGACGATATCCGGCACGCGACGGCTGAGGCCCAGAGGCGCCTCCGCAAGATGGTTCCGAATGCCATGCTCCACGACGATCGCAGATCTCAATCCACAAAACGCGCCTCATAAGGGAGACCTACGTGGGGGCAGACGCCCCGCCTGCCCAGCGGAGCAAAGCTCCGCAGCCATCCGCTAAGTCTTCTGCTATCCTTCCCACTGTTTTCCGGAATGTAGTTTACGGAGGCCCCATGCGATTCTCTCGTCGTGACTTTCTCGGCACAGCCGCGCTGGGCACCATCGGTCTAAGCCTGCATGCACAAGAGAAACCGAAGGGTGTAAACAGCGCTGCCGGTTCTCCCACGCGCCCCATCATCATTTCCGCCGGCAATGGCTTCGACTATATTGACGAGGCCTACGAAATTCTCCGCAAAGGCGGCGACACACTCGACGCGGCTATGCGCGTCGTCCGCGGTCCCGAAGACGATCCCAACGACGACAGCGTGGGACTCGGCGGCCTGCCCAACGAAGAAGGTGTCGTCGAACTCGATGCTTGTTGCATGCACGGGCCCACGCGCCTCGCTGGTTCCGTCGGCGGTGTCCGCAACATCAAGAACGTGTCGCTAGTGGCGAAAGCGGTGATGGAGCATACCGGCCACGTCATGCTCGTCGGCGAGGGCGCGGAACGATTCGCGGTCGCGCAAGGATTTCCGCGTGAGAATCTCCTCACCGAGCATTCGCGTAAACTCTGGTTGCTGTGGAAAGAAACTCATTCCGACTGGTGGGGCCCCGGTCTGGCAAGTCCGGATTGGAAAAAACGCATGTTGCCAGCGCCGCATGCCGACAATTTCTACGAGCGAGTAGACCGCCTCTACGAAATCGCGGCAACCCTCGGCATCGAGCCGGAATTGCGACGTGCCGCGATTCACAAAGTGCTCTTCCCGCCCACAGGGACCATCCACTGTTCAGCGTTGAACGAGAAAGGCGAGATCTCCGGCTGCACAACGACCAGCGGATTGGCTTGGAAGCTCCCCGGACGCTGCGGCGACTCACCGATCATTGGCGCCGGTTGTTACACCGACCAGGATGTGGGTTCCGCTGGCGCGACCGGCAGTGGCGAAGAAAATATCAAGGTCGCTGGCGCGCACACCATCGTCGAAAACATGCGCCATGGCATGCCGCCATTCGAAGCGGGCATGGATGCGCTCCACCGCATCGTGCGCAATTACAACGGCGACAAAGACCGCCTCCGCTTCGTCGATATGACTTATTACGTGCTCCGCAAAGACGGAGCCTATGCCGGAGTCTCGCTGTGGACCGGCTACGAGCCGGGCAAGCCGCATAGGATCGCCGTTCACGACGGCACTACCAAACGCAACGAGAAGACGATCAGCCTTTTTGAGGGAGTCTCGCAGGAGTGGCCGCCCAATCCGGATGCAAAATTATCCCCTGTCTCTGAGCGCCGCATTTCGCGAATGGTGGCAAGATCGCCGCGCGCGGGAAGGCTTCTTTCCAACCCTGCAAGGTCTCGCGATTGAACTCTGGGGATTCCTCCGCGATTCCACGCCTCAGCGCGAACGTCAGCGCTACGGCGACGTCGGCTACGACTGGGACTACCGCGTCAATACCACAAGCGCGGCGGTGGGCTGGCGCAACCGGCTGCTGGGCGTGTTCCATACTCCGTACCAGCCCACGGAGCCTGCTCTCTTTCGTGAAATGCTGGATTCTCTCAGCATCGACTACGGCCAGTACACGTTCCTCGATCTCGGCTCTGGCAAAGGCAGAACGCTGCTAATGGCTTCGGAGTATCCCTTCCGACGGGTTATCGGGGTGGAACTTCTGCCGGAGCTGAATCAACTTGCGAAGGAGAACATAAGCGAGTTCCAGAGTGACGCGCGGAAGTGTAGCGCGATAGAATCCCTCTACGAGGATGCTCGCACCTTCGCCTTTCCGGATGAACCCCTGCTCGTCTACCTCTTCAATCCATTCTTGGAATCAGGTTTAGCGCAGGTAGTTCGAAACCTGGAGCAATCCTTGCGAGCACACCCTCGCCCAGTGATCGTCCTTTATCACAATCCGCTGCTCGCCAACGTGCTGGACGCCAGCCCGCTTCTGAAAAGAACCAAGAGCACCCATCAGTATTCCGTCTACCGCGTGCTCTAGCTCGTGTAGGGGTAGGCGCCCCCGCCTGTCCCTACGGCAGAAACTTGCAGCGCTCTTGAGGTCGCAATTTGCGACCTCAAGAGTGACCTCTAATCCTATCCAAGCTGTTCTACAACTGCGCCAGCGTTTGCCGCGCGTCGTCAGCTCCCGGAAATTTAGGATTCAGCTTGAGAGCTTTCAGTAGCGTGGATTTTGCGAGATCCTTCTGCCCGTTCTTCTGGTAAGCCAAGCCCAGGTGGTAGTCAGTCACGGGATCCTCAGGCTGGTCGCTGTCTTGCCCGTTCTTCAGCGACTCTTTGAACATGTTGATCGCCGAGCCGTAGATACCTTTGTGGTAAAAAGCCCAGCCTAGTGTGTCAGCAGAGTTGGGCGAATCGGGCATGCCGCGGCGAGCTTCCTGGGCCATCGAGAGGGCGACGTCCACGTTGCCGCCTTCCTGCAACATCAGGTAGGCCATGTTGTTTTTCGCCAGCGCGTTGTCAGGCTGGACTTGTAGCGCTTTTTGGTACATGTCCTTGGCTGGCTGCCACTGTTGCTTGGATTCATACATTTCCCCCGTTAGAACATAAAAACGGGCGTCGGTGGGGTTGTCCTTAATAGACTGTAGATATGTGGCAATGGCCTGATCAGTATTCCCGGCGGCGACCTGTACCTGTCCGAGTTTGAGCAGGGCATCGGAGTTGCTCTTGTCGAGTTCGACGGATTTCTTGATCGCTGCCTCTGCGCCCGCGTAGTCTTTCTTGTCGGAGAGGACGACGCCGAGCAGGTAATAGAAATTGCTGTTGTTCGGAACTTTTGCGATCTGGGCATTGATGCGGGCGACTGCCTTATCCCATTGGTCTTGCTGGGAATCTGCGCGAGCAATGCCAACGAGAGCGTCGGCGGCCGTTGGATCGTGGGCGAGAGCTTGCTCATAGAAATTGATCGCGTCAGCGTATTTCTTCTGATCCAGGCGCAGATTGCCCATGTGGATGTAACCGACCGGGCTCTGGGGCGCGACTTCGATGGCTTTACGCATATCGACTTCCGCCTGTTTCTCGTCCTTGCGGCCCTCTCGCGAAATTCCGAGGAGAACATAGCCGTCCGGTAGAAGGGGTTGCAGCTTGATGATCTGGTTGGCGGATTCCTCGAGCGCGGGGAAATTGTTGTTCTTGAGTTCGATGGCGGCGAGCGCGTGATGCGCTTCGAACAGGTCCGGACGCAGGCGAACGGCGTTCCGCCATTCGTTTTCGGCGGACTGCGTATTGCCCAGAGCGTCGTAAGCCGCACCCAAGTGATAATGGGCCACGCCGTTCTCCGGGTCTGCATTCAGAACAGACTGCAGCGTCGCGGAAGCTTCACGAGGTTGCCCGCGCTTGAGTTGAATCTGCCCGCGATAAATTAGCCCCTCAGCATCTTTTTCGCTGGCCTTCAAAATTTCGTCATTCAATTTAGTGGCTTCATCGAGGCGGTCTTTTAGAATCAAGAGCTGGATGTAATTTTTCTTGGCTTGTAAATCTTTTGGGTGGGCCGCGAACACAGACTGGTACTCCGTCGTGGCCTTATCCAAATCGCCCGACGCAAAATAGAAGTCTCCGAGCATCCGGTAGGCCTCGGCGTTGTTGGGAAGGTCGGCCTTGGCCTGGCGCAGGAGCTTTTCCGCGTCTTCACGCTTGCCTTGCTCCATATAAAGACGGGCCAGCGCGGCACGCGGCTCCTGATCTTGCGGGTTGGTTTCGATGGCACGGCGGAAAACCTGTTCAGCCTCGTTCCACCTGGAAAGGGACTGGTAGAAACTGCCGAGAGCAATCTGCGAATTGGCGGCCTTAGGATTGGCAGCCACGGCTTTTCGGAAGCTGGCCTCGGCGGCTGCGGGTTGATTGGCGCGGACCTGCAAAAAAGCCATGTTCAGTAAGGTGTCTGGATTGTTGGGAGCGGCGTCGAGGGCTTTCTGCATCTCCTGCAGAGCCGCGGGCAGGTTGTCCTGAGCTGCCAGATAGTTGGCCATGGCCAAGTGAAACTGGGGGTTGGAGGGATCCTTCGCAGCCAACAGGTCAAGATGCTCCTTGGCGCGGTCGAGCGCGCGGCTCGCAATCAGCAGATTGGCCAGATCAATGTGCGCCTGGTAGTAATCCGGGCGGAGTTCGACGGTACGCTCCAGTTGCTCGTAGGCGGAGTTCCAATCCTGCAACTTAATGTAGGCCTGCGCCAGTTGGTAATGCCCATCAACGAAACGCGGGTCCACTTGCACGGCATTCGAGAATTGAATAATCGCCTCGCGGTACTTGGCTTTCTCGAAATATTGCTGGCCGCTTTCGAAGTATTTCTGCTTCTGCACGTTGGGATCGCGCTTACAACCCGCTACGAGCATCAGCAAAGCGAATAGAAAAACCGGAAGGACGTGAAAAGAACGGAATGAAAAATGTTTCATCGGGGATTCTCCCAAACTATGATCGAAGACCAACCACAACGGCACCGGGGATATTTGCGAATTTAGTTATGTATTCAGTGTAGTGGTCCCGCCCGCCACAAAGCCAGTTACGGAGAAACGGGCCTGTTCGTGATGTTCGTTCCACCCACGACTCATTCCGCCGCTGACTCATCGCGGAATATACGGTCCTAGCCGCGGCGCCACTTGCTCAGCGAACCCCATGAGCCTGGCGCGGGCGGCATCGATTCGCTCTCCTGACGCGACCGGAGTCGTGAGGCGGATCAGCGAACCATCGCTGCGGTTGTAGCGTATAGCGTCGGCCACCAGATAAAACTTTGCCCAATATTCACTGGCCACAGCCCGGTTGTGCGCCTGATACCAGTACAGTACGAGCTTGCGGTCGGCGCCCTTGGCAATCAGGTACTCGTTAGCGAGGAAAGGAGCGATGCCGGGCGCTTGGATTTCCCGTTCCGTCGACTGCACCGGGGACCACCCCGCGCCAGGCAGACAATTCTTGGGCGAGTGTAAGGTGTCGCCAGCACGTTGCGAAGCGAAATAAGCCACAAACAGATCGACATCTGGAGTTCCGGCACTATCCGGGTAGAGCCGCAACAAAAAATCTCCTTTACCGAGAATCTCGAGAACATCCTGCGGGATCGAGTAATCGACACCACTCCGCGTGCCCAGATATCGCGGAAAGTTCGACAGTGGCTCGCGCACGAGAGTGACCTCCTGGGTGTCGCGCGCGTACAGAAGCGCAGCCGTCAAAGCCAGTAAAGTGGCGGCCAGCAGAAAACGGAGATGGGGACGCAGGTTCATGACGCAGGCTCGGAAGTAGACTGATTTTGGTTTTGGGAGTCTGGATGGTTCGAGTCTTCTCCATTGGAGTCCAGAAGCCAATGCAAAACCCGACGCACCGCAAACAACAGCAGCAGGGAAACGACGAAAATGATCCAGCCTGAGAACGTGTGAAAGAAGCCTTCAGCTTTTTCGGGATCCCAATACTGCACCAGCAGGCCAGTGCCAACGATTCGCAGGCTGTTGGCGGCGACTGCGATAGGGACAGCCGCCAGAGCCAGCAACACGCGCACCTGCCAGCGCCTTTCAAGTAGATAGCCGTACATGATGGCCAGGGTCACCAGGGACATGAGAGAGCGAATGCCACTGCAGGCCTCCGCCACTTCCAGAGCCATTGCGGGCAAGCGGATGACGTTGCCTTCGCGCAGCACGGGCACGCCCGCCAAAGGCAGAAGGTTCGCGGCGATTTGCGAAGCCAGAATCTGCAACGGAAATGTAATTTGGTTAAACAAGATGGCGGGCAGCGGAATCATGAGCAACAAAAACAGCCAGGGAAACGCTACGGCTCGCAGGAAGCGCCATCCGAGAAGCAGGGCCACCAGTCCACCCAGAACCGGCAAGAGGGAAGCGCGGGATAGAAAGAGTTCGGCTCCCAAAGTCCCAACGATCAAGCAGAGCAGCCCAGGGAGGATGAGCCAAAGGCCAGTCCATGCGGGTCGCGGGTCAAAGGTGGAAAGCCGGGCGCGTTCCTGCCAAAGGATGTAAAGGGAAAAGACTGGCACGAAAAAGCCATGCGAAAAATTGGGGTCGTGGGTCCACTGCGAAGCCAGCCGAGAAAGCACCGGGCCATACAGGATTGCGAGCAGGCACACCAACACGTAGAGCTGGACCCGCGAGGTGCGACCCTCCCAAGCCTTCGCTTCGTCTTGCCTAGAAGGCACAGCCTGCACCGCAGGATTCATGAATTGGCTCAGCCAGCATATTCGAGAACGGAAGGAAAGGAAATAGCCCTTCGGTGTGAGATGCTCTCAGTGCTCTTCCCGCCGCAGCAGCTTGCTTTTTACAATGTAAATTATTGATTAAAAAGACTTTATATTGGTTGGCATAGGCCCATAGATCAGCCATACTGAAAGGGCGTTACGAAAGAATGGGTAAATCTTTTCCACTTTTGTTCCCAAGCGTGGGAAGATACGGCGCAGGGCAACTTGGGCATTGTTTTTCCAAAGTTGGCTAAGTAATTACTGAATAAGGGGATAAGGGATACGGCTTCGAGAAGGATTGGCCGGATGCGACTTGGCAGTCGTCTTGCACTCTGAGTAAGGCAAAGCGATTTAGCGACTAGCTTCTCCCAATAACGCTACACCACTATGTCCACCATGGATCACAACTTTCCACCATTGACGGAGAGGCAGGGAGAAGCTTCATTCCCCCGGCCGGACCTCGATCCCGAGCTGCAGTATGTGCCGGGCGGGTGTGCGGCGATGCTGTCTGTCGAGCAGGTGATGCGGGAACTCGCCATGGGCGATGCTCCTGTTCTGATCCGCGCAGAAGCGGGAGCGGGCAAGCGGACTGCAGCGCAAAGAATACATCAGATGTCGATTCGCCGCAGTCAGCCGTTTGTAGCCCTCGATTGCACCTCGCTTACGGTCGAAGCCTTGCAAAACAGCGTTACCAGTTCCTTCCGCCGAGGCACGGTTTTGCTCGAGGAAGTGGCCAGCCTGACGCCAGATTGCCAGGCCAAGCTGATGAAAGTGCTGGGGAAGTCGGTGGAAGAGGGTGCGGTCGGCGGAGCTCGGCTGGTGTTTACGACGTCGCGAGATTTGGAAGCAGAGTTGGCGGCGCAGCGCTTCCGGGAAGATTTGTACTACCGCATCAGCGGAGTGTGTCTGCGCTTGCCCCCGTTGCGGCAGCGGCGCGAGGACATTCCACAGTTGGTGAGCTTCTTCTTGGCGCGATACGCGACTGAGCTGGGCCGGCCCTTGCCGCAATTGAGCGCGAATGCGAATCTCCGCTTGCAAGAGTATGCCTGGCCAGGGAATTTGCGGGAATTGCAGGAAGTCGCCAAGGCAATGGTCGTTCTGGGAGATGAATCGTTGGTCCTGAAAGGGCTGCGCGGTTTGAGCGTGTTAACCGGCGGACGGATTGAGGAGCGGGTATCGCTTAAGGAAGCGGGCAAGGCGGCCTCGCGCGAGGCGGAGAAAGAATTGATTTTGAAGGTTTTGAACAAGACGCGCTGGAACCGGCGGCGCGCCGCACAGGAGTTGCAAATCAGTTACAAGGCACTGCTGTACAAGCTGAAGCAGATCGGCTGTGAAGAGTACGGAGCCTAGCTAGTGCGGAGTCAAATTGGCGGGCCTGCGGAATTGAGGAGAGGGGCATGAACAAGACGAAACGTTTTGGATTGGGAATGTTGGCGATCGGGATTATAACGGCAGGCTGTTTCGCTCAGGATGCGAAGGCCAAGCCTGATACGGCATCCTCCGCGGAAGCCAAGACTCCCGCGCCGCCTCCCATGTCTGCGTCGGTAGCGCCTACGGACTACGTGATCGGGTCCGAGGACACGTTGCACGTTTCGGTATGGAAGGAGCCGGATTTAACGGCGACTCTGCCGGTGCGTCCTGACGGCAAGATCTCGCTACCGTTGCTGAACGATGTGCAGGCGGCGGGCCTGACCCCGATGCAACTGGCGGATGCGTTGACGGTGAAGCTTAAGAAATATGTTTCCGATCCGCAGGTAACCGTAGTGGTCACGCAAATGAACAGCCAGAAAGTTTTTCTGCTGGGCGAGGTTTTGCATACAGGTGCAGTGCCGTTGATC
>Ga0210384_10003234_pt1 | contig 18989 bp, 13 predicted proteins | sample IncBWH2MmetaG_FD_160574 | JGI IMG/M metagenome (GOLD analysis project Ga0210384, IMG submission 160574) | Forest soil microbial communities from Barre Woods Harvard Forest LTER site, Petersham, Massachusetts, United States - Inc-BW-H-2-M | ecosystem: Environmental > Terrestrial > Soil >...
GATGTCTATATCACGGACTGGCACAATGCGCGCGATGTGCCCCTGTCCGCCGGCCTCTTCGGGCTCGATGAATACACTGAATACGTGATGGATTTCCTGAAGATCATGGGGCCAGGGTCGCATCTGGTTGCGATCTGTCAGCCCTGCGTACCCGCGCTAGCGGCCGCCGCGATGATGGCCGAAGACCGCGATGCAGCCCAGCCGCGCAGCTTGACATTGATGGCCGGGCCAATCGACTGCCGCATTAATCCGACCAAAGTGAATCAGCTAGCGGTCAGCAAGCCTATCGACTGGTTCGAGAACAATTTGATCAGTACCGTGCCGTTACGCCATAAGGGCGCGCTACGCCGCGTTTATCCGGGCTTTCTGCAGTTGTCCGCGTTCATGAGCATGAACCTGGAGCGCCATATGGGAGCGTTCAATGGCATGTACAATGATTTGGTCGCCGGCGAAGTAGAAAGAGCCGACAGCACGCGCGCCTTTTATGACGAATATTTTGCCGTGCTGGACATGGACGCCGCATTCTATCTTGAGACGGTCAAATATGTGTTTCAGGAATATGCTTTAGCGCAAGGCACGCTGAAATGGCGCGGCCGCACCGTGAATCCCGCTGCGCTCAGACGCACCGCGCTGCTGACGGTGGAAGGCGAGAATGATGACATCTGCTCGCTAGGCCAGACCATGGCAGCGCACGACCTGTGCAGCAGCATCCCGCCATTCCTGAAGTCGCACCATATGCAGGCCGGAGTCGGCCACTACGGGGTATTCAGCGGCCGGCGCTGGAACCAGCAGATTTACCCCATAGTGCGCGAGATGATTTATTCGGTTACTTGATCGCCTTGCGACGTGCCGCGCAGATGCCGGCCAGGCCCAGGCCCAGCATGGCCAGAGTCGCCGGTTCCGGCAAATCGACCGCGCCGTTCGATACGAAGAACACTTTTTCAAAGCTGGTTGAGTCGTTCAGCCCCATATTATCGCCGATACGGTAGCCGCCGGCACCGTTTATCGTGTGCAGACACATTTTATCCGCGCCGCCGCTGACGTCGCACTGATTGAGATTTACTGCTTCTCCTGCGCCGGTAAAACCCCACGACCAATTGGAGGCAAAGTACCAGTCGGAACCATTGGAGTTGTGCGTATTTTGCGTGCCGGTCTCGGTATTAAAGGTGGCGTCTGCGAAGGTGGTTTCCGCCAGCAGCTGGAATACGTCGCTGCCGGTGGCGCGGCCGGCCATCATCAGATAGGTGCCCTGGCATTGTGATAACACGTTTTCCGCGCTGTTGCCGATATAAAGGTTCATGGTGCCTGCATAACATTGAGTCCAGCCGCCGTTGGTAATGACAGACTGCGAAACATTCTGCTGCGGGCCGAAAGGGTTATAGAAGGAGGCATTCGCATCCATCGCCAGCGCACCGGCGAGAATGCAGCAAACACCGATCAATTTTTTCAACATGGTCAACTCCAGTATGTAATAAATAAGCCAAAATAATCTTTGGAGCGTTGTTTAGCAGAAATTGTGCCATGTGAAATAAATTCATAATAATCAATTGCTTATGGGATATTGTATTGCGAGAATATTTCATTGTGTAAAATATTCCGACACCTCGTACGGGCATCTCGAACATGGGAATGCCCGGCATGATTGCCTCGCTTCCGTCCAGGAAAATCATTCCTACGATCGGCGAAATATTTTGCCGGCTTTTTTAGTGGGGAGTGTCGATGTGGCCCGTATAAACGCACCACCATCGAAGCGAGGGGAGGGGGGGGAATCCTGATGGTCTCTCTCGGGGCTAGCAATCTTTATCCAGGTATTTGTCAAACACGATGGCCGATGGCTGATCTCTGCCGCCCGCAACACGGATATCGTTGCCGTTCTCGGCAGGATCGTAGGGTCCTATCCAATTTCCGAAAATTTACATCGAATCGTGAGCGAATGAGAGCTGGCGGCGATACCGCCGCCAGCCCTGTTTGCCTCTGACGTTAACGACGGTGGATATCAGATCGCATCCAGCGCTCTGCGCAAGTCCGCGCGCAAATCCTCCACATCTTCTATCCCCACCGACAAACGGATGAACGCGTCGGTGATGCCCAGCGTCGCACGCTGTTCCGCGGGAATGGTCGCATGCGTCATGATGGCCGGATGTTCGATCAGGCTTTCCACGCCGCCCAGGCTTTCCGCCAGTGCAAACACGTCGCAACGCTCCAGGAAGCGCCGCGCGCCTGCCAGGTCGGTCTTCAGCTCTATCGAGATGATGCCGCCGAAGCCGTCCATCTGGCGCCGTGCCAGTTCATGCTGCGGGTGCGAGGGCAGGCCGGGGTAGTACACGCGCTCGATTTCCGGCTGCTGTTGCAGCCAGGTCGCCAGCTCCAGTGCGCTCTTGCAATGGCGTTCCATGCGGATATCCAGCGTCTTCACGCCGCGCAGCGCCAGGAAGCTGTCGAAAGGTCCGGCGATGGCGCCCACCGAATTTTGCAGGAAGGCCAGCTGCTCGCGCCAGCCGGCCTGATGCGGCTCGCCGCCGACAATCGCGATGCCGCCTATGATGTCGGAGTGGCCGTTCAGGTACTTGGTCAGCGAGTGCACAACGATGTCGAAGCCTAGTTCCAGCGGGCGCTGCACGCGCGGGCTTGCAAAGGTGTTGTCGGCTACCGCGATGATGCCGCGCTCGCGGCAGATTGCGGCGATGGCGCGCAAGTCGGCCAGCTTCAGCATCGGGTTGGTCGGCGTTTCCACCCATACCATTTTGGTATCCGGGCGGATCGCGGCCAGCAGGTTCTTGGGATCGGTCATGTCCACGTAGCTGAAATGCAGGCCGGCGCTGCGCTTGCGCACGCGCTCGAACAGGCGGTAGCTGCCGCCGTACATGTCGTCGCCGGCGATGATGTGGGCGCCGCTGTCGGCCAGTTCCAGCACGGTGGCGATCGCCGCCAGGCCGGACGCAAACGCGAACGCCTGCGCACCGCTTTCCAGGTCGGCTACGCAGCGTTCCAGCGCCCAGCGGGTGGGATTGTGCGAGCGGCCGTAATCCAGGCCCTTGTGCACGCCGGGGCTGTCCTGCACGAAGGTGGAGGTGGCATAGATGGGCGGCATGATCGCGCCGGTCGATGGGTCGGGCGACTGGCCGGCGTGGATCACGCGGGTGGCAAAGCCTTGCCTGCTGCTGTCTTTGGGGTTTTTGCTCACGATAAAGTCCTGCGTAAATGGTTGAGGAGGTCGAAACGGGTGATCAGGCCGTAAAAATGCGGCTGATCCGCGATGATGGCGACCAGGCCGCGGTTGAGTATGGCTCTCAATTCGGCCAGGCCGGCGTTCGGCGCCAGAGTTTCTATCTGGCGCGTCATGGTGTCCTGCACCAGGCTATGGAATAGCTTGGCGTCGCCGGCGACTTTCAGCAGCAGGTCGGACTCGTCGATGATGCCGACAATCTGTCCATCGTGCATCACCGGCAGTTGCGATATGTCGGCGCTGCGCATGCGGTTGAAGGCGATCATCAGCGTATCGGTGGCAGCCACGCTGATCACATTGCCGTCGTCGAAGCGGCGACCTATGATGTCGCGCAGGTCGCCGAACGCTTCGCGCTTGAGCAGGCCCTGGTCTATCATCCAGTTATCGTTATACAGCTTGGACAGGTAGCGCGTGCCGGTGTCGCAGACAAAGGTGACCACGCGCTTGGGCGAGGTCTGTTCGCGGCAATAGCGCAGAGCCGCCGCCAGCAGGGTGCCGGTGGACGAGCCCGCCAGGATGCCTTCGGCGCGCAGCAGCTCGCGCGCAGTGCCGAAGCTTTCGGTGTCGTCTATCGTGTAGGCATGCTTGACGCCGCTCATGTCGGCGATGGCGGGGACGAAGTCTTCGCCTATGCCTTCCACCGCCCACGAGCCGCTGGTGCTCGACACATGGCCGGTCTCTATATACTCCGCCAGGATCGAGCCTTTAGGATCGGCCAGTACGAATTCCAGCTTGGGTTGTTTGTCCCGGAAATAGCGGGTCAACCCGGTCAGGGTGCCGGCCGAGCCCACGCCGCAGACGATGGCGTCCAGGTCGTGCCCGGTCTGCTCCCAGATTTCCGGCGCGGTGGTCAGTTCGTGCGCGAGCGGATTGGCGGGATTGTTGAACTGGTCAGCAAAAAACGAACCGGGGATTTCCTTCGTCAGCCTTGCCGCATAATCCTGATAGTACTCGGGGTGGCCCTTGCCGACGTCGGAGCGCGTCAGGTGGATTTCCGCTCCCATCGCCTTCAGGTGCAAAATCTTTTCGGTAGACATCTTGTCCGGCACCACCAGCACCACGCGGTAGCCTTTGGCGCGCCCGACCAGCGCCAGGCCCAGGCCGGTGTTTCCGGCGGTGGCTTCCACGATTGTGCCGCCGGGTTGCAGGCGGCCGTCGCGTTCCGCCGCTTCTATCATCGATAGTCCTATCCTGTCCTTGATGGAGCCGCCGGGGTTTTGCGATTCCAGCTTCAAGTACAGTTCACATAGCCCGGTATCCAGGCGGGTAACCCGGACCAGAGGCGTGTTGCCAATCAACGCAAGTACTGCGGGATTAGTTTGATTCGTCATGTCAGTGTCCATTTACAAGGGATACAACACACAGGGTATGCATGCGTGGGCCTTGCTTTCAGTCGTTCAAGAGGCGCACATGCTATCCATACGAGCATACCGGCGGGAAGGAATGATTTTGCATATGCTTATGCGCAAAGCAATTCCTTCAATTTCCTTTGGTCTCCTTTTTAGCGCTAATTCTTCATGACAATAAAAAATGTTCAGGCTTGCAGCCGCCATCTTACTCCCGATGCGCAGAATTTTTTTTGCAAAAGAATCCTGATGAAAAGCTAGTACTATCTGGTGAAGGAAAAACGCCAATCCGTGTCATTCTCGCACATGTGCGGGCGCGGCAAATCCGGCCGAGCCGGGGCCTGAAGGCGGCATTATTATTATGCCGACGCCGGAAGACGCCTGTTGCAACGCGATACAAGCAAAATTGCTTCGAAAAAAATTTCGCAATGGCAATAATATTGGGATTAAGATTGACAGTAGACTTGGCTTGCGCGAAGCGCGTTTGGGCCGGCTCCCATCGTTGTTGCAGGGATGGCCTGGCTTGCGGCAAGCGGCGAAGGATGTTGCATTTTCTGAATTAATCGTTGATGATGGTAAAAAGGTAATGTATTCTCAGCGAATGTGACTGGCGGTGCCGCGCTGTTGAGGCGGCGCCAAACCATGGCGACAGCGGATCAGGAGCGGCAATGCATTTACTGTTTCGTCTAATCAAAGAAAGCTCCGTCGCGCGGCGCACGACAGCGGTGTTATTGCCGCTAGCCGTCGTCATCCTCCTCCTTACCATTTTTGCCGCAATCAGCGTAACCGTCATGTCGGTTTTGCGTGCCTACGTCGGCGGCGAAAGCTATTGGTCGAAAGCCCAGAAAGATGCCGTGTTTTCCCTACAGCGCTTCGCGGTGACCGGGGCGGAAGCGGACTACCAGCGATTCCTGAAAAAAACCGATCTGCCGCTTGGGGACAGGCGCGCCCGGCTGGAGATGGACAAGCCGGAGCCGGACCACGCGGTTGTCAGGGAAGGTTTTCTCGCGGGAGGTATCGCCGAGGATGATATCTCCAGCATGGTCTGGATGTATCGCAATTTTAAAAATGTCTACCTGTTTCGCAATGCGATCAATTACTGGGAGAAGGGCGACCGCTACATCTTGCAGTTGCGTGAGATAGGGCTGCGCTTGCATGTGCTGGAGCAGTCGGGTCAGCGCGGCAGCCTGGCGGCAGTGTCTGCCGTCTCTGAATTGCAGGCCATCGATAGTTTGCTGGCCCCGGTTGAGGACGGCTTCGCCCGCTCCTTGAGCGAGGCTTCGCGCCAGATAAGAAGCATGCTGCTGATAGCCCTGTTTGCTTCAGCCCTGCTGTTGCTGTTTGGCAGTACCTGGTATTTACGGCGCTCTTTTGCCCGCAGCAACCGGCTCCAGACGCAATTGAAGCAAAGTGAAGAAAGATTGAGCCTGGGTTTTGAAGGGAGCAACGCCGGCCTGTGGGATTGGGACATCGTCAACGAGCAGGTCTATTATTCGCCCTGGATTAGCGAGCAACTGGGGTATTCGACGGCGGAAATGTCGTCCTCGCCGACGGCCTTTGTAGCGCTGGTCCATCCCGACGACAAGGAAATGGCGCTGGAGGCCTTGAGACGGCATCTGGTGGCAAACACGATGTACGATGTCGAGTTCCGCCTGAAGACCATCACCGGGGAATATTTGTGGTGCAAATCCCGCGCGCAGGCCGTGCGCAATGCCGAGGGGGTTGCGATACGCATGGTCGGCTCCCTGTTTGACGTGACCGACCGCAAGCTGGCGGAAGCCAAAGCCTTTGCGGAGAAAGAGCAGGCCGAGGTCACGCTGGCGTCGATCGCGGACGCAGTCATCACGACCGATAACCTGGGCAGGGTCAGCTATTGCAACAGGATCGCCGAGCGCATGCTGGGCCTTTCGCGCCAGGATATGCTGATGCAGCCCTTTGACACCGTGTGCAAGATTTTTGATGAAAAAAACCATGAGCACGTGCCGGATTTCCTGGAACAGGTGTTATGGCCGGAAACCGGCAGCAAGATTACCAATGACCTGTATTTGCTGGGGGTGGACGGCAGTAATATCCCTATAGACAGGTCGATTGCCCCTATCCACAGCGCCGACGGCAATGTGACGGGCATCGTGATTGTGCTACACGACGTCAGCGAAGTGCGCAGGCATGCCGCCCAATTGTCTTATCAGGCAACTCATGACGAGCTGACCGGCATCCTGAACCGGCGCGAGTTTGAGCGCAGGCTCAGCGAACTGCTGGCCAAAGAGCCGATAGACGTAGAACATGAAGAGCATGCGGTCATGTACCTGGATCTGGACCGGTTCAAGATTATCAACGATACCTGCGGGCATGCCGCCGGCGATGAACTGATACGGCAGGTCAGCCATATGCTGAAGCAAAGGCTGCGTGACGGCGACATGGTAGGGCGCCTTGGCGGGGATGAGTTCGGCATTGTCCTCGCGCATTGCAGCAAGGCGGATGCCTGCAGGCTGGCGGACGTGTTGCGCCAATGCGTGGCGGATATACGCTTCATCTGGGGCAACCGCACTTTTGCCATCGGCGTCAGCGTGGGCCTTGTAGTGTTGAATCCCGGCATGGTATCGCTGAAAGAGGTAATGAAAGCGGCCGATGCCGCCTGCTATATGGCCAAGGAAAAGGGCCGCAACCGTATCCACCTGTTCAGCGATGACGATGAAGACCTCTCTGTCAGGCATAATGAAATGGAATGGGTGTCGGGCATCAAGGCGGCGCTGGATCAGGACAGGTTCTGCCTGCACGCGCAAAAAATCATGTCGCTGCATGCCGATGCGCCGGCGGATGCAGAGCATGTGGAAATATTGCTGCGCATGCTGGATGAGACCGGCAAGATCATTCCGCCGATGTCGTTTATTCCAGCGGCGGAACGTTTTGACCTGATGCCGCAGATAGACCGCTGGGTCATCCGCAAGAGCTTTGGCGCGCTGGCGGTGCTCTGCAAAGACAAGCATGCGAAGATCGACACCTGGGCCATCAATTTGTCGGGTGCTTCAATCGGCGATGATCGCCTGCTGGAATACATCATTGAACAGCAGCAGGTATCCGGCATCCCGTTTAGCCTGATCTGTTTTGAAATTACCGAGACGGCAGCCATCGCCAACCTGCAAAAGGCAGTGGCGCTGATCGGCCGCCTGCGCAACCTCGGCTGCCGTTTCGCGCTGGATGATTTTGGCGTGGGCATGTCTTCCTTCAATTATCTCAAGCACCTGCCGGTAGATTATGTGAAGATAGACGGCAGCTTCATCAAGGAAATCGTCGGCAATCCCACCGATCGCGCGATGGTGGAATCCATCAATCAGATCGCCCATGTGATGGGCAAGCAGACCATTGCCGAATTCGTCGAAAACGACGCCATCATCGCCTGCCTGAAAGAGATAGGCGTGGATTTTGTGCAGGGTTATGGGGTAGGGCGGCCGCATCCGCTGCCGGCCCACGCGTTCCCTAGCCGGCATGTGGAGAGAATGGATGCGCTGTTGGCGGGGACCCTCAAGATCGCCTGATCGTATTGCGATCGCCAATTCGCCCCGTGCCGTCAAAACCGTTATTTCATCGGCCATGGCGGTTTGGTTTCCGGATTTGCTTGTATCCGCAATGATTGGCGCTCACAATGTATTTTTTTCCATCCATTTAAACGCAATGGCAAATCGATCGGGTCGCGAAAGGCCTAGAACCATCAACATGGGCGACAGGAATGTCGTCACCCATGGCCTGCAGACGCAGTTTTGGCAAGATATCTATTACTACGCAATGACGTCAAGCTGGCCGGCGTTTTTTGGGGCGATTGCGATAGTCTTCATAACGATCAACCTGGCTTTTGCCGGCATCTACATGCTGGGCGACAATCCTATCGGCAACCAGTCGCCAAAAGGGTTTCTGGGCGCTTTCTTTTTCAGTGTGGAGACGGTGGCAACCGTCGGTTATGGAGACATGCATCCGCAAACGGTGTATGGGCATATTGTGTCCACCGTAGAAATCTTCATGGGCATGACCAGCCTTGCGCTGATCACCGGCGTGATGTTTGCAAGGTTCTCCCGGCCCAGGTCGCATATCGTATTTGCCCGCCATCCGGTGACCCATGTCAGGGACGGGCGCGAGGTCCTGCTGATACGCATGGCCAATGCAAGACTGAACATCATCAGCGAGGCATCCGCCAAGCTGCGCCTGCTGCGCGACGAGCAATCGCCGGAAACGGGGAAATTTCGCAAGCTGTACGACCTCAAGCTGGAGCGCGACCAGCATCCTATCTTCGCGCTAGGATGGACCGTGATCCACGTGGTTGATGAGGCGAGTCCCTTGTTTGGCCTGAGCGCCGAGACCTTCGTCAAGGACAATATCAGCCTGATCTTGAGCGTTGAAGGCGTGGATGAAACCACCAGCCAGACTTTGCGGGCCCGCAACTTCTACGCGCATGATTCAATTCGTTGGAACCATCGGTATGCCAATATATTCTCGGCCGACGACCAGCAGAACCAGCACATCGACTACTCGCTGTTTCACGACACCGAAGCCTTGCCGCAAGACGGCGATGCCATTGCCTGAGTTTTACCCAAAAAATACTCAGCCTGCGATGTGTTTTTGCATGAACACGCTGAGCGGGTCATCGCTGTACTGGCCGAACGGGCCGCGTCGCTCGTAACCGCAAAGCGCATACAGCCCCAGCGCTTCCGCCTGGCGCGGGCCGGTTTCCAGTTTCAGCAGGCGGCAGCCGGATTTTGCGGCTTCACACTCCAGCACGGCCAGAATTTGCTTTGCAACGCCCTGGCCGCGGTTCTGCGGACGGACATACATGCGCTTTAACTCGCCGAAGGCAGGATGGAGTACCACGGCGCCGCAGCCTATTGCGTGCGCTGCGTCATCCCGCGCAACCGCAAGCAGGATGTGCCCTTCCGCAACTGAGCTCAGGTCCAGCGCATATACACTTTCCGGCGGATAGAGCGAGTTTTGATACGCATCGAGCTCGGCAATGAGGGAGAGAACTTCTGCCTGGTTCGGCGATTCGAAGGCAATAGGCATGGTAGCTCGCTTAAGGCAGCAGTGGTTTATAAAAAATAGTGGTGGCGCACAGGCCGCCGTCCGGCCACAGTGCATAGTCGGGGATGCGGCCGCACAGGCTCCAGCCCAGCCGCTCATACAAACCTTCGGCGCCGCCGCCGGTTGCGGTATCGAGCACCAGCATGGTCTTGCCTGCGCTGCGCGCGCACTGCTCGGCTGCTTTCATCAACGCCTCTCCAAGGCCCTGCTTGCGCGCGCTGCGGTGTACCAGCAGCTTGGAAATGTCGGCGCGATGCGGTTGATTGTCGGTCTGGCCGAGCACTACCTGGACGGTGCCCACGATGCGGCCATCCCTGTTCCTGGCGACGAGCAACGCGCGGTCACCCTTAGCAGCACTGTCAGCCACGCCTTGCCAGAATGCATCCGCCTTGGCAGGCGGTAAAGGGTGCATGAAACTGACGGACGCGCCGCCGGCCACGCAGTCAATCAGCACATCGGTCAGCGCTTCTTGATCGGCAGCGTCGAGGGCATGCAATTGCTGTATGGGCGTTGAATATTCCACAATTATCTCCTTATCCTTATAGGCGGCTAAAAATCGCTGTTGATCACAACGACGTAATGGGCGGGCAGGTCGGTCGTGTTTTGATAAACAATCGCCTGGTCTTCCCGCATGGCGAGGCAGTCCCCCTGTTGCAGGCAATAGCGCTGCTGGTTCACCGTGAGCTCCATGCATCCTTCCAGCACCCATACCTGCTGGTGGATGCCGGTCTCGCGGATGCCGGCCTCGTAGGCCACGGTCGCGCCCGGCGGGAAGACGACTTCGACGATCTGGATAGGCGAGCGAAAATGCGGCGGGGAGATATTGCGCCGCAGATAGCCGGATTGCGGATCGGTCCATTGCAGCTGGTCGTCGCGCTTTACCAGCGGGCTGGCATCGTTGCGTGGGTCCTCAAACAAGGACGCCAGTGTGACGCCCAGGCCTTTGGCCAGTTTTTCCAGCACCACGGCGGTCGGGCTGCTCTCGCCGCGCTCTATCAGGGAAATCATGGAGCGGCTGACATTGCAGCGGGTCGCCAGCGTTTCGAGCGACATCTCGCGTTCGGCACGCAATGCGCTGACCCGGTTGGCTATCCGCAGATTGATGTCTGACGGCGGTTTTTCGAAAATTTCTTTCATGGTGGATTTATTATCCAATTTATTGGATGTGATGTCAATGGCACGGTGAATGCAAGGCCGGTGCCTTGCAATGCCGACAAATATCCGCGCGGCGCGTAACTGGCCCACTGCTGGGCAGCCCATGAAATGGATACAATGTGCCAACTACCGTACACATGCTTGTCCGCGCCCTTGTTGTATCCGGGAGAGGCAAGCCATGACGGCAACTCATTACGGAGTGTTTGATATGTTGACAGCGGCACAAAAGGAGCAATACGCCAGGGATGGCTATCTTGTATTGCCCGGCTTTAAAACTTCACAGGAGGTCGCGGCCTTGCGCGAACGCGCGGCGCTGATTGTCGATGAATTTGATCCGTCGGAAAGCGTGTCCATCTTCACCACGCAAGAACAGGAAAAGAGCACCGACGACTATTTCCTCGGCTCCGCCGACAAGATACGCTGCTTTTTTGAGGAAGAGGCGTTTGGCTCGGACGGCCGCTTGCGCCAGGATAAATCGCTGTCCATTAACAAGATCGGGCATGCCCTGCATGATCTGGACCCGGTCTTCATGGCTTTTTCGCGCGACGCCAGACTGGCGGCCGTGGCGGAGGGCCTGGGGCTGGTGGAGCCGCAGGTGTGGCAATCGATGTATATCTTCAAGCAACCAGGCATAGGCGGAGAAGTGCGCTGGCACCAGGATGCCACCTATTTCGACAGCACGCCGATCAGCGTTACCACCTTCTGGTTTGCGCTGGAGGATGCGACCCTGGAAAACGGCTGCCTGTGGGTAGAGCCGGGCGGGCATCGCGGCCCCTTGCGCGAGCGTTTCCTGCGTGAAGGCGACGCAGTCCGGCTGGAAAAACTGGATGCCATGCCGTGGCCGGACGACAGCACGGCGATACCGGTCGAGGCCAAAGCCGGCAGCCTGGTGTGTTTCCACGGCTTGCTGCCGCACTATAGCGCGCCTAACCGTTCACAGCTGTCGCGCCACGCGTATACGCTGCATGCAACGGACGGGCGTACTGTCTATTCGGCAAAGAACTGGATACAGCGCAGCGCCGGCCTGCCGGTGCGCGGCTTTCGCTAATGCGGGAAGGCGCAGCCTGCATCCGCTATACTCTCGCCATTGAAAACCATGAGGAATAGCCCATGCAGATAGCACAACTGGGAAGATTGTCGAAAGACGCGGAGCTGGACGACTGGCTGATCAGCGCACCGGTAGCCGTGCCTTACCTGGGCGGAGCCGAACTGGAGTTTGTGCTCGAAGGCATGGAGGGCGACGCGCAGCCGCAAGAGTTTGCCACCGCGGTCGCCAATTTCCTGGCCAAGGGCAAGGTTGAACAAACGTTGGCCGCGCCGCACATCCTGGAAGCCTATGCTGCCGCCGTTGCGGCGATGGCGCCGCAAAAGCCGGCTTGCACGATCGATAATGACAGCGATGTCTGGCAGCACGTGCAGGCGGAAGAAGTGCGCGTGTGCCGCCGCCAGCAGGGCGATCGCAAAGTCTATGTGCAGGTCGTGGCCGATTGCGACTGGGACCATGAGCATGGGCTGCAGTTGGTGTTCCGCGAAGGCGGCAGCCTGTCGCGGGTCAGCCTGTTTGACGACCACCTGACTTATTCCGATGCCTACGGCTTGCCAGAAGACATGGACCGGATAAGTTAAGCGATAAGAACCTGTTCACGATCTGTAGCGAGCGGACGTGATCGAGGTTCATGCGCTGCTCAAAATGCTCATGTACTTAAGTACATTCCGCTTTTTGCGCTGCTCTTCACCTCGCTGATGCCCGCTCGCTACAGATCGTGAACAGGTTCTAGGAACGCGGCGGTATGTTGGGCCGGCATGGACGATCCGGTGAGCGTCGCGACGTGCCCGCCGGTCTGGAAATAATGCTGCCAGGGACTCCTGCGGGCATCCTGTGCGACAAAAAAATCCCCTGCAGCCGCGAAGGCTAGCAGGGGATGCGAGCTGAAGATTAACAGCGTTACTTGAACTTATAGTTCATGTTCAGCGTGAAGGCGCGGCTGCGAGGGTCGGCTACCCGCGGATCCCAGCCTGCGCCGACCACGTCATCCACGTTGTGGGCGGTGAACGGAGGATCGGTGTTGAACAGGTTCTGGATGCCGCCGGTGATCGTCAGGTTTTTAAAGCCCGTGTAAGTCGCCGACAGGCCATACGTGATGTAGGAGCTGACGTTCGGGTTGAAACCTGGAGGTATCACGCCTTTAGGCAATTGGTCCTTGTAGCCGGATGCGTACAGCTGCGTACCCATGATGCTCCAGGCGCCTTGCGACCAGGTGATGGAAGCATTGTGCTTCCAGCGCAGGTACAGGTCGCTGGTGCCGAAATTGCCGACCAGTTCCTGGTATGGCTGGTTTTCAAACTCATGGTACTTGAAGCTGTTGGTATAAGTGCCGTCAATCGCGAAACTCCATTTGCCGCTGCTCAGCGCAGGGGTATCGTAGTGCAGGCTGACGTCCGCACCGCTAGTCTGGCTGCCTGCCGCATTGATCCAGCCGGCCTGGATGTAGTTAATGGTTCCATCCGGGTTACGCACGATATTTTGCAGCAGCGACTGGTAATTGGCCAGGACCTGGGTCACAGTGCGGTTCAGGATGCGGTCTTTGGACTTGATCTCCCAGATGTCGATAGAACCCGTGAGGCCCTTCATCGGCGAAGCGACGAAACCGATACTGCCTTGTTTCGATGTCTCAGGCTTCAGCGCCGCATTGCCGCCCGTTTTGTAGCTCATCTTGACCGAACAATAGTTTGGATCGCCTGGATGCAGCGGGCAGTTGATAGGGTCATCCGCGCCGTTCGGCAATTCCTGCGTCAACTGGCCGGAGTACAATTGCTGGAAGCTAGGCGCCAAAAAGCCGGTATTGACAGAACCGCGGAACACCAGTCCTTCGTGCGGCTGGTAGCGGAACGCCAGTTTAGGATTGGTCGTGCCGCCGATCACGCTGTAGTCGTCGTGGCGCACAGCAGCTTGCAGTTCCAGGTTCTTGGTCACCGGAATGATCATCTCGGTATACACCGCTTTGATATCGCGGCTGACACTCGGGAGATTGGCGTTGCCCGGCGCCAGCAGGATAGTTGTTGCATCTATCCCCTGGCTGAAATTATACGATTCGCGGCGCAAGTCGAAGCCGGCAGCAATGCCTAATGGGCCCGCCGGCATTTGCAGCAGTTCTCCGGAGATGTTGCCGTCCATTTGCGTCAGCTTGGTTTCGCCGCCTTGCAGGTTCACATAGGCCTTGGTCGAGTTCAGCAACGCCACCGCTGCCGGCGTTTGGGTTTGGCCCGGGGCCAGCCATGGATTGATGACGCCGGTCGCCAGCGCAGCATACAGCTTGTCGGTATAGGCGTAGCCATCCACCAGCGAAGTATTGGCTTTGGAGCGGGCGGTTGACAGGCCGAGTTTGTAGTCCCACTTGTCCAGGACGACGCCTTCCACGCCCAACAGCAGCCTGGCGTTATCCGACGTGGTTTCCTGGGTGCGGTTGCCCAGGTCGTTGGCGCGCCACTTGTAGGAGATAGGCTTGGTCTTGTCGAAGCTAGGGATGTACGCGGACAGATCCTGGTAGTAAGGGCCGCCTACCGGATAGAGATTTTTGTTGGCGACGCTGGTTGAAATCTGCAGGGGCGTGAATTCCGCCCTGGATTTGGCGCGGGAAGCGGTCAGCTCGGCAAAGACCTTGGTATCCGCATTGATTTGCAGCGTGCCGCGCGAAACCAGGTTGGCATGCTCGACAGGTTGCTGTATCACGTAGTCTGCGCCGTAGTCGTAGGCGCAAGAATGGGTGGAGCGCAGAATCGAGGTCGAGTTTTGCCACAGCGGCGCGTCGTACTGGGACATGCCCGGGATCGTGTCGCACTTGCCCTGCAGGCTTAGCAGGCCGGCTTGCAGGTAAGAATTTGGATCGCCCGGCAGTTTGAAGCCCGTGCCCAGCGCGGTGCCTGCGCCAGCCAGCTGGTTCGCATAAGGCGTACCTGTGGTGTCGGGAGACAGGCCGCGTGCCGGCTGGTAGCCGCGCGCAAAATCACGGTCCCTGGAGCGCAGGATGTCGGCCTTGTCCAGCGTCAGGCTGGCCATCACGTTGTAGCCTTCTTTATCCAGCGTCCCTTTGCCGACCAGCAGCGAGGCGCGGCGGGTGTTGCCGCCGCCTTGCTGGGTGATATTGGTGTCGGCAGAAATTTCAGCACCGGTGTAGTTGCTCTTCAGGATGAAGTTGATCACGCCGCCGATCGCATCGGTACCGTAGATCGCGGAAGCGCCGTCCTTCAGGATTTCAATGCGCTCCACCGCGGCCATCGGGATGGCATTCAGATCGACCGATTTGCCGCTGGTGCCGTGTGCAGAAACGCGGCGGCCGTTTAGCAAGACCAGGGTGCTGGAAGGGCCAAGGCCGCGCAGCGATGCAAAAGAAGCGCCGCCCACCAGGCGATCGGCATCTGCACCGAACACGTTATTCCCGGACGTCATATTGTTCACGCCGGTACCGTTGGCGGAAATGATTCGCATCAATTGCTCGGCGCTGGTGATGCCCTGGCGCTCGATGTCGCTCTTGCTAATAACCTGGACCGGCAATGCGCCTTCCTTGGCGATACGCTTGATGCTGCTGCCTGTGATCTCAACTCTTTGTGGTTCCGCTTGTTGTTCCTGAGCGAAGACGGCGCTGGACACGCCTATCAGGGCAATACATTGGGCAATTTTCTTTAATTTCACGGTTGACTCTCCATTGAATTACTGCTTCAGTCTGACGGTACTTGCAAGCCCGGCCCGATATTGGTGCGTTTCGGGGCGAGGGTTTGCTTCGGCCTTTTTTTATTAATAATTGACTACAGGTGCTTTTAGGCTGCTTATTTGTTGCAAATCGTTTACACCGAAATGCAGACTAGGGGCTGTGGTCGGGATGTGACAAATGAAAAAAATGCCCCAATCAATAACTAAAAGATATAGGGCTATCTGCCATCCCTCGCCGGGCATTGCTGGCAGCTGTTGTTCATAGCTGATCCGGGGTTCTTTTTGCCTGCGGCCGCCACCCGAAAAACCGGTTTTGAGTGCTGAAAAACCACACTTGCATCGCCGCTGTTTGCGGAAGCAAAGCGCACGATTTTAATGAAACTGACGCGATGCGCGCGCGCTTTCATTTCCCAGCCTGTCCACCGCCGAGACCTGTATCTCTTGTAATGCACCATAAACGGGATCGTCGGCGACGCTGATCGCGGGAATGCTTGCCGGCTGCACCGAAAACTGCCATTGTTTTTCGTAGCGTTTCCAGATGGCCAGCGAGACGGTTCCGGCGGCGGCGTTGGCGCTGAGTTTGAGCGCGGGCAGGCTGGCTTCCTTGTCGACGACCAGCACAGGCGCGGCCGGCGGCGTATTGCCCAGCCACGGCGTGGCCGGTATCAGCGCAGCTCCCTGGTAGGGGCCTTGCTGCAGCATTGCGCGGATGCCCTTCCTGTTTTGCATCAGCGCCGCCATGCTGAAATGCAGGTTGCCGCCGGCGCCCGGTTTTTCCCGCGTGGCGGCGATCTGGTTCAGGATCTCCTGCGGTTGCCAGGATTGCGCGCTGTCGTTGATGCGGCCGGTGTACAGTCCGGCCCATATATGCCGGCCTTGCGTGTTTTGTGCTATCCAGTAGTCCAGCAAGGTTTTGTATGCCTGCGGCGCCTGGCCGATCGGCCAGTACAATTGCGGCGCCAGATAGTCGAGCCAGCCGTTTTGCAGCCACAGTTCGACGTCGGCATACAGCTTGTCGTACTGGCTGAAACCGGCGATGCCGGCCGGCAGCCGGTCCGGGCGGCCTATGCCAAACGGGCTGATGCCGAACTTGACCCAGCTTTTTTCGCTGTGGATGGCGGCGTGGATCTGTTCTATCAGCCTGTCGACGTTCTGCCTGCGCCAGTCGGCGCGGGCGAGTTTGCCGCCTTCTTTCTGGTAACGCTGCCACGAGGCTTCGTCAGGGAAGTCCTGCTCATTTCCTTTGGCATCGTTGACCGGGTAGGGGTAGAAATAATCGTCGATGTGAATGCCGTCCACATCGTAGCGATGCACGACGTCGGCAATCACGGCCAGGGTTTGCCTGGCGGCCAGTGCTTCGCCGGGGTCCATCCACAGCATGTCGCCGTATTGTTTGACGATGGCGGGGTGCTGCTTGCTGACATGGCTGGCTGCCGCCGGCGGTTTTGCCGTTGCCAGGGTCCTGGCGCGATAGGGGTTGAACCAGGCGTGCAGTTCCAGGCCGCGCAGATGGGCCTCGTCTATCCACATTTTCAGCGGGTCGTAGTAAGGCTTGGGCGGCTTGCCCTGTTCGCCGGTCAGGTATTCGGACCAGGGTTCCAGCGCGGAAGGGTAGAGCGCGTCGGCGGCTGGGCGCACCTGCAATACGATGGCATTGAGCCGCATCGACTTGGCTGTATCCAGTATCGCGATGATTTCGGCCTGTTGCTGCGCCACGCTCAGGTCCTTGCGGCTGGGCCAGTCTATATTGCCGACACTGGCCACCCAGGCGGCGCGAAATTCGCGCGGGGCCGGCGGCGGCGTGTGCAGTTCCACGACCGGAGCGGTGGCGCCTTGCGTCGCTACCGCCGGTGCGGCTGGCGCCGGTTTGGACAATTTGTCGGCGGCACAACCGCCGAGCAGTGCCAGCACCACAGGGATCAACACCAGCCAAAGCGGGGCGCCGGTTTTTGGGGGAACGAGTCTTTTTAGCAATTTGTCATTCATACTTTTACAAACCAGCGTTTGCGCCACATTAGCCAGGCGATGCCAAACATGAGCAGATTGAACAGCAGCGCGAAGATCAGCGATGCATTCACCGGCGAGACCTGCAGGTTTTTGAGCGGCGCGTATAAAACGGCTTGCAAGGATAACAGCGTAGCGCCAGGCTGCGCAATTTTTATAATGCCGAGCATCCTGGCAATGAGCCCCGACAGCGCAAACAGGAACAGGGCATTCATGCCGTAGATGACAAAAGGTTTACACAGGCCTTGCGCGAATCGGCGCAGGCGTTCGGAGCTGCTCCCGTCCAGCAAATAATAGAATCCGGAAAATAGCAGCAGCCCCCAGCCCGTCATGAATACGCAGTAAGAGGTCGTCCACAAGCTCTTGATGATGGGCATCAATAGCGTATCAAGCAGGGAGCCAAGTATCAGGCAGGCGAGGCCGGCCAGCACCATCCATGCGGTTTTCTGGAGCCGGGTGGCGCGGCTGGCCAGCAGGTGCCCGGTCAGCACGCCGAACAGCAGGCTGCATACAGCGGGTATTGTGCTGACCAGGCCTTCCGGGTCCCAGGTCTTTACCTTGCGCCACAGGTGCCCGTTCAGCAGCAGCCTGTCTACATAGGCGCCGACATCCCGGCCCGGCTCCAGCGCACCTGCGCTCCAGACCCCATTCAGGTCGGGCACCGGCACCTTCAGCATCACGACTGAATATGCGCCCAGCAGGGCCAGTATCCAGCAGCATTGCTGCCGCCAGTTGAAATACAGCACGATGGGGGCCGCTAGTAGCGTGCATAGTGCAATGCGCTGCAATACACCGGGCAGGCGGACGATGGAAAAATCAAAATGCGGAATCATGTTCAGCGCAAAGCCGATCAGGAAGATCAGCGCCGCGCGCCTGGCGAGCTGCCGCAGCAGGGCAGGCTTGTCGGCGCCAGCAGCGGCCCGCTGGCCCAGCGACAGGCTCATCGAGATGCCGCCGATGAACAGGAAGAACGGGAAAATCCAGTCGGTGAAGGTCCAACCCGCCCATTCCGCGTGATCGAGTTGCGGATAGACGTGGCTCCAGTCGCCGGGATTGTTGACCAGCAGCATGCTGGCAATCGTAAAGCCGCGAAAAGCGTCCAGCGACATCAGCCGCGTGTTGTTGCCTGCTCCAGCCATGGGTCTCGCTCCGTGTTCAGGTCTTTTGCCGGGCCTGCCCTGATTGCACGGTGCGGCAATGCAAGCCCAACGAGCTGAGTATTATTTTAATGAGAAATGACGAAAAAACAGGGCGCGATTGCGCCCTGCAAAGGCTCATCCATCGTGGGGGAGAGATGAGGTGTTACACCTTGGGAAATACAAATACTACTTTGCTGCGTGGGAACGTCGCTGAAGCAGGTACACATCCGCGCCATTCCCGTTACTGCCATTGCACTGAGCCCTGTCCTTGGATGACTTGGTCCGGGGTTGCCGGGATTGCTCCCGGCCGTGCAAGCACTGTCAATGCACAAGACGCTGGTTCA
>Ga0210384_10003235_pt1 | contig 18982 bp, 18 predicted proteins | sample IncBWH2MmetaG_FD_160574 | JGI IMG/M metagenome (GOLD analysis project Ga0210384, IMG submission 160574) | Forest soil microbial communities from Barre Woods Harvard Forest LTER site, Petersham, Massachusetts, United States - Inc-BW-H-2-M | ecosystem: Environmental > Terrestrial > Soil >...
CAAGTGGCTCTCCGCCTGGCTTCCCTCTTTCTCGGTCTCGGAGCGTCTTCTAGAATCTGTACGTTCCTGGATTGCGCGGCTCCACATTCCTCGTGGCGTCGCCAGCGCATCCGCCTGCGCAGTAGATGCGAGCACCCTCATCGGGGTGCGGCGGGGCGCTGGATCTTCGCAAGAACCAGACAGATGATCCCGGGGGAACAGGGGCGAATCCAAAGGGGACAGAAAACTCGCTGCCACCGCCCCGGGTCACGAGGGGTATGAGCTCCGCTTTTTCCGCAAGAACGTGACACGGTTCCCGCACACAGTTCCTGTAAGCACCCGTCACAGCGGGTGAGGACCCACCCATCGCAATCGCGTGAGATGCAAGCTGGTATTCACCAGCGTGGAGCTGGGACGGCGCGGCCCCTGGGTCAAGTCCCACCCGGCAGCCCATCGGGAAAGGACTCAGCTGTGGGCGGCGATGGTCCAGCCTCGGCATTCGCGCCCCGGATCTCTTCTGTGACAAAGGGAGATTTTTTCTGGCTTACCGCGGCGCCCGCGGGCCCGGGGACTAGGGCGCAGCTCTTGCACGTCGCGGCGGTCGTCGACTGCAGGCTCGCTCAAGGTTACGACCTGAAAGGTGACGCGCGGGTCACGACTCGGGAGGGTGCAATGAGTACACTGACGGCGAGCCCGCTGAGGAACCAGCAGGAACACGCGGTCACTTCGGTCTGCCTCGCCCGTCTGAATGGCGGGTCCGGTTTCCGAGCCCCCGCGGAGATCCAGCAGCCGCAGATCCGCACCCTCCCTTCCTGCAGACTCCGGCGGGTGACCGGGCACATCCAGCAACACCTCGACCGAGACCTCGGGCTCGCCGAACTCGCGGCACTGGTCTATATGAGCCCCTACCACTTCGCGCGGCTCTTCAAGGGCAGCACCGGCGTGCCGCCTCACCGATTCGTGATCCGGCAGCGCATCGCCCGCGCCCGCACCATCCTGGCGACGCCGGAGCTGTCCGTCGCCCTGATCTCGCGGATGGTGGGATTCCGGAGCCCGAGTCACTTCACCACGGTGTTCCGCCGCGTCACGGGCGTCACGCCGACAGAATACCGAATGGGAAATGTGCGAACAGATGGGCCCGCCGGGAAGGAGGCTGTGATGATCACTGAGATCGTGGCGCAACGGAGCTATGAGCCCAATGGGGTGGAGCAGCGCCCGCCCGTCCCTCGAAAGGCGACCGATCCAGACGCCGCGCTCGTGGAGCAGCTACGCGGACGGGAAGCGGAGGCGGTCGAGGCGCTCGTGCGCGCCTATGAGGATCGCGTCTACCGCCTGGCCATTCGCATCACGGGCAACGCGTCGGACGCCGAGGAGGTTGTGCAGGACACCGTGTGGACGGTGAGCCGCAAGATCGACACCTTCACCGCCCGAGGGGGTGCCGCCTTCGGCTCCTGGCTCTACCGGATCACCGCCAACGCGGCCTACCAGAAGCTGCGGGGGAGGCGGAGCAGAAGGAACGAAGTGTCGTGGGACGATCGTGCCCCGGCCTTCGATGAGAAGAGCCTGCATGCCAAGACTATGCTCGACTGGCCGAGGAGACTGGACCCCGCGACCGAAGGAGAGCTGAAGTCGACGCTCTGTAGCGCCATCGATGAGCTGCCAGTGGGCGCCCGTATGGCCTTTCTCCTGCACGCGATCGACGGGCTTTCCAATCCGGAGATCGCCGAGACGCTGCAGGCCAAGCCGGGCACGGTCAAGTCGCGGGTGTACCGGGCGCGGCTCTTCCTGCGGAGGCGCTTGGCAGACTACTCGTACTGAGCAGGCAGATGCGCGCCCAGTGCGTTGCTGGACTCCCGTCTGTATGTCTGACGCTCTAACTCCGCTACGCTCCCAGAGGAGTCAAACGGTGGCGTGAACTCGGTCGACGAAGCGCAACATCAGGGCGACGAGGACCGCGCTCGCGACCATCCAGATCCACTTTGCGGCAGGCCCTGAAGGCAGCAGAACCCAGAGCGAGTCCGCGGCCGCGAATCGCCTGGCCAATCGTGAACCAGAACACACGTCTGAGGATGCCCTCTCCTTCGAGTAGCGTTCCCCCGACCACAGCAAGCAGACCCTGGTGCGACGCGGAGTTAGCACCCCTTTTTAGGACACGCGCTCCTTCGAGTACAATGTGACCGCCATGGACGCAACTGCCGCCGCGCGCTGGCGGGTCGTCTGCCTGATCCTGCTGGGCGCCTTCCTCGGACTGAGTGCGGTGGTCTACGCGGTGGGCCTCCTGCCCGGCGATCTGGCGCTGCATCAGGAAGTGCTCGAGGGCCGCGGGACGCCGGCGCACGCGGTGGCGAGCTGGGCGGACTACGGCGGCAAGTGGGTGGTCCTGGGGCCGGCGATGGTGCTGCTGCTGGCGGGCTCTTCGCTCGCGCGCCGCCGCTGGTGGCTCTGGTGCGGGCTGATCCCCCTCTCCGGGGCCTTCGAGCAGCTCTTCAAGTTCCTGATCGCGAGACCGCGACCGCGTGGCTTTCACTGGGGCTTCCCGAGCGGTCACGTGACGGCGGTCGCGGCGTTCGCGGTGATCCTCGTCTACATCCTCTCGCGCGAGCGGGTCTCCCGGGTGAGGCGGACCGGGCTCTCGGTGCTGGTCGGCGGGCTCGTGGTCGCGGTGGGCTTCGCCCGGGTGATCCTAAACGCGCACTGGCCCTCGGACGTGCTCGGCGGGCTCCTGCTCGGCGCCGGCTGCGCCGCGGCGGGCGCGTGGTGGGACGCCGCGCACCCGGCCGGGGAGCGGCCGCTCCGATCCCGCACGGTCGATGACCCGGTCCGGATCGGGGGCTAGATGCGGCCGTTCGTCGAGCTGGAGGACGTCGACTTCGCATACGGCCCGGTGTCGGTCCTGGAGCACATCAACCTCACCGTCGAGCCAGGCGACTTCCTCGGCATCATCGGCCCCAACGGCTCGGGCAAGACCACGCTGCTTCGCATCATGCTGGGGCTCCTGCCCCCGACGCGCGGCGCGGTCCGGCTCTTCGGCCACGTGCCGGCATCGTTTCGGCAGTGGGGGCGGCTCGGATACGTGCCCCAGAAGGCCACGCTCGACCCGGCTCTGCCGGTGACGGTGCAGGAAGTGGTAGCCACCGGGCTCCTGCCCACCCTCGGGCTCTTCGGGCGCATCCGCGCGGCCGAGCGCGCACGCATCGGCGAGGTGCTGAGCCAGGTGGGCATGGCCGCGCACGCGGCGGCCCGCATCGGCGAGCTGTCGACCGGGCAGCAGCAGCGGGTGCTGATCGCGCGGGCGCTCGTCTCCAAGCCCGAACTGCTGATCCTCGACGAGCCGACCGGAGGCGTGGACCCCGAGGCGCAGACCAGCTTCTACGCCCTCCTCCACCACCTGCACCGCGAGCGCGACGTGACCTTGGTCCTGGTGAGCCACGACATCGGCGTGGTCGCCCGGGAGGTCACCAAGCTCGCGTGCCTGAACCGTCGCCTGATCTTCCACGGCCGCCCCGGCGATTTCCTGAGCGATGCGGCGCTGACCGCGCTCTACGGCCCGGCGATGCGCGTCGTCAGCCACGACCACTAGCGCCATGCCCGAGTTCCTCCAGTACGGCTTCATGCACCGCGCGTTCGCGGCGGGGGTGGTCACCGCGCTGATCTGCCCGGCGATCGGCGTCTTCCTGATCCCGCGGCGCCTCTCCCTCATCGCCGACACCTTGGCGCACGTCGCGCTGGCCGGCGTCGCGCTGGGCCTGGTGCTGGGCGTCTCGCCGGTGCTGGGCGCGCTCGTGGTGGCCCTCGCCGGCGCGGTCGGCATGGAGCGGCTGAGGGCGCGGGGGGCGCTGCAGGGCGACGCCGCGCTCGCGGTGTTCCTCTCCGGAGGCTTCGCGCTCGCGGTGGTGCTGATCAGCCTGGCCCGCGGGTTCAACGCCGATCTCTTCGCGATCCTGTTCGGGAGCATTCTCACCGTCACCACCGGCGACGTCTGGCTGATCCTGGCCCTGGGGGCCACCGTGACGATCGCGATCGGGGGCTGCTACAAGCAGCTCCTCGCGATCACCCTGAACGAGGACCTGGCCCGCAGCAGCGGCGTGCCGGTGGCCGCGCTCAACCTGCTGCTCACGATCCTCACCGCGCTCACCACCGTGGTCGCGATGCGGATGGTGGGAGTGCTACTGGTCAGCGCGATGATCGTGATCCCGACGCTCACCGGCTTCGCGCTCGGCCGGAGCTTCCACGCCGCCACCGCGATCGCCATGGGCATCGCGCTGCTGTCCATGACCAGCGGGCTCATCGCAGCCTACTATCTGCGCCTGGCCGCGGGCGGCGCGGTGGTGCTCGCGGCCCTGCTCATCTTCGCCGCCGCCCAGCTCGCTCGCCGGTGGGCGCGCCCGGTGGCGCGGGAGGTCCATCCATGATCCGCTTCCGCGTCGCGGTCTTCGCCGCGCTGCTACTGGGCGCGGCGGTGCCCGCCGCCACCGCACAGAGTCCCGTTTCCGAATGCCCGCGCTGGCGCGCCGCCTTCGTGGGTATGCCGATGCGCATGGTCTCGATCCAGGCGGGCGCCCGCAGCCTGGCGCTTCGCGTGAAGATGGCCGACAGCGGGGAGCGTCAGGCGGGCGGCTTCCAGTGCGCCACGCCCGAGGAGATCAAGCGGCACCTGATCCTGTTCGACTTCGGCAAGGAGATCTTCACCCAGTTCCACATGCAGAACGTGCCGGCCGCACTCGACATCGCCTTCGTCAAGGACGACGGCCGTATCTTCGCCATCTTGAAGATGGACCCGAGCCCCACCGAGCTGTACGGGCCGCTCGGGCCCTTCCGCTACGCCCTCGAAGCGCACGCCGGCTTCTTCGCGAGCCAGGGCATTCGCCAGGGGGAAGCGCGCCTGGTGACGCCGGTGGCCCACTGATCGCGGACCCGTGCACGGACGACACACTCACGGCTCCCGTCACAAGCGGCAGCTGCTCGCCGTCTTCGGCCTCACCGCGTCCTTCCTCGTGGTCGAGCTGGCGGTGGGGCTCTGGACCGGCAGCCTGGCCCTGCTGGCCGACGCCGTTCACATGCTGGTCGACGCGGGCGGGGTGCTCCTGAGCCTACTCGCGGTGTGGTTCGCGGAGCGGCCCGCGACCCCGGCCAAGACCTACGGGTACTACCGGGTCGAGATCCTCGCCGCGCTCGTCAACGGCGTGGTGCTGTGCGTGATGGCGCTTGCGATCCTCGTCACCACCTACGAGCGGCTGTGGCAGCCCCGCCCGGTGCCGGGCGGCCCGATCCTGGCGGTCGCGGTGCTCGGCCTCGCGGTGAACCTGGCCGGCCTCTGGCTCCTGCACCGGGGCGCGGGCGAGAGCCTGAACGTTCGCAGCGCCTACCTCGAGGTGCTGGGCGACGCGATCAGCTCGGGCATCGTGATCGCGGCCGGCCTCGTGATCATCCTCACCGGCTGGGCCGTGGTGGACCCGGTGGCGGGCGCGCTGATCGCGCTCTTCATCCTGCCCCGCACCTGGTCGCTGCTCCGGCAGACGGTGAACGTGCTGCTGGAGGGCGCGCCGCCCCATCTCGACGTGACCCAGATCGAGGACGCGCTCCGAGACGCGGCCGGCGTACGCCGGGTCCACGATCTGCACGTGTGGACGCTCACCTCGGGCCGCGAGGCCATGAGCGCCCACGTGGTGGTCGAGGCCGGCGTGCGGAGCGACAAGATCCTGGAAGACCTGCACGTCATCCTCCACGCGCGCTTCGGCATCGATCACACCACGATCCAGATCGAGACCGAGCCGGCCCCGCTCATCCAGATCACCGGCCGGGCGGGCGGCTGAGGCGGCCTCATGTTGCGCAGCGAGACGCGAATCCTCACCACCCACGTGGGCAGCATCCCGCGCCCGCCGGCCCTGCGGGAGCTGCTGGTCCGCCGGGATCGCGGAGAGCCGGTGGACGCGGCCGCGCTCGAGCGGGAGACCGCCATCGCGGTGGGTCTCGCGGTGACCGGCCAGCTCGAGGCGGGCATCGACGTCGGCAACAACGGCGAGCAGCCGCGCGCCGGGTTCTCGACCTACGTGGCCGGGCGCATGCGCGGCTTCGGGGGCGCGAGCCGGCGCGAGCTGGCCCAGGACCTGATCGACTTCCCGGACTACGCCGAGATGCTGGCCCACCGGCGCCGCGACGCGGCCCGCATCGCCGACGCCCCGCAGGCCATCGCGGAGGTGGAGTACACGGACCTGGAGCCGGCCGCCGCCGAGTGCGACGGCTTCCTCCGCGAGACCGACGGCCGCCCGCGCAAGTTCGCGGAGCGCTTCATGACCGCGGCGTCCCCCGGGGTGATCGCCACCATCCTGCTCTCCGCCCACTACGACTCGCACGAGCGCTACGTCATGGCGCTGGCCCGCGAGATGCGCAACGAATACGAGCTGATTCACGCCCGCGGCCTGCTCCTGCAGGTCGACTGCCCGGACCTCGCGATGGAGCGCACCCGCTTCTTCCGGCGCGACCCGCTCGACCGATTCCTCCAGATGGTGGAGCTACACGTGAACGCGATCAACCAGGCCACCGCCAAGATCCCCCCCGAGCGCATCCGACTCCACCTCTGCTGGGGCAACTACGACGGCCCCCACACCCACGACGTGCCGCTCGAGGCGGTGCTGCCGATCGTGGCCCGCGCGCGGGTGGGCGCGCTCTCCCTGCCGCTCGCCAATCCCCGCCACCAGCACGAGTACCGGGTCCTGCGGAGTCACCCTCTGCCCGACTCGATGCTGCTGCTCCCCGGGGTCATCGACACCACCACCAACTACGTCGAGCACCCGGAGGTGGTGGCCGATCGCATCGCCGCGGCGGTGGACGCGGTGGGCGACCGCACCCGCGTGATCGCCTCCACCGACTGCGGTTTCGGCACCTTCGCGGGCTCGGAGATGGTAGCCCCCAGCGTGGTGTGGGCGAAGCTGCGGGCCCTCAGCGAGGGCGCCGCGCTCACGACCCGACGCCTCTGGGGCTCGGAAAGGCGGTGAGCCGATCATGAAGCCCGAACGCTTCGCCCAGGGGATGACCTTCGACGAGTACGTGAAGTTCACCGGCTCGCCCGGCAATCTCGCGCGCGAGGGGTTCGACATCCGCCGGTTCAGCCTGGTACGCCCGCGGGTGGACTGGAGCGGCTACCTGCGGGAGCGGTATACCCGCACCCGGCTCACCGCCGAGCAGACGGCGGCGATCCAGTGGCTCGCGGCCCAGCCGGGCGGCCCCGCGAAGATCGCGGTCCTCGCCGAGGAGTGGTCGTCGGACTGCCGGCGCGACCTTCCCTCCCTGGCCCGTCTGGCCCAGGCGGGCGGCCTCGAGCTGCGGATCTTCCCGCGCGACGGCGACGTGATGCTGATGAAGGGGCTGCCCGATCCCGCCGCGGGCGGCAACGCGGATCTCGTGGTGGAGTACGCCAACGACAAGAAAGGCCAGAAGTGGGCGTCGGTACCGGTGGCGGTCTTCTACACCCCCGAGTTCGCCGAGCTCTACCGCTACGTGGAGTATCCGACGGTCTATCGCAAGGAGCAGGTGATCGGCCACCTGCGCGCCGCCCGCCCCGGCGAGTCGGAAGAGCAGGCCAAGGCTCGCGGCGGCCGCGACATCGCGACCCTGCTGGAGTCGCCGTTCTTCGACGTGTGGGCGCAGGCCGCGGTCGCGGAGATCCTGTGCGCGCTCTACGAGCGGGTGGTGCTCGGACCCACGCCCTGACGCCGACGGTCAGGACGCGGCGGGGCGTCGCACGAGCACGACCTCGCGGGAGGCGAGTCGGTTCCGCGCCACCACGGTCAGACGGTCGCCCTCGGCGAGGTCGGTCCAGTTGGCCAGGGTGGCCACCGTCGCGGTGAGCGGCTCGTGCGTGATGACCAGGCGTAGCTCACCGCTCGAATCGACGCTCACCACCCGCCGCCCCGCGTAGAACGCGAGCGGCAGCTCGGGAATCCCCCACGCCACGACCAGCGGTGAGTCGCCGAGCAGCGGGCTCAGCTGCGAGGCCAGGCTCGCGTAGTCGCCGGCGCGCGCGTGGCGCTCGATCTCCCAGTAGTCGCCGGCCACGAGCCAGAGCGCGCCCCCGACCCACATCGCCGCCACCGCGCCGCGCAGGCCGTCGTGACGAACGGCCAGGACCAGGGCCACCGCGATGAGGGCGAGCCCGCCGAGCAGCGCGGCGTCGAGGACCGGCGAGGCCGGCAACGCGTCCAGCAGGCTGCGCGAGAGCCGCCGGCTCGAGACGACCGCGGCGAGCGTCGCCCCCGCGAGGACCAGCGCCACCGCGAGAGGGAGGCGCCACGGGACCTCGATCCGGCGCCGCCGCGCCATCGCGTCCGAGAGCCACCACCCGATGAGTAGCGCGACCGGCGGCACGATCGGCACGTAGTAACGCACGCGCTGCTGGGTGGAGAGTGCGATCAGGGCGAGGGTGACGCCCGCCCAGACCAGCACCAGGAAGAGCCCATCGCGCGTCGGCCCGTCCTCGCGTCGCCGGAGAACCGACGGCAGCGCCAGCGGGAGCAACAGCACCCAGGGGAAGAGCACCCCGAAGCTGTTCCGGAGCGGGGCGGTGATCGCGGCGAGGCTCGGGGCCTGCGGCCGATACCAGGCGAGCTGGTCGGTGACCACCGCCTGGGCCATCGCCTGGCTGCTCGAGAGCACGCCGAGGAGCCACCACAGCCCCACCGCGACGCCCACGAGCGGGAGACCGGGCGCGAGCCGCAGCGACCACGCGCGTCGCGATCGGATCGCGAGGCCGTAGACGAGGGCGATCGCGAGCGGCAGCAGGCCGGCCGGGCCTTTCGCCCAGAACGCGAGCCCGGCGAACCCGTAGAAGCCGATCCACGCGTTCGGGCGCTCGCGGGTCATCCGCGCGAGCATCCACAGGCTGGCGGTGATGAAGCAGGTCATGAGGACGTCGGGCAGCGCCAGGTGCGCGTGGACGAACAATCCCTGGGTGGTCGTCGCCACCAGCGCGGCAAACCCGCCGGCCTCCGGCCCGAACAGGTCGCGACCGAGCCCGTACACGATGAGGACGGTGGCGACGCCCGCCAGCGCGGAGGGTACGACCGCGGTCCACTGCGTGACCTGGCCGAGCGGCCAGGAGCAGAGCGCGATCAGCCACGCCAGAAGCGGGGGTTTGTTGTAATAGCCGACCCCGTTGAGCCGGGGCCAGAGCCAGTCCCCGCGCGCGAGGATGTCCTGGGCCAGCACCGGGAAGCGGGCCTCGTCGTTGTTGGTGAAGACGCGCGCCCCGAGCCCGATCGCGAGTAGCGCGCAGGCGACGAGCCCGATCGCGGCCGGGCCGAGCCGTCTAGACAGAGGCCCCCTCGCCGAGATAGCACGTCCGCCAGCTCTCGAAGGCCAGCAGCGCCCACAGGATGCGGGCGTGGCTCCGCGCGCCGGCCTGATGCTCGGCGAGCAGCCGGGAGACCGTGGCCGGATCGAACACCCCGGCGCGCGCGAGGCGATCGACGTCCAGCAGCTCTCGCGCGGCGGACCGGAGCGGGCCCCGGAGCCAGACGTCCAGCGGCACCCCGAAGCCCTGCTTGCCTCGCGTGGCGATCTCGCGCGGGAGCCGATCGGCGAGCGCCTGCTTGAACAGGCGCTTGAGACCCCGGAAGCCGCGGAACTTGAGCCGCGCGGGAATCTTCGCGGTGAACTCCACGAAGGTGTGATCGAGCAACGGGGCGCGCAGCTCGAGGCTCGCCGCCATGCTGGCGCGATCCGCGTTGGCGAGATTCTGCCCGGCCAGGTAGAGCTTGCAGTACCGGTAGATCAGCCGATCGCGGACGTCGCGGCTCTCGCAGCCCGCGAGCACCACGTCGATGTCGCGGTAGGCGTCGAAACCCAGGACTCCCGCGCGAGCGGCCGGGGAGAACAGGGGCATCGCCCGCTCCGGGGGCCAGCCCCCCAGCAGAGTCTGGTTCCTCACGTCGGAAGGATAGTCGAGCGCCCGCAGGAACTCACGCAATCCGTCGGCCGGACCCGGGAGCCGGCGCGCGGCCGCGCCCAGCGCGTCGCGGAGCGGCCGCGGGAGCCGGGCGAATCCGCGATGCCACCAGTCGGCGGCCATCGTGGGATAGCCCGCGAACAGCTCGTCGCCGCCGTCGCCGCTGAGCGCCACCGTCACGCTGCGCTTGGCCGCCCGGGCCAGGAGGTGGAGCGGCACGAAGCTCATGTCCGCGAGCGGCTCGTCCATCAGCGCGCCGACCTCCGGGAGCACGGCGAGGGCATCGCTCCCCGAGACCACCAGCTCCTCGTGGCGGGTGCCGTAGCGCTCGGCCACCAGCCGCGCGAAGCGGCGCTCGTCGTGCGGGCTCTCCGCATAGCCCACCGAGAAGGTGCGGATGCCGGAGCGCAGGCGCGCCGCGGTCGTCGTCACCGCGGTCGAATCGATGCCGCCGCTCAGGAAGCAGCCCACCGGCACGTCGCTGGCCAGGCGCAGCCGCACCGCCTCGTCGAGCCGCGCGCGGATCTGCTCACCCCACGTCGCCTCGTCGACCGCCGGCTCCGGGCGGAACGTGAGGTCCCAGTAGCGCGAGCGGATCACCTTGCCGTCGCTCGCGACGAGCGCCTCGGCGGGCGCGAGCTTGCGCACCCCACGGATCATCGAGTGCGGATCGGGCACGAAGTCGTAGGCCAGGTAGCGCGAGACCGCGTGGAGGTCGAGCTCGCGTCCGACCGCCGGATGGGCGAGCACCGCCCGCAGCTCGGAGCCGAAGACGAGCCAGCCGTCCACCTCCGCATAGTAGAGCGGCTTCTCCCCCATGCGGTCCCGGGCCAGCAGCAGCTGCTCGCGGCGCCGGTCCCACAGCGCGAGCGCGAACATGCCGTTCAGGTGCTCGAGGCCGTGCTCGCCGTACTCCTCCCAGGCGTGCGCGATGACCTCGGTGTCCGAGCGCGTGGCGAAACGGTGGCCGAGCCCGCGCAGCTCCTCGCGCAGCGCGACGAAGTTGTAGATCTCCCCGTTCAGGACCACGTGGACCGAGCCGTTCTCGTTGGCGATGGGCTGGTCCCCGGTCTCGAGGTCGATGACGCGAAGCCGCGCCACGCCCAGCGCGATCCGGCCCTGCACGTGATAACCGAGCGCGTCGGGCCCGCGGTGACGCAGCGTCGCGGTCATGCGCTCGATCAGCCCGCGCTCGGCCCGCTCGCCCGGCGGGGCCAGGAACCCGGCGATCCCGCACACGCCGCTAGACCTCCGGCCCCAGCGCGACGACTGGCGCGGGGGACGCGGCGGCGGCCGAGGGCGCCGCGCTGCGCTGCAAGCTCACGAAAGCCAGGTAGCCGAGGCCCGCCCACACCGCTTCGCGCAGACGGCGAATGAGGGTGAAGGCGAGCGCCACCGGCGCACCGAGGCCGAGCGCGGTGAAGATCGCGATGTCACCGGCCTCCTGGGCGCCGAGCCGCGCCGGGACGAAGAAGGCGGCGAAGCCCACCCCGGCCCCGAACACGTCGACCACCGCGGCGGTGGCGAGGGGAACCGGCACCCCGAGCGCCTGCAGGATCAGGTAGGTCTCGAGCACGCCCAGGAGCCAGCCGCCGAAGTGCCAGCCGATCGACAGGGCGAGGCGGCGCGGCTCGTGACGATAGAAATGGGCGAACTCTTGGTCGATGCGGCCGAACGCGCTCGGCCGGCCACCCGCTCCGAAGAGACCCAGTCGCTGCAGGATCCGCCCGAGCCCGCCGGTGCCTCCCAGCACCTGGACCGCCACGAAGCCCGCGGTGGCCAGGCACTCGAGCCCGAGCAGCCATTGCATGCCGAGGAGCAATCCCGAGCCGGTCGGCAGCGTCCGCCGGGCGACCAGGATACCCACCAGGAGGAAGAGCGCCTGCGCGATCGTGCTGGTGGTCTTGGCGATGACCACGGACGGCAGGCTCTCGGCGAGCGGCACTTCGGCCCGGATGAGCCACACCTTGACCGGCTCGCCGCCCACCGACGCGGTGGGAGTGGTGACGTTCACCGCCTCCCCGGCCAGCCGGGCCAGGAAGAGCTTCCCGAGTCGAACCCGGTCGCGCCGAAAAGCCCAACGCCAGCCGAGGGTGTCGCACCCGGTCATGAGGCAGGCCGGAAAGAGCAGAAGCAGCGGCAGCCACCACGAGAGCGCGGTGAACGCGGCGGCGACCGCGCTCGGGCCAATTCTCCAGAACAACGCCAGGCAGAGCGCACTCCCCACTATCAGTAGAAGAAGGCGAATCCCTCGCACGGTGTACGAGCCTCCCATCGGATCCGATCGGCACGATAGACGGTCGTCCACCCGAGGTCGCGGGGGCGGACGGGTCAGTGATTGCTAGCGGGAACCAGAGCGGTCAGGAGACCGGAGAGGCTCGCGCGTCGGCGGTGGCGAAGTACTGGGTCGGGACCGTGGACCGGTCCTCGAATACCAGGGCCGGCCAGCTCAGCGGAAACGGGGCCCACCAGCAGAGCGGGAACGCGTCGAGGGTCGCGGTGCTCGAGGTGATGAGGAAGACGCCGTCGTCGTTGTCGTCGCCGTCGAAATAGCCGCTCACCCACACCGGGTCCGGCGGAGTCGCGTAGGCCAGCGGCGTCAGCACCACCAGCACCCCCAGGAGGAACGGGGTGAGCAGGGGCGGGAGCAGCCGGGTGCCGGCCAGACTTCTCATCAGGCTACAGGGGAAACCCGCGCCCCGGGCATGTCAAGCGACAAATCGCTCAGGGCGCCGCGCGCCAGGCGTGATAGAGCCAGACCAGGGCGGCCACCGCGACCATCAGCCCGATGTAAGCCCACCAGGTGTTGGTCCAGGACTCCCGCGGCCGCTCGATCCGCTCCTGCTCCCACTCCACCGCGTCCCGCCAGGAGAGATCGTCCTGGGCGTAGCGCTGGAAGGCCTCGGTGACCCACGCCAGCGGCAGCGCGCGGTCGCGGGTTCGGTAGTGACGGTCGAGCGAGCCCTCCTGCAGGTCGAGCCCGAAGCCCGCCTGCACGCTCCCGCTCGCCTGCAGATAGGAGGCGTCGGCGGTGCCCAGCGTGGCCAGCACGTTGCGGCCGCCGTCGAGCGAGGCGAGGACCTTGGCGATCGTCGGCCCGTCGGGACGCTCGTAGCCGGTGTCGTGCGTGCTCAGCAACAGGTCCAACGCGAGGATCCCCTCACCGCTAGTAGGAGCGCGGCAGGCCGAGGACGTGCTCGGCCAGGTAGTTGAGCGCCATCTGCTGCGACACCGGCGCGATCTTGTAGAGCCGGATCTCGCGCCACAGCCGCTCGACGTAGAACTCCTTGGCGTAGCCGAAGCCGCCGAAGGTCTGCAGCGCGGCGTCGCAGGCGTTGAAGCCGGCCTCGGCGGCCAGCATCTTGGCCGCGTTGGCCTCCCGGCCGCAGGGCTTGCCGTTGTCGAAGAGCCACGCGGCCTTCAGGCACATCATCTCGGCCGCGTCGAGCTGGGCCATCGCGTGGGCCAGCGGATGCGCGATGGCCTGGTTCTTCCCGATGGGCCGGTCGAAGACCACCCGCTCCTTGGCGTACTGCACCGCGCGCTCCAGCGCGGCGCGCCCGATGCCCACCGCCTCGATGCCGACCACGATGCGCTCGGGGTTGAGCGAGTCGATGAGGTGGTAGAAGCCCTCGCCCGGCGTCCCCACCACGTCCTCCTCGGGGATCTCCAGGTTGTCGATGAAGATCTCGTTGGAGTCGACGGCGGCGCGGCCCAGCTTGTGGATCTCGCGCACCGTGATCGCCTTCCGATCGAAATCGGCGAAGAAGAGCGTCATACCCTTGAGCGGCTTGGCCGGATCACGGTCGGCGGTGCGCGCGAGCAGGAGGATCTTGGTGGCGTGCTGGGCGTTCGTCGTCCAGACCTTTCTCCCGTTCACCACCCAGTGGCCGCCCTTCTTCTCGGCGCGGGTCTGGATCCGCGACGTATCGGTGCCCGCGTTGGGCTCGGTCACCCCGAACGCCATCACGATCTCGCCGCTACAGATCTCGGGCAGGTACTTCCGCTTCATCGCCTCGGTGCCGTACTTGATGAGCGGCGTGGGCGGAAACACGTAGAAGTGGATCGGGGAGGCGCCCGACGTTCCGGCCCCGGAGGCGCAGATCTCGTGGAGCATGAGCGCGGCCTCGGTCACGCCGAGCCCGGCCCCGCCGTACTCCTCGGGCACGAGAATGCCGAGCCAGCCGTTGTCGGCGAAGGCCTTCACGAACTCGCTCGGGTACTCCGGCTTGTCGTCCTTCGCCAGCCAGTAGTCGAGCGAGAAGGTGCGGGCCAGCGCCCCCACCTCCTTCTTGATCAGCTCCTGGGATTCCGTGAGCGCGAAGTCCATGGTCGCCTCCTGGTCGGCCAAGAGTATCACGGGGGCCCGGGGGCTTGCCCGCCGCGGCGCCGGTCGGTATGCTGACGGCCATGAACGAAACCACTCCCGCGATCCAGGACTATCTGGGCGCGATCTACGACCTGGCCGGCACCGACAAGCCGGTGATCGGCGCGCGGCTCGCGCGCCACATGCACGTCTCCGCGCCGTCCATCACCGAGGCGCTCCGTCGCATGCAGAAGGACGGCTACATTCGCGTCGGCGGCCGGAAAGAGATCCGCCTCACCACCAAGGGGCTCGGCATCGCCGAGACGATGGCGCGGCGGCATCGCCTGATCGAGCGCTGGCTCACCGACGTGCTCGGGCTCGACTGGTCGCGCGCGCACGACGAGGCGCACCGGCTCGAGCACGCGCTGTCGCCGGTGGTGGAAGAGCGTCTGGCCGAGACGCTCGGCATGCCGAGCACGTGCCCGCACGGCAACCCGATCCCGGGCATGCCGGCCCCGGAAGCGCATCACCCGATCCCGCTGAATCAGGCGCCCGCCGGGCATCCGTTCGTGGTCGAGCGCATCACCGAGGAGGCCGAGGCCGATCGTCAGCTCCTGCGCTTCCTCTGGGAGAGCGGGATCCGCCCCGGCAGCCGGGTGGTGGTGAGCGAGGTGGCGCCCTACGCGGGCACCGTCTCGATCCTCCTCGACGGTCGCACGGTCACGATGGGCATCAGCGCGTCGAACAAGATCTGGGTGTACGACCCCATGGAGCCGACCGACCGCCCGAAGTCTCCCCGCGCCCGTCGCCCCGCCAAGACGCGCGCCTGACCATGGCGGTCAAGGCGCTCTACGCGCTGCAGAACGGCTTTCTCGGGTTCGAGCGCGCGGGGCTCTTCTACGGCGACCGCTCGGTCGAGCGCGTCGCCATCCCGGTGACCTGCTACCTGGTCCGGACCGACGACGCGCTGATCCTGTTCGACACCGGGATCTCGCCCCGCGCGGTACCCGGGCTCCTGCGCCAAGACCCGCTCGCCCGCTTCGGCGACGACGATCTCCTCGTGCACCGCCTGGATTCGATCGGGGTCGAGCCCAAGGACGTGGACCTGGTGGTGGTCAGCCACCTGCATTTCGACCACGCGGGCGGCGCCTTCCTCTTCGACACCTCCGAGCTGGTGGTGCAGAAGGACGAGTACGCCTACGCCCAGTACCCGGCCGCGTTCTTCGCGAGCTACTACTACCGCAAGAACTTCGACCTGCCCGGTTACCGCTGGCGCCTGCTCGACGGCGACACCGCGCTCGTGCCGGGGGTGACGGTGCTGCGTAGCGACGGCCACACGCCGGGTCACCAGTCGCTGCTGGTGGAGCTGCCCACGACTCGCCCGGTGATCCTGGCCGGCGATTCCTGCTACTGGCAGCGATCGATCGACGAGGAGATCCCGCCCGGCGTGGTGTGGGATCCCACCCGCGCGATGCACGCGATCAAGCGGCTCAAGACGCTCGCGCGGCTCACCGGCGGGCGCATCTTCCCGAGCCACGACCCCGCGTTCTGGGCCAAGGCCGTCAAGGCGCCGGACGCCTACCGCTAAGGAGAGCCCCATGGGAGTGCTCGACGGTATCAAGGTCCTCGAGATGGCCCGCGTTCCCCCGGCCGAGCTGCCCGGCATGTTCCTCGCCGATATGGGCGCGGAGGTGCTGAAGATCGAGACGCCCCCCGCCGATCCCGAGGACGATGCCACCAAGCGCCGCGCCGCCTTCGCCTACGTCAACCGCAACAAGCGCTCGCTCGCGCTCAACATGAAGAGCCCGGAGGCCCAGGCCATCTTCAAGAAGCTGGCCGCCACCGCGGACGTCATCGTGGAAGGCTTCCGTCCCGGGGTCATGAAGCGGCTCGGCGCCGATTTCGAGACCCTCAGCGCGGTGAACCCGCGCCTCGTCTACTGCTCGCTCTCCGGCTTCGGCCACAACGGGCCCTACAAGGACTATCCCGCGCACGACGGCAACTATCTCTCGCTGGCCGGCGTGCTGAATCTGATCGGCGAGCCGGATCGGAAGCCGATCTTCCCGCTCAACCTGGTCGCCGACTACGGCGGGGCCAGCATGCACGGGGCCCTCGGCATCATGCTCGCGCTCTTCGCCCGCGAGCGCACCGGCCGCGGCCAGCACGTGGACGTCTCCTACCTCGACACCTCGCTGGCCCTGCTGGCCGCCACTCCCAATATGCGCTTCTTCTGGAGCGACGGCATGGCTCCGAAGCGCGGCGAGGGCTTCCTGGGCGGCTCCTACCCGTACTACGCGGTCTACGAGACCAAGGACGCCAAGCACCTCACCATCGGCTGCACCGAGCCCTGGCTCTGGGAGAACTTCTGCAAGGCGATCCAGCGGCCGGACCTCGTGAAGTTCGCGCGCAAGTCCGACCAGTTCGTGCGCGCGGCCAACGCCGAAGAGGTGGGCGCGCGCGAGCAGATCGAGGCCATCATCCGGACGCGCACCCGCGACGAGTGGTACGACTTCCTGGTCAAGGCCGACGTCTGCGTCGGGAAGGTCTACGAGCCGGAGGAGGTCGTGGCCGATCCGCAGGTCCAGGCGCGCGACATGATCGTGGAGATGCGGCATCCGGTGTACGGCAGCGTGAAGCAGTTCGGCCAGCCCATCAAGCTCTCGGCGACCCCCGGAACCATGCGTACCGTCGCCCCCTACTCGGGTGAGCACACCGACCAGGTGCTGGGTGAGCTGGGGCTGCGCGAGACCGAGATCCGGGCCCTGCGCGAGAAGAAGATCGTCGCCTAGGCCGGGGCCCGCGTCGGCCCGCTCCCCGAAGTGGGCGTGGAGGCCCGAAATGGGCTAAAATCCTCGCCATATGAGAACGATCGGGCGGGCGGCAGTGGTGACGCTCGCGGGGCTGCTGGCGGCGGGCACCCCGGCGCGGGCGGACAGCCCGAGCGATCTGGCCGAGCGGCTGCGGAAGGCCACCGCGGTGCTCAGCGAGATGGCCAGCGGCAAGCAGGACACCGACATTCCCCGCGAGGTCCTCGCCAAGGCCCGCGCGGTGGCGGTCTTCCCGCAGGTCGCGAAGGGCGCGATCATCGTGGGCGGCCGCCACGGCGAGGGCGTGATGAGCGTCAAGCGGACCTCAGACGGCCGCTGGAGCCCTCCCGCCTTCTTCACGGTGGGCGGCGGCAGTGTGGGTCTGCAGCTCGGCGGACAGATCATCGATCTGGTGCTGATCGTGATGACCGAGAAGGGCATCGAGAACCTGCTCAAGAGCGAGACGACGCTCGGCGGGGACGTCTCGGTGACCGCGGGCCCCAAGAGCATCCACGACGCCGCGAACACCGACGGCACGTTCAAGGCCGAGGTCTTCTCCTACGCGCGGTCGTCCGGCCTCTTCGCGGGCGCCTCGTTCGAGGGCGCCAACATCCAGCCCGACGGCAAGGCGATCCGCACCCTCTACGGCGCGAAGGCCGACTCGCACGACGTGCTGCTCGGTGGACGCTACGCGGTGCCGGCCTCCGCGCGGGCGTTCGTGAACGTGCTCAACACCTACGCTCCTCCACCCAAGCCGCGCTGAGAGCCCATCCGATGACCACTGCGCCCGACTCGTTCGTCGAACTTCTGTCCTCCCGTGCCCGCATCGGCTGGGGCGGCGCCTCCACCGCCCGCCCGGTGACGAACGCGCTCTACGAATTCGGCGGCGGCTTTCCCGATCCGGCCTCGTTCCCCTACGACGGCATCGTCGACGCCACCGCGCGGATGATCCGAGCGGAGGGCGCGGACGCGCTCACCTACGGCGAGCCCCAGGGCTACCGCGGCCTGCGCGAGCTGGTCTGCCACAAGTACGGCCTCTTCGAGGGGCTGAAGGTCGGCCCCGACAACATCGTGATCTCGAACGGCTCGGGCCACGCGCTCGCGCTGGCTTTCGGCGCCTTCGTGGACGTGGGCGACGTGATCCTCTCCGAGGCGCCCACCTTCTCCGGCACGCTCCAGACCATCCGCCGGCACGGCCCCCAGGTGTTGGACGTGCCGGTCGACAAGGACGGCATGGTCGTGGACGTGGCGCGCGAGCAGCTGGCCTCGCTGCGCCGGCAGGGGCGCCGCTGCAAGCTGATCTACACCATCGTGAACTTCCAGAACCCGTCCGGGCCGACCCTCAGCCTGAGGCGGCGGCGGGAGCTGATCGACCTCGCGCACGAGTACGACACGCTCATCCTCGAGGACGACGCCTACGGCGAGCTGCGCTTCGAGGGCGAGCACCTGCCCTCGCTCTACGCGCTGGACGGCGGCGGCCGCGTGATGCGCGCGGGCACCGTGTCGAAGATCCTCGGCGCGGGCTTCCGGCTGGGCTGGCTGTGCGCGCCCAAGGAGATGATCCCCGCCTTCCAGGGCTTCCTCTTCGGCGGCGGCGTCAACCCGTTCGCCTCGCGGGTGGCCACCTACTTCCTGCGCGACAACCTCGCCCCGCACGTGGCGGTGCTCGTCAACGTCTACCGGGCCAAGCGCGACGCGATGCTGCGCGGGCTGTGGGAGGTCCTGAAGGACACGGACGTGGAGATCAGCAAGCCCGAGGGTGGCTTCTTCATCTGGATCAAGCTGCCCACCGGCACCGACGGCAAGCGGCTCTACGAGGGTGCGGTCCAGGCGCGCGTGCAGTACACCGCGGGCCCGTCCTTCTTCCCGAACGGCGGCGGCGAGGGCTTCATCCGGCTCGCCTACAGCTTCGAGTCTCCCGAGCGCTGCTACGAGGGCTCCCGGCTC
>Ga0210384_10003236_pt1 | contig 18979 bp, 15 predicted proteins | sample IncBWH2MmetaG_FD_160574 | JGI IMG/M metagenome (GOLD analysis project Ga0210384, IMG submission 160574) | Forest soil microbial communities from Barre Woods Harvard Forest LTER site, Petersham, Massachusetts, United States - Inc-BW-H-2-M | ecosystem: Environmental > Terrestrial > Soil >...
AGGTTAGTGGGGGGCCGGGGCGCCCGGGCCCGGTGCGGATCCCGCTCGACGGTGCCGTCACCATCTACGACGGCGAGCAGTGCGCCGCCCAGAACGTGCAGCAGCCCGCGGCCCAGAGTTGGGTGACGGCCCCCAATCACCATGCCGACCTCTAGGCCGACACGCTCGGCGTCGAGCCCTCCTCGAGCGGATGAAGTGGAGCATCTCCTGGCCCTGCCCGACGGCGTCTGCGAGCACGCGGCCAAGGGGGACCTCGACTACAAAGGCTTTCTCACCCACGCCCTGGAGGCCGAGGGACGCGGCCGGCACCAGTGCGGCTGAGCGGCGCCTCAAGCTGGCGGCTGCCCCGGATCAAGAGCCTGAACCAGTTCGACACTTCGGGCCCCTCGATCGAGGGCAAGCAGGTCCGCGAGCTGGCCGGCCCGAGCTTCGTCGAGCGGGCCGAGAACGTTCTCCTGCTCGGCCCGCCCGCGCGTCGGCAAAACTCGCCTCAGCGTAACCCTCGGCGTCAAGGCCGTCGGGGGCATTGCGTCCTCTCTCTGACCCCCGTGCCCGCGATGAGAATCGGATCGAGCGGACCCTCCAGCGGCACCCGCTACTCCGGCGCAATGTAGCTCCACATTCCGGTTCGCTGGTGATCGTGCCCTCGCATGCGCGCCTCCTCGACGTGAGTTACGCGCATCGAAGCCGAACCCATCACCGACTTGACCATCAAGAGTCGCGTTTTTCAGCATCCTGCTGCGCTCGGGAATCGCGAGTCCATGCACGGGACTTCCGACCCCTGGGTCAGGTATATTCAGCTCATCTACGGTCTGGGCGAATCCCGGCCCGATTGAGACGGGAGAGAGTCAGCTGGTTCGAGACAGCCGGTAGGATGAGGCGCTGGCCAGGGCAAACGAGGCGCTCCAGGTGAATCCCCGAGCGCTGCCCGCTCAGATGCGTTGGGGTATCATCTACGAGCCCGCTGGAGTTATCGGAAAGGCGCCCGCGGCGAACAATCTGGCCTGGCTCTCAAAGGGAAGGCGCTTCAACCGGAGCCGACCGCCGGTATGGTACCACCTCGGGTTGGCGTCCCTGAGGGTCGGTTACAAGAGGAGTGCGCGCACGGCCTTTACCGCAGCCGTGACCTCGTCGACCCCCTTTGCCAGGGAAGACGCGACAACAGCCTTCGCGGAGCGAAGATGACCGAAGATTCGGTGGGTCTCTCGGCCAATCAACGTGACCAGGTCCACGAACGAAGCTATGGTTGGCTCCGGGCGGTTGTGCTCGTGGGGGCGATTGTCGCCACCCTGATCGGGCTCTACGCGCGCATTTTTCGCATCTGGCTCGGAGATCTCTGGAATGATCCCAACTACAGCCACGTGTATATCGTTCCGATCATCAGCGGTTTCGTGATCTGGCAGCGTCGACGGCAACTGGCAGCACTCCCGATCCTCGGTAGTTGGCGCGGGGTGCCGCTCATCTTGGCAGGCGTGACCGCTCTGCTCTTGGGCGACATCGGCTCCGAGAGTTTCCTGATGCGAAGCTCGCTCATCGTTGTTGTCGCGGGGCTCGTGCTGTTTCACTTGGGTCCGAGAACTCTTCGGGCGCTCGCCTTTCCGCTGGGGTTCTGCCTCTTCCTGATCCCCATGCCGGCGATTTTCTTCTACCCGATGACAGCGCGACTCCAAAACATTGCCGCGATGACCGGAGCCTGGGGACTCGATCTTCTCGGTGTGTCCGTCCTTCTGGACGGCAACGTCATCCAGCTGAGCCAGGTCACGCTCGGAGTCACCGAGGCCTGCAGCGGCATCCGATCGCTGATCACGCTGGTCGGTCTCGGGGTGGCGTGGGCCTATTTGATGTTGCCGAGATTGTGGATGCAGGTCGTACTGGTGGCCTCGGTGGTACCCATCACGATCGTCTCCAACGCCGGTCGCATCGTAGTGACCGGTCTCGTCAGCCAGTGGTTCGGTGTCGAGTATGCCGAGGGATTCTTCCACTTCTTCTCCGGCTGGCTGGTTTTCATCGTGGCCATCCTCTGTCTGCTCGCGGTACACGGCGTCCTCCGAGCAGTGAGCCCGGACCAGGACTGGGACACCGCATGAGTCAGGTGGGCCGAGTGCTCGTGTCGCTGGCTATTCTCGTCAGCGCGCTGCTGATTCTGCATCGGTCCAACGGAGACGCGGTACCGATCCGGAAGCCGCTTGACTCTTTTCCGACGACGGTCGGGGAGTGGCAGGCGGGTCGCGGAACGATCTTCAGCGCGGATATCCTGAGTCAACTAATGCTTAGAGACTACGTGATGCGTGACTACGGCGATGAACGCGGTCGAAATGTGAACCTGTACATCGCCTACTGGGACACGCAGCGGAAGGGTGCGGCGATGCACTCACCTAAGAACTGCCTCCCCACGGCCGGCTGGGAGCCCGTCGAGGCCTCGGTCGTGACGATTCCTCTTTCTCCTCCGCATTCGCCCATCACCGTGAACCGGTACTTGATTCAGAAGGATCGGGACCAGCAGGTCGTCCTCTACTGGTACCATGCGCAGGGGCGGGTGATCGCGGGTGAGGTCTCCGCGCGGATCGAGATGGTCAAGAGCGCTGTCGTCAAAAACCGCACCGACGGGGCGCTCGTGAGAGTCATAAGCCCGGTCTATGGCTCCGTCAGGGAGACCTCTGACCGGCTCGTCGCGTACGTCCAAGAACTGTATCCGATCCTGGCAGAGTACCTACCCGACTAGTCTCGAGAGGGCCGTGAAAGGATCGCGGCCACGCTTCGTTGTTGCTTATACTGCTCCGCGCGGAGGTGCGCTCAGTGTGCGGAATCGCCGGGCTGCTGCACTGTGGGAACCGTCAGATGCTTCAGCGCATGACCGACGTGCAGGGTCACCGCGGCCCCGACGATACCGGGTCTGTCTGGTTCGACGAGACTGGCAGCGGCCTCGGCCACCGTCGTCTTGCGATCATCGACCTCTCGCCGGCCGGGCACCAGCCGATGAGCAACGACGACGGGACGCTCTGGATTACCTACAACGGTGAGATCTACAACTATCAAGAGGTTCGTGAGCAGCTCCACGCCCTTGGACATACCTTCCGCTCCAAGAGCGACACGGAAGTGGTGCTCAAGGCTTACCAGGAGTGGGGGTACGACTGCCTGGCGCGCCTCAACGGGATGTTTGCCTTCGCAATCTACGACAGGCGCAAGGACGCGCTCTTTGCGGCGCGTGATCGGTTGGGCATCAAGCCCTTCTACTACAGTCAGCGCGGAGACCAGCTGGTGTTCGCGTCCGAGATCAAGGGGCTGCTGGCCAGCGATCTTGTCGAATTGCGGCCCGACCTCGCGGCGCTTCACACGCCCGCTCGGTTCCAGGTTTCGCCCCACACCGGATTCGAAGGCATTCGCAAGCTGCCGCCGGCGCATTGTCTGCTATTCAGCGATGGGCGCCTGACGCTCCGCCGCTACTGGCGCTTGCCGTGCGGCGAGAACGAGGAGATCGGCCTCCAAGAAGCCCGGGAGCACCTGGATGAGCTGTTGCAGGATGCCGTGCGGCTCCAAATGATCGCCGACGTGCCCGTGGGCGTCTATCTATCTGGCGGCCTGGACTCATCGCTGGTCAGTGCGCTGATGGGGCGCCTCACCCGTGAAAGGATCCATAGCTTCACGATTGCGTTCTCCCCGGAGGATCAACGGTTCGAGAAGATGCCCGACGATCGGCGCTACGCGCGGCGGGTCGCCGAATTGCTGGAGTTCGAGCATCACGAGGAGGAGGTCCGGCCGGATATCGTTGATTTGCTGCCGCGCATGACGTGGCATCTGGACGAGCCACTGGCCGATCCTGCCGCGATCAATGTCTACCTGCTTTCACGGATGGCTCGCGAGCGCGGGATCGTCGTGATGCTGAATGGAATGGGCGGTGACGAGGTTTACGGTGGCTACCGGAAGCATCTGGCTTGTCTGTATGCCGAAACGTACCAGGCAATCGTGCCGTCCATGTTCCGTCGCATCGCCGATGGGCTAGCCCGGGCCATGCCGGTGGCCACGAAGCGCCAGGGTTTGCGCACCGCACGTTGGCTCAAGCGGTTTCTCTCGTTCGCGTCACTACCCCCACTCGAACGGTATCTCGCCTCCGACCTCGCCCTGTCGGCCGAGCAATACGCGCGGTTGATGACGAGCGGGCCCGCGTATGGCGACACCTACTACTACGGAGCGCAGCGGGAAGCCTTCGGGTCAGAGAAGGTGTCGTATCTCACTCGGATGTGCCTGAACGACACGCTGTTCTTCCTCGCTGATCACAATCTCACGTACTCAGACAAGGCTGCGATGGCAGCCGGCGTCGAAAGTCGGCCGCCGCTCATCGATCACCGGCTGGTCGAGTACATGTTCACGCTGACGCCTGCACTGAGAATCAGAGGGAGGATCCAGAAGTACCTCCTGAAGAAGGTGGCTGAGCGTTACCTATCACGCGACATCGTCTACCGTCCCAAGGCGCCCTTCGGCTCGCCGTTGCGTTCGTGGATCCGTGGCCCCCTCGCCGAGATGGTTGGCGACCTCCTTTCCGAGACTGCTGTGCGTGCACGGGGCCTGTACCACCCGTCCGTCGTGACGGAGTTGATTGAGGCCGACCGCAAAGGTGTGGAGGACAACGCTCATGTAATCTGGACGCTGTTGAGCAATGAGATCTGGTTTCGAACGTTCTTCGAGTCCGGACGGCACGGAGCTTCTGTCCCAGGAGTAGATAACGCGGTTCGGACCAATTGACCCATTGCGGACTTCGCAAACGCGCGTGCATCGGGAGCGCCCAGAGCACGTGTGCGATCAGGCATGAGCTCGAGGCGATGAGGAGTGCTGCGAGGGGATGGCGCTCGATCACAGATAGAATGGGAGTGTCTCCCTTGGCCCCGGATACAGCGGCTCGTGCTTCCAATGGACACGCGCGCGATCGTCGAGATTGCCCGCGAGCTTGACCGCGCGCTCGGGATTGTCGCGGCGACGCGCGCGGCGGATCACCAGGGGAGACCGTTCTGGTGCCCGCGAGCGCGGCCAGCGCCTCGACGGCGTATTCTGTGTGCTTATCCGTCATGGCGGAGAACACGGGCCTCCTCAATGCGCTGTCGGCGGCTCCCTCGGTGTCGGGAAGCTGCCGCGACAATGGCTTCACCACGCGTTGTCGTTAGCAGCACGATCACCTCTCAGTAAGGCGACGCCCTCAGACTCCGCGGGGATATTCCCGCCCCGAAGCATCATAGGTATACTGCTTAAGTGGTCAGCGACGGTGCCGATGTCACGCCGGGGTCCTGCGATACCGCCGTCATCGGTGGCGGTTTCTACGGGTGTATGCTGGCGTTGTTCCTCCGTGAGACCGGCCGAGAGGTCGTGATCTTCGAAAAAGGGCCGGACCTGCTGACGCGAGCCTCCTACGTTAACCAGGCCCGCGTCCATCAAGGCTACCACTACCCTCGCAACTTCATGACCGCACTGCGGTCCGGGATGAATTTCCCTCGCTTCGTCGTCGATTTCCGTGAGTGCATCGATGATTCCTTCCAGAAGATCTACGCGATCGCCCGGGGGCCGTCAAAGACTACCAGTACCCAATTCCAAAAGTTCTGCCAAAATATCGGTGCGCCGATTCGCCCCGCGCCTGCTCGAATCAAGCGATTGTTCAACGAGGCACTGATCGAAGACGCATTCACCGTCCGAGAGGTCGCTTTCGATGCCAGCGCTCTTCGGGCCATGCTGCAAAGAAGACTGACGGCGGCTCGAGTCAGTATCTTCTGCAATACTGCGGTGGAGAGCGTCCAGCCCGGCCCGGACCACCACGTGATTCTCCGGCTTCAGGACGGGCACAGCGTCGTCGGCCGACAGGTCTTCAACTGCAGTTACTCGCAAGTCAATACGTTCCTGCACCGTCTGGGAGCGCCGCTGCTTCCTCTCAAGCACGAAATCACCGAGATCGCCCTCGTTGATCCCCCAGAGGAATTGCTCGGGCTGGGCGTCACGGTGATGGACGGTCCATTTTTTTCGATCATGCCGTTTCCCGCTCGCGGCTTTTACAGCTTCACGCACGTACGTTACACTCCCCACGAGGCCTGGCAGGACGCAAGCGATTTTCGGGATGCGGATCAGTACTTCAGGAGCCGGCGGCTGCAGTCGAACTTCCCACTCATGATCCGCGACGCTCAGCGCTACCTTCCCGCGATTCGCCGTACGCGATATGTCGAATCCCTTTACGAGGTCAAGACGCTGGTGGTCGGGCACGAGATCGACGACGGCCGTCCGATCATGCTTCGGCTGGACCACGGCCTGAAGAATTTCTCTACCGTCATGGGTGGCAAGATCGACAATATCTACGACGTCCTGCAGGCGCTCCGCGGGCTTCGTGAGAAGGCCGAGCCAGCGGTGTCGGTCCCCTTACCCTCATGAGCGTTGCGACAACGAAGGAAGCTAGCGTGGACCTGCTCGTTTCGGTCGCCGTCATTCTCAACAACGACGGCGATCTCGTGGAGGCCTTTCTGGCGGAGGCCACCGACGTGCTCTCGCGTGAGTACGCATACTACGAGCTGCTGCTCATCGACAACGGTTCGACTGATGGCGGCGGTGACCGGGTGCAGGCTCTGCAGAAGGATCTGCCGAACATCCGGCTGATCAGGCTGTCACGTGCCTACGACGATGAAGTGGCGTTGGCGGCGGCCCTTGACAACGTTATTGGCGACTACGTCATCATCATGGAACCGGAGTGTGATCCGCCGAGCATGATTCCGCGTCTGGTCGCGATCGCCCGCACCGGTTACGACGTAGTGACCGCCGCACGTACGGACCGCAAGCGGGAGAGCCGCCTGCGCAGCGGCCTGCGACGACTCTCCTACCACTCCGTGAACCGGATCTTCGGCTACACGATCAATCCCACTCCTGCGTCTCTTCGATTGTTTAGCCGGCAGGTGGTGAACTCGATCACCCGTATCCGTAGCAAGTCGCGGTACCTCAAGTACTTCAGCGCGCTCGTCGGCTTCCGGCACACGCAGGTGCCGTATCAGGCCATCCAAAGGCGGACGCAACGAGCCCAGCCAGAGAGTCTCCTCCGGCTCGGAGTGAAGGCCGTGGACTTGTTGATCTCGAACTCGATGGTTCCCCTCCGGATCGCCTCGTTGCTCGCACTGTTTGGCAGCTTCATCAACCTGCTCTACCTTGTCTATATCTTCATATTCTTCTTCTTGCTCAAGAAGAAGGCGGTTGAAGGATGGCTGAGCACGTCACTGTCCCACACAGCGATGTTCATGCTGCTGTTCCTCGTCGTCACGGTGATGTCGGAATATGTCGGGCGGATCCTCGAGGAGAGCAAGGAGCGGCCGTTGTATTTCATCGAGCAGGAGACGGCGAGCGCCGTCACATCGTATAGCAAAGAACGACTGAACGTGATCTAAGGGGTGTCTAACGATCCGGAACCCCGTGAAGACCTCAGCCCTGACTCGCGTGAGTCCGCTACGCCAGTCCGACGATCTGTGCCAGCGCAGTCGCCGCATATTCCACCTGAGTATCGCTGATTTCTGGGTACATCGGCATGCTGATGACGCGCTGGCATGCCCGCTCGGTGTGGGGCAGGCTCCCGATGGTATAGCCGAGGTGACCGTACGCTTTCTGGAGATGGACGGGCACGGGATAGTGCACGGCGGTCTGCACGCCGCGGGCGGCTAGCTCGTTGCGAACCCTGTCCCGGTCGTCGACCCAGACCACGAACAGATGGTAGACACTCTCTACGTCGGGCCGATCTTCGGGGAGGTCGGCCCGAGCCCCGGACAGGAGTTCCCGGTAGCGAGCAGCGACGGCGCGCCGCCGCGCCGTCCACTGCTCCAGATGCCGCAGCTTGATCCGCAGCACCGCGCCCTGCAGGGTGTCCATACGATAGTTGTAGCCGATGTATTCGTGCACGTAGCGTGAGGTCTGGCCATGATCGCGCAGGACTCGGGCGAGGTCGGCGACGCGGCTGTCATTGCTCACGAGCGCTCCCCCCTCGCCGCAGCCGCCCAGGTTCTTCGTCGGATAGAAGCTGAATCCTGCCGACTGCCCGAAGGTTCCGACGCGCCGGCCCTTGTAGCGCGCCCCGTGCGCCTGCGCCACGTCTTCCACGAAGGCGAGCTCGTGCCGACGGGCGATCTCCAGTAGGGACCCGACATCGACGGGGCGCCCGTAGAGATGGACGGGCATGATCGCCTTCGTCCGGACGGTCACGGCGGCTTCGACGCACGCCGGGTCGAGATTGCCGGTGGTCGGGTCGATATCCGCGAACACTGGAGTCGCACCCGTATAGGTGATCGCCCAGGCCGTCGCGATGAACGTATTGGCGGTCGTGATGACTTCGTCGCCCGGCCCTACTCCTGCCGCAAGCATGGCTAGATGAAGCGCGCTTGTGCCCGTGTTGAGGGCCACGCAGTGCTTGGCGTCACAGTACGCGGCGAACTCCTCCTCAAACGTGGCGACGTCCTCACCGAGGACGAAGGCGCTGGTCCGCCATATCCGATCGAGCGAGTCCTGTACCTGCGGGCGCAAGGCTGCGAACTGTTCCGTCAAGTTGAAGTACGGGACATCCATTCTGGCCTCCGATTCGTGATGTCGGTCAGTCGCCACCTACTGCGGATGTTCCTCCTATCGCTCTACTCGCATGCGACCCATTCGTCACGGTAGTCTCTTCTGGGCGGTGATAAGCCAGAGACCAGTAAGCCAGCTCGATCCAGGGATATTCAGCGCCGACCGATCCATCGCGTCTAGGACGCCAGCGAGCGCCGGCGGACCTGAGGGCGTGAACGAGGCCGTCGGCCGCACCTCCACATTCTGCCACCCAGCCTTCCACGCCCAGATGGCGAGGTTCCGCTTCGTGTTCCTGAAGACGCCCCACTCATGTCGCCGTACGAGGTTCACCAAATTCACCGGGTGACATCCGTTGGTTTCGAGCACGGCGAGACGCCCCCCCGGTGTTGTCACCCGGCACCACTCATGCAGCGCTTGGACCGGATTCTCCACGTGATGGAGAATATCCACGGCAACGACGGCGTCGAAGCGTGCGTCCCGGAGACCCGTCGCCACAGCATCGCCTACGACGAAGTCGACGCCACGATCTCCACCCCGGGCGCGCGCCAACTCGATCATGGCGAGCGAGAGGTCGAGCCCGACGTAGCGTGTCGGCCTCACCAACGACGCCAAATGCGTCGTGACCAACCCCGTGCCCACCCCGACCTCCAGAAGCGCGCCGACCCGGTTCGGCAGCGTCGCGTGTAGCAAGAGCGCTTTCCGTCGGTACGCGCGCTCGCGCCCGGTTCGCTGCCGCTCGTACCCGCTAGCGTGCGCTTCGTAATAGCCGCGCTGCCGCTCGTTCCAGCCGTCCGGCATATTCTCCGTACTGTTCGAGGACGATTCACCATGCGACACTATCGCCCCTGCCTACGGGGTCACGGAACACCCCACACGTGCCGGCGACTCTATTGCTTGATGCCCAGCCGCAGGAGAAATAACGGCCGCAGCGCTGTCAACCAGTCGATGGTCCGAACTTTGGTATAGGACCCATCCGGCGCAGGCCGGTAAACCTTGGCGACGGGCACTTCGGTGACCCGGTATCCGAGCTGTGCGACCTTATAGTGTAGGTAGTACTCCATATCGTAGGTATTCCCCAACCATGTTTGTGACCAGTTGACGCGAGGATCGCGAAGGATAAGCGTACGATACGCGCGAAAGCCGTTTGTGCAGTCCGTATACCATCGCAGCAGAAAAAGGGAGTAGGTGAGGGTAAACAGCTTCATGGATACCAAGCGATGGGCTGGCACGCCACCCCGCTCTCCGCCTGGAAGGAACCGGGAGCCTTGCACGTAGTCGGCGCGTCCCTCCAGGATCGGGGCAAGGACCTTCGGTACGTCCGCCGGACTGTCTTTTCCATTCCCTGCGAAGAGCACGAAGACGTCGAACCCTTTTTCCAGAGCGTGTCGATAGGCCATCCTGATGGCGACACCCGCACCTTGATTCGTTGGCTGCCTCATGATCGTGTATTCCGGGTAGCTACGCAGAATGTTCGAGGTGCGATCCGTGGACCCGTCGTCGATCACCATTAGCTCGTCAACGACCCCGTCGGTGAGGAGGAAGCGGGATCTCTCCATCAACTCGCCGATTTGATGTTCCTCGTTGTAGACGGGAACGAAGCCAAGGACGCGTGGCTTCATGATACCGCGGCCGCGTGGACATAGATGTCGGCACAATATTCCGGCAGCTGACCGCCGACTTTGAACAAGGCCTCGACCAGCCTCGGTTCGAACTGTTCCAGCTGAGCATTCGATAGAATCTTCAAGAAGACGCCCTCGGCATGCAGAACTCGCAGTCCAGCGGCCGCCAAGTCGGCCAACAGCGCGTCGCGCTTATAGACTCGTTGGTGTCCCAGGGCGACGTCGCGCTCACTGAGTGCGTCGACGGTGGTGAGCATGCCCATCGCGACACCAATCATGCGATGGAGGGAGTTTGCGTTGGGCACTACGACATGCAGGCTTCCACCGGGGCGAAGCCAGCTGGCCGCGAGGCGAAGAATCGAAAGTGGATCAGCCACGTGCTCGACTACATTCGCCATCACGATCGAGTTATAGCGGGTCGGAGGCGAGAAGTTCTCGAAGAAGCTGCAGAACAATCGAATCGAGTTCGGGGCCTGCTGAAGGGCGAGCTCTAAGGATCGGGGGGAGGCATCGACAACGTGCAGTTCCGGGAAGCGGAGCGTCAGCAGACGGGTCATTGTGCCGCGCCCGCACCCCATTTCAAGTACGTTCGGGCCTTGCAGTCTTTTGTCCAGCACCCTATGCACGTAGGTCGTCAGCTTAATGTCGAAATCCGTCTCTGATTCGTAGATGTTAGAGTACGTGGAATCCATGGGTGTGTCCCGCTCGAAGGTCGCTATTAGTCGTGCGTCGTGGCGCTGTTGTATGACCGGCTCGGTTTACTGTGGGGGGGGGAGGGACCAATAAAAAACGTACACCTGCTGCACGCGCTGCCTGCTCATCGCGCGATCCGTCCCCAACGAACAGCGCCTCCTCAGGGCCTACGGCCAATTGGTCAAGGAGACGCAGGAGTCCTTCGGGATCTGGCTTGTACTGACGCACGTCCTCCTTCCCGATGAGCACGTCGACAAGAGTCGTCAAGCCCAACTGCCTTAAGCCGGAGACGATTGTCTGCTTTAGATTGTCTGAACACACGGCCACTCTGCTGCCGCCAGACCGCACTCGGCGCAGGAGGGTCATAGTCGCCTCAATCGGCTCGACGGCAGGGATGGCCGCCGCTTCGTATCGTCGAAGGATCTCGTAGGCCTCGCTGAGCGCGGGCCCACCGAGTTGATCACGAACGGCCACGAGGCCCGGGTTGATCCGTACAAAATCGATTGACGGGAAGTGCTGGGCTAGGGCATGTCGCAGCCCATCCCAATCCACTGGCAGATTCGCTAATGTACCGTCGAAGTCAAAGACCACCAGTTGAGGAGTCATAAAGGATACGAGCCCCAGGGCGACGCAGTCGCGGTCCCGTCGGGATAGAGGAACGTTTCTTCCCAGAATCGGAACATTTGTACGCCGTACTGGAGGGGCAACCGCGAAGGGTCGACTTTTTCGCCACGGACCATTTTGAGAAGGATCAGGGGACCGTTCAAGCCCGCGGCGAGCGAGAGGGCAAGCGCGCCTGAGAATCGCAGATTTGCTTCCGAGACGATCAGGGAACCGTCGCGCTTGCGAAAGCACTGGATGTTCGACGGCCCGATGATGGGCAGAGCTTCGGCAATCGCCTTCGCCATCGCGACCATTTCCGGGTCGTCGACGGTACACCCCTTGACGGACACCCCAGCCTTGGTTTCTCGCCGGACCCGTGGCATGGCGGCCAGGAACCGGCCATCGAAGTCGGAGATCGTGTCGATCGTGTATTCCTCGCCATCGATGAACTCCTGGACGAGCGGGTCATCCATGGTGGACAGGATCCTGTCCAGATCCATGACGTCCCGCGCCACGTGGGTTCCCAGCGATCCGCGGCCGCCGCGTCGGGGCTTCACGAACAGGGGAAAGGGCACCCGGCGTTCTAGCACCTGGTCACGTGAATAGACGCGCGCCCCGGGCAACGCCAGTCGCTCGAGGAACATGGCGAACTCCGCCTTGTCGCTACAGGTGCGGATCGCCGAGAGAGGCGAGATTGCCACGCGAATCCCGTGCGAGAGGAAATCACTGGCGCGTTCGGCCCAGGCCTCGAACTCGAAGTCGATGGTGGAAACGACCAGCTTGATGTCGTGGCCGAGGCAGATACGAAGCAGCGTGTCGGCGAAGTCCGGGTCCGACCCTGGGGGGAGCCGAACGAAGGTGTCGGCGAGAAATCCTCCCGCGACGACTTCTGCCGCATCGCCAAGCGTGATGTGAACAGGAATCTCCCGCTGCCAGCGGAGCCCCTTGAGCACACTGACGGCGTTGGCGGTGCCACCGCCGGTAATGAGCACACGAAGCGACGGATGCGAGATCATTTCAGGGATAAGAGGCCCCGGAGAGTCAGTGCCCCACGGACAATCTCCGAAAGCTTCGCCAAGTCTACACATCAGGAGCGGGTTTGTCTCCTGCGATTTCGGCGCTTACTTTCGCGGTGCGCGGGGAGGCAACGGAGCCCTTCCGCATCGGTGTTTCACGACGTACTAACTCACACGTAGGGTTCAAAGGCGGGGATATATATCATCGTACTCGTCACCACTACTCGGCGAATCTTGACCGTGCTACCGTCCACGGGGCAGTATCTCAGCCGGCGAATCTGTATGTGGGGTCCGAAGTGGAGTCACACAGGGCTCTGATCCCTACATGGCCGTGCGAGAGCACTACGGTAGAAGGACTCTCATGACTGTTGCTGTGCCGCCTGAAGTGGCACATCGCCTGCGCGCGGTTGTCATGTTTTTCCGGCGTCGGCCGGCGCTCTCCGTCTTTCTTCTTGCGGTCGGACTTCGAGTCGCGTTCACCCTCGTCTTCCAAACGGTCGCTTCTACAGCCGGCCTCGTGGCGGGAACTGGTGGCGATGGGTACGACCACCTGGCGCGCTCACTGCTCAACGGGACAGGGTATCGGTTCCGCCCGCAGTTTGCGGAAACGATATCGCGGCTTCCTGGGTACCCGTTGGTGCTGGTCGCGATGTTCACGCTTTTTGGTGATCGGGTCTGGCCGGTGCAGCTGCTGCAGGGGGTGCTCGCTGGCGTGAGCTGTGCCCTGATTTACCGTCTCGGCAAGACGTATTTCAGTGAGCGAGTCGGTGTTGTCGCTGGTTTTCTGTATGCTGTCTATCCGGGGGACTTTGTCGCATCCACCCGATTCGTAACGGAACCGTTAGCAACGTTTCTGCTGGTCTGCGCTGTCTCGGTAGCTCTTTGGTTCATGGAGTCACCACATATAACACGAGCGCTCATCTTGGGCGGGGTGCTGGGGGCGGCCAGCCTGGTGCGGGATGCAAACCTCTTGATCGTGATTGCATTATTGATCGTTTTGCCTTTGCTTCCACAGGCGCGAGCCAAGCGGCGGACGGTGTTCGTGCACCTCGTTGTGTCGACATTGATGGTCGCGCTACTGCTGACGCCTTGGATCATACGCGGATATCGCTTAAGCGGCACATTGATCCTCCCGACCACCGCCGGGGGACCTAATCTGGGACTGGCCGTTTGTGTAAGCCGGCACTCGGACTTCGTGGGTGACTATCGCGATCTGATTGTTAAGGCGGCGCGAGAAGAGGCCGGGATCATCAACGGGTATGGCATCTACGAGAATGGGCAAGGGGACTTGCTCAAGCGGGATTGGTGGACGTTCATGCGAGTCGACGATGAAGTGGCGGCGGACCGGATTCTAAGGAAGGTTAGCCTGGAGGAGATCGCCGCCAACCCCGCACGCTTCGTCCGCAGTGGCATGTTGAACCTGGTTGGCTTCTGGTTCCGCGGGCCGTCCAGAAGGTCGTCGGTTGTATCCGTGGCGGTGCACTTACCGCTCCTGCTACTCGCGATGACCGGGGTAGTGGGGGCACTGTGCGCCGGGCATCGGGCGGTATGGTTACTGGTGTTGATCATTGCGTATTTCAATTGCACGTCGGTGGCGTCTGCGGCATTCGTCCGTTACAGCTTGCCGGTGATGCCACTGGTGGTCCTGCTGGCGGCTTCGGGAATTGAGGTGTTGCGATCGTGGTTTTTGGGTCAGGGGTCAGGCTCTCCGCACGAGTACAGTTAGGAGACGAATTTAGAGTCAAGTTCGGTCATCGTACGGGGCTAGGGGGGAAACCGAACCCGATCCGGCGGGAGACTAAATCACTGCCAGCCTGTTGACGGCGGTGCCCAGGCGCGGCGCCTACTTCAACGGCTGAAGACGCGAGGCTACAGTGGCTCCGGCACTTGTACCGTGACGCTGAACACGGCGTTGTCCGTGACTGCGAGCTTCGGCAAGGGCGGGAAGAAATGAGCCGCGGATTTGAGGTGTTCCGCTGCCGTCACTTTCGAATCGCAGGAGGATCACATGGCAAGGAGCGCGGTCGAGTGTCCCGAACTTAGTACTGTCATACTCAGTGTGGCGGCTGCTGTCATCATGGCATGGGCGTCTCCTACCGTCGCGCAAGTTAGTAATCCCGCCTACGTGGAAGGGTATGGGAAAGACGCTACGGGCGGCGCGGGGCAGATTGTCTATACGGTCGATGACCCTTCACCCGGCTTTGGAGCTTCCACCCCCAGCAATCCCCTCAACCATGGGACCTTTGAGGGCGCATTGTTTCAGGTGTGGCGCGGCAACATTTTACAGGATATTCACATCGTCTTTGCCGTCTCCAGCTTTTCTATGAATCAGGGTGGAGTCTATATTGGTCGGAACGTGACCATTGACGGCTGCGAAAACGGCCAGAACGGCGTCACATTCGATATGGGCGGCGTTGGTGACGTCAGAGGTTCGCCCTCCCAGCCGCCCAGCAAAATGGGCTTCGCGCTCTTCGAAGGCAGCAGTAACGTGATTATTCGCTGTCTGAACTTTATCGGGTACGGGTGGGGGGGCATTGAGTATATGAATGGCCAGCCGAATCCGGCCGCGATGCCGCAGACAAATGCCATCTGGCTCGAAGTTGGCCTCAACACCCCAGGCGGCGTGATCGAAAACATTCTCATTGATCGGTGTACATTCACGCGCATCAGCAACAAAGCGATTGACATTACGACCGGCGGGGGCTTGACGGGGCGCACGCGCAACGTGACCGTGCAACGGAGCCTCTTCCACGACAACGCGCGTGTGTCGCACATCAAGTACGCGAACGGCACGGACACGGTCCGCGAGAAGATCTCCTATCATCACAACGTCTTCGTCCACAACGCCGAACGCCAGCCACAGATCGTGGATACTGTCGGCCCATTCGACTATGTCAATAACATCGTCTATGCCAACACTGGGGATGTACTTGCGGATTCGTCCGGCGAGGCCGTAGACACTTACGGGATTCGCGTCTGGAATACGAGTGGTTATGGGCAAATCGGACGCGGCGGGGCGGCGTACGACCCGTACTATGGCCAAGCGACGATCAACATCGAAGGCAACGCGTTTCTGGGCACCGGCGGCAGTGTCCTGCTCCTCGTGGACTCCGACATTCCGGGTGATCCGGCGCCCGCTGGCATCAGCGCCATTTATGTATCGGCAGATAACTACTTTCAAGGCGCTCAGAACCGGCCGGAACTCCGACGGCTCACTAGGTACGACTCGCAGCACGATTACATCAGCTCAAACCCTTCAATTCCTTTGAATACCCAGAACTCGATCCCCACGCAGTATCAGGTCGCTACGCGCACCGCAGTGACCAACATGGCTAGCCAGATGCTTCCGTATATCGGCGCGCCCAACCGCACAGCTCTTGACACGCAGCGGATCAACGAAGTGGCCTCGCGGCTTCCGAGTTCGGGGTCAAGCCTTCCAGTGGCGCCCAGCAATTTGACGGTTCGATAGGAGGGAGATTCAAGACGCGTGTCCTACCGAGTGAGCGGGGCTCTCGTTTCGGCGTCGAGACGTGGACGGATGAGGGGAGCGGCGATTCTTGTACGGCTTCCGGGAGTGGCAGTCGTTGGGGAACAAGGGCCTGAAAGACGGGATTAGATACGGTACGACCGGCACCATTGCTCCAGAACCAGCAGCGACCAGATGCGCCGACTGGAATCACGCATATTCCAACCGTGACTTTTCAAGATGCCACGCACGGCAGCCTGGTCGAGGAGGCTGTGTGTGCGTGACGAAGGGCTCAGAAGCATCTCCTCCGAGAATCCTTTCATGGAACCGCGGAACCAGTGTTTTATTGGGACGCCGAAGCCCATTTTCCGGCGGGTTAGAATCTCGAATGGGACACGGTCCCGCATCAGTCGCTTCAGCAGGATTTTGCCGATACCGTCATGCATCTTGAGCCGCGGTGGGCAGCGGTTCACGAACTCCGTCACCTTGTGATCCAGGAACGGCGGGCGCACTTCTAGACCATTTTGCATGGACATGCGGTCGACTTTTACCAGGATATCGTCGGGCAGATACGTCTTCTGATCCGCATGCTGCATCGTGGTGAGAGTGTCACCCCTCTCGCTGGGAAAGTAGGAATCGAGGATGCGTGTCGGCGCGAATGCGAATGGCCGGATGTCTCTAGACAACAGGCCAGCCGCCTGTTTAGGCGGAAAGACGCCGATGAGCCCTTGATAGCGCTCGACAGCATCACCGCCTAGCCGCTGCAGGAACCCTCTGCCCCACATGGCCTGCGGCATAGCGGCAGTGAGCGGCCCGAGCAATGCGCGACGTGCCGGCCTCGGCAGTGTGTCGACCCATTCCAGCGACAACGCATCGCGGTATCGCGTGTACCCTCCGAACAGCTCATCGGCTCCGTCACCGGAAAGACATACTTTGACGTGCTCACGAGCCGCGCGACAGACGAAGTAGGTCGGCAGCGCCGACGGATCTGCGAACGGCTCGTCTAGGTGCCACACGATATCGGATAGGACACCGATGTCCCGGTCCTGCACTATGATCTCGTGATGATCGGTCTTATACCGCTCGGCCATGGTCCGGGCGGTGGCCAGCTCGCTGTAGTCCTCTTCCGAGAACCCGACAGAGAATGTCTTGACCGGCCTACTTAGCGCCAGACACGAGAGTGCCACAATAGTGGACGAGTCGATCCCGCCGCTGAGAAACACGCCCAACGGCACGTCGGATCGAAGGTGGATCCGTACGGCCTCGAGAAGCACCGCTTCGAGTCCTTCGAGATAGCTCTCGTCCGTGAAGCGCGGGTGGACAGTAAAATCGACGTCCCAATACTGCCTGATCTCAATGCGGCCGCCGCACCAAGTGAGTGTGTGGCCTGGCGCGAGCTTGGATAAGCTGTTGAGGATGCACCGATCGCCTGGGACGTAGCCATACAGTAGATATTCTTGCAGCGCGACCGGATCGAGCTGCCGTGGGATGGAGGGAACAGCGAGTAGCGATTTGAGCTCGCTGGAGAAGACGAAACACGTGTGGTCGTGATAGTAGAAGAGCGGTTTGATGCCAAGACGGTCGCGGGCGATGAAGACGCAATGCCGCCTCCCGTCCCAGATCGCAAAAGCGAACATACCGCGCAACTGGTCGACGCACTGCTCGCCGTATTCTTCATAGAGGTGGACGATAACTTCAGTATCGCTGTGGGTCACAAAGCGATGTCCGCGCGCGCGCAGATCGTCCATTAGCTCGATGTAGTTGTAGATCTCGCCGTTGAAAACGATGCCGATGCTGCCGTCTTCGTTGTAGATGGGTTGTCCGCCACCAGCAACATCAATGATGCTGAGGCGTCGGTGTCCCAGCCCAACACTGCGTTTCAGGAGGTAGCCGTGACCATCGGGGCCACGGTGGGCGAGCGCGTCCGTCATCCGATGCAACACCCCTTCCGGGACGGGTGCGGAGGGATCGGCGAGACAGAATCCCGCTATTCCACACATCTGGTGCATTTACCTCAGCAGAAATGAAGCATGGCCGCGTCGACGAAGCGGGGCAGCGGTCTCACAGAGTGTCCGCAGCAGCGTGTCGTAAGAGCGCGACACCACTTCAATGGTGTGGTGTTGACGAGAGTAGTCGTAGGACGCGTCCGACATCTGAGACCAAAGCCGCCGGTCGAATGCGATACGATTCACGGCGTCCACGAGAGTGTCGGCATGGTGCGCTACGATACCGAAGCGACCGTGCGCGACGATGTCGTCCGGATCAAACGTGGTCACCAGCGGCAAACCTCGCACCCATGCTTCGAGAAAGACATTGGGGAAGCCTTCGCTGGAGCTGGTGCAGATCAGGGCCACAGCAGTCTGGTAATACTGTGGCATCTGTCGATGGGGCACATAGCCGGCGAGTCGGACATTCGCTATAGCGGCGGCACGCCTTGTGAGTTGTCGGACATAGTCGTCGGGAGGGCCGTCGCCAATCACGACGAAATCGACCCGCGGACAACGCGGTGCAACGTCGAGGAGCAGTTCGAGGCGTTTTTCTGGGGCGAACCGCCCGACCCAGAGCAGTCGCGGGCGAAGGCCAATCGCAGCTGGCGACACTCGCGGCTGTCCCGTGGATAGGGCAACACAGCTGTGAATCACAGTTGCCTCGATACCATAGTGTGCAAGCAGCTGTTGCTTTTGGCGGAGGGTCTGCGCAACGATTGCATTGGCTCGCTTGAGCCCGAAGAGGTAGAGAATCCGCTCGCGCCGACCGTGGCAGAAAGGGAGGTCGGGATTGCAATCACCGTCATGGCCGACGGAGAAGACAAAAGGTCGTCGATGTGCGCGGGCGAAGGCCGCGACGATTCCCGTGAGTGGGTCACTGGTGCGTTGGTAGTAAACGTCTGCGTTCGCGCGGGTCATGGCGCTCCAGAGGCCCGTGAGACGCGGATGGAGAAAGCGGGCATGCGGCAAACCAGCATCCGGTCTATACGAGCGGTAGACGGTAATGCCCTTCGCTTCGAAGGCGTCAGGCTG
>Ga0210384_10003238_pt1 | contig 18978 bp, 13 predicted proteins | sample IncBWH2MmetaG_FD_160574 | JGI IMG/M metagenome (GOLD analysis project Ga0210384, IMG submission 160574) | Forest soil microbial communities from Barre Woods Harvard Forest LTER site, Petersham, Massachusetts, United States - Inc-BW-H-2-M | ecosystem: Environmental > Terrestrial > Soil >...
AGCCGCCCCCGGAGGTCGCACACATGGCGCGGACGCCGGAGTGAGCCGCGCCGATGGCCATGTTAATCACGCCAATTTCGTCCTCCACTTGGCGGACCATAATGCCGGCTTTACGAGCGTGTGCTGCCATCCAGTGCAGCACACCGGTCGAAGGACTCATGGGATAGGCACAGTAGAATTTCACACCTGCTGCCGCCCCACCCATGGCCATGGCAGTATTGCCGCTCAGAATCGCGTAGCGATTGTCCGTCTTGGGAATCGGAATCGGGAAGGCGGTGAAATGAGCAGCGGCGTAATCGTAGCCGGCGCGCGCCACTCCTACGTTTTCGGCTATCACGGCATCGCCCTTTTTCTTGAACTGCTCTCCGAGGACCTCCTCTACTGCCGGGAAGCCGATACCCATCATGTGGAGACCGGCGCCAATTGCCAGGGTGTTCTGAGCGACCTTATTGCGGGTTATGTCTGCCAACTCTGAGACCGGAAGCGGACACAGCTGTACGCCGTCAGCGGCAGAGCCGGGCTTAATCGTCTCGGAATTGTAGATACAAGAAGCGCCCGCCGTGAGGCGGTTTACGTGGCGATCCATGCTGTCCTGGTTAAGTGGAATGAGCAAGTCAATGCGGTCACCCATGTTGGTGACTTTTTCCGGGCCCGTGCGAATGGTGAGAAATGTATGGCCGCCGCGAATAATAGACTGATAGGCGTTGTAGGCGTTGAGGTTGAGGCCGCGGCGGCTGAAGATCTTTGCGAAAATGTCGCCCGGAGTGGCGACTCCTTGTCCAGCTGCGCCTCCGATACCGATAGCAAAGGTTTGCTTCATCTCGCCCTCACTGAATGAGAGCCGGCCGAGCCGTAGGGACCGAAAGCCCGGACCAAGCTCAAATAAATGAATGTTGGTTTCCCGGTCGAGAGACTCCTCATCCGAACGATTCGTTCGTGTTTCGGGTAGGCCGAGTATACACCCAATTCTTCCGGATGTTCTCCCCCGCCAGAGATGAAGCGCAGCCACTTTGAGCAGCTAGCGGTTATTGTAGCTTGGTCTGCGGCGCGCTCGCGCTGTCAGAGTAACGCTTGTATCGACCGAGGACTAGACGTAAGATTCCCGCGCTAACCCCCAGGTGTCTTGACCATTCGATTTGGATAGGGATGTAGGAGGTTTCCAACATGCCCATCGTCAAGGAATTAACCATTCGCATGGACAATCTTCCCGGATCACTTGGAAAAGTCTGCCGAGCGCTCGCGGATCGCAGCGTAAGTATCATGGCTTTTCAATCGATCCCCTCGGAGAAAACGATCCTCGTGTGCATCGTCGTCGACGAACATGGATCTGCGAGGGCGGTCCTGGATGGAGAGGGAATAAGCTACACGGAGGGAGAGGTTGTTCAAGTCCAACTTCCACACGAGCCGGGCGGGCTGGCGCGGGCCGCGTCCAAGCTTGGCGACGCCAATATCAACGTTCACTACGCATATTGCGGTGTCGAGCCGAAGACGCATGCGCCCTTGGTGATCTTTGGAGTAACGGAAGTGGGTCGAGCGGCAATAATCCTGGATCAGTCCGCTGCCGCCACGGCGGGAGCATAGCGCCGGGGTGGAACATGCTGAGGCGAACATTTAAAACCTGCTCTAAAAGGGCGGCCTTTTATAATGCATCGCGCCGTGTTACCCGACGCTGGTTTTCATGCGCCTCCTTGTGACGGAGGTCGGCTCGACAACCTAATCACCAGCTGCCCAATCGTCGTGCATCGACGTTTTGCTGTTTTTGTAAACGATCACAATCTTCTGAAATGTAAACGAGATCTCCTCCAACTCGTGCACATTTGTTGCGATCGCCTTCCCGGGATTAGGCTTCCGCTTGACGCCCACAATGGTGGCGTTAGTCAGGTTTATCGCAAGGTAGGGTTGCTTCAACCCCTTAGAATCCACCTGCTCGAAATTGATGTTAAGTGTGCCGAGCACCTCATGGTTGCTCGCCAACCTGAAAAGTGAGGGCGAACTGGCGTCGGTTTCCTTGGTGATCGTGATTGGTTCGTGTTGGCGTTTCCCTGCGGCCTGCCCCGTGGCGGAATCGCGCGGCGATTGGACCTCATACGCATACGAGTGAACGGTATCTATGTTGCTGGGTCTAAGGGTTTTGGGGCCCTGGCTCACACCGAGAACGCGACTGTCCCAGGTCTTAAGGAAACCCTTCCCGCCGCTGGATGAAAAATTGACATAGATTGGCATCGGCTCCCTCCGAAATTCAAAATGTAGATTTTCCGATTGGGACTTCCTGAAACGGCGATCCTACGCTTTTCCTGCCCTTCACACAACCATTCGACGAATGTCAGCGCACTTGATTGTGGTACCTTGGACCCTGCCGCGACGAAATAGCTGATGAATCAACGCATCGCCGGTAAAGCGCTGCAGAGGGCATCGATAATCTGTGAAGCCAAATTGGAGGGGGAGCTCCAGTTCAGGGCGTCCAGCAACGCACCTCAAGAGCTTTCGCGACTTGGGCGTCGGGGCGAAGAAGTGGCTTCGCGTCCTGGCCTGAAAAAAAAGATCGTTTCACCTGTCGATTCCGAAGAGCGTCGTTCGTCGTGCTAGTAGGGGTCGGGCTTTCTGTGCTTCCGGAGATCTTGACCGGCGACTCCGAACACAAAACAAGGAGAGGACACTAATGAAATTCCTGAGCATTTATAAGTCGGTCGAGAGAAACGCTCCCCCATCGCAGGAGGAAATGGCCAAAATGGGCAAACTGGTGGAGGAGGGCATGAAGGGCGGCTGGCTGGTCGCTACCGAAGGCTGCCTGCCCACCGCTTTGGGGGCACGCGTCCGCAACTCGAACGGGAAGGTGACGGTGACCGATGGGCCCTTTACGGAGGCCAAGGAAGTTGTTGGCGGGTTCGCCATCCTTCGGGCAAACTCCAAGGAAGAAGCCATTCAATTAGCGAGGGACTTTCTGCAAGTCGTTGGCGAGGGTGAGTGCGAGCTTCGGCAGATCTTTGAGGCGGACACGTGCGTGCAGAAAGCCGCCACTTCGTAGGTTAGCGCATTGCCTCCTAAAACGGGGCGTTCGCTGTGTCGATCCGCACTTCCTGTTGTTCGCAACTAGGGCTTGGGATCCGCCCGGAACCGAGTCGGCGAGGGCAGCCTTCGCCACGGATTACACACATCTCCGGTAAGCGCCCCTTTTTCATGATTTTATTCAACGGGCAAAAGAGTAATGGACGGCCAAGCAAAGTCGCGGCGCACTCGGAAGAAACCGTCCGTTCAGGGCTCTTAACGGCGACCAGAGGAAAGAAAAACCTGACACCCGACACCCGGCGCCTTCATCGAAGGATGCGCTGTGAGTAGTAATCGCTTCGCAGAAGCAGGTTTGAGATAGGCCTGTGGGATGCTCATATCTTCAGGAGGTGAGCATCCCATTGCCGAAAGCGCATTACGATGAGCCTCAGTGATCGTGATGGTCCCTGTCCTTTCTGTCATCCCCATCGTCGTTGTGACGACGCTCTGCTCGGACCTGTCCGCGGATTTCCCCTGCCGGGAATTGTTTCGTGTGGATATTCCCGTAAGCGGTATCTGATGCCAGGGCGGCTACGACCCCCGCGAAGTCACCAGGAGTTATGTTCTGTGCGGCGGGCCCTACCACGCCTGCCGCGGTGATTGTTCCAGTCACGGTCACCTCTCCTGAAGTGTCGTCAGGGCAGGCAGGGGTTCCCGCAGGACCGTTGCCCAAATTCGAACAAAAGAACACCATGACCCCGCCGGCCACGTGCTCTTTGCCAAAATGAATGTGAGACTGCAAGACGTTCGTTAGGCCGGAATACGTCAATGTGTAAGTGAGCGTTTGAGCGGTCTTGTCAAGAGTCAGTTTGACCGTCGCTTGCCCCGTCGACAAGATGGCTCCGGTCTCACCTCCACCGAGACCGCCCACTTCTTGGAAGCCAGAGAACTTGGCGGAATATTCCTGCGCGCGGGCAGGAATTGACAACAGCAAAAGCATGAAAGCGGCCAGCTTCGTGCAGGCCCATAGGCGTCGACTCATGAAACGCTCCCTTCAAGCAGATTTTTGGGTTATAGGGACGATGAGCGCGAATTATGCACCCGCTCGCCTCACCGAGTCGGAATCTCCGATTTGGAGCTCCGGCCGGTGCATCGTACACTTCTCGAGCGCTGGACACAACGGACTTGTCGCCACAATCCCCACAGCAGCCTCCCGCGAGATCACGGTATTCCTACGATTCCCACTTGCGGTTAACGGACGTCACCACAACTATGACCAGTGCGCACCGCTGCTACTCGTTCTTGTGGGTTGCATGACCGGGCAAACAAAGGGAACGCCTCGCTTGGCATACGACGAATGCCGCTAAGGGTTTAGCGCATGCCCTAGCCCGCGCTCCCAAACTACAGCTGGAGGAATCCCGCATCCTCGTCCCGTGACGCTCTTTTCCGCATAGCGATACCGAGTAGCCAGCGTTGCGCTTGGAATGTGCAAGAGACGTCGCGAATCGCAAGAGTCCAACAAAGGCTCACAAAAAAGAGCAAGCGGCTGTACAATGCCGCGTGGTTTGGGGGTTAAACGGAAGCTCTGTCTAAACCTCGCCTCTAGAAATACCCCAGCCCGGCCATCTTGATGTTCAACGCCATCGAGGGCAGCGGTACGGAGGAATTGTCAGATGAAGCAATTGTCTTCCCGGCTCGTTGCGCGTCGCGATTCGCGACCCAGTCATCTTCAAGTCCTTGCAGCGATGTTTTTATTGATTCCGCTGGTGATCCTCGCTGCCATCTCCGGCCTCTTTCCCAGACCTGTCCGGGCACAGGAAAAAGCTGCCAATGGAAAATGCGCTCCGCCAACGCGCATGGATGCCACAGTCGAGACGATTCACGGCGTATCTGTCGCCGACCCCTACCGCTGGCTCGAAGATCAGAATAGTCTCGAAGCCCGCGCCTGGATTGACGCTCAGGACCGCTGCACGGACGCAGTGCTCGATTCGGTTCCGGGACGGGCACAGATCTCCAAGCGCCTGACGGATCTGATGAAAGTGGACTCTTTTCGTCTTCCCATTGAACGTAACGGCTCCTACTTCTTTATGAAGCGCCGCGCGGGCCAGGACTTGTACGTCATCTACCAGCGCAAGGGTCTTCGCGGCGGCGACGAAGTGCTTGTGGATCCTCATCCGCTGAGCGCGGATCATTCCACCAGCGTCAACCTCAAGACCGTGTCTCGTGACGGTTCGCTGGCAGCCTACACCATTCGCACCGGCGGCCAGGACGAGGTCACCGTCCATTTCCTTGATACGGAAACGCACAAAGAACTGCCCGATCAACTCCCACAGGCGAACTATTTCGGCCTGTCTATCCAGCCGGATAACCGCGGCGTCTATTACTCCCGCATGACGCTTGAGGGGCCGCGCGTTTACCACCACGTAATGGGAGCTGCGGCAGCTGCGGACACAGAAATTTTCGGAAAAGGCTACGGCCCCGAAAAAATCATTTTGTCCGATCTATCCGAAGACGGCCACTACCTCTTGATCGAGCTCTTGTACGGTGCCGGACCCACGCGAACCGAAATTTATTTTCAGGACATACAAAATGGCGGAGCCGTGAAACCCGTAGTGAATGACCTGGATTCCTCCTTCTTTGGAGAAATTCAAGGCGGTGCGTTGTTCCTTTATACGAACTGGAGAGCCCCACACTGGCACGTCTTCCGCGTGGACCTGCAAAGCCCCGCGCGCGACGGCTGGAAGGAAATCATCCCCGAGACCGACACCGCAATCGAAAACGTCAGTCTGTTCGGCGGAAAAATCTTGGTGCAATACGTCCGCAATGCGGTTTCGCAAGTGAAGATATTCGACAAAGACGGAAGGCCTGCCGGTGAAATGGCTCTCCCTGGTCTAGGGGCCGTCGCGGGAAATAGTGGAGCGTGGGACCTACAAAACGCGTTCGTGGATTTTCAGTCTTTCAACATTCCCGACAGCATTTATCGCTACGATGTGCAAACGGGGAAACTCAACGATTGGGCCGCTCCCGAGGTTCCCCTCGAGAGCAACGCCTACACAGTCGAACAAGTCTGGTATGAGTCTAAGGATAGGACGCGCGTCCCGATGTTCCTGTTTTACAAGAAAGGTTTGAAGCGAGACGGCGCACGCCCAACCTGGCTCACCGGCTATGGCGGATTCGACATAGACAACACGCCATACTTTTACGAGCCTGCCGTGGGATGGGCGGACGCGGGCGGAATTTACGCCATCGCCAATTTGCGGGGTGGCGGCGAGTTCGGCGAGGCATGGCACAAGGCTGGAATGATGGAGAAAAAACAGACCGTCTTTGACGATTTCACCTCCGCTGCGGAATGGCTGACCGCCAATGGCTATACGAACTCAAGAAAGCTAGCCATCGAAGGCGGAAGCAATGGCGGTCTTCTCGTTGGCGCGGCGCTCACACAACACCCCGATTTGTATCAGGCGGTTGTCTGCGAATATCCGCTCCTCGATATGCTGCGTTACCACAAATTTCTGGTGGGGTCATTCTGGGTTCCGGAATATGGCTCCGCCGAGGATCCCGCTCAGTTCAAATATCTTTACGCATACTCGCCCTATCACAATGTGAAGCAGGGTGTGAAGTATCCCGCCGTCCTCTTCGTTACAGGTGACGGCGACACTCGTGTCGCCCCGCTGCATGCCCGGAAGATGGCAGCGCGCCTTCAGGCAGCCACAGCTTCTGATCGGCCGATTCTGCTGCTTTACGACACCAAGTCGGGCCATTCCGGGGGCCGTCCTCTGAATAAACAAATTGAGGAGCGCACCAATGTTTTGAGTTTTCTTTTCTTGGAGCTCGGCGCAAGCGCAAACTAGTGCAATGCTGAAATCCGGCCTAGCGCCCCGTGGCCAAGGTTCCGACTGCCGGCCACAACGATGCAGCTCCGGCTACGGCCTCATGCTGCATGCCTCGGGTTCGCGCATCGCCGATCATCCCAATTAACCCGCAATGGAGGAACTGCTACCGTGGAACCTCGCAGCGGAACTCGCTGGAAACTCATGCCGCGCCACATGGTTAGTGCAGTCAAGTGATAATCCGCCGACGGAAGCGCACGTGGCGGCTGAACCCCTTCGGTATGGACCTCTCCGCGGTGTTTGTCTTTTCTGTGCTCTTCCGGCGCCTCGAACCTCTAACGTCGAACTTCTAGCTTGATGTATACTTCGGCGGCGTTGTGGTTTCGGGCGGAACTCTCTCAGCGTGTCGCCCATGCCGCGTCCCCCGGTGCGCGTTGTGTGTGTCCTTAGCTTCAGGATGAACCTCAGAATTCTGCGAAAGGAGCCCATGATGTTCCCATCTGGCCGAATCGGTCAAAGCACGCTTGTGTGTGCGTATTTGCTGTTGATTCTTCTCTGCGCAGGGGCAAGCCAAGCGCAAGATAGCTCACGTTTTCAAATCGGCTCATCAAACACGGTGACCGCCGATCCTCCAGTGCCGCGCCCACATCACGAACCTTGCGTCGTGCAGTTGTTCTCGAATTTTCAGTTTGTGAACTTCGACGTCCACAATTATCAGTTCAGCCCCGATCAGTGTCCTGGCCCGTGGGAGAAGGTGGTCTTCACAGCGGACTTTAATGTCACCGCGGGAAGGCAATTTGACCGCACAGCCGTTGTCAACATGGGATTTGTGAACCTCTATTTCGGCACGACACCGGAACCGAGAAGTACCCTCTCGCCATCCTGGCACGTTGAGCGCGACGTCACCGACTACGGCGCGCTATTCACCTCTTCGCAGACGGGCCATGTCATCCTCGGGAACATCGTCAACAGCACCTTCACAGGAGTGATTTCCGGCAGTGCTGCACTCGAGTTTTATCCGAAGCACGGGAATAACGAGCGCGGGAACGATCATGAAGACGATCGAGCACATCCAGCAGATGCGGTTTATCCGCTAAAGCAAGTGAACAGCGACGGCAGTATCAATGAGCCCGCGTTCCTTCATACCCCCACGGACCAGCTTGCAACGACATTCGCCCTTCCGCGCAATATCGAACAGGTCTACTTGGACGTAATCGCGCAAAGCCAAATCAACGACGAGCAGTGGTTCGCTTGTTTCCCCGATGACCTCAACAATATCAATGCCTTCTACGGTTGCGGTCACACCGCTTTCCGCGAAACAGAGGTCACCATTGACGGTACGCCAGCTGGTGTTGCTCCCGTGTCCCCATGGATTTACACAGGTTTTCTACCCGACCAGTGGGCTCCCATCCCTGGCGTGCAGACTCTTAATTTCGTTCCCTATCGAGTGAACCTTACGCCCTTCGCAGCACTTCTGAACGACGGACAGCCCCACACGCTCGCACTGAACGTGTTTAATGACGATGATTATTTCGCTGTGACCGCATCTCTCTTGCTTTACCTCGATCCAGAGAGCACGCAAATCTCTGGTGGTATCCTCCAAAACACACTAACCGATCCCTCCCCGCAGGTGACAGAGAATCTCCAAGGTACTTCCATCGTTACGGGAACCATCGGCGTTACATCCAAGCGCCAGTACACGATCGCAGGCTACATCGAAACACCACGAGGAAGAATCACAACTTCGATTTGGCAGCAGCAAGACTTTTCCGCCACGCAAGCTATCGACTTCGATACCGTGAATTTCACCGTCCTCAATCAGAACACCTCGCTAGCGACAAAGCTGTCCTCTGCGACAACGGTTTCCAGTCGCAAGGGAACTAACGTCACCTACGAAGACTTCAGTTTCCCGCTAACGGTCGATGTGACTTTCCCAGTGCCTAGTGCGCGATTCGGCTTTACCGTAGCCACCACGCAGAACTACCGCACCAGCAAACTTGTGCTGGCGAACGGAACGGTGCGTGATTTCCAGTCAGTCTCCAATTCGGCCAAAGCATCAGACGTAAGTCCCAATTCGAGTTCCCAGCACTACACGCTTTTCGACCAGCACGGCCAGATCTACGACTGCGCCATCGCCTCCCAAAACAACTCGCTGACTTCGGTAAGTGAGGGTTGCAGCGATCACCAGCGGCAATAAGCCACAGTCACGCGCGCCAAGCGTTCGACAAAAAACGCCGGGATTCCTACTTCTGGCATTCGGACATGCCTGAAAAAGCCTGTCTCTGGCAAATTGTTAAAGCTTCTCCTTCGAACATTGTTATCCGACGCCAATGCTTTGAAACGAGATTCGCGGCGGCGAGGCGTTCGACCTGCTACAACTGTTAAATACGGGACACAGCGGTACTCTTTCGACCGTTCGGGACTTCGTAGGCAACATGATCAATAGAGACTCCCGGGGTGGGGCGTTAGGGCACTCCCAGTACCCACATTAACGATTTCAGGTAGACTTGCGGCACTCGTCCCCCCGGCAGGGGAATCCCAATTCAGGAGAGAACAGAATGGCGAGACGCAGATTCTTGGCTCAATTGGCAGGTTTATCTTTTTTGGGACTAGGAGGGAAAGCGGAGGAATCCAAGAAACCTCTGAGGATCATGATGAAAAGTGCGTGGGGATCTGATGACCCCACAAGAGCCTCATTTGCATTTGCACATGGACTTGCGTTGGCAGATGCCGGCCACGAAGTGCAAATTTTCCTGACGGGTGAGGCGACCTATCTGATGCGTAAGGCGACGGCCGATGCGATCACGCCGGTTGGCTGGCCGCCGCTAAGCGAAATGCGCGAAAAAGTGGTAGCCAAACACATTCCGGTATTTTCTTGAGGGGCTTGTTCCCGGGCCCGTGGGGTCACGGAAACAGACTTGATTACCTGGGGAGCGAAATTCGGCAGTCCGGCGATCTTTGTCTCGCTCGTGGAGTGGGCAGACCGGATTATTGTGGAGTGAAAACCGGTCCTGTCAGCGGTCCGTCAACTCCTTCCATCTGCTAAGTCGATTACCCGACATCTTCGATCCAGTACCCACGTTGCGGGTTTCCGCGTCAGGGACCGGGGACAAGTCGTTCAAGAAGGCCTTTTAAGGGTAATACCTTCTCTTCGATGCGGGTCTCTTCGCCACTCTCAAGACTTAGCCGCTGCAAGAACTGTAGGGCGCTGGGCAGGCGCGTTTCAACGCTTCTGGTACGGGTGGAAGATGTAGTCCTTCGCCTTCACGGCCCACATGGCACGCATGTCCGCAGTCTGAGGGGCTGGGATCGGCCGTGAACTTTCGAAACTGAGGGTTAGGGAACCGGACCGGTATCACTTTTCAACCAGGAAAGAATCGCGCAAAATCCATTCGAGGTTCTAACCAGACTCACGCCGACTCATTCGCCTGGCGCGCGGTCGCACGTAATGGAACCGAATTAGATAGATATTCTCACCTCGACCGTGTTTCGCGACCTTAAGCAGATCCAGAACCCCAAGGAATCCAGACTCGCGCGCCAGTTCAGGTGTAATATCTGGAAATCCTATTCGTTGGATCGAATCGACCTGAATCTCGCCTTCCTCCATACGGTACCGTACGCCTGCTCTGACGTGGGGACGCGTCCAGATTCGCACACTGCAAGTGATTTCTCCGCAACGTATTCCGTCGCGAAGTCGTTTAGTGAACATCATGAAGAGAGTTTACGTCCAATGGTCGAATGCGGCTAGTTTGCAAAACGATGCGGCGACCGTCAAATGTCGGGAAGCGGGGGAACCGACGATCATGCTGCGGCTCGTGAACAAGGGCGCCAAGCCGCAACCGCTGGACCCCGCAGCCTTATCGGCGTCGGCTGCCTGAGGCCCGATTAGGATTCAAGCTTCAAGCTCCTAGTTCAACTGGGTAACGAATTGGGTCATCCGACAGAGTTATTCAATTCGCTCAAGTTCCGCTCCGGAATGAAGTCTCGGATGTGAGGCTTGCAGCGCAGAATAGCCAACACTTTGAGAGGCAAAAGAAAGAAAATGAACATGAGGACCAAAGAAATAATGAAGATTGGAACGGCTTCACCGGGCCCAACCGTTGTATCCCTTTCTCCGAAGAAGTGCGGCAAGGGCACTCCTGCTGTTGCGAGAAAGACAAGAACGGAAACCACAAGGATGAACGATTCCAATCCGGCGCTTAGAATTCCCAATGCTCCGAGGCCCTCCGTGTAGAGGTAAGCGCCTCCCGGGATGAAAAGCGCGCGAAGCCAAAGTCCTTTCTCGTCTTTAAAGACGAGATTGCAACGCCAGCAGCGATACTTGAGCGGCACCAGCGTTTGCAGACAGCGAGGACAAAGTGCAGCGGCGCCCCGCGCTCCGCTGTGTTCGCCGCTCAAATCCAAAAGTCCCGAGCTCAATATCCCATCGAGTTTCTTTGCATCGTATCGCCGGATTTTCCAATATCCGTCACTCGTTCCGTTGCGAAAACGTAGGTTAAACATCGGAATCAACGGATTTAAAACCTTGGCGTTGGATACGTCCGCCCATCGAACCGATCGGATACTGCCCGTCCACTTCATCCCCAGGGTCCCGCTCCACACGCGCAATGCAACGATGCGCTTGTCGGTGATTACCAGCAGCGTGTCAGCGAAAAAAGAGAACCTCCTCAGGATCATTTGAAGGAGGCCGCGGCGCGATTCCGCGCCGAACAAATAAAGTATCGTCTCATCAGGTTTCAGGATTCGTTGCAATGTCGGCCCGAGAATTTTGAGGGCGCGATCCGCCCTGTTGCGAATGGCGAGGTTTTCCTTGCCCTCGGCATCCCTGTAGAGGACATCTTCGCGGATTCGCAAACCATTTCTGTTGGTTAGCTCGGGTTTGTTGCCGCCCCCCTGCGAGGCGTTTACGTTTTGCACGCACCACGCTCCAGCGCGAGAAAAATATCCTTCACGAACCGCTTCCCAAATGCGAGCACCATCAGAAGCATCCATCGGACGAAGGTCTTATGAATGCTGAAAAGACGCGAGCAAGGCTGAGCGCCCAGGCTACTCGAGGTAGCACTCCGACCACGCCAGGTAGCGGACACCATCCGACTTACCGGGCCGGTGCAAATGAGTTGGCGACCAGGGGCTTCCCGTGCCTACCTCCATTTCAACTGACACCTCCTTCCAACCGTAAGCTAAGACGAGACGACCGCAAAAACATAGTCGCTTGGGTTGTTCCAGCGGTTATTACCACTGTGGCGCCGTAAAGCCCCGGACCGTTAGGCCGGGGATATAAGGCCCCTTTGCGCGGGTTCTTTTCTTGCTCGGCGTATTGTGCGGACACGCAATGTCCGCCGTGACAGTTTCGCTGACGGCGTTGTGATGACCATCCTGGGCTCCACATGCCGAGTGAACGGGTAGGGTTTTTGAGTGGCTCGGCTGTGCTTGTGGTTACAGGTGTAGCGCTGTTCTCGCTGGGTCGGGCGAAGCAATCAGTCGGTGCCCAATGCTCCTCCGGAAATCCCTAAGGCCGCCGGTCACGCGTTAGTTGCTGCCCATTTGCGTTAGAAAGTACGCGTAATCAAAAGCAGTTTCGTGCAGCCGATCATAGCGCCCCGACGCGCCGCCATGGCCGGCTGGGTTCATGTTCGTTTTTAGAATCAAGGTATTGTGGTCGGTTCGGAGCGCACGCATTTTGGCAACATACTTGGCCGGCTCCCAATACATCACTTGGCTGTCATTGAAGGAGGTCCTCACTAGCATATTGGGATACGCCTTGGCCTCGATGTTGTCGTAGGGCGAATAGGTCAGCATGTAGTCGAATGCGGGCCTTTCCTTCGGATTGCCCCACTCCTCGAATTCGCCGACGGTCAGGGGCAGAGATTCATCCAACATGGTATTCATTACGTCCACAAACGGAACCCCGACCAAAGCCGCATGGAACAAATCCGGACGCATATTCAGGACCGCGCCCATCAACAAGCCGCCCGCGCTTCGCCCTTCAATCACCAAGCGGTCCTTCGAACCATATCCTTGGGCTACAAGGTGTTGGGCACAGGCTATGAAGTCCGTAAACGTGTTTTTCTTGTGCATCATGCGACCATCATCGTGCCAGGCCTTCCCCATTTCTCCACCGCCGCGTATATGGGCCACGGCCACCACCGCGCCACGATCGACCATGCTGAAAATGTTGGAGTTAAAGCCGATGTCATATGACGCACCGTAAGAACCATAGCCGGTCAGATAGATGGGCCCCTTTCCGTCCAGCGCTGCGCCCTTCAAATGAACGACCGAGATCGGTATCTTCACGCCATCGGATGCCGTCGCGTAAACCCGTTCCACCTGATACTGTGTGCGGTCATAGCCGCCGGGTACTTCTTTCTGTTTCAGCAAGGTAGAAGTGCCGCCGGGAAGATCGTACTCGAAGACCGATTGCGGAGTAATAAACGACTGGTAGCCATACCGGAACTTGGTCGTTTGATATTCGCGATTGAGGTACGGATAGTTCACGTAAGCCGGCTCCGGAAACTCGATGCGGCGGGACTCTCCGGTTTGCAGGTTGGTGACGCGAATCTGCGGCAACCCCTTCTCTCGTTCGTAGGAGACGTAGTAGTTTTTGAAGAAATCCGTATCATCGAGCATGACATCGGCGCGACGGGGAACAACCTCCTGCCAGTTTTTGCTGCCGGGATCCGAGACGGGCGCCTTGACCAAGCGGAAGTTGCCTCCCGTGTCGTTCACGCGAATATAAAAGAAATTGCCATTGTGATCCGGATAGTACTCGACGTCCTGTTTGCGAGGTTGCATCAGTTTCCATGCCGCCATGGGCTGGTCGGCGGGAATGTAGCGCGCTTCGCTGGTGGTGTGGCTGGCGGAGATGAGCAACAAGTAGGCTTTGCTGCGCGTCTTGTTGGTGCCAATGTCAAATCGTTCGTCTTTTTCCTCATAGATGAGGTTGTCGGGGCCGCTCGTTCCGACAGCGTGACGATACAGCCGATAGGATCGTTTCGAGACCTCGTGTTCAACGGTATAAAAGATCGTCTTGTTGTCGTTCGCCCAGGCCACGGAGTCGACGCGCTCGGCGTGATCCACGAGCATTTTCCCGGTGCGCAAATCCTTCACGGCCAGAGTGAATTGCCGGAATCCAGTGTTGTCCGTCGTGTAAGCCAGCAGATTCCCGTCGTCGCTGACATCGAAAGCCCCCAGGGACATAAACGTCTGCCCCTTGGCTAGTTCATTCACGTCGAGAACTATTTCTTCCGGCGCTTCCAGGCTGCCCTTTTTCCGGCAACGAATCCCGTACTGCTTTCCCGCTTCCGTTCGCAGATAATAGAAATAGCCGCCCTCCTTGTACGGAACTTCAGCGTCGGTTTCCTTGATCCGGCCCAGCATTTCGTCATAGAGCTTCTTCTGCAGCGGCTCGGTCGGCTTCATCACCGCGTCCGTGTAGACATTTTCGGCTTCCATATATGCTTTCACGTCTGGATTTTTCTTCTCGCGCAGCCAATAGTAGTTGTCTACCAGCTTGCGGCCATTGATCTCGGTGACTTTGGGCTCCTTCTTTGCCACCGGGGGTGCGGGGAGCGACGAAATCGTGTCTGCGGCGGGCAGAACGAGAACGGAAGTAAAGGCCAGAGAAGCGAGGGCTAGCAGTGCGAGATAGGCGTGTCGGGAATAGAATCTGTTCATCGGGATTTCCTTCGCGAGGTTTGAAAGCCGCACCGATTCTATACCAAGTCGCTTGCGCGAATGACAGGCAAGCAGGTCAGCCTCGCGATATTTTTGGGGCCTGGACAAACCAGAGGCAGATGCGCTTCGCCTCGAGCGGGGCTTCGCTATTTTGTGGCGCCGGCATCCTTGCCGACGCTCTCCGTTACCATTGCAAATTCAACTTAGGAGACACCCAGGCGCGCTCTTCGCTTATACCCACTACTCGCCACAGTCCACCCCAACAATCCGCACACGACGAACCCAACCGCATTAAGCACCCCATGAAACTCCGCCATCTGCCGAATATTGACAAACGCCTGCAAGGGGTACTCCCCAATGGCCCAAACCACCGCCAATATCATTCCCGCCGCCACAGATCCGCCCGCCACAAAGAACAGCCAGCGCCCGCCGACGTTGTTTGCAGCGATGCCGGCGCGGACCATGCCGACCGCAAGCCCGAATTGGCCCAGCGCGATCAGCAGCGCCGCGACCAGTTTAACCTTCGGCCCAAGCATGAAAGCGAGCCCCAAAATCGCCGGCCCGCACACCACCGCAAGGAGCACGGCTTCGAACGCTGCGTTCCACTTGCTTTCACGAAATCTTTCGTACGTCAGCCCGGCAAGCACAGCGGAGGCGAATCCCGCAAAATGAAAGTGCACGGCGGTCAGCAAAACGATTGGCTCGCGAAACGCCAACAGGTGTAGACCGGCTCGCGATGCGACCAGCCAAACGCCCGCGACGAGCAGATACCCTTCTCCGGCCGCAAAACAGAATTGCGTGAAAGACTTCCTCCCCGCATTCACAAACCGCCGCAAACCATCGCCCGCAAACCCGGCGCACACCAAAACCCAGGCACTTGCAAACCAGGCAGCCACCGTTCGGTTGTCAAGGAAGAACGAAACAGTCGTCAGCGAAGCGGCCGTGAACAGCACGCGATCCCGAACGGCGCTGCCCCTGGAAACTCCCGCGCCGAGCACCAAATCTGCGCCGAGCGGCACCACCATCCAAGGCCCAAGCAGAAACAGCACTTCAATAATGCCGAGATGAACGCGAGGCGCGAAACTGGCGAGTGCGAGAGCCAGCCAAACAGCGGCACCCATCAGGATGGAGAGACGCAGAACGCCACGAACTCTGGATTCCTGGCTCATGGCAGGAGTTCAGGCGCGCGGCAGAAAGGCCGCTGCTGCGTACGCCACGGTCAGAAATATGGCCGCCGCGGTCATCGCAACGTCCCCAACCCGATTCGTCCGCCGCAACGATGCGTCATAGTAAAGAAGCTGCACGGGCGCGCGGAACAGCCAGAACACGGCGATCGCCGCAGCAAGAAATCGCCCTAGCCCGTGCCCGCTCGCCAACTCCGAAGCAAATCCAAGCGTCAGCCCCGCGAACAGGAGCAACACGCCAACGATGTAAACGGAATGCACCACAAAAATCTGCCGGATAATCGGTGCCACTCGTTTCAGATTTTCTTCATATTTCAGTTTCCGAGGCAGGAAAACATTCGCAGAAGCAATTGCGATTTGCACCAAACCCGCTAACCACAGGAGCAAAAGCAGAGCGTTCATGTTAGTCTCCTATCTTGCTCTAGGCTCGCTTGGTCACTTCAGAAACCGGACAGCTCACCGCGGCACAACTCCGATGCATCGCGATCGAGCGATACCAGCCTCTCAGCGCTCCCATCCCTCCGGGAATTCTGCTTAACCACACCAGAGGCCGGGCCCACCAAATTTCGCGTGCCAAAGCCACCGCCGCATCTGCTCCCCCAAACTGCCGCCCATCCGAAAGCAAAAGCCGTATCTCGCGCAGCAACTCCTCGCGCGACATTCCAAGCAAAGCGCCGACGCGCGAATCCTGCAGGGGCGCCACCGCAAGTCCTCTGCGTTCCAAAATCGGCGCCAACCATCGCGCAATCCTGGTACAAAACGCGCACTCCGCGTCAAAAAACAACCACCCCCGCGCGTGCCGCCCCTTCCCGTCCGTAAACTCTGATGTCAGCGAAATCATGGGTTTCTTCTTCTATGCGTTCCCGGTGCTCTCGGTGGTGAAAAATCCGTGAAGCCTTTCAATATTCTCGGCCGCCAGTTTCTAACCAGCCTTCTTGCCAAGTAAAGTAAACACTTTGCCTCTCAACTTCCCGACTCCCTTTAGCGCCGTATTCGGCATTCGCAGTACTTCGTCAAACAACCCAGTCATCACCGTCAAAAACTCCAGCATGCTCTCCAGCCGCTCCCGCGTATAAGGATCGCCCTGCGCGTTCGCCTTCGACTCCGCAACGCACTCCGCCAGCACCCGCAAGGTAGGATCGATCTCCCGCCGCTTCCGCTCCTCCGAAACGATCCGGAAAATCTCCCAAACATCCTTGATTGACTCGAAATGGTCCCGCCGGTCGCCCAAAACATGCACTACGCGCACGATCCCCCACCCCTGCAGCTCGCGCAAACAGGTGCTCACATTCGATCGCGCCACCGCCAAGGTCGTGGAAATCTCATCCGCCGGCAGGGGCATTGGCGAAAGAAAGAGCAAGGCATGCACCTGCGCCACCGTGCGGTTAATCCCCCAGCGCGTGCCCATCTCGCCCCAATGCAAAATGAACTTCTGGGCTACTGGCGAAAGCGTCGCTTTTGTAGTGTCTGTCATTTCTGTTGTTTCTCTCTATACAGACACTACCGTAAAGACAGCTGTCTGTCAAGCCCATCTTTTTGCCGCTTCCCTCTCGACACACCTGGCCCTTTTCCGGCCTCTCTTGCCATTTACGATAGCGTTTGGCTTTGTCAGAGTAGGACCTAAGGACACTGTGCTCTCGGATTACCCAAGAACTCGCAATCTTCGCGCTGCGTTCACGGCGCTTTCCGCCCTCTCCGCTCTTGCGACGCTGGCAGCCCTCTCCGCGTCCCCGCAGGCCGGCTCCGCCGCCGACCCAGCCACGGCGGCTCTATGCCCGGTCGTCTATCCCGATGATCAGACGCCGGCCTCCCGCGGCTATCACTACACGTTCTTCGGCAACGCCTTTTTTATCAACGACCAGGGCTATCTCCTCACCGTCGCCCACGTCCTCGAGACGTTTCGCGACGGAGGACAGGCTTACATTCTTGTGAACCGCCCAGACGCTCCTTCGCGCCTTCTGAAAGTTGCCGTCATCGCCAAGGATACGCAGCATGATGTGGCTATTCTGCGCGCATCGCCGAATCCTTTTTCCGGCAGGTACAGCGTTGATTTTGTCCCGTTGTCATCCGAGCCGGCTGTTCCCCGGCAAGCCGTACTTGCTCTTTCGCTACACCCAAGAAGGCTTCAGGATGCCCACAGTTTTGAGGCGCAGAGCGAAGATTCGTCGCCGGGAACGGTGCTGTCGTATGAATCCACGCTCCTGGACAAGGCTGGGCCCGCCGCCGAAGTCTTTCTCCTCAGCCATCCCGTGGTCAAAGGGCAGAGCGGCTCGCCCGTGCTGGCTCTCGATTCGCACGCCGCGGTCGGCCTGGTCGAAGGCCTTTGGCTGCGCGGCACTACGCTTTCGCTCGCCAAGTCGGCTCCTCCACCCAGTGACACGCCCGGGGCCGCTATTCCGATTCGCTACGCCATCGCCCTTCTCGAGAAACAAGGCATCTCTTGGCATACGGGGACATCATCGTCCATAGCACCACCTTCATCGGCTGGCTCTCAGTCGGTCACTGATCGGCCCAAGCGGCAGCAAACAAAACAGTTTCGCGCTAAAGGACTTGGTTAGCCGGCGGTCGAACGCGACTGCGTTCCGAGGCGAGCAGCACTTCAGGGGATGACCACGAGTCGCCGACGGCCGTTCTCTGGGCGCTGCCACACCTTTTTAATTTCCGCGAGCGGCACAGTTTGCTCGGTCAGCTTCCCGGTCACGCCGGTGGCGCCGAGGATGAGCCCTTTTTCGCCCTTTGCTGGTTTCGCGCGCGGCTCAGCGAAAGCAGAGCGGACACGCCGGGGTTCGGAAGCGCCGCGGCCGTCGAGTCATAACTGTGAAGGAGTCTCGGCTTGATCGAGATTAAACTCTAGCTGGATGGGATTACGCGAAGGTTCGCCACGGCGCTGCTCTGACGGCGCTGGGGGCGACCAAGAGGATGCTTGCCGTTTCATCTTTTCGCTGACCGTGAGAATTTATTGTCCCGAAATACCGTCTGTGTTGTGCTAAACATGTGGGCTGGAGGAGGTGCGCGATGACCCCGAACGACTTTCGCAAACTGGCCCTTAGCTTCCCCGTTACTGCCGAGCACGCCCACATGAACCATCCGGACTTTCGCGTAGCGGGAAAAATCTTCGCCACTCTTGGCTACCCGAGCAATGAGCAGGCTATGGTAAAGGTCACGCCGGTCGAGCAGGAAATGCTGGTGCGTGCCGAACCCTCCGTCTTCACTCCGGTAAAGGGCGCTTGGGGACTTAAAGGCTGCACCTGCGTCAACCTCAAAGCCGCCGAGAAAACCACGCTGCATCGCGCCATCGCAGCGGC
>Ga0210384_10003239_pt1 | contig 18976 bp, 21 predicted proteins | sample IncBWH2MmetaG_FD_160574 | JGI IMG/M metagenome (GOLD analysis project Ga0210384, IMG submission 160574) | Forest soil microbial communities from Barre Woods Harvard Forest LTER site, Petersham, Massachusetts, United States - Inc-BW-H-2-M | ecosystem: Environmental > Terrestrial > Soil >...
TTTTAAATGGTAACTTATTTTCTGAAACCAATTGTCCATATTGCCCAAGTGCCTTGAGAGTTTCTCCAATCACTTCTCCATTTGAAAGTAAAAGTTCTAGATTTTGTAATGTGTTTTTGTCAAAATCCTCAAAGGCTGTTGCTACCCCTAATACCGTTACTCCTTGTTTTCGATATTTGTTGTAGATGTTAATTGCCTGAGGAATTCCATAAAGAAAACAACCTGGGCAATTAACTTGGAAAACTTCCACAAGTATTACGTTATCCTTCTCCTTATCGATGTTTGTTGGTAGACCCTGAACCCATTTGGACATTTTAAGATTAGGAGCCTTTGCACCTATTTTTGCAACCATAAAGTAATTCTCAGATCTGATATTATTTTAAAAAGTATCTATTTGTTTTGAAAAAGACTATTTCTGGACTCTCGAAAGTTACGCAATTCTTTTATATGGCCTGACTATAGTCAGATTAATGTCGTCAAAGTTAATGTTTGCCCTGTTTGTTACGGCAATCCTTATGGCATCAATTGTAGCAGTTTCAATTCCTGCTGCAAGTGCTCTTACAAGCCGAAGCAACTTCAATGATAACCACTATACGGCACTCTATCCAGGAGGCCCAAGAATTTGTGGCGATCATATTTGTGCTCCAGGCGAGTATGACAAAATGCAGCAAGCCCTTGCTCAAGCACAGATGAAAGGTAAGGGTGGCAGTACAGCACCTAGCACACCAAGTACACCTCCAGCAACAACCATGCCTTCAACGAACGCAACAACAACCATGCCTTCAACGAACGCAACAACAACCATGCCTTCAACGAACGCAACAACAACCATGCCTTCAACGAACGCAACAACAACCATGCCAACAATGTCTGTTTGTCAGACAGTGAAGTCAGCTCTTACTAATGCAGCTGTGTCATCCACCGTAATAGCAAAAGTAATGGCAGATCTTGGCTGTAGTTAATAGTAACCTTTTTTCTTTTTATTCGTGAGATTTGGTTAAGGTAACTTTAGGTTTTGCGTTCTTTAGTTTGAGATGCTGTTGATTATTTCATCAATCATTACATTGGAATATCTTGCTAAATTTTGGTTGTTATTGATTCTATTACAGGTGCTACTTTTTAGAACTTGAAAACAGTACTTTAGAAATTGACGTCAAAACCGCCTATGTCCCCTGAACCGCCATCTCCATGACTAAAGTCGCCTCCGCCATAATCAGAGTGACCTGAATCATGGCTTGTGTCTTGTGAGCTTGTATCATACATGTATTGATCTGGTATGAAACTTGTCATGGCAAGACCCATGAAAGTCATCATCGTAGAGAACATCATAATATCCATTATCCCTAAAAACATCATTGAAGGAATAACTGAACGATTATCATCCATGCATTGTTGTAATTTTTGTTTATCGCCACTCTTCCATATACTCACCATGTTTTCCCAATTCTTCTCAAGTTCAAATTTTCTCACTTCCAATTCCTTACTGCCTTTTTCAGTTAGGGCAAGTTCCTTTTTTGGACCAAAGAATCCTTTTCTTTCAATAAGTACGATTAACCCTCTACCTTCTAGTCTCTGAAGAATTTCATTTATTTCGTTTAGAGAAATTTTTGTGGCCTTTGCGATTTTATCAAATTTCTTTGCCCCTTTTACTATTGCACTGAGAACAATGACATCATTAGGTTCCTGTTCCATGATGTTTTAATAAAAAAATACCCTATAAATTTGATCTTCGACAAGATATTAAACCAATCCGCCGTAAATATGGCATGGAAAATGACAAACATACTGATGAGCAGATAAAAAAATTCTATGAACTAAAAAACATCGCTGTTGTTGGAATGTCAAAAAATCCTGAAAAAGCTGCACATTATGTACCAAAATATCTTACAGAAAGAGGGTACAACATAATTCCAGTAAATCCCGCTGCCGATGAAATTTTAGGTAAAAAATGTTACCATGAACTTTCAGAGATATCTGAACGTATCGACATTGTTGATGTATTTAGGCCATCAGAACAGATCCTGCCTGTAATTAATGACGCAATAAAACTAAAACCAAAAGTAATATGGCTACAGGAAGGGATACACAACTTGGAAGCTGAATCTATAGCACAAAAAGCCGGTATTGAAGTTGTTTTTAATAGATGCATGTTGGCCGAACATCAACGACTCTTTTAAGGCATGTCTGAAATCCCTTTTTCTGAATTTTACCAATCCCTTGTTCAATTGGCAAAATCATTTGAACAAAAAAACATTCTTGTAAAAATTTATCCTGATTTAGAAGCGAACATAATTAGAGTTTATGGCGAAAACACTAATTCTCTAGGCCTTGCCAAGATAGGATTGGAAGAAATTTCTGAACTTGCGTATACTGCTGCGGAACATCATCCGTATTGGAATCTCATATACAATTCATCACAGATATTAAAAATCGTTCTTGAAAAATGGGATGGTAATTTAACAAAGGAAGAACTAGATGAAATTTCATGGAATGCAGATGAAATCAAGAACACTAGTAAAAAACTTTGAGAAAAATAACGATTTTCTAACCTAAATTTTCTTCGGCAGAGATAAATATTCAAATTTCTGTGATCAAATCATGCCAATTCGAATTGGCCTTATTGGTAAGACAAATACTGGTAAGACTACATTTTTTAACGCTGCGACTCTTTCCCACTCTGAAATCTCTACATACCCATTTACAACAAAAAAACCAGAAAGGGCAATGGGAAATGCGATAACTCCATGTGTTCACACAGAATTTAATGTTCAAGACCAACCTCAAAATTCAAAATGTCTTGACGGCTGGCGCTTTATCCCAATTGAACTAATCGACCTTCCAGGTTTGATAAAGGATGCTTGGGCTGGAAAAGGACTAGGAAACCAATTCCTATCTGTTGCGACTCAATCTGATGCGCTATTGCATGTAGTCGATGTTTCAGGAAGTGTTGATGCCTCTGGAAAAATTACGGAGGTAGGAAATGGTGACCCGATTGCAGATGTTGCAGATATTGAAGAAGAATTGATAATGTGGTATCTTAAACTCCTAGAGGGTAATCGAGATAAAATTTCAAAACTCATTCATTCGGAAACAGACCCAATAATTGCTTTGTCAGATGTATTTAGGGGAATTGGAGTAAAAGAAAGTCACGTAAAAGAAGCACTAAAGATTACAGGTTTAGAAAACAAAGATTTCGATAATTTTGATGTACATGATAGTAAAAACTTTGCTGCCTGCCTACGGCATGTATCAAAACCTACCTTGATAGTTGCAAACAAGATTGATCTTCCTGGCGCAGACAAAAATTTTGATAGATTAAGGGAAAAATATGTGCACACGATAATTATTCCTGCTAGTGCGGACAGTGAGCTTTCTTTAAGAAGGGCAGAACAGAAAGGCTTGATAAAATATGTTCCCGGTTCGGAGCAGTTTGAAATTTTACGCAAAAATGAATTAAACAAAAAGCAACTAGATGCTTTGGATTTCATAACTCAAGGCATACTAGGAGAATACATGAGAACTGGTGTACAGTTTGCAATCAATGTAACTGTCTTTAAGTTGTTAAAAATGAATTCGATATATCCAGTAGCCAATCCTGAAAAACTTTCAGATAAAAAAGGAAGAATACTACCTGATCTTATTTTGCTAAAGGATGGATCTACTGTGGAGGATTTGGCAAGAGAAATACATTCTGATCTGACAAAAGGATTACTTTATGCAAAAGATGTGAGATATGGTGTAAGATTGCCTACTGGTTATCAACTACGTGACAGGGATGTTGTATCTCTTGTTAGCGCAATGACAAAAAAATCCTAGGTTTGAGCAGCTGTTTTTTCTTGTTTTAACAAAAAGGTTTTGTCTTTGTGGTCTATTAGCAATATGCCCATATCATATACTTGTTTTCTAATTTCGTCAGCCTCTTGATATTGTTCCTGCTCTCTAAGCACATTACGTTTTTTGATAAGTTCATTTACAATCTTTCTTTCATCATCTGAGATTTTGGATATTCTTAATCCCAGAATTTCTAACATCTTCTCAAATTCTGGTAACACAGTGTTGGAAAATGACTGAGGGATATTTTCCTCCGATGCAATAAAGTTGTTTATTTCCTTTACAAGACTAAAAAACACATTAAGTGCTAACGAAGTGTTAAAATCCGAATTTAATGCATTTTCAAACTCTGTTCTGCCAGCAGTAATTATATCCTTAAAATGTCTATTCGAATTATCAAACGGTCTAACTAATTCATCTTTTTCTGGAGAGTTCAACACTGCATAGCAGTTTTCAACTTGACGCCATTTTATAACGGTCTCTTTTAGAATGTCCTCGGAGTAATCAATAGGTTTTGAATAGTGGCCTGAAAGACAAAATAATCTAATAATGTTTGGACTCCAGTTTTTTAAGACATGCTCGATTGATTTTGTGTTGCCCAAGGATTTTGACATTTTTTCACCATTTATTGTCACCATTCCAACATGCATCCAGATTTTAGCAAACATTTTTCCTGTGTGTGATTCCGATTGTGCAATCTCGTTTTCATGATGAGGAAAAATGAGATCTCTTCCTCCGCCATGAATTTCAAAATTTTCTCCTAGATATTTCAAACTCATAGCTGAACACTCTATATGCCATCCAGGTCTTCCATTTCCCCACGGACTCTGCCAATTGGGTTGGTCATCAGCAAACTTCCAAAGTGCAAAATCTAACGGATCATTTTTTGTTTCATCGACCTCGATTCTTGCTCCTGATATCAAATCTTCAACCTTCTTCTTTGAGAGCTTTCCATATTCTTTGAATTTTGATACAGAAAAATATACGCCATTTTTTGATACATAGGCGTAATTTTTGGATATGAGATCCTTGATTAACCCTATCATATCTTCAATATGTTCCGTTGCTTTTGGATAATTATCAGCTCTTTTGGTATTCAGTTTATCAAAATCTTCAAAATACCGTGCAATAAATTTCGAACTAAGTTCTAACGGCGGTATGTTCTCTTCTTTTGCACGATTTATTATTTTATCATCTACATCTGTAAAATTTTGAATAAAGTTGACTTTGACTCCCTGGGATTCTAAGAATCTTCTTAGCGTATCAAACACTATGATGGTCCTGGCATGACCGATGTGGCTTTCATCATAAACCGTAACACCACAAACATAAATTCTAACAATTCCTTTAGTGTCTAATTCTTTTTCTTTTGTTGTTAGAGTATCAAAAATCTTCAATTTAATCACTATTTTTCATATCTGACAAACCTTTGGTGTTATCCTCTTGTGTTCGTTATTTTTGTACATTTTGTAGATTTTATCAACAGATGAATTATCAATACCGGTCAAGTTGGCTGTTTGCTGAGTTGAAAATTTTTTCTCAAAGATGCAATGAAGAATGACATCAATTTCCTCATAACTTATACCAATTTCAGTCTCTGCCATATGTCCTTCCCAAAGGCCTGGACTACTTTTCTTTGTTAAAATTGAATCGGGAATCTCAAGAAATTTTGCGAACTGACGAACTTGAGTTTTGTATAGTGACGCAATAGGTAACAAGTCTGCTGCGCCATCCCCAAATTTTGTGAAATAGCCTATGAGAAATTCGCTTTTATCACTGGAACCTAGTACAAGATATTTTTTTGCATTTGCATAATAATACAAAATATTTGCTCTGATTCTTGCACTGAGATTTCCAAATGCAAAAGGATTAGGCTCTAAATATTTTGAATATTCTTTATTGACAAAACCAATATCGATTAATTTGTAACCTATACCTAATTTATCCACAAGCTTGATTGCATCTTCAGTATCAGTTTTAGGGGTAGCCTTTGAATCAGGCATTATTAGTGCAAGCGACTTGTCTTTGAGGAATTTTGCACATAGCGCAGCAATCACAGCCGAATCTATTCCTCCACTTAAACCAAAAACTACTCCAAATGCCTGTCTCTGAGAAACTTCATCTACAAGAAACGAGCCAATATTATTCTGTATGGAATCATAGTCTTGTTTTTGGATTTTTTCTAAGATTTCTTGGTTCAACGATTTTTTTAACCGTGATTACGGAATTAAACTTATCATACATCAAGGTATATGCCGTCATTTTTTACTTCGACATTGTAAGTTTTTAGCTTGACTCCTTTGATGTAATCAAGCAGTTCTCCTGTTTTGATGTTATAATGCCAAAAATGTAGTGGACATTCAACAACATCTCCTTCAAGCTTTCCTGGAGCAAGTGAGCCATCTTGGTGAGCACAAATAGAATCTAGGGCATGGAATCCATTTTGGTTGAAGATCGCTATGCGCTTTCCATCTACTACAAACTCCTTGCCCTTTCCTGATGCAACGTCGTTTTTTTCAGCTACTTTTTTCCATGCCATAAATTTAAAACAAAATTCTGATCAATATTTAGATTGTCATTCTGATACTATTTTATAGCCCTGATATTTGTCTCATCTTATGAGTAAAGTAAAGGATTCAAGCCTTGCAGAACAAGGCAATACATCATATGAATGGGCCAAAAGTCATATGAAGATTATTACAAATACTATTGATCGACTTAAACGATCACAACCATTAAGAGGCGTTAGACTTGGCATCTGTTTACATATTACAAAAGAGACTTCGGTTTTAATTATGGGCGCAAAAGCACTAGGAGCAGACGTAAGTGCATGTGGTGCAAACCCACTTTCCACACAAGATGACATTGCAGCTTTTCTTGAGGAAAATGGAATTCACATCTATGCGTGGGCAAGTCAAACCTCAGAAGAATATGATTGGTGCATTGAACAAATGCTTGACCATAAACCGCAAATTGTAACTGATGACGGTTCTGACTGTCACAGTAAATTACACGGTGATTCAAAATTTTCATCATTAAAAATAATGGGGGGTACAGAAGAAACAACTACTGGTGTTATTAGACTAAAAGCTTTGGCAAATCAGAGAAAACTCAGATATCCTGTCATTGCAGTAAATGATGCCTATACCAAACACATGTTTGACAACCGATATGGAACAGGTCAAAGCACAATAGATGGCTACTTTAGATCTATGAATTTGCTTTTTGCAGGAAAACGTGTAATTGTTGCTGGATATGGATGGGTGGGAAGGGGAGTAGCATCAAGAGCCAACGGAATGGGTTCTAAAGTTTTTGTTACAGAAGTAGACCCAGTGCGAGCCCTAGAAGCTCACATGGACGGTTATGAGGTGCTTCCAATGGAGGAGGCAGCAAAGATTGGCGATATTTTTATCACTGCTACAGGGCAAACTGGAGTGATAAGAAAAGAACACATATTGAAAATGAAAGAGGGTGCAGTATTAGGAAACGTTGGCCACTTTGATGTTGAGGTAGATGCGCACTTTTTGCTTAATGAATCAAAATCAGTTAAAGAAGTACGACCACACCTTGACGAATGTCTTTTAAAAAATGGAAAGCGCGTTTATCTTATAGGGAAAGGGAGAATTGCAAACCTTGTTGCAGCAGAAGGGCATCCTCCAGAGGTAATGGCACAATCATTTTCAAATCAACTGCTTTCCATGATATACATAGCAAAAAATCACAAAAAAATTGGAAAGAAAGTGATAACGGTTCCACATGAGATAGACAAACAAATTGCAGTTGATGCTCTTAGGGCAATGGAAGTTAAAATCGACAAGCCAACACCAGCTCAAATAAAATATGCCAAGAGCTGGGGATAGCTTAAATTCGCCTCACACTTTACACACATAATGACAAACAAGGCTATCATTACTAGTGCACTTCCATATGCAAATGGTGAGATTCATCTTGGACATGTTGCGTCTACTTATTTGCCTGCCGACATTACAACTAGATTTCTAAAACTAAAGGGAGTCGAAGCCTATTACATTTGTGCTTCCGATGATTATGGTACCCCGATTCTTTTACAAGCTGAAAAAGAAAAAAAAGACCCTCAAGAATACGTCAAGTTCTGGAACAAAAGGGATTATGAAGATTTTACTGCACTTGGAATAAATTTTGATTTTTTTTACAGGACAAGCTCGCCTGAAAACCTTGTATTTGTTCAAGACGTATTTAAAAAATTATATGCAAATGGACACATATATGAAAAAGAGATTATCCAGTTTTATTGTAAATTTGATAACAAATTCCTTCCAGATAGATATGTAATTGGTACATGTCCATATTGCAAAGCCGAAGATCAATATTCTGATCTTTGTGAAAAATGTGGCCGAGTTCCAGAAGAGATAGAAAATCCTCGGTGCTCAATATGTAAAAATCCACCTACTAAAGAAAAGACAAAACACTACTTTTTCAAACTGACAAATTTTGTAAAAGAACTGAACCAATGGCTAGAAGAAGACTCCTATCTACAAAAGGACGTCAAAAAATATGTTCAAAATTGGATCAAAGATGGGCTTGCAGACTGGGATATAACACGAGATATACAATGGGGTGTGCCAATTCCACTTCCTGAAGCAAAAGGTAAGGTGTTTTACGGTTGGTTTGATAACCACCTTGCATACATCTCTTCGACAATCAAATTTCTTACAGATAAGGGAATTGACGGAAAACAATTTTGGAATGCTGCTGATATTTACCACTTTATTGGAAAAGACATCGTATATCACCATTATCTGTTTTTGCCTGCAATGCGAATTGGAATAAAAAGAGAGTACAAGTTACCAGACTATATCCCAACACGAGGGCACCTTATGTTACAGGCAAAAAAAATATCCAAGAGCAGAAATTGGTATATCGGTCTTAAAGATTTTCTTAGTCTTTATCCATCTGATTATCTGAGATTTTACTTGACATTAATTACACCGCATAGCCAGGACGATCTTAATTTTGATTGGGAAGAATTTGCTGCAAGAATAAACTCTGAGCTGATTGGAAATCTTGGAAATTTTGTAAACCGTGCGTTGGGTTTTACTCAAAAAAGCTTTAATGGAATAGTTCCACAAACAGAGGAATTTGATTCTGTTGATGCAGAATCTCAAAATAGAATAAAAAATTTAATAAATGATCTGAGTTCATTGATGGAACAAAACAACTTGGACAAGGCACTCAAAAAAATACTAGAATTTTCTGCTTACTTTAATCAATATTTCCAGCAAAAAGAACCATGGAAAAATACCAAGAGCACAAACAATTGCATTTATCTTTCAGTAAATGCAGTACGTAGCATTGCAATAGCACTTTACCCATTCCTGCCAGAATCATCTGAGAAAATATGGGTTCAACTCAACCTTGACGGTAAAGTGGCTCAACAGGCCTGGAATTCAATGTCTGATCTATCCATACATGCTAATCACAAGATTGGAATCTCGTCTCCACTTTTTAAAAAGGTAGAGACTGTAGATATAGCAAAATACAAAGCAAATCTTGGTGTATGAATGGCTTTTCTTGATTGGGTTTCAAGGGATGGAAAGTTACTCTTAACTGCAAGAATAGTTAGAACTTTTTCTTATGGTTTTCTTAGCATCATTCTTGCAATATACCTAAAATTGATTGGCTTTGATGAGATTTTAATTGGAATAGTTTTGTCTGCTACGTTAGCAAATAGTGTGATCTTTAATCTATTTGCAAGTTTTTATGCAGACAAGTTTGGCAGGAAAAAAATTCTCATAATTTATGCCGTCATGATGGCCATTTCTGGAGCCATCTTTCTCTTAACAAATAACTATGTTGCATTGATTGTATCTGCCCTTATTGGAACAATTAACGTAACTGGAACAGAGGTAGGCGCGTTTTTGTCCATAGAACAAGCCATACTTCCACAGACAGTCAAGGATATCAAAAAAAGAAACACAATTTTTGCAGTCTATAACATGGCTGGAACATTTGCAATGTCTGCTGGAGTTTTGCTTTCTGGACTGCCTCAGTTTATTCAGAAAATATCTGGATTAAATCAAATAGAATCAATCCGATCTCTCTTTCTCTTGTATAGCATATGTGCAGTCATAGTAGTAGGAATCTACTTTTTCCTCTCAAAGAAAATTGAACTTGAAGTAAAAGACGCCAAAGTTACCTCAATCCGTAGTATATCTCCAAAATCAAAGGGAATCATTGCCAAGCTCTCGTCTCTTTTTGCAGTGGATTCTTTTGCAGGTGGATTTGTAATTCAAAGTATAGTGTCATTTTGGTTTTTTTCAAAATTTGGAGCAGACCTTACCACACTGTCTTACATTTTCTCTATTGCAGGTGCCCTTACTGCCTTTTCTTTTTTAGCTGCAACAAAAATCGCATCCAAGATTGGTCTGATAAATACCATGGTGTTTACTCACATACCGTCCAATCTTTTGCTTATATTGTTGGCATTTGCTCCTACATTTCCAATAGCAATTGGTGTCTATCTTGCAAGAATGGGTCTCTCACAAATGGATGTCCCAACAAGGCAGTCATACATTGTCGCTGTAGTTAATGAAGACGAAAGAGTAGCAGCTGCAGGTATAACAAATACTTCAAGAAATATAGCTCAAGCTGTAAGCCCGTCTCTTACAGGTGTAATTATACAATCATTGTCATTATCAGCACCATTTGTGGTTGGGGGTTTGCTAAAAATTGTTTATGATATTGGTGTCTACATAAATTTTAGAAAAATAAAACCACAAGATGAATAATGCCTTATTTTTCTAATTTGCTAATTTTTTCTATGAAAGCAAGAATTCCTGTATAATCAAGTTCGCCAAGGCCTGCAGTTACTGCGTTTTGATAAATCTCATTTGCTAATGTTGCCATAGGCAAAGATGTACCAAATTCCTTTGCAGCATCGTTTATTGCATCAAGATCCTTTTTCATCATTTTCAAAGTAAAGCTTGGATCAAAGTTCCCATCTATCATCTTGGGTCCTTTTAATTCACTCATACCTGTCTTAAAATAGGTAGAGTTTAGAATTTCTAAAAACAACTTGGGTTCTAGACCAGCTCTCTTTGCCAGAGTAATCCCCTCGGACAGAGCCAAGGCAAGTAATGATATTTGCAAATTCATAGCAAGTTTCATGGCATGTCCAGAACCATTTTCTCCCAAGTAGAATGTTTTGTTACCTATTTTTTCAAAGACATGTTTGTATTTTTCATAAACTCCTTTTTTTCCTCCTACCATGACTACAAGCTCGCCTTTTTCTGCAAGCTTCGGGCCGCCCATCACTGGAGTATCAATCATGGATATGCCATTTTCTGAAAACTTTCTTGCAATTTTTCTTGAAGAAATTGGATTTATCGTACTCATGTCAGCAACTGTCAATCCTTCATGTTTTCCATATGTGATCCCATTTTTATCAAATGAGACAGATTCTACCGCGTCAGAATCTTTTACGATAGTTATGACAAGTTCACAATCCTGTGCCAGATCCTTTGGTGTATTTGCAACAATTGCTCCAAGGTTTTTTAGGGAATCTGCTTTGCTTTTGGTCCTATTGTAAACAATGACTTTATGACCAGTATTGAGTAGTCTAATGGCTACTGCTTTTCCAAGAAAACCAGTTCCAATAATTCCTATATTCAATGATGGTTATCTTTTTTGTTACCTATTTTTTCCTATTGAATTAATCTATGATGTTAAAGCTTTGAACCTTTGATCTGCACGTAATCTTTCAAAGTCAGGATCACATGCTGCTTTTCTTCCAAATTCAGAATCTATCATTACGGCTTGCTCTAAAAGGATTAACGATTCTTCTGAATTTCCCTGAGCTGATTTGCTACAGGCTTTGTGGTAAAGTACATTGGCATTCTGAGGATCTTTTTCTAGAATTTTATCATAAAATGAGACTGCCTGTTCATATTTTTTTAGGTAGTGTAGTGCTAGGCCTTTATTGATTAAGGCCATCTGATGATTAGGGTGAATTTTTAAAACCTTGTCATAGCATGTAATGGCATCCTCATATTTTCCAAGTTTGCCTAACGCATTACCTTTGTATACTAACGCATTTGCGTGCTCTGGTTCTACAGATAACACTTTATCAAAATAAAATATTGCATCACGCGGATTTCCACGTTTGGCATGTGCGAACCCCGTGTTATAAAAATATTCCAAATTCAGTTCCTCATCTGAGGGCAATCTGATCCTTTCAGCCATCACATTAATACCTTATTCCTATTTGATAAACTCTATTTCTTGGTAAGTACTAGGAATATGTGTTGACTTTAGAATTAAAGAAATTATCAATAACTGTGGGGTTATGGAAAAAATAAGATCTTGTCCTATCTGTCCTGCTTGTGGTTCAAAGAAATTTGATCGATTAAAAGCAAGAGATACTGTTGTAAGATGCGTAAAATGTGGCAAGGAGTTAACTATCTGACCTATTTTTTGCAGCATTCTAGGAATTTGATCAATAACCTCACAAATCAATTACAAAATCTGAAAAAAGATATTAAAGATCTTTTGGATTGGTAGAATTATAATCTAACTGCTTTTATTGGTAACGGGTGCTCTTTACCATCGTCAAACCAGCAACAATCACAAATTTGATTGAGGTCTTTTCCTATCTGTTTTATGCATATCATGGCAGTTCCTTTATGGTCCTCTCTTGAATGCCCACAAGTTTTACAAATGTTGTCCAACGTTAGTTATGTTTTACATATCAGGTATTTTACTTTGAGGACGAGTTTTTTCTTATTTCTTGATATGTTAGATTAGCATACTTGTACGATTATATTTGCAATAAATTAACCGTCAGGAAATGGCAAAAACTTGGAAAGACTCTGATGTAAGTTTAGATCCAATAAAGAACCAAATCATTGCAGTAATTGGTTATGGAATTCAGGGGCATGCACAAGCAAACAACCTAAAAGATTCTGGTCTAAATGTTATAGTTGGATTACAAGAAGGAGGTTCTAGCTGGAAAAAGGCAAAAGATGATGGTCATGAGGTACTTTCTATTCAAAAGGCATGTGAAAAAGCCGACATTGTACACGTATTAATTCCTGACATGATTCAAGCCAAAGTCTTTCGAGAACAAATTGAACCTAACCTGAATGTAGGAAACGCATTATCTTTTTCACATGGGGCCGCAATTCACTGGGAGTGGATTAGGGCACCAGGAGATGTTGATATAATCATGGTAGCACCAAAAGGTCCTGGCTCCAAAGTAAGGGAGACATACCTAGAAGGATTTGGCACGCCATCTATAGTTGCAGTTTATCAAGATTATACTAAAATGGCTTGGGACAGAACTTTGGCATTGGCAAAAGGAATTGGTAGCACAAGAGCAGGAGTAATAGAAACAACATTCCAAGAAGAGGTAGAGACAGACTGGTTTGGTGAACAAGCTGATCTTTGTGGTGGATGTGCATCAATGATAATCAATTCTTTTGAGACTCTAGTAGAAGCAGGTTACCAACCAGAAATTGCATACTTTGAGGTTTTACATGAACTGAAGCTCATAGTAGATCTTATCCAAAGATATGGAATAAACGGGATGTGGAGAAGAGTAAGTGAGACAGCAAGATATGGTGGTTTGACAAGAGGACCGATGGTGATGAACAAGGACGTAAAAGAAAACATGAAAAAAGTTCTCAAAATGATACAAGATGGAACATTCAATCAAGAATGGATAAGTGACTATCAGAAAAATGGTAAAAACGCATTTGACAGATACATGAAGCAAGTCGATGCCCATCAAATAGAACAGGTTGGCAAGAAAATGCGCCAGATGATGTGGCCTGATTCAAAAGAGTAACTAAATTTTTCTCTGCTTTGCAACACCAGAGTTAATGTAATCTATTACTGTAGCAAGTGGTGTACCTGGGCCAAAGTTTCCCAAAACCCCTGACTTCTCTAGTTCCTGCTTGTCATCTTCTGGTATGACTCCTCCACCAATTACAAGAACATCGGTGATTCCTTTTTCTTTTAGTGCTTTGACTACTCTTGGAAACAAAGTAAGATGTGCACCATTTAGAAGACTGAGGGCTACAACATCAACGTCTTCATCTTCAACAATCTTGGCAATCCTTTCAGGAGTAGCAAAAAGGCCTGAATAGATGACTTCCATTCCTGCATCTCTGAAGGCACGACACAAAACTAACGCGCCTCTATCATGCCCATCAAGCCCTAATTTGGCAACAAGAATTCTAATTCTTCTAGCAGCAGCCTTTTGTGCCATAATTTTGAGGGCACTTCTGGGTTTTAAAATCTTTATTTGATGAAAAATAGACTATTTCAGAATGTATTATTATTGGCCTAGAGTTTTTCTTTTAGATAACAGCTTCTTAATCTCTCTTGAATGAGCTGCAATAGTTTGTTTAATTTCCATCTCTTCATTTCTATCTGGTACTTTTTTGCGCATTTGTAAAAATGAGGTAAAAAACATGGCTTCAAGATAACCTATGTGCCACCCATACTCAAAATCAAATTGGCTGTCATACTCCCAATAGCTCTTGGAAGCGGGATCTTTTGGATATTTACTTATGGCCTCTAATTCAGATTGTATTGTTTCTCTCATCAAATTTCTAAATTCATCGTCTAGAGTCAAGTAAGTTTTATTGGAATCTGAGAAGATAAACTTCACGGAAACCTTAAACAAGAAGATTTTATTGTGGTTACAACCCGTACTCTGTTCTATATGGATGTCGTATCAAAATTAAAAAGTGGCAACCGCAGGGCCATAGCTAGAGCAATTTCAATTATTGAAAATGATGACAAGGCTGCACGACAATTAATAAAAAGAATCTTCAAAAATTCTGGTAAATCCATTACCATAGGAATAACGGGTCCTGCAGGAGCTGGCAAAAGTACGCTGATAGACAGAACTGTACTTGAACTCAAAAAACTAGGTTACAAAGCTGCAGTTCTTGCAATAGATCCAACTAGTCACATAACCGGAGGTGCAATACTTGGCGATAGAGTTCGCATGGCAGAATCAACTGATTCTGGAACTTATATCAGAAGTATGGCGTCAAGAGGTGCTACCGGAGCCATATCGTTATCGCTGAGAAACAGCATAAGAGTATTAGAGTATGCTAGGTATGACGTTATAATAATTGAAAGTGTCGGTGCAGGCCAAACCGAAGTTGATATCTCAAAAATTGTGGACATAACCGTTGTAGTCTTTAATCCAAACACTGGTGACAGTATCCAGACAATAAAGGCAGGCCTGACTGAAATAGGAGACATTTATCTGATAAACAAAAGCGATTTGGCAGGCTCAAACCAGCTGTTTAATGCAGTTAGGGATTTTATTGGCATGACAGAAAAAAATCCCAGCATACTACTGACTTCAGCAAAATCAAACAAAGGAATATCAGAATTTGCAAAAAAACTCAAAGAGTTGATAATAACTAAGGCAAAGACAAAAAAAACATATGAACAGTCAAGACTTGAAACTGAACTTAAGGATATTGTTTTAAATAATGTTAAAAATAAAGTTAGCACAATGCTTGATTCTAGTAGTGCTTATGCTAAATATCTGAAAAAAGTACAATCAAAGACGTTGGATCCATACGAAGCGGCAGACAAGATTTCAAAACTTTTCAAGTGATTTTATGAAGAAAGAAAAATCTGAATCATCAAAAATAAAAACAGATTCTAACATTCCAGTAAAGGGCATTTATGATTCTAAAGTAAAACCAAAAAGCAAGAATGAACAACCAGGAAAATTCCCGTTCACAAGAGGAATTCACAAGGGAATGTATCGCGATAGGTTGTGGACCATGAGACAGTATACTGGATTTGGAACTGCCGACCAGACAAATCAAAGATTCAAGTATTTGCTTGAACGCGGTCAGACCGGGCTTAGCATGGCTTTTGATCTTCCAACCCAAATTGGTTATGATGCAGATGATCCTCATGCAGAAGGTGAGATTGGTAAAGTCGGTGTTTCTATAACCTCACTTAAAGACATGATGACATGCTTTGGCGGCATACCACTTGACAAAGTAAGCACATCTATGACAATCAATGCAACTGCATCAACCCTACTTTCATTATATATCGCAACAGGAGAATCACAAGGCGTTGCAAGTTCTGCCTTGAGAGGAACAACGCAAAACGATATTCTCAAGGAATACATTGCACGAAATACCTACATCTATCCTCCAAGGCCCTCTATGCGATTGATTGGTGACATGATAGAATATTGCTCAAAAAAAGTTCAACAATGGTATCCTATTTCGATATCAGGCTACCATATGAGAGAAGCAGGATGTAACGCAGTACAGGAAGTTGCATTTACAATTGCAAACGCCATTGAATACATAGATACTTGTATTAAACGCGGATTAAAAATAGACGATTTTGCACCAAGACTATCATTTTTTTTCTGTTGTACTAACGAGTTTCTAGAAGAAGTTGCTAAATTCAGAGTTGCAAGAAGGATTTATTCAAAGATACTCAAGGAAAGATTCCACGCACGAGATCCAAAATCAATGCATTTGAGATTTCATGTGCAGACAAGCGGAGAATCATTAACTGCACAGCAGCCTGATAACAATATCGTTCGAGTTGCCATACAATCAATGGCTGCTGTACTTGGAGGTGCACAATCATTACATACAAATTCAAAAGACGAGGCCCTTGCACTTCCTACCGAGGCAGCAGTCAAAATAGCACTACGAACTCAACAAATTGTTGCACATGAAAGTGGAATAACAAAGACTGTTGACCCTCTTGCCGGGTCTTATTATGTGGAATACCTTACTGACAAAATTGAGGACGAAGTATCCAAGTATCTAAAAAAAATTGATAGGATGGGAGGTTCTCTTGCTGGAATAGAAAGAGGATTCTTTCAATCAGAAATTAGGCAAAATGCATATCGCTTAAAGCAGGAAATTGACAAAGAAGAAAGAATTATTGTGGGAGTTAACAAATTTGCTGACGCAGTAGAAGCAAGACAAGACCTACTCAGAATTGATAACAGCATTGAAATAAAACAGACTAGGAACCTAAAAGATCTAAGAAGCACTAGAGATAACAAAAAAGTCGAAGACGTTCTTTCCAAGATGAAGAGCGCTTCTGAAACACAGGAGAACCTGATGCCTCATATTATAAACGCTGTAAAAAGTTATGCAACGCTTGGGGAGATAAGTAATACCTTTAGAGAGGTTTTTGGAATGTATCAACCAAAGGAAACCTTCTAGAATGAAAATAGATCATGTTGCAATTGCAGTAAATAGCATAGACGAGGCAGTAAAAGAATACCAGCAAGCTTTTGGAATAAAAGAAGTAGAGTTTGAATCAGTTGAGACAGAAGGCGTAAAAGTGGCAATACTGCATCTAAAAGATTCTAGAATTGAGCTAATGGAGCCAACTAGAGATGACAGTCCGATTAAGAAATTTCTCTTAACAAAGGGTGAGGGCCTACATCACATTGCACTTGAAACAGAAAATATTGAAGGCGAAGTGACTCGAATGAAAGGATGTGGCATAAGATTTCTTGGAGAAATAAGACCAGGTTCACGGGGCACCAAAGTTACTTTTATCCATCCAAAATCCCTTCATGGGGTTTTGGCTGAACTGTGCTCTCACTCAAAATAAAAAATTACTCCATTAATTTCAAAGTATCTGATGCAGTAATTATCCCAATTATCTTGCTGCTCTTTGATACCAGGATACATTTTGAAAATCTGATAAGAGTGACAAGTGTCTTTACTGGTACGTTATAATCTACGATTGGTGGTCTTGGCTCCATTACTTCGGAAAGTTTGATTTTTTTGCGCTGAGTTTCATCACTATCTAGTAAATGTTTTACAAGACCATCTTCTGTTATTAGACCAACCACTTCAGGTCCATCAAAGACTGGCACTTGGCTAATAGAAAATTCTTGCATTTTTTTTATTGCATCATGTAAAGTATCTGTGGTCTTTAGCTTTGCAATGTCTTTACTACAAATATCTCCAGCCTTCATTGAAGATTGGCTTTCAAGCGACCAGAGTACTTCAAATATTTTTCTTGCTGTAGAATAACTTGGCTGACACCTTCCAGATTCTATCTGGTTAATCATCGACGTGCTAACTCCGGTAAGGGAAGCCAGTTTTTGCTGTGTGAGACCAATCTTTAGCCTCGCTGGTTTTATGGAATCTAGCCTAGGAAGCATACAGTAATTATCTAGGATCGATATTTCAGTTTTCTTTAATCCTTAATAGTTTAATTTACTACATTTACTCGTGTTAAGGGCAATCACTATAGCAGTAATTTTAGGTACTGCCGCAATTGGATTGTATTATCTTGGGGGCCCGGTGATATTTACAAAGACAGTTACTGATTCCTTACAGCAGGGACTAGATCAAGTTCAGACTGGGTTGACATATGATAAATTTGTAAACATGGTTGATTCGCAAAAAGATATACTTGTAGCCAAAATGCCCCCGCAAACCATTGATCTCATAATGAATGAGGCAAAAAAGTTTCCAACTACAGTCTCTGAGAGCATGCAAGATATGATTTCAAAGATATCTCCAACCTCACAATCTGTAATATATTCAAAACAAGGTGAGTTTGTGGGACTAAAAGGGCATAACGCATCAGGCAAAGCCGAGATAATTACTGTAGGCAAAATTGCATTTTTAAGGTTTGAAAATTTTCAGGTAACAAATGGCCCAGATCTGCATGTTTATATCACAACTGACGGTGATGTCACAACAGGAATTGATCTGGGTAAGCTAAAAGGAAGCATTGGTGACCAAAACTATGTACTAAACGGAGTTGACATTAAAACATACAATGTTGTAGAAATTTACAGCCCACCTTTCCATGTCTACTTTGCAGAGGCAAAGTTGTCATAAACACACAAACAATTTACAAAAAATAATCATATGAAAGAATCGACAGATCTATAAGCGAGGATCCACTTATTTTGAAACTATATGAAGGAATTTCAACAGTGGTGGAAGGGTTTGATAAAAGAACTCGAAGAAGACATTGAAATCAATGTAACTGAAATTTAGCATATTTTTCTGCTTTTACACAAGATGGATCCAAATTAAGATCAAGTTGGTAGCTGGGTCCAATCTTGGACTACGAAATTACTCACCGTAATCATGTGGAAGATTACGAAAAAGCCAGGGAC
>Ga0210384_10003240_pt1 | contig 18975 bp, 14 predicted proteins | sample IncBWH2MmetaG_FD_160574 | JGI IMG/M metagenome (GOLD analysis project Ga0210384, IMG submission 160574) | Forest soil microbial communities from Barre Woods Harvard Forest LTER site, Petersham, Massachusetts, United States - Inc-BW-H-2-M | ecosystem: Environmental > Terrestrial > Soil >...
TCTTCGTGGTGGCGCTCGCCTGTCACGGCGCGCTCGCCCTCGACCGGCCCGCGGCCCGCGATCTCACCGAGTTCTACCTGCTGATCTCGATCGGCGGGGTGCTGGGCGGTCTGTTCAACGCCCTGGCGGCCCCGCTCGTCTTCCCGGGACTCATCGAGTACCCGATGATGATGGTGCTCGCGTGCATCCTGCTGACCGGCCGGCCCATCGGCCCCGTCGGCCTCGGCCCGGGGGCGATCCGGGCGGCAGGCGTGCTGCTCGTGCTGATCGCGCTCGCCCTGATCCTCTACTCCGAATCGGCCACCCTGCGCATCGACCTCTCCTTCCTCGAACGGGTGCTGAACGTGGGCTCCGACCAGATCTCGGACCGGTTCGATCCGATCGAGCGGATCGTCAACAAGCTCCTGATCTACGGCCCGCCGCTCGTGCTCGCCTGGCTGCTCCGGCGTCGGCCGCTCCACCTGGGCGTGGCCCTGGGCGCGGTGCTGGCGATCGCGGGCTTCGTGGACGCGCGGAACAACGACCAGATCCGCCAGACCCGGAGCTTCTTCGGCGTGCTCCGCATCTCGCGCGATCGCGACGAGAAGGGCTACACCGAGCTGCGCCACGGCACCACGCTCCACGGCCGCCAGAGCCTCGAGCCGTCGCGGCGCGCCGAGCCCCTGTCCTACTATCATCGCAACGGTCCGATCGGCCAGCTCTTCGAGGAGCTGGACCGGCGGCGCACCACGCTCCACATGGCGGTGGTCGGCCTCGGCACCGGGACGCTCGCGGCCTACGCGCGACCGGGCGACCGCGTCACCTTCTACGAGATCGACCGCAAGGTGCGCGACATCGCCTTCGACCCCGCCTACTTCACCTACGCCACGGACGCCCGCAACCGCGGCGCGACGGTGCGGGTGGAGCTGGGCGACGCGCGCATCCGGATGGAGGCGGTGAAGCGCGACCGGCCCGAGGAGCGCTACGACGTGATCCTGGTGGACGCCTTCACCTCGGACGCCATCCCGGTACATCTCCTGACCCGGGAGGCGGTGCGGCTCTACTTCGACCTGCTCGCCCCCAACGGCATCCTGGCCCTGCACATCTCCAATCGCCACCTGCGCCTCGAGCCGGTCGTGGCCGGCCTGGCCCAGGACGGCGGGCTCGCCGGCATGCTCCAGCACGGCGACACCGGCGACATCCGCGGCGGCGTCGAGGCGAGCTGGGCGATCCTGGCCCGTCGGCGCGAAGACTTCGGCGAGATGGCCTCCGACCCGCGCTGGCAACAGGCCCATCTCGACCCGGAGCCCCGCGTCGGCACCTGGACCGACGACTTCCACAACCTGCTCTCGGTTTTCAAGTGGTGAGGAAGCGGAAGCGCCGGCCGCGCAGGATCTCGCGCGCGGCGTTGTAGCCGGGCGCGCCCATCACCCCGCCGCCCGGATGCGCGGCGGCCCCGCAGAGATAGAGGCCGCCCACCGGCGTCCGGTAGGAGGCCCAGCCCGGGAGCGGGCGTAGCGAGAAGAGCTGGCCCGGCGTCATCGCGCCCTGGAAGATGTTGCCGCCGGTGAGCCCGAAGACGCGCTCGAGATCGGGCGGCGCCAGCACCTGGCGGGCCAGCACCGAGCGGCGGAAGTTGGGCGCGTACTCGTCGAGCAGCGCGAAGCACCGGTCCGCGAAGGGCTCGCGCATCGCCTCCCACGTGGTGTCCCGCAACGCGTACGGGGCGTACTGGACGAAGATCGACATCAGGTGACGCCCGGGCGGGGCCACCGTGGGATCCACCACCGAGGGGATCGTGCACTCCAGCACCGGCCGCTCCGACGGGCGGCCGTACTTGGCGTCGTCGAAGGCGCGCTCGATGTAATCGAGGTCGGGGCAGACGTGGATCGTGCCCCGATGCTGCGGGCCGGGCGCGGTCCCGGGGCGCGCGGTGAAGTCGGGCAGCTCGGCGAGCGCCACGTTGATCTTGAGCGAGGCGCTCTCGTAGGAGATCCGGCCCACCGCCGCACGGAAAGGCTCGGGCAGCGCCGCCGGCTCGAGAAGACGCAGAAAGGTGACGTGGGCGTCCGCGTTGCTGGCGACGATGCGCGCGGCGAGCTCTTCGCCGCTCTCCAGTACGACGCCCTCCACCCGGCCGGCGCGCGTGGCGATGCGGGCCACCGGCGCGTCGCAGCGGATCTCCACCCCCAGCTCGCGCGCGGCGCGCGCCAGCGCCTCGGTGAGCCCTCCCATGCCCCCGCGCACGTAACCCCACGCGCCGCGCCGGCCGTGGGTCTCGCCCATGACGTGATGGAAGAGCACGTAGCCGGTGCCCGGGGTGGACGGGCTCGCCATCGCGCCGATGATCGCGTCGGTGGCGAGCGTCGCCTTGAGCTCCGGCGACTCGAACCAGCGATCGAGAATCGGCCGCGCGGCGCCGGTGAGGATCTCCACCGCCTCGGAGGTCGCGGGGCCGAGCCGCCCGAACGAGCGGCCCAGGCCCCACAGGCGCAGCAGGCCGCGCAGTCCCGGACGGAGGAGGTCGGGCGGGGTCGTGCCGAGCGTGGGCTCGACGAAGGCGGCCACGCGCTCCAGCATCGCCTCGTACTCGGGATAGCGGGCGGCGTCGCGGGCGCTGAACTTCGCGATCTCGGCGCGCGTGCGCCCAGCGTCGGGACCCAGCATGAGGAAGCGGCCGTCCGGCAGCGGCGTGAACGACGAGGGATCGCGCGCCAGCACCTCGAAGCCGTGCTCGCGCAGGCGCAGGTCGCGCACGATCTCCGGGCGGAAGAGGCTGTTGACGTAGGCGGCGGTGGAGACCTTGAAGCCCGGGAACGTCTCCTCGGTCACGCAGGCCCCGCCCACCATCGGCCGCCGCTCGAGCACGAGCACCCGCAGTCCCGCGCGGGCCAGGTAACAGGCGGCCACCAGCCCGTTGTGGCCGGCTCCGACGACGATCGCGTCATGGCCGGCGCGCCCCGCGCGCTCCCTCATGGCCGCATTATCCACGCCCGGGTCACCGGCGCCGCCTTCCATGCTACTGTCTCGTCGGTCGGACCGCCCTCGACGCAGAAGGGGCCGACAACGAGGGGGGAGCGATGGCACGGACTCCGGTGACTCGGCGGGGATTCCTTCGCGGGATGGCCGCGGCATCGACGGCAGTCCTGGGCGTCCCGACGCTGCTGCGGGCCCAGCCCCGAACCGTGAAGATCGGCATGGTCAGTCCGGTGACGGGCCCGATGGCCGACGTGGGACAGGACTCGCGCCTCGGCGCGCAGATGGCGGTCGAGGCGGTCAACGCGGCGGGTGGCATCAAGTCCCTCGGCGGCGCACGCCTCGAGCTGCTGCAGGCCGACAGCGAGACCAAGACCGACGTGGCCCGCACCGAGGCCGATCGCCTGATCAACGCGGGCGCCCAGATCATGACCGGGGCCTATCACTCCGCGCACGTGGCCACGGTCTCGCTTCTGGCCCGGCAGCGGCGCATCCCTTACGTGATCGACATCTCGGCGGCCGACGCGCCCACCGCGAACGCGGCCAAGTCGGTACGCGAGGGGCAGCAGAAGCTCCAGTACGTCTACCGCATCTTCCCGGGGAGCGTCACCTTCGGCCGGAACGCGGTCCGCTACATGACCGAGATCTTCCGCGAGGCGGGAGTGAGCCCGAAGCGCGTCGTGCTCATGTACTCCAACGATCTGTTCGGCAAGACCCAGAGCGACAGCTTCCAGGCCGCGCTCAAGGCGGCCAGCCCGGGCTTCGAAGTGGTGGACGTCATCCCCTACCCGGAGAACGCGGTCGATCTCTCCACCGAGGTCGCGCGCGCCCGCTCCGCGAAGCCGGACATCCTCGCGCCGGTCACGCGCCCGGCCACCGCGATCCTGCTGCTCGAGGAGCTGGCCCGGCAGCGCGCCGACCTCATGGGCATCATCAGCCCGGGGGCGCCCGGGCTCTACGAGACCCGCCAGATCCAGCAGCTCAAGGAGAAGCTCGAGTACGTGATGGACTGCACGGTCTACGCGAACTACGCCAAACCCGAGACTCAGAAGATCGCGGTGGAATACGGCAAGCGCTCCGGTGGCCGTCACTTCGATGCCAGCGGGGCCTACTCCTACGAAGCCATCCTCGTCATCGCCGACGCGCTCGAGCGCGCCGCCTCCACCGACCCCGACGCGGTCGTGGCCGCGATCAGGAAGACGAGCTTCGCGGGCGGGGTGACCGTCTCGACCGGACCGGTGGTCTTCAACGAGGTGGGCGACAACCCGAACGCCTCCACCGCGATGCTCCAGATCCTGGGGCAGCAGCCGCGGGTGGTATGGCCGAAGGACGCGGCCGAGCGGAGGTTCGTGTTCCCGCGGCCGAGGGCGTAGCGGAGCGGGCGGCTACTTCACGATCCGCTCGGCGCGCTCCAGCACCGCCGGCGGGATCTTGACCCCGAGCGCCTTCGCGGTCTTCAGATTGACCGCCAGCTCGAGCCGGGCGGGCCGCTCCACCGGCAGGTCGGCGGGCTTGGCGCCCTTCAGGATCTTGTCCACGAAGACCGCCACCCGGCCGTTGATCTCGCCCGGCGCCGGGCCGTAGGACATGAGCCCGCCGGTGTCCACGATCTCCGCCCACTCGTACATCGCGGGCAGGCGGTGGCGGGCCGCGAGCTGCACGATCCGCTCCCGGTTGCTCGAGAGGACCGGGTCGATCGTCACCAGGAGCGCCCGCGCGCGACTCTTGACGAACCCCTCGAAGGCATCCGGGTACTGCTCGGGCAGCCGGGCATCCGCGACCTGGATGTCGAGCGACATGGCCCGCGCCGCCGCTTCGGTGGCCTTCACGTCGGCCGCGCTGCCCGGGTTGCGCAGGTTGGCCAGGACCGCCACCCGGCGAAGACCGGGCAGGCAGTCGCGGAGCACCTCGAGCCGCCGGGCCGCCAGCTCCGGTATGTGCGTGGTCACCCCGGTCACGTTACCGTCCGGACGGCTGAGGCTCGCCACGAACATGCTCTCCACCGGGTCGGTGCCGCTGACCATCACGATCGGAATGGTGGAGGTCGCCAGCTCGGCGGCCCGGATGGCCGGCGACGAGATCGCGATGATCACGTCCACGCCGCTCCGGACCAGGTCGGCCGCGAGATCCGACAGCCGCTCGAAGTCGTCGTTGGCCGCGCGGATCTCGAACTGGATGTCGCGGCCCTCGACGTAGCCCATCTCGCGCAGCTTCTGGCGCATCTCGGGCATGACCCCGCGAGGGGAGACCGACGAGGGCGTGAGGAAGCCAACGCGCGCGACCCGTCCGGCGGTCTGAGCACCCACCACACGGGGGCCCAGCAGGACGCCCGCCGCCAGCGAGGCGACGAAGGCCCGCCGGTCGCGCCTCACCGGGGACGGCCTATTCATGGGGCCCGACTGACCTCCCGTCGTAGAATAGCGTGAACCGGGTCCAGGTCAACAGGAACGGGAAGAGCATGGGACGCGCGCGCATCCTGGTGATCGACGACGAACGGCCCGTCCGGGAGCTGATCTCGGACGCGCTCAAGATCGAAGGTCACGACGTCCACACCGCCGAGAACGGCCGGGAGGGCCTCGACGAGATCGGCCGGCAGCGGTTCGACCTGGTCTTCTGCGACCTGCGGATGCCCGAGATGGACGGCCAGGCCTTCTACGAGGAGATCCAGCGCGACTACCCTCAGGTCCTCAAGCGGATCGTGTTCGTCACCGCCCAGGCGCACTCGTCGGACTACGGCCCGTTCCTGCGCAGCACCGGGATCCCGGTGATCGAGAAGCCCTTCACCCTGAGCCAGCTGCGCCAGATGGTCTCCAAGATGGTGGGACCGACGCGCTAGGCGCCCGACCCCGCCGAGCGCTCGTCAGTTCGATCCGAGCCCCTTCAGGAACTCCGCGTTGGTGGCGGTGAGCTTGAGGCGGCCCAGGAGTGCCTCCATCGCCTCCTGCGGCTTCGTCCCGGACAGGGCCCGGCGCAGCAGGTGGATCTTCTTCATCTGCTCCTCGGAGAACAGCAGCTCCTCCCGGCGCGTGCCCGAGCGCATCAGGTCGAACGAGGGGAAGATGCGCCGGTCGGCCAGCTCGCGCGAGAGGTACAGCTCCATGTTGCCGGTGCCCTTGAACTCCTCGAAGATGATCTGGTCCATCCGGGAGCCGGTGTCCACCAGCACGGTGCCGATGATGGTGAGCGAGCCGCCCTCCTCGAGCTTGCGGGCGGCGCCGAAGAAGGCGCGCGGCATCTGGAAGGCGCGGCTGTCGATGCCGCCCGACATCGTGCGCCCCCGCGAGGAGAGCTCGTTGTTGTAGGCGCGGGTCATGCGGGTGAGCGAGTCGAAGAGAATCAGCACGTCCCGCTTCTCCTCGACCATTCGCTTCGCCTTGTCTATCACCTGCTCGGTGACTTCTATATGTCGCCGGTAGGGATTGTCGTTGCTGGAGGCGACGATCTCGGCCTGCTTGCCGATCTGCATCTTGAAATCGGTGACCTCTTCGGGCCGCTCGTCCACCAAGAGCACCATCACCACGACCTCGGGGTGGTTGGCCAGGACGGCCTTGGCGATCTGCTGGAGCAGGATCGTCTTGCCGGTCCGGGGCGGGGCCACGATGAGCCCGCGCTGCCCTCGGCCGATGGGGGCGATCATGTCCATCGCGCGCATGGAGAGCTGGTCGGCCGAGGTCTCGAGCTGGAACTTCTCGTAAGGCTGGACGGCGGTGAGGCCTTCGAAGAGCGACGGGGTGTGGGCGGGACGGGGTGCCGGTCTCGGTGGCATCGGGCCCCGCTGCCCCGGTTGGCCCCCCGACTGCCCTCCCTGTTGCCCCCCTTGCTGCCCCCCCTGCTGTCCCATCGGGGGTCGATTCCCGGAATGACGCCGGCGGTGTGACCGCCTACTCAACTGGCACGCTCATGGCGAAAGCCCTTTCGCTCTCAGACATTAGAGGAGAACCGCCACGCCCGTCAACTGGCCCCCGGCCTGTGGCATGATCCGGGCCATGGGGACGGGCACACCACGGGCAGACGTCGTCGGAAGCTTGCTCCGACCCGCGTACCTGCGCGACGCGCGGCAGGCCGCCCGCGAGGGTCGCGGCGATGCCGCGACGGTTCGCGCGGCCGAGGACCGGGCGGTGCGCGAGGCCATCGCCATGCAGGAGGCGGCCGGCCTCGACGTCATCACCGACGGCGAGCTGCGCCGGCAGTCGTGGGTCATCACGATCCCGCTGCGCGAAGAGGGCGCCGACCGCGCGCCACTGTCCGGCTTCCAGTTTCTCCCCGCCGATCCGGGCTGGTGGTCGCTCTGGAAGGAGCCGGACGGCCGGCCCGCCAAGGTGTGGACCAATCCCACGCGGCCGTTCATCACGCAGCCCATCGCGGTGGCACGAAACATCGCGAGCGATGAGTACGCGTTTCTTCGGGCCCACGCCCGCGTCCGCACCAAGTTCACCATTCCCTCTCCGAGCTGGCATCGCATCTTCTGGCATCGCGACTACTCGCGCGCCGCCTACCCCACCCCGGAAGACTTCCTCCGCGACGTCGCGCGCTACCTACGCGCCGAGGTGGTCCCGAGGATCGTCGCGCTCGGTGGCGACTACATCCAGATGGACGCGCCCAACTACGCCCAGTGGCACGTGGACCGCGAGAACCGGGCGGCCTTCGAGGCCTGGGGGCACGACATGGCCGCCGAGCTGGTTTCCGACGCCGAGATCGACGACACCGTGTTCGACGGGATACAGGGCGTCACCCGCGCGATACATATCTGCCGGGGCAACGCGCCGGGCGGCCGGTGGCTCGCCAACGGCGGCTACGAGTCCATCGCTCGGATTGTATTCCCTCGGCTCGCGCATTACGACCGATTACTGCTGGAGTACGACACCCCCCGGGCCGGCGACTTCGACCCCCTCCGGCACGTACGCCCCGAGGCCACCGTGGTCCTGGGCCTCCTCACCACCAAGGCGGGCGCCCTGGAGGCCGCCCCGGCGGTCGAGACCCGCGTCCGCGAGGCCGCGCGCTACCTGCCGCTGGAGCGCCTGGCGGTCAGCCCGCAGTGTGGCTTTGCCTCGGGCGAGGCCGGCAACCCCCTCACGCCGGCCGAGCAGGAGGCCAAGCTCCAGCGCGTCGGCGAGGTCGCCCGGAGGGTCTGGCCCCGGGGCGGCTGATCGGCCCCGTGCTCGGTCATCGACCGAGGCCTAGTGCCGCGAGCTCGGGGCATAGAACGGATCGCGCGCGGGGCCGTCGAGCCAGCCGTCATAGAAGCGCCGCACGTGCGGGAAGATCGCGCGGGCGAGGCCCCGGCGCCGCTCCTCCTCCGGGCGCAGCGGCGCGCGCAGCGCCGCGCTCAGCTCCTCCAGCACCGCGGCCCGGTCCACGCGGGTGAAGCGGCCGTCCTTCAGCACCACCTCGCCCGCGACCATCACGGTGTCGATCGCGGCCGCGCGGGCCCGATGCACCACCGCGTCGATCGGAGAGGTCTCCGGGTCGAGGTAGGGCGCCGCCAGGCTCTTCCACGGCAGCAGCACCAGGTCCGCGGCCCGGCCCGGCTCGAGCGCGCCGATGCGATCGCCGAAGCCGGTGGTCGCGGCGCCGCCCGCGGTCGCCATGTCGAGCACGCCCGCGCTGGTCGGCACCGCCTCGTCCATGCCGGGCACTCGGTGCAAACGCAGCACGAGCCGCATCTCCTGGAGCATGTCGCGGTCGTCGTTGATGCCGGCCTCGTCGAGACCCAGGCCTACGCGGACGCCGCGGGCGATGAAATCGTTGAGCGGCGCCACCCCGCTGCGCAGACGCAGGTTCGAGCTGGCGTTGTGGCAAATCATGGTGCCGGTCTGAGCGGCGAGAAGAATATCGTCCTCGGTGAGCCACACGCCGTGGCCGAGCGTGAGCCGCGGCCCGAGCAGGCCGATGCCGAGAAGATGGCGGAGCGCGGTGGTGCCGGTGCGGCGGCGCGCGTACTCCTTCTGGTAGGCCGTCTCCACCAGGTGCATGTGGAGCCCGACCTCGTACTTCTCCGCGTAGTCCCGGAGCGAGTGGAGCGCCTCGTCGGAGCACCAGTGGAGATTCGCGGGGGCGAGCTGCACCCGCGCCCGCTCGCCCCGGTTCCGGCCGACGCGCTCCCAGAGATCCACGAAGAGCCCGAGGTGATCGGGCAGTGGGATGGTCTGGGCGGCGAGATACCGCGCGAGCTCGGCGCCGAGCTCTGCGGGCAGACGCCGGCAGAAGTCCTCGTCGGCCTCGTAGACCAGGCGGTTCTGGTCGCGCAACGCGTAGGAGTACGACACGCGCATCCCGACGTCCGCGTACGCCTTCAGGATCCGCTCGGCCACCCCGAAGACCCGCGTGGCGGGGGCGCCGCGCCAGCCGTGCAGGTGCTGGACGGTGGTGACGCCGGACTCGAGCATGTCGAAGGCCGAGTAGAGCGTGTCGAGGTAGGGATCCACGTCGCGGGCGGCCAGCCGGCTCGCGAACCACAGCTCGAGCGGGAAATCCGGCGACCCGAGCTGGAACGGCGTCAGCCCCACGTGATGGTGGCTGTTGACGAAGCCGGGCAGCACCACGTGGTCCGGCGAGCCCAGCTGGGCGTCGGCGTGGTGGCGGCGGGCGAGATCCGCGGCGGGACCGACCTCCACGATCACGCCGTCGCGCTGGAAGACCGCACCGTCCTCGACGACGCGCGGCTCGGGGCCGCTCGCGCGCGCGATCACGTAGCGGCCGCGGATGAGCGAGGTGGCCATGGTGCGCTCGTTGATACGTCAGGAGCCGGACCAATGCAAGCGCGCGCTCCCGGGGCCGGACCTCCAGATCTTGCGGGAGCCCCGCCGCGCTACTCGGCGTGAGCGGCGTGCAGCGCCGCGGGCACCGACTCCCGCTTCGTGACCGGCGAGAGCTTGGCGCAGCCGAAGAGCCACGCGCCGACCAGCAGATAGCTCACCGCCACCAGCGGGGTCCGGGCGATCCCGATCGCCTCGCCGTGCATGAAGCCGAAGAAGGTGAGGATCGCCCCCGCCAGCGCGAAGCCGGCCGCCTTCGTGAAGTCCCGGTCCACGATGAACGCGGCCATGGCGCCGAGCACGAGGCCTCCGAGAATGGCGCCGCCGCCCAGGATCGCGAGCCCGTCGTAGAGCACCGCGGACTGGGCCAGCTTGTCGTGGCCGACCGCCGCCGCGCTGGTCCCCGCCGCGCCGAGCGCGTTGTCGATCAGCAGCTTGCCCCAGGCCGCGAGGTTCGGGGTCAGCGCCAGCACGATGGCCGGCGCGTGGGCCCGGGGTGTCTCCTGGAAGGCCTGCGCGCCGATCAGCATGCCGATGTAGAGCAGGATGGGCGAGATCGCGATCACCGGGATGATCGCCGAGATCAGCGAGATGACGCCGAACCACGAGAGCACGATGACCGTGACGCCGGTGGCGGCCGAGTAGCCGATCCGGCCGCCCATCGCCTTCCAGCCCGGGTGCCCGATGTACACCGCGTTGATGAACGGGTTGCCCATCAGGCAGCCGATCAGGCTCACCACCCCGTCGGCGGTGAGCACGCGGGTGGTCGGGAAGCTGTCGCCCGCCGCCGCGGCGCTCTCCACGTTGTCGAGCGCCTCCACCAGATCGTAGATGCCGAATGGAATCGCGGTGACCAGGATCACCCCCAGGTACTCGAAGCCCGAGAAGACGTGCCCCACCGCGGGCAGCGGGACCGAGAACCCGAAGCTGCCGAAGGAGGCGGACAGCTTCTCCACGCTCATGCCGCCCCAGCCGTAGCCGAGCGCGGTGGAACACCACGCCACCACCGTGCCCACCCCGATGGCCACCAGTCCCGCGGGCACCCCGTTCAGGTAGCGCACGCCCCCGAACCAGCTCGCGAGGATCACCGCGAAGCACACGATGCCGATCACCGGCGTCATGAACATCTCCATCGCGGGGCGCATCGAGATGAACGCGAGCGACACCCCCGCGAGCGTGCCGAGCAGCGCCGCGCGCGGGGTGATGCGGCGGATGACCGGGCCGACGAAGCCGCCCGCCATCAGCACGAAGCTCTGCACGAACACCCAGGTGAGCCCGGCCTCCCAGCCCTTGATCGGGTCGCCGGTCTTGATCGCGATCGGCAGCATGATCACGAAGGTGACCACGAACATGTGGGGCACGCTGATCCCCGAGGGCAGCGCGCACACGTCGTCGCGGCCGGTCTGCTTGGCGAGGCGGTAGGCGAGCCACGCGTAGTAGAGCGTGCTCAGGCCGAGCATGAGACCGGTCGCGGGCAGGATGCGCCCGAAGACGAGCGCGTCCGGCATCTTGAGCACGAAGCGCAGCAGGCCAGTCAGCACGAGCAGGTTGACCAGGATGTTCGTGCCGAACCCGAAGAACGCGTTCCAGTCACCCGGGGTCCAGATGGTCGGGGTGCGCGTCGTCATTGTCTGTCCTCCAGCCCGGCCAGGAGCCGCGTCGAATCCGTCACCCAGCCGAAGATGCCGCCCTGGGCCGAGATCATGCGCAGGGCCATCGCGTGGAACTCGGGAAAGTACGAGCCGCAGCAGTCACCGGGCACGACGCACCGGTAGCCGCGGTCGTTGGCCTCGCGCACCGTGGTGTGCACGCACACCTCCGTGGTCACCCCGCACACGATGAGCGTCTCGATGTCGCGGTTCTGGAGGATCCCGTCCAGGTCGGTGGAGTAGAACGCCCCCTTGCCGGGCTTGTCCACCACCGGCTCGCCGGCGTGCGGGTAGAGCGCGGGCACGATGTCGTGGCCCACCTCGCCGCGGATCAGGATGCGGCCCATGGGCCCGGGGTCGCCGATGCGCTTGCGGGGGGCCCCGCGCTCGACCTTGGCGCGCGGAGCGTCGGACATGTCCGGACGATGGCCCTCGCGGGTGTGCACCACCAGCATGCCCGCGCCGCGGGCACGGTCGAGCACCGCCTTGCAGGGGCCGACGGCTGCGCTCAGCAGCGACACGTCGTTGCCGAGCGCCTCCCCGAAGCCCCCCGGCTCCAGGAAGTCGCGCTGCATGTCGATGACCACGAGCGCGGTGCGGGCGGGGTCGATCGTGATCGGTTCGGGCTCTGCGTCGACGATGATCACGGCGAGGGCCCTCCGCAAGAAACGCACCAGCGTCGGTGAGGGCCGGCCGCCGAACGGACTGACGCCGAATCAGGGGCTTGACCGGACGCGGCTCAGAAAGCAGGCAGCAGGCCCCCGCCAACGACTGCGGAAAGATTGAGCAGTGCGCGCGGCGCGGTCAGGCGCGCGCGGGAGCGGACTGAGCGATGCCGCCCCGGACGGCCCCGCCCTTGATGCTGCCCCAGAGCACCTCGAAGCCCTCGGGGAGCGGGCGGCTGTTCGGTGGGGCCAGCCAGAGGCGCAGGAGGAGCCGGTCGCGGTCGGGCTCGGGCGCGTCCTCGTACGCGGTGCGCCCGTGGTAGACGACGTGGTTGTTCAGGAGCTGGATATCGCCGACCCGCAGCTCCATCTCGTAGGCGTACTCGTCGCAGACCTGGGCGAGCAGGTCGAGCGCCTCGTCCTGCGCGGGGGTGATCCGCGGGATCGCGGGGATCTTCTGCGCGGCCTCCACGAACGTGCGTGAGTACTGGGTGGTGAACTTGCCGTCACGCATCGCGAAGATCGGCATCGCGTAGCACGACGCCTCGCCGCCCGCTTCCTCGCCCTGGCGGCTCCGGTAGTAGTCGGCGCAGAGCAGCGCGTGCAGATCCGGCCGGCGCGCGAGGATCGCGTTGCTCACCGCGGGCACGCTCACCACGCGGCTCCTGCCGCCCCGCCGCGCCGCGCGCACGCAGAGCAGCCCCACCACATCGCAGCGGTCCGTGTGCCAGCGCAGCGGACCACTCGAGCGGGCCTTGGCCCGCGAGGTGACGCCGTCGCTGTTCGGCACCACGGGCTTGGGCACCGCGGGCTGCACGACCTCGCCGTAGAGGCGGACCTCGTCGCGCACGTCCCCGATCAGCTCGCCGTGCGCGTTCTGGTGCACCGCGGTGCCCAGGTGGCAGCCGAGCCCCCACCAGATCGTGCGGAGCTCGTCGTCCGAATAGCGCTCCACCGGGAGACCGCGCAGGAGCGCGAGCCCCCGCCCCCACTCGAGATCGCGGTTGACCTGGGCGAGCACCGCGGAGACACCGGGCAGCGGGAAGTCCTTCTTGCCGATCTCGCGCCACGTCAGGCCTCGCCGCTGCACCGCGCGTAACGCGGCGTCGATCTCGGCGACCGCCGGCGCGGAGACCGGATGGATCCAGTCTTCGGAGGACGCGAGATCCTGCCCGTGCCACACCATGGGTCCGCTGATCGTCGTCATCGGACTCGAGGCTAGCCGAGACGACCGCGAGTCCGCAAGCCCGCGTGGCCGGTGCGGTCGCTGCCAACCCGCGTTAAGATGAGTGGCCACCCGAGCCGCACCTGCGCTGGGAGAAGGGAGCCAGATGTCCACCTCGGGACCGACGCGTTGGGGATGGCTCGCCGCGGTCACCGTCGTCTACGTGGCGGCGGGAAAGCTCGGGCTGCACTTCGCCTTCGTGCACGCCAGCGCGACCGCGGTATGGCCGCCGACCGGGATCGGCCTCGCCGCGCTCCTGCTGCTGGGGCCGCGGGTGTGGCCCGCCATCGCGGTCGGTGCCTTCCTGGTCAATGTCACGACCGCGGGCTCGGTGGCGACGTCGCTCGCCATCGCGACCGGCAACACGCTCGAGGCCCTCATCGGGGCCCGGCTGGTCGAGCGCGTGGCCGGCGGCCGGCACGCCTTCGACCGGGCGCGCCACGTCTTCAGCTTCGCGGTCGCGATCGTCCCGGGCGTGCTGGTCAGCGCGACGATCGGCGTTGGAAGCCTCGCGCTCGCCGGGTTCGCCGCGCGAGCGCGTCTCCCGGCTATCTGGGCCACGTGGACCCTTGGCGACCTCACCGGGGCCCTCATCTTCGCGCCGCTGCTGATCCTCTGGGCCACCGACCGGAGGCCGCCGGGCTGGCGCGAGCGGTGGATCGAGCTGGCCGCGCTGACGCTGGCGGTCATCGTGTTGGCCCAGGTCATCTTCGGCGAATGGTCGTCGGTCGGCCTCGGACGGTACCCGCTGGCGTTCCTCTCGATCCCTCCGTTGCTCTGGGCCGCCCTGCGCTTCGGGCGGCGGGAGGCGGCGACCGCGGTGGTCCTGCTCACCGGCATCGCCCTGCGCGGCACGCTCCAAGGCTCCGGCCCGTTCTCCGGGCTGCCCCCCACCGAATCGCTGATGGTTACCCAGGCGTTCGCGGCCACGATGGCCCTGATGGCCCTCGTGGTCGCGGCGCTGGCCTCGAGCCGCGAGCGCGAGGCGACCCGGCTCCAGGCGATCATCGACCGGATCCCGGTGATGATCACGATGTACCAGCCGGACGTCCGGGTGCTGCGCCTCAACCACGAGTTCGAGCGTCTCACCGGGTGGTCGGCCGGGGCGGCGCGCGGCGTCGACCTGATGGAGTGCTGCTATCCCGACCCCGCCTACCGGGCGCGGGTCCGCGCGTACATGGACTCGCTGCGCGAGGGCTGGCAGGACATCGCGCTGACCACGAAGGACGGCCGGGTGATCGAGACGTCGTGGTCGAACGTGCGGCTGCCCGACGATACGCGCATCGGCATCGGGCTCGACGTGAGCGAGCGCCGGCGGGTGGAGTCGGAGCGGGAACGGGCGCGGGCCGAGGCGGAGGCGGCCAGCCGCACCAAGGACGAGTTCTTCGCGATGCTGGGCCACGAGCTGCGCAACCCCCTCGGCGCCATCTCCACCGCCCTGCACGTGATCGAGATCTGCGGGCCGCTCGACGAGCGCAGCGTCGAGGCCCGAGCGATCATCGGGCGCCAGGTGAGCCACCTGGTCCGGCTCGTCGACGATCTGCTCGACGTGACCCGGCTCACCACCGGCAAGATCGCGCTGACCCTCAGGCCGGTCGATCTCACTACGGTGGCGCGCCGCGCGAGCGCCGCGGCCGCGGCGTCCGGATCGGCCCGGGCCATCGAGTGCCGGACGCAGGAGCCGGTGTGGATCGAGGCCGACGAGACCCGGCTCGAGCAGATCCTCGCCAATCTCCTGAGCAACGCGCTGAAGTTCACACCCTCGGACGGGCGGGTGGTGGTCTCGGTGACGACCGACGGCGCCCACGCGGTGCTCTCCGTCGAGGACAACGGGGTGGGGATCCCGGCCGATCTCCAGCCGCGGGTCTTCGACCTCTTCGTGCAGGGGCAGAGCGGGCTCCACCGACGCGAGCCGGGCCTGGGCGTCGGACTGACCCTCGTGAAGCGGCTGGTCGAGCTGCACCACGGCCGGATCGAGGTGGCCAGTGAGGGCCTGGGGCGCGGGAGCGTCTTCACCGCCCACTTCCCGGCGGTGGAGCCGCCCGGGGCCGCTCGCCCCACCGAGCCGACCGTGGTCCGCGCCGAGGCGCGTCGACGTCGCGTGGTGGTCATCGAGGACAACGACGACGCGCGCCAGATGCTGCGTCACCTGCTCGAGCGCTCCGGGCACGAGGTGCACGAGGCCGCGGAGGGCTTCTCGGGGCTCGAGCGGGCGCTGACCCTCGCGCCCGACGCGGTCGTGGTCGACATCGGCCTGCCCGGTCTCGACGGCTACGCGATCGCGCGCCAGCTCCGCGCCGCGGGCCGTCCGGGCGTGCTCCTGGTCGCGGTGACCGGCTACGGGCAACCGGCGGACCGGCTTCGCTCGAGCGCGGCGGGCTTCGACGCCCATCTCACCAAGCCGATCGACCCTCGCGCGCTGGAGGCGCTGCTGGCCAACCACCCGCTTGACCGAGGGCGGGCGGGCCGCTAGGCTCTCTTGACCATGATCTCGACCAGTCCGCGCGTGAGCATTCCCGACGTCAGCATCACCGAGTACGTGCTGCGACACGCCGATCGGCTCGGCGACAAGCCGGCCCTGATCGACGGTCCGACCGGCCGCGTCCTCACCTACCGCCAGCTCGCCGACGGCGTGAAGCGCACCGCGGCCGGCCTCGCCAAGCGCGGCTTCGGCAAGGGTGACGTCTTCGCCATCTACTGCCCCAACCTGCCCGAGTACGCGGTGGTCTTCCTCGGAGTGGCCCTAGCCGGGGGCATCAACACCACCGTGAACCCGCTCTACACCACCGACGAGCTGGCCAACCAGCTCAACGACTCCGGAGCCCGCTTCCTCGTCACGGTCCCGCCCTTCCTCGACAAGGCGCGGGAGGCCGCGGCCAAGTCCAGCGTCGAGGAGGTATTCGTGTTCGGCGCCGCGGAGGGCGCCCGGCCGTTCACGGATCTCCTGCAGGCCGGGGATCGGCCGCCGGTGGTGACGATCAACCCCGGCGAGGACCTGGTCGCGCTGCCGTACTCGAGCGGCACCACCGGGCTACCCAAGGGGGTGATGCTCACCCACCGCAACCTGGTGGCCAATCTCTGCCAGGCCGAGGGCATGCAGAACTTCGAGTGCTTCAACGAGCACGACGTGACGATCGCGGTACTGCCCTTCTTCCACATCTACGGGATGGTGGTGATCATGATGCTCGGGCTGGCCGGGGCCGGCACCATCCTGGTCATGCCGCGCTTCGACATGATGGAGTTTCTCACCCTGGTGCAGAAGTACCGGGTGACGATCCTGCCGCTGGTGCCGCCCATCGTGCTCGGCCTGGTCAAGCACCCGGCGGTCGCCCAGTTCGATCTCTCGTCGGTGCGCCTGGTCTTCTCCGGGGCGGCGCCCCTCGGCGAGGAGATGGCGCGCCTCCTGAGCGCCAAGCTCGGCTGCCCGGTGGTGCAGGGCTACGGCATGACCGAGGCGAGCCCGGTCACCCACCTGAGCCCGACGCGCAACGAGCCGTTCAAGCCCGGCTCCGCCGGCAAGGTCGTGCCGAACACGGAAGTGAAGATCGTGGAGGTGGGCTCGGGTAGCGACGCCGAGCTGCCGGTGGGCAAGGAAGGCGAGCTGTGGATCCGCGGGCCGCAGATCATGAAGGGCTATCTCAATCGCCCCGAGGAGACCGCGGGCAGTCTCGACCGCGACGGCTGGTACCACACCGGCGACGTCGGCTACGTGGACCCGGACGGCTTCTTCTTCATCGTGGATCGCACCAAGGAGCTGATCAAGTACAAGGGCCTGCAGGTGGCGCCCGCGGAGCTGGAAGCGCTGCTGCTCACCCATCCCGCCATCCTGGACGCCGCGGTGGTGCGAAAGGCGGACGAGGAGGCGGGCGAGGTCCCCAAGGCCTACGTGGTGCGGAAGCCCGACGAGACCTCGCGGGCGACCACCGCGGAGGCGATCATGGGCTGGGTCGCCCAGCGGGTGGCGCCCCACAAGCGCATCCGCCATCTCGAGTTCATCGAACAGATCCCGAAGTCGGCGTCCGGCAAGATCCTGCGCCGCGTGCTGATCGACCGCGACAAGCCGCGGTAGAGGAGACCATGAACAAGATCGAGCGAGTGCGGGCAACCCTGGCGGGCCGTCCGGTGGACCGGGCCCCCTTCACCGTCTGGTATCACTTCGGCGGCCAGCACGCGTCCGCCGAGCGCACCGCCCAGGTGCACCTCGAGTTCTTCGACCACTACGATCTGGACCTGCTCAAGCTGATGAACGATTACGACTACCCGATGCCGGCCGGCATGGAGGTGATCGCCACCGCGGGAGACCTGGCCAAGCTCCAGCCGTTCGATCCGGTCAAGACCCCGTTCGGCACGCAGTTGCAGACGGTGGAGCTGGTGGCGCGAGCCCTGCGGGACCGCGCGCTCTTCGTGGACACGGTCTTCAACGCCTGGAACACGCTCAAGCGCAACCTCGTGCGCGAGGCGATGCCGGGACTCATGGCCGAGCAGCCGAAGGCGCTCGAGGCCGCGCTCGCGATCGTCAACGACAACCTGATCCGCTACGCGCAGGCGAGCCTTGCCCGAGGCTCGGCCGGGATCTTCTTCTCGGTGCCCGCGACCACCGAGAGCCTGAATCCCGAGCAGTACGAGCGCTTCATGCGGCCCTTCGACCTCGCGTTCCTCGAGGCCATCAAGGGGCGTGGCGAGTGCCACGTGCTCCACGCCCACGGCGAGCACCTCTACTTCGATCGACTGGTGGACTACCCGGTGCAGGCGCTGTCGTGGGCCGATCTGAACGGCGGCCCGCCGATCGCCGAGGCCCGCCGCCGCACTCCGTTCACGCTCATGGCCGGCCTCAACCACGTGAAGTTCGCGGAGAGCTCCGCCGGGCTCCTGCGGCAGCAGACCCGCCAGGCCCTTGGAGACGGTGGCTCCACCCGCTTCATGCTGGCTCCCGGCTGCTCAGTGCCGACCTTCACGTACCCGCCGCTGATTCGCGCGGTGCGCGACGAGTCGGCGACGACGGCGCGGTAGGCGCCGACCGGGGGCGGGTAGCACGGCCTCCGGCCTGGGTGAATCCGTGCCAACAAGAGGTAAATCCCTGCCCGTCAACGGGCTGTCGCGCCTAGAAATAGCTGACATATAACTCCAATTCCGCTGGAATGGCGCTTGCTCTCCTGGTTGCTCCAGGAGGAGCCGATGAGCCTGAAGCGGATGATGGTAGGGGGAGTCCTGGTCCTGACCGTGGTGTTCCTGAGCCCGATCGCCTTCATGGCCGGGCAGCGCGCCGGCCTCTGGCTCACCACGCCGACCGCCGCCTCGGAGGGAACCGGCCCCTGGCCGAGCCTCGAGGACGGCGAGCGCGACCCCGGCAACACCGGTGACCGGTTCCAGCCCGCGGCCAGTCCGGTCGCGGAGGTCTAGCCGGCGCTAGAGCGTCACCACGAGGCCGTCCCGGGCGCACTCCTCCGGCACGGAATCGACGTGCGCGAGCATCTCCCGGCTCATGTGCGTCAAGATCACCCGTTTGGCCCCCGCCCGGCTCGCGTGCGCGGTGATGTCCGGGTAGTTCATGTGCCACTTCACCGGCTTGTCGTAGAAGTAGCATTCCGCGATCAGCAGATCGGCGCCGCGCGCGGCGGTCGCCACCTCGTCGGTCCACTCGGTGTCGCCGGTGTAGGTCACCACCTTGTCACCCATCTCCACGCGCAGCGCGGTCGGGTTGGTCTCCCCCGTGTGGCGGGCCGGCT
>Ga0210384_10003241_pt1 | contig 18974 bp, 14 predicted proteins | sample IncBWH2MmetaG_FD_160574 | JGI IMG/M metagenome (GOLD analysis project Ga0210384, IMG submission 160574) | Forest soil microbial communities from Barre Woods Harvard Forest LTER site, Petersham, Massachusetts, United States - Inc-BW-H-2-M | ecosystem: Environmental > Terrestrial > Soil >...
AAACAAATTTGGGGATGTAGTAGCGTATGAACAAGATCCACTGGCGCACGTCAAAACGGAATTTGGTTTTGACGTTCTGGAAGTGGCGCAGCACCGTTACGCTCCGGACAGCTATCACGACTTCATCGGATTTCAGGTGGCGGTGCCATTGTTGGAGCAGGCCTTTGTGGAAACCTACGGTCTCGAATTGAAAACGGTGCTTCCCAGCGAGGACAAGACGTTAAATTCCTATCGTCACGCGGTGAGTCAGCAACTTCCCAAAGCCACCAAAATCGCGTGGAGCCTGAAAAAAAACGACATCAAAAAAGACTTGCCTGGCATGACCAAGAGGAAGTTTCTTTATAATCTGAAGCGTGCCAGTTATGAAAAGGAATGGGGCAAGGACTACGAACAGCCGACCGCCGGCGAGAAATTTATTGCGTTCTTGACCAGATTGCTTCCCAAGATCGGACCACTGAGAGTTCTTCAGTTCCGGGCTCCCACGGCGAAAACGGAAAAAATGTTTGAGGACAGTTTCAACGCTACGCTGGATCGCTACCGCAAATTGCTGACCCAGGTTCCAACTGGCCACGTAGAGATGGTCAACGATAACTTTGATACGGGAGGGCCAATTGCTCCCGGCAAGTACCGCATGAGCGATGATACCTATGCGAAACTTCTGGACAAATTGTCCGATGAGAAGTTTGCCAAGGCTTCACCGGAGGTGCGCGCAAATATTCTGGCGTTTTACAGCGACCCCGACGCACCATACGCCACCAAGCGCGATCCTAAGGCCTGGGAGAAGGTTCAGATCGAGCTTGACCAATTGAAAGCAGCGCCTCCTGCCGCACCGGTACTGGCGGAATCCTCTAACGCTAAAGATTAAATTTTGCCGCTGTGGCAGCGTGCTGTGGTGCCGAGTAACTTCACTGGATAAATTATTCCATCCCGCCGGATTCGAACTTCCGTGGCGTCACCTCGCGCTGCGTCCATAAAACCATGTAGAATTTCGCGCATGCTTTTTCTGTCAGTGTCGTCGAATGAAAAGTAGCCGGCCTATCCGAAAACTGCTCGCTGCCAATCGGAGCGAGATCGCCATACGAATTTTTCGCGCTGCCAATGAGCTTGGCCTGCGCACCGTGGCGATCTATTCGCAGGAAGACCGATTGGCGCTGCACCGCTTTAAAGCGGACGAGGCCTATCTGATTGGGTCTGGCAAGGGCCCGGTAGAGGCTTATCTCGATATTGCAGGCATCGTTGCGCTGGCCAAGGAAAAAGAAGTTGACGCTATCCATCCTGGATATGGATTTCTTTCTGAGAATCCGGCGTTTGCGCGTGCTTGCGAAAACGCCGGAATTAAATTTGTAGGACCTACTCCTGATCTCCTCGAATTGCTAGGTGATAAAACGGCGGCGCGGCGCCTTGCTGCTGCGGCGGGCGTTGCGGTGTTGCCTGGCACCGCTGAACCGGTGAAAACCAGCGCCGCGGCTCACCACGCCGCAGACGAGATCGGTTATCCGGTGATGGTCAAAGCCGCCATGGGAGGCGGCGGGCGGGGCATGCGCGTCGTTTATAACGAAGCGGAACTGGATCGTTTGATGGAAGAGGCCCAGGGAGAAGCACGATCGGCATTTGGCGATGGTTCGGTATTCCTGGAGAAATATCTTGCCCGCGCACGTCACCTGGAAGTGCAAATTCTTGGGGATGAGCACGAAGATTTGCTGCACCTATACGAACGCGATTGCTCGGTGCAGCGCCGGCATCAAAAAGTAGTCGAAGTCGCGCCGGCGGCAAATTTACCGCCGGCGGTGCGCAGCGAATTATGCGAAGCCGCGGTGAAATTGGCTTGCAAAGCCGGGTATCGAAACGCCGGAACGGTCGAATTTCTTTACGACGTAGACGCCGGGAAATTTTATTTCATTGAAGTAAATCCGCGTATTCAAGTGGAACATACCGTCACGGAGATGGTTACCGGCATCGACCTGGTGCGTTCGCAGATTCTAGTGGCGCAAGGGCATCGTCTGCATGAAGCGCCGCTGTCGCTGCCGGCCCAGGCAAAAATTCCACTTTACGGTTGCGCGCTGCAATGCCGTGTTACCACCGAAGACCCCTCCAATAATTTTTCGCCGGACTACGGAAAAATTTCCACCTACCGTTCACCGGCGGGGTTTGGCATTCGCCTGGATGGCGGAACGGCGTATGCAGGAGCGATTCTCGCTGCTTATTACGACTCTTTGTTGGTCAAAGTGACGGCGTGGGGCGCTAACCTGCCGGAAGCGTGCCAGCGCATGGACCGCGCTTTGCGGGAGTTTAGGATTCGCGGGGTAAAAACCAATATTCCGTTCGTGGAAAACGTCGTCAATCATCCCAAATTCCGCGCTGGGGACGTCACCACGTCCTTTCTTGACGATTCGCCGGAGCTTTTTCGTTTTCGTGCGCGCGGCGATCGCGCCACGAAACTTCTGTCTTATTTGGGTGACGTCATTTTGAACGGGAATCCCGAGGTGAAAGGGAAGAAAGCTCCTGAGTCGCGTGAACCTCCGGTTGTTCCGGCTACTCCAGGAATGGACATTCCAGCGGGAACGCGGCAATTGCTGCACCAACTGGGGCCGGAGAAATTTGCGGCCTGGGCGAAAAAAGAAAAGCGCCTGTTAATTACGGACACCACCTTTCGCGATGCTCACCAGTCGCTGATGGCCACGCGCGTCCGCACACACGACTTGCTCGCTACTGCCGGTGCGGTTGCGCGGCGGCTGCCGAATCTTTTCAGCCTGGAAATGTGGGGCGGCGCTACGTTCGATACGTCATTGCGTTTTCTGCATGAAGACCCGTGGCAACGGCTCCGTGACCTGCGACTTCGTGTGCCGAATATTTGTTTTCAGATGCTGCTGCGTGGGGCGAATGCTGTTGGCTACGCTTCCTATCCCGACAACGTGATTGAGGAATTTGTGCGCGAGGCGCACGCACAGGGTATCGACATTTTTCGTATTTTCGATTCACTGAATTCCATCGACAACATGCGCGTTTCGATCGACGCAGTACTGGAAACGGGCGCGGTTTGTGAACCGGCCATTTGTTACACGGGCGACATTCTCGATAGCGCCCGGCCGAAATATTCGCTGAAGTATTATGTGGATTTGGCGCAACAACTCGAAAAGTTGGGCGCTCATTTCCTGGCGATTAAAGACATGGCCGGCTTGTGCAAGCCTTACGCTGCATACAAACTCGGCAGAGTGCTGCGAGAAGAGATTGGCATACCGGTGCACTTCCACACTCACGACACCAGCGGGCTCAACGCTGCGAGTATTTTGAAGGCTGCTGAAGCAGGAGTGGACGTAGCGGATGCCGCAGTTGCTTCCATGAGCGGGGGCACCAGCCAACCGAATCTGAATGCCATCGTCGAATCGCTGCGACACACACCGCGCGACACGCAACTCGACATCGAAACCTTGAACGAATGCTCCGATTATTGGGAAACGGTGCGTAACTTTTACGAGCCTTTCGATTCGGGGCCGAAGTCCGGTTCTGCTCGTTTGTATCAACACGAAATTCCCGGTGGGCAGTACACCAATCTTCGGGAACAAGCCACGTCTATGGGCCTGGGGCATCGCTGGCGCGAAACCGAAAAAATGTACGCGGAGGTGAACCAGCTTTTTGGCGACATCGTTAAAGTGACGCCTTCAAGTAAAGTGGTCGGCGACATGGCGCTTTTCCTGATGGCCAACGACCTGCATCCCGCCGATATTCTGGCCCTGCATGCGAAGCACGATGTCTCGCTGCCGAATTCCGTGGTGGAAATGTTTTCCGGGGTGCTGGGTGTACCGCCGGGTGGTTGGCCGAAGAAATTGCAGAAAATCATTTTGCGTGGGCAAGCTCCTTTGCGCGGACGCCCCGGTGCGAGTCTGGAAGCTGTAGATGTGGATAAAGAGCAAAAAGCGCTGGAGAAGAAATTAAATCATTCGATACGGCGGGATGACCTCTTAAGTTACCTGCTGTATCCGGACGTGTTCACCAAGTATGACAAGTTCAGGCAGACATACGGGGATGTTAGCGTTCTTCCTACTTATGCTTTTTTTTACGGTTTGCGATCTGGAGAAGAAATCACCGTAGAGATCGAGGCCGGAAAATCACTGATCATCAGGTTCCTGACGTTCAGCGAACCGCGCCCTGATGGCACCCGTACGCTATTTTTTGAGTTAAATGGCCAGCCGCGGGAACTCAATGTCCGCGACCGCGCGTTGCGAGTTGTGGAACGAACGCATCCCAAAGCGGATCCCGCCGATCCGGGCCAGGTCGCGGCTCCGACTGCGGGCGTCATCAGTGGAATTGTTGTGCAGGCCAATCAGGCCGTGGAGCGTGGTGCGAAATTACTGACGCTGGAAGCCATGAAGATGCAATCCAATATTTATGCGCCTATCTCAGGACGAATCTCCAAACTGCTGGTATCGCCGGGGCAGAATGTGGAAGTCAAGGACCTACTCGTCGCCATTACTCCATGACCTTTCGCAAACACGAAAAATTTCTTTCCAAAGTTTTGAAAAATGAACGGGATCTTGTCGTTTATCTGCCACCCGGCTATGCGCAGCAACCGTCGCGGCGTTTTCGGGTGCTGTACTTGCACGACGGGCAGAATCTTTTCGACGGTGCGACGGCATTTGTTCCGGGCATGGACTGGCATGTGGGTGAAACCGCGGATCACATGATTGGCAGCGGGGCGGTTGAGCCACTGATTATCGTGGGCATTTATAACCTCGGCGAGCAACGCATTCGCGAGTACACGCCCACGCGTGTGCCCAAGCTGGGCGGGGGGCGGGCCGATCGTTACGGCAAGTTTCTTATCGACGAACTCAAGCCATTTATCGATCGCGAATACCGAACGCTTGGCGATTCGGCAAACACCGGATTGGGTGGCTCTTCGCTGGGCGGCCTTGTGTCGCTTTATGTTGGTTTGAAATTTCCGCAAATATTCGGCCGCCTAGCGGCGCTTTCTCCTTCGGTGTGGTGGAACCAACGGGTGATGCACCGCTTTGCCGCCGCCGTGCAAGTCGAGCCGCGTCCACATATCTGGCTGGACATCGGCACTCGCGAAGGCGCGCAGATCGTACGTGATGTTGAAAATTTTCGCGACGTGCTGGTGAAAAAAGGCTGGCGATTGGGCCGCGATCTGCACTACGAGCGAGTGGAAGGCGCGGAACACAACGAAGCGGCATGGTCGCGGCGCGTCGGGCCAGCGTTGCAATTTCTGTTTCCGGCGGGGAATAGAAACGTATAATCCGCACCCGCTGCGCGGCTTGATGTATTTGGAATGTATGTGAGCTATCATCGCGCGGTTAAGAGCATTCCCGATAAAGGTTTCAGGCGATTCATGATGGATCAGAAGCCGCTGACAATTTTGTGCGTAACCTCCTACGAAAAAGGACAGGAATTTATACGCACCTGCAAAGCCATGGGTTGGCGCGTGTTACTTCTTACCGTGGAGAAATTAAGGGATGGCGACTGGCCACCGGAGTGCCTAGACGGCACTTTTACCATGCCCGAAGATCTTCCACTTCAGGGCTTGATCTATTCGGTGAGCTACATCGCCAGGTCGCAGCGGATCGATCGCATCGTAGCGCTTGACGAATTTGATATGGAGAATGTGTCCGCGCTGCGAGAGCACTTGCGCATCCCGGGCATGGGCCTGACTACCGTGCGTTATTTTCGCGACAAGCTTTCCATGCGCGCGCGCGCGAAAGAAGCCGGCATTCGCGTCCCGGAATTTGTGCCGGTGCTGAATTACGATGACCTGCGCGAATACATGGCACGTGTGCCGGCGCCGTGGCTTTTGAAGCCCCGATCGCAGGCCTCCGGCATCGGCATGAAGAAGATCCACTCGCCGGACGAACTTTGGCCGTGGCTTGACCAGCTGGGTGATCAGCAATCTTTCTATTTGCTGGAGCATTTTGTTTCCGGCACGGTTTACCACGTGGATAGCATCGCATCGGAGCGCGACGTGGTTTTCGCGGAGGCTCACAAATACGGCACGCCGCCATTGACCACTTCTCACCAGGGCGGGGTCTTCACCACCAGTACGTTGCCGCCAGATGCGCCGGAATACGCGGAGCTGCTTTCCCTTAATCGAAGGGTTCTCGGCGAATTGGGTTTCGTTCGCGGTGTGACGCATGCGGAATTTCTGAGAGCGGATTCCGACGCCAAGTTTTACTTTATTGAAGTGGCAGCGCGCGTCGGTGGCGCGTTCATTAGCGACGTAATCGAAGCCGCCACGGGCGTTAACTTATGGCGTGAATGGGCGCGGCTGGAGGTCGGCGCGGGCAAGGAGCCTTACCAGCTTCCGCATCACAAGCGTGAATACGCGGCGGTAATTCTGTCGCTGGCGCGTCAGGAACATCCGGATACTTCCGGTTACAATGACCCGGAAATCGTGCAGCACATTTCAAAATATCACCACGCCGGATTGATTCTGAAGGCTACCACCTCCGCGCGGCTCCAGGAATTGATTGCCTCCTACGCAGGGCGTTTCCAGCAGGATTTTCTTGCCACGCAGCCGGTGCCCGATAAGCCAAGTTTCTAAAACCTGTTTCGCCGGCCGAGGCAATAATTCCATATCGCATGTCCACATCGCGTGAACATTAAAATTTAATTAATGCGAGATTTTGAATGACAAACGCGCATCATTTTATGTTATCGTGGCGCCCCCTGTCCTCTGGTCCAGTTACTGTAACGCACCTGCGGACCACGCACCGTTTGCAAGTGCACATCCCGAGGCATAGAGTTTGCTTTACCCGGTTGGACGTCTTGTTGTTTTGGGGGCTGTCCCTTGGGAGGATCGATGTGGAGTAACAAGAAACCGGAAACGCCGCAGGCTGCGGAACCGGAGCTAAGAAAATTCAATTTCAATGAGCCGCCGAAGCCTGCTCCGGCTGCTTGGGAGGGGACAACCAACATGGCAACAGGTACAGATGCAATTCGTCCGCTAGGAAATACCGGAGACCGTACGGGCACGGGAGCGCGGCTCGGTTCCAGTTTGCACGTCAAGGGCGAGATTTCCGGCAACGAAGATCTGCTGATCGACGGCACGGTCGAAGGACTGATCACACTGGATGAGCGGAAGCTGACTGTCGGCGCAAGCGCCAAAGTTACCGCGGATATTATCGCCCGCGAAGTTGTGGTCTACGGCACGGTGAAGGGCAATCTCCGCGCTAAGGATCGCATCGAGATCAAAAAGGACGGGTCGGTGAACGGCGACTTGACCACCGCGCGAATCATGATCGAAGACGGTGCCTATTTTAAGGGTTCCGTGGAAATCGATCGCACTTCCGATAAAGAGTCTTCTGGTGCCAACGCGTTTACGCGTACTCCGGCGACTGCGAAGACTATTTAAACTTTTTCCTAATTTATTTTCACGCGACGGCGGCAGGATTGACTCCTCGCCGCCGTGTTTATTTTTGGTCGATAAACGCCGTAATAATGACGCCCACAGCAAATTGAGGCACCCATTCCTTGCCAGTCCGAAAAACAAGTGATACGTAACTTAAGTATTACACTGCGCATCGTTGGCGATTCGAGGCAGTGGTTTTCAACCGGGCATGACACTCGCCATCGGCGGCAAGCCTGCAACGGCCACACTAGTGGATATGAATACATTGACGGTGGTTTCGCCGGCGGTGACGGCCGGTCCTCAGCAGTTAACGCTCACCAACGCGAACGGTGAAACAGTTTTACTGGATGCTGCCGTCATCGCCAATTAGTTTCTAACTTTTCACGCTAGCCTTCATCCAAACTAACGACTACGTCAACTTGTGGAGTTTTCGGAGTGACAAGATGCAGACTCGCAAACTCGGTAATTCCGATCTGAATATAACTCGCGTGGGTTTTGGCGCCTGGGCCATCGGCGGAGGCGGTTGGGAATTCGGTTGGGGAAATCAGGAAGACAACGATTCCATAGCAGCTATCAAGCGGGCCTTGGAATTGGGTGTCAACTGGATTGATACGGCTGCCGTGTATGGAACCGGCCATTCGGAAGAGGTTGTGGCGGAAGCCCTCAAAGAATGGACGGGGGTGCGGCCCTACATCTTCACGAAATGTTCGATGGTTTGGGATGAGCACCGCAAAGTTCGCAATGAGTACAGCGTTCATTCGATTCGCCGCGAATGCGAAGCCAGTTTGCGCCGGCTGCAGGTTAGTGTGATCGATCTTTATCAGATGCATTGGCCCCCGGCGGATAACGGTGCGGGCCTGGAAGAAGCGTGGCAAACGATGGCTACGCTGCAGAAGGAAGGCAAAGTTCGCTGGATCGGGGTTTCCAATTTCAACGTCGAGCAATTGAAACGCGCTGAAAAAATCGCTCCTGTCACCTCGCTGCAGCCGCCATACTCGCTTATTCGTCGTCAGATTGAAGCGGAAATTCTTCCGTATTGCCAAGAGCGGGGAATCGGCGTGATTTCCTATTCTCCGATGGCTTCTGGTTTATTAACCGGAGCGATGACCCGTGAGCGCGCGGCTGCATTGCCCGCGAATGACTTTCGCAGCCGCGGAGCTGAATTTAGAGAGCCGCGACTATCCAAAAATATTGAATTGGTGGAGAGACTGCGCCAAGTGGGGCAACGTCTTGGCCGGTCTCCGGGTGAAATTGCAATCGCGTGGGTGTTGCGAAATCCGGCGATCACTGGTGTGATTGTTGGCGCGCGGAACGCGAAGCAGGTCGAAGGCGTAGTCGGCGCGGCCGATGTGACGCTGTCCAAGCAGGACATCGCTGAAATCGAGGGCGCGGCCGCTATTGCCGCGAGTCGGTAGAAGGATCTTGGTCGACACTCGCGACTCTTCAGTTTACCAAATGGCCGCTTTCTGGAGTTTTAAATGGATTTAGGCCTTAAAGGGAAGATTGCTGTCGTAACCGGTTCTACCGCCGGCATCGGGTTTGCGATTGCGAATACGTTGGCCGCGGAAGGCGCCCGAGTGGTTGTCAACGGGCGGACGCAAGCGCGTGTGGATTCCGCCATCGAGAAAATTCGCAGAGAGACTTCGCAGGCCGATGTTAGCGGGGTGGCCGCCGACCTGGGATCCGTTGACGGCGTGAAAGCTTTCGCGAAGGTAATTTCTGATGCGGACATTCTCATCAACAACCTCGGAATTTTTGAACCGAAGCCCTTCGCCGAAATTTCGGACGCGGATTGGCTTCGATTTTTTGAGGTTAATGTGATGAGTGGCGTTCGCCTTAGCCGCCACTATCTGCCAGGCATGCTTCGAAAAAATTGGGGCCGCATTATTTTTATCTCCAGCGAATCGGGCCAGCAAATTCCAGCAGAGATGGTCCACTATGGTATGACGAAGACGGCGCAGATTGCCGTGGCCCGCGGTCTCGCTGAGTCCGTGGCGGGTACGCGCATCACTGTAAATTCGGTTCTCGTCGGGCCTACCGCTTCGGAAGGAGTCGGCACTTTCGTAGCGGATCTGGCTAAGCAGCAGGGAATTTCCAGCGCCGAGTTTGAGAAGAAATTTTTCGAGGGCGTGCGACCCAGCTCGCTTCTAAAAAGGTTCGAGACACCAGAGGAAGTTGCCGCCGTCGTGGCTTTTGTTGCGAGCACTCAATCCACCACCATTAATGGCGCGGCTGTGCGCGCTGACGGAGGCGTGGTCCGCAGCATTCTTTAGTTCGGGTGGCCGATCGGTCACAAACGATATCAGGCGCGCAGGTAGTCTGGTCGCCAGTTTTTGATCTGTTGTTTAATGGTTTTACGATCCTTCATTTTTTCGTCGAGTACTTTTCGTGCCAAGCCCGGGAATTCCGCGTCGCTTGCGAATCTCAGCGAAATAAGTTGACCAGGTTCAAACTCCGGAATGCGCGCCTGCAAATCCTGCGGCAGCAATCGCTCGCAACGCAGGCGTTCTTCCATGCGGATGACGCGATCCTGCACCGACAAGGCGAACATCCTGGCGCACAGGAAACCAACTAATATTGCGACGGAGGTTAGCACCCAAATCCCTCCGTCGATTGACCACAACAAAGTTTTCCAACGGTAGATTGACCAGCCGATGTTAAGAAACAACACCGGCAACACAAAAAAATGAAATGCAGGCACGGTTTTTGCATGATTTGCAAAATTCTGCTCGCTCATCGAATTGCCTCCTCGAACGAATAAATTGGTTCAACATCCACGGGAATATCGGAAACCTTGTCGAGAGCCGCTTTCAATTCGGGCGGCAACACGGCGTACTTAGCAAACCACGCTTCGGAACGCGCGCGGTCGCCGGTTGCTTCCTGCTCGAGCAGTTCTTTTGCTAAGGCCGCAATGGCCGCTGGCATCTTTTCCACCACCACGGCATATTTTCCGGTCGCGTCGTCACGGGTAACGGCGCCTTGTTCCGACAGATAACTGAATTCCATCATTTCCGCGCGTCCGTGGGGTTCTGCGATTCCGAAACGGATGGTCCGCAAATTTCCCGCCACGTAGGAAATATAATCTTCCTCGAGTTTTTCTTTGCTGATTACGCCATGCGCGTGCAGCCATTGCAGTCCGAACATTCCTACCACATCTGCTTTGGCTTCTTCCAGACCTGAAAAAGTTCCACCAATGGCTTCGCGAATTTCACGTTGGCCTTGCGCCGTCCTCGAGTAGTTCGGTCCCAGCTCATGGCTGATCTCATGCATGAGCGTGGAGGCCAGATATCCCTCGCCGGACGCCTTGGCGGCCTGATTGTCACGCATTAAACGCTTGGCTAACGGGAGAATGATCTCGTTCACGCGGGCGTCCATAAAGTTTTTGAAAAAAATCTTTTTGCTGCCCTTGGCGGCGTGTACTCGCGCGTCGTTCGGCAAATTGTCCGCGACGGATTGGTATCCATGAAGCAAATCGCCGGTGCGAAACGGAGTGTCCATCACTTCCATGGGAGTCAAATGCCCGCGCTTGGAGGGCAAATCTGCTTTGTCCAGCGGCAAGGCTTCTTGCAAGTCCGGCACGTACTTTTGATACACCTCCAGTTTCTTGCTCTCTTGTTCGTTGCGGATCAGTACCGCGGCGCCGTAAGAGGTTTTTACCCCCAACAGATTGTCGAGGTAGGTTTCATAGGGGGCAAGAATCAAGTCAAATTTAGGATTGTTCAAGTCTAGCCACGCGAGATCGCTTTGATAATAATCATCGTCCAGCAGGGCCTCGGCGCGTAGCCGCAAAAACTTTGCGAATCCGGGATCGTCGCTCAGGGACGCGGCGTCACGCAGTGCGGTGGCGCCCAGCTTTAGGAATTCTGCAAATTCGATACGGTAGGGGATGGCGACCAGAGCATCGCCCTCCCGTCGCACCACGGTAAATTCGCTATAGATGGCTGCTTTTTGCTCGGGGTGCCGCTGCACATATTTTTCGATGTTGTCTCTGGTTAATCCTGGGGGATACAAGGCGCGACCAGGAGGAGCAGGGTGGGTGCCGACAAAGGGCTTCATTTCGTCGATGAGATCATAGCGGCTGCCGTTGATCTTTAGAAAATGGCGCAGTTTCCCGTCTTGCGGATTCGTGCTCCCTGCGAGTGAGAGGTACAGCTTCAAACCGTCGGGGTCACTCTGGCGCCAGTAAATTTGTTCAATATAGTTCGCGGCGGCTACTAATTTATGAACGAGTTGAATTTCGCGTGGGCTGAGGCCTTGCTGGTGGAAGGGCATGTGGATGGGCTTAAATCTGGCGAGGCGGGCCTCCAGATCCGGGGCCACTTTCAGATCGGGAATTGATGAGCGTTGGCTATTTGAAGCCGTTTGTGCGGCGAGCGGGGCAATAAGGAAAAATAGCGCCGCGCAAAGCACAGAATGTCTTAGCTTGCTTAATGGAGGCGGGACCACCTTACTTATGCGCGTCAGCACGGGCTCCGATTGTAGCAAATGGGGGTTTTTCCCTGACACCGCCCCGGGAACGGCACCAAATTTTGCTGTAGGCTGCTCAGCGAGGCGGATTTAATGAAACGAAATCGCAGGTTCGTACATCAAATCCGCACTGAGAGGTTTATTTTTTAGCGGGAGAAAGGTTATGGCTAAGGCTACCTGGGGTGGAAAGACTATCGCGGACAGCAATTCTACGGTAGTAGTGGAAGGCAATCAGTATTTCCCGGCAGAAGCGGTTGAGAAAAAGTTTTTGAAGCCCAGCGATTACACCAGTGTTTGTCCCTGGAAAGGCACGGCGCACTACTATCACGTGGAAGTCGACGGGCTAAAAAATGCGAACGCCGCTTGGTATTATCCCGAGCCGAAACCGGCCGCTGCTGAGATCAAGAATCGCATCGCGTTCTGGAATGGCGTGAAGGTTCAAAACTGACGGTTGGGAACCTGATTCATTGAGTTCAGAACTTAACGCGGACACTAAACGCAGAAGCTAAGTCCCTAGAAGATTTGGCTGCGCTCGCGAATAACCATGTTCCTCGGCCCACAGTGAGAGCGGAATAGCGGCCAGGTCGTCCACCAGCGGAACCGCGTTCCCGTCCTTGGTAAGGTCAATCGTTCGCAAATAAAATTTGCAGGTCTCGCAAGCCTCCACCCGAATGTAAGGAAATTGCTCCGCGACATACACAGGCAGCTTGGTTTCCGTTTCTTCTCCGCAAGTCGCACAGAAAATCCGCCGAAACTCCCACTCGCGCAAGCAGAACGAACATAGTAAGAATCGCTTGCCCCCGTCTCCTTCGGGGCGAAGCACTCCCAACAGCGGCCGCGCGCCACACAGTGGACAGAGCGAGGGGAAGGCGGAAGTTTCGTTCGCGGCGTGATCCCCTGAGAGCTGCTCTGCGTAGGGTTGCAGAAAGGCGCGCGGCAGGAATTGGTCGAATGCCGCGTTCGGCCTGTCGTCCCGGCCGCTGGTAGCCCAGTAATCTTCCAAAAGACTGGTCCAAACCTCGGACCGTTGATTAGAAAGCTGCCTCGCGGATTCGGCAAGGGTAATTGGGGCATTTTCGGCAACCAGCTTCAGGAAGTCCTGAAAGTTGGGAAGGAGGCCTTCGATTCTCAATTCCTGGCGCAACGATGGGAGATTTTTGTCCACTCCTTGCGGCTTGCCGCTAGGTAGCATTCGCGCGCGCGAACTTTTCTGAAATTCGGCTATTCGCTTGTAGAAAGTTAGTACTTCCTGCGTGAACGGGTGAAGAGTCGCTAAACGTTCAGCCCGGCGGATACGACCGTCATAATCGCTGGCAACATTTTTCGCCGCCATTATCTGCGGCTGGCGGATCCGACTATGCGTTCCCACCACAAGCGGTGATGACGTTTGGCAAATGCCTGGGAGACATCGCCGCGAATCATGGATTTGAATGCGCCGCGCTCGGCGAAGACGCTCATGTAAATGTGAATCATGAAGAGGCCGATGGTCAGCAATGCCGCGGCGGGATGAACTAGCACCGCGAAATAACGCAGCGCCCGAGCGTTCCACGGTATATATTCCGGGACCCACAGGATTAGCCCCGACAACAGCAATAGCGCGCCGCAAAATACGAAGCCCCAGAACAATAATTTCTGTCCCATGTTGTAGCGGCCCGCCGGCGGCATTTCTTCGTCTTCGTTGCGGACGTAGTGCTCCATGGAATTCATCCAGGCTTTGTCTTCTTTGGTGGTATGCATTTGCGAAGCCCACGTGAGGAACATCCACGTAAGGCTGAAGGCGAAAACCAATCCAACCCACGGATGCAACATGCGCGAAATTTGCGCGCCACCCAACACCACCAGGATCCAGAGCAGCCAGGGAGACCAAATGCCCAACCCGGTTAGCATCAAGTACAAATAGGCAAAGCTGTTGATCCAATGCATCAGGCGTTCGCGAAAGGAATAGCGCAAGATGTGGCCGTTCGGGAGGATTTCGTCGACCCGCGCTTCTGCCCGATTATTCATCGCAAACGTTCTCCCACTGGAGTTACCGGTGGCGCGGCGACCGGAGGCTTGCTGACGGGCGGCTCGTTCTGATTTCCCGTGGGATCGTCCGGGTCATGCTTCGGTCCAAAGCGGATGTAGTGCACGAAGAGTCCGATCAGGCCACCGACCATGGCCACATTTCCGAGCCATTTCATCGGATGCTTCCATAATTTCACGGACCACGGAATAGATGGGTCCTTGGGCAGACCACCATAAAGCTCCGGCTCGGTCACATCATGCAGCACGTAAATCACTCCGGTGCCGCCAACGCCCGGCGGGTCATACACACCAGCTTTCGGGAAGTTAGAGTGATCGCGAAGCTGCTTGGCGCGTCCTTCCGCAAGGAACTTCATATCGTCCTTGCTGCCGAAGTGCAAGCATCCCGTCGGACACGACTTGATACACGCCGGCTCCAAGCCTTCGCCCACGCGATCCGCGCATAGCGTGCACTTGAACACGCGGTTGGTCTTGGGATTCATCTTTGGAATGTCGAACGGGCAGCCGGTGATGCAGTAGCCGCACCCGATGCAATTGGCCTGCTGAAAATCGACGATGCCATTTGTGTACTGCACGATGGCGCCGTCGGACGGGCAGGCTTCAAGACACCCAGGCTCCGCGCAGTGCATGCACTGATTTTTGCGCATCAACCACATCAGCGTGCCGTCTTCGGTTTCGTGTTCGTTGAAGAGGATCAGGTTCCAGTAGTTCCAGCGCGTCTCCGGCATAGTCTGATAGGTGTTGTCGAACACGGTTTCGCCGAAGGGCAGGTCGTTCCACTCCATGCAGGCCACTTCGCAGGCCTTGCAGCCGATGCAAGTGGTGGTATCGATCAGCTTGCAGACTTGGAATTCCCGCTGGGTGCCCTCGCCGGGAATCGATCCGGCGTGAGCCGAAATTTTTTGGATTCGCAAAGTCTCCTGGCTCATGAGCGCACCTAGGCTTTCTCTACCTTAACCAGGAAGCCTTTGAACTCGGGCGTGTACGCGTTGGGGTCAACCACCGTCGGAGTAAGAAGGTTCGCCAGCGTTCTGGCGTCCTTGCCCTCGTCCTCGGCGATGCCGCGATAGCCCTGATGAATGGGGAAACCGATCTGGTAGACTTTCTTGCCGTCGATCATCATCGACTTGATCCGTTTGGTGACCATCGCCTTGGCAATGTACGTTCCACGGATGCTCGAGACTTTTATTTTTTCTCCGCCGGTGATGCCCATTTCGTTGGCCATCTCCGCGGAAACCTCGATGAACGGCTCTGGCACCAGCTGCACGTTCATCGGATTGTTCTTCGTCCAGTAGTGATAAAGCTCGGTCAGGCGATAAGTGGTGCAGACGACCGTGAAGCCGTCCTTGGGCGTACCGTATTTATCATCCGGCGTTTTGAACCGCTTGACCACCGGATTGTGCGTCTGCTGCGGATGGAGGGGATTGTCGATCGGACTTTCGATCGGTTCGTAGTATTCGGGGAACGGTCCATCGGCGAAGGCTGCGAGCGGCCCAAAAATTCGCCCTACGCCCTCCGGATTCATGATGAACGGGCCCATGTGATCTTTGGGCTTGGAATCGACCTTGAAGTCCACCACATCGTTGCCAACCCATTTTTGCTGGTCTTCGTTCCACCAGACTTGTTTTCGGGTTGGATCCCAGGGATTGCCAGCCACATCGCACGACGCGCGATTGTAGAGGACCCGGCGATTCGCAGGCCAGGACCAGCCCCATCCGGAATGCACACCCAGACCCGATGGATCCGAGGGATCGCGTCGCGCCGTCTGATTGCCCGCTTCGGTGAATGAGCCCGAGTAAATCCAGTTGCCACAGGACGTCGTACCGTCGTCTTTCAACCAAGCAAAGCCAGGAAGCTGCTGGCCGGCCTTGATTTGCTGCTTGGTTGCTGGGTCCTCGAGATCCGCCAGCGCCTTCCCGTTGACTTCCTTCAATACCTCAGCCAGCGGCGGGCTGGATGAGTTGCTGTAATTCCAAGTCAGGTGCAGGATCGGATCGGGGAACTTGCCGCCTTCCTTCTTGTACAGTTCCCGGATCTTCAAGAAAATTTGCGCCACGATGGCCTGGTCCAGTCGGGCATCTCCTGGCGTTGGCATGGCCGTATTCTTCCATAGCAGCCAACGCGCGGAATTGGTGAACGAACCATCCTTCTCGGCAAATCCCGCGCAAGGCAAGCGGTACACCGTCGTTTGAATCTGCTTCATCTCGTCTGTGGTGATACCAGGCGACTTCCAGAACTCGCTGGTTTCGTCGGGATAAATTTCCCCGACCACCAGGAAGTCCGCTTTTTTCAGCGCGTCAATGTTTTTCTTAGAGTTGGGACCTATGGCTACGCCGTTCATCCCAAAGGCAAACATGCCTTTGATCGTGCCGTTGTACATGTCGTCCCACATCTGCACCCACGAATAGTTGCGGTCCACTTTCGGCAGGTAATCGAAGGCCCAGCCGTTTTGCTTAGTGGCCGCATCGCCATAGAGGGCTTTCAGATAGCTGACCGCGAATTTCGGCGTGTTGCCATAGTAGTTGAACGAATCCCAGGGCCCGGGCTTCGACGTCTTGGGAGTGAGGCGCTTCATCCAGTCTGCGAACGAGGTGTCCCCGGGCGTGGGCACTTTCAAGTAGCCGGGCAAAGTGTCGAAAAGGCCGGCCATGTCCGTGGCGCCCTGAATATTCGAGTGCCCGCGTAACGCGTTGACCCCGCCACCCGCGCGGCCCACATTGCCGAGTAAGAGCTGCAGAATCGCTGCGGTTCGTATGATTTGCGTGCCAAACGAGTGCTGCGTCCATCCGACGGCGTAAATGATCGTGCCGGCCTTCCTCATGTCTCCGTCTTTACGAATCGAAGTATAGAGGTCAGCGGCTCTGAGGAATTGTTCCTTGGGAATCCCGGTGATCCGCTCAACCATCTCCGGCGTGTAGCGGCTGTAATGCTTCTTCAGAAGCTGAAAGACACAATTGCGGTTTTGCAGCGAGAGATCGTAAGCGAGTTTTTCCGGCAACGCCAAAGCCGGCGGCGGCGAAGCCGGTTCGGGATAAGCGGTAGCCTCAACCATTTTCTGTTCGGCCATGGCTTTGCCCGCGTCGTCGGCGACCGCATAATTCCACGTCGACTTGTCGTAGCTCTGCGTCTTGGCGTCGAAGCCGGAGAAAACGCCGTCCGTATCGCCCGGCAACTGAAAGCCCGCTTTGACGATAAATGCTGCGTTCGTGTAGTTGAGCAGGTATTCTTTCGCGATACGGTTGTTTTCGATGGCATAGCGAATGACGCCGCCGAGGAAGGCGATATCCGTGCCGGCGCGAATCTGGCAGAAGAGATCGGCGACCGCGGATGTGCGTGTGAAGCGCGGGTCCACGGAGATTATTTTTGCGTTCCGCGTGCGTTTGGCTTCGATGGGCCACTTGAATCCGCAGGGATGGTTCTCGGCAGGATTACCGCCCATGATGAGCATCATGTCGGTATTCTTCATGTCCACCCAGCCATTGGTCATTGCCCCGCGTCCGAACGTTGGTCCCAAACTTGAGACCGTGGGGCCGTGTCAAACCCTGGCCTGGTTTTCTAAATGCACGACCCCCAGGGCGTGCATCGCTTTCACAACCAGATAGTTAAACTCATTCGTATCGGTACAGCCGCCGATCCACGCGACCGATTCCAGCCGGTTTACCGTGTGTCCTGCGGTATCCTTCTCGATGAAAGTCTCATCGCGGGTCTTTTTCACACGCGTCGCGATTTCGTTGATGGCATCGTCCCACGAAATGTCCTGCCATTCGGTGCCGCCCGGCCGCCGCACCTGCGGCTTCAGCAAGCGCCGGTCATTCATGATCTCTTGTTGCAGCGAGGAACCCTTTGGGCAGAGCGTGCCGCGGTTGGTCGGATGATCGGGGTCGCCCTCGACGTGGACTACCTGGGCGGTCACATTCTTCGCGCGGTCGCCGATGGTGTAGATAATGGTGCCGCAGCCTACAGCGCAGTAGGGGCACGTGGACCGCGTTTCGCTCGCTCGTGCAATCTTCAGTGTGCGAAGTTGTGCGTAGGCGGGCTGCAGATCAAAACCAAATACAGCTGCGGCGACACCACCAGCGGTTGTTAATTTCAGGAAGTCACGACGGGTAGGCTGCACGGGCACGTCCCTTAGCAGTTTTTTGCAGAAACACTTGTGTTACAGGTTCTTAATAGAACGATGTGGCACCAGAGTCAAGTAAACATTTGAATCTTTTAGGACTGTCGGGTTAGGACCATCGGGTGCAAACGCACGCGTACCTAAAATCCTCAGGACAAGTTACAATATCGGTGCGGCTGGCATGCCTACCATGCAGCCGGTAATCTTTTACATCCTGTGCGCGTATCAACATACACAGCAACTATCGCAGAGTTGTATGCGTATCGACTGAATACGGAGTTTGTAGGCTAAGGAGTATCAGCGCGGATGGCCACGCACCCAAAATCAATTAAACCAGACATGGGCAGTCTGCGTATCGGCGACGCCCACCGAAAGGGTCGTGCGGGTGCCGGCAAGCGCATTGTCATCATTGTGTTGGTGATACTTCCCTTGGCGGCAATCGCGGCGGCCACCTATGCCTTTCGAAACCAAAAGCCCGTTGTTCAAGTAATGACGGCCGCCAAAGCGGAAGTGGGTGGGCGCCAATCGCTGCTTAACGCCAGCGGCTACGTGACACCGCGCAGGCGCGCCACTATAGCGGCCAAGATCACCGGCCGCGTGACGAGCGTTTTATTCGATGAAGGCACGCACGTGCGCCAAGGGCAGTTGCTCGCGACCCTTGACGATTCTGACGTCAAGCGTGCGCTGGAATCGGCGAAGGCTGACCGTGAATCGGCCCAGGCGGCAATCGCAGACTACGCAGTGCAATTAAAGAACGCCAAGATTCAACTGGGCCGCGCGGAGCAGCTTCAGAAGGCCGGCGTACAAACCCAGGAAAATCTCGACAATGCATCCATGGCGGCCGATAGCCTGACCGCGAAGATCGCGCTCGCAAAACAGCAGGTGATGGGCTCGGATGCTCGCATTCGCGAAGCTCAGCAGGCCGTGGACAATACTGTGATTCGTGCGCCATTCGACGGGATTGTGGTTTCGAAAGACGCGCAGGTCGGCGAAATGGTCTCGCCGATTTCC
>Ga0210384_10003243_pt1 | contig 18969 bp, 16 predicted proteins | sample IncBWH2MmetaG_FD_160574 | JGI IMG/M metagenome (GOLD analysis project Ga0210384, IMG submission 160574) | Forest soil microbial communities from Barre Woods Harvard Forest LTER site, Petersham, Massachusetts, United States - Inc-BW-H-2-M | ecosystem: Environmental > Terrestrial > Soil >...
GAGAAAGGTGTTGCCGGATGCGTAGGCGAGACTTGAACCGAGGCCGCCGAGCAGGTTTGCCGGGGCGCCGTTCTCGAGCGTCTCGTGCAACCCGGAGAGGTCAGCGAAGGAACCGGCGCTGGAGCTGGTCAGTGAGCCGACAGTCAGCAACTTGACCTGGGCGTTGGCTTGGGACGTGGCGACGAGGCCGAGTACAAGGACGGCAGGCCCACGTAAGCGACAAATTAATGTTGGATGAATATCTGGTAAAAATCGCTCGCGTTGTGAAACTGTCCAGTCTCGGGATACTCTTGAGGGTGCCCCGTCCAAGTTCTGCTTGGGCGGGGATTTTCATTCGTAACAGAAAGTGTGGAGGGGTTGAGGATGAGAGCCGAAGCAGTGGAATCAAATCGCGGATTGTACGGAGGAGCACACGGGAATCTTGCCAAACCTGAACTTCCTTTCCCCGGCTGGCCCACCCGCCCAAGCGGAGCTTAGACGGGGCACCCTCGGGAGAGGCAGCGGTGCCCGCTCTCCGCTTCGGACGAGACTTCAAGTAAAAGTCAAACGCCGCGGGCGGGTCGCCCGCGACCACACAGACGGTGAATAAATCTCTTCAATATGGCTTATAAGGTTTTTTAATTAGCCGCGGGATGGGGCTCGCGCTATTCTGACAGTTGCGAACCAGCCGTACGATCCCCACTGCAGGACAGATCGAGAGTCACAACTAAGGAGATTCATGTCGAACGAACTGCGCAACTTCCTGACATTGTCGTATGAAGAATTGGAACAGTTGAATTTGAAGGCGAAGGAGCAGCGCAAGAACCGCGTTGCCCTGCACAAGATCCAAGAAGAGCGGCTCAAATACCTCACGGACGAGAAGCGCATCAAGGCCGTGACCGTGCTCTTTAGCGATCTCGAGGGCCGGCTGCACATGCTGGACTACGACAAGAAGTTTCTCATCAAGAGCTGGGACAACCTGACTTTTGACGGGTCGTCGATTCGCGGATTTACGGCGCAGCGGGAAAGCGATTTGCGGTTGGGCATCGACTGGGCGGCATTTTATTGGGGGCCTGCGGACTACTTCGGAGCCGGCAAGGTGCTGGTCTTCGGCGATGTGATCGACAAGGGTGGCACACCGTACGCCGCGGACATTCGCGGCATTCTCAAGCTGTATGCCGAGAAACAGTTTAAGGACGAAGGCTACACCCTGAACGCAGCCAACGAAATTGAGGGCTTCCTGTTCAACGGAGTAGACGCGGAGCGGCGCTACAACGAGACCGGCAAGTTTGAATACGTAAATACGGGCGGATACTATCACTCGCTGCCCGGCGACCTGTTGCGCACATTCATTGATACCACCGCGGAAGTGCAGCGCGCCATGGGCTTCCAGAACGAGAAAGACCATCCGGAAGTGGCGCCTTCGCAGTTTGAAATCAATTACGGGTATGGAGAAGTTGTCGCTGCCGCCGACCAGATCCAGATCTACAAGCTGGTTTGCCGGCAGGTGGCGACCCACATGGGTCTGACTGCGAGCTTTCTGCCGAAACCTGTGGTAGGTGTCAATGGCAGCGGTATGCACACCAATGTGTCCATCAGCAAAGGCGGCAAGAACCTGTTCTGGGACCCGAAAGGTGAGGAAAAGCTCAGCAAGCTGGGCTGGTCGTTTGTGGACCGCATCCTTACGCATGGAAACGACATCTGTCTCCTGTTGAATCCGAGTGTGAACGCTTACCGGCGGCTGGATCCGCACTTCGAAGCGCCGAACCAGATCAAGGCTTCGGCGGTGGATCGCGGTTCCATGATTCGTATTCCGATTGGCAACGAGAAGAGCATGCGCGTGGAAGTTCGGTCGGTGGCGCCGGACGCGAATCCTTACATGGTTATGCTTTCGATCTTCAAGACTGGAATTGACGGGGACACGGCGAAAATCAAGAACCTTCGCCAGGCCGAGCGTTACCTGCCGGACAACATCTACGACGCGCTGGCGAATTTCGAGAAGGCGGACTGGACGACCAAGCTTTTCGGCGAGGATGTGAAGGGACGCTATGCAGATTTGAAAAAAGCCGCGGCGGATCGCTGTCCGCGTCTGCTGGGCACGTTTGTGAAAGCGCCCGAAGTGCAGTACCACCACGACGTATACAACCAGTTCCTCTGGAACATGTTCTAGGGTCCAAAGTGGGGACACGAAACGAGCCACGTTCGGCAACGAGCGTGGCTTTTTTCATGGGCAATGGTCGCACGTGGCAGGCGGTTTACAAATGTTTGCCGACGATGACGATGTCTTTACATTCTGGCCTATGCTTCATTCATAAACTACACTTGCCTCAGATTATCGGCGTGAATCCTAGACCCGCCGGAAGGAGAATGACTGTGAACCGACCGATGGTGCTGGCTATCGGGACATTGCTACTGCTCTCCGCCTCCACTCTGCTCGCCCAGCATGGCGGACATGGCGGTGGCGGCGGCCGCCGCGGATCTTCCGGGGCCGGGAGCGGTGACACCAGCGATGCGGGCTTGGCGGACTTCAACCGCGCGCTGGCGGTGCAGGCTACCTCGGATCAGATATCACATTTCCCTCAGTTGACCAAAAGCACGGAGGCTGCAAGGAAGTTGGCGCAGGATTGTTCCGGGCTGAGCGGCAAGGCCGACAGCGCGACCGAGTTCTCTCGCAGGACTGCAGCCTTGAAGGAAGCGGTAGAAGAAGCGCAGGGAAGCAACCAGGATTTTGTGAAGAGCTTTACGAAGTCTCAGAAAGCAGGATTGAAGGAGCTGACCAAGAAGTTGGAGAAGGCTGATTCGGAAGTCGGCAAACTCTGGAAGGACCTGGAAAAGCAGATGGGAGGAGCGAAGGCTGTCAGTGAAAACATCGCCCTTACCGCCGACAAACTGGAAAAGGCGTTGGAGGAATTTCAAAGCCAGCAGATCGAATTGGGCAAAGAGATGGGGATTACACCAGCATCGTGAGTGTGGGGCGGACACTCTTGTCCGCCGGTTTTGATTTGGACTTGCTGACTTTCTCGCTTCGACGGTGATATTTCGCCGGCTTCAAAGTCAAGGCGGCGGACAGGAGTGTCCGCCCCACACACCGCGTTAGTGCTCTATTCCGCGTGCTACTGTTTGCATCACTTTGATGGTTTCATCCCATCGGGCATCAGGGTCTGGTTCGGGCCAGGCCGCGGTTTGTACGATCACCACGTGCCGTTTCGGATTGACATAGATGGTCTGGCCGTAGATGCCGAGCGCGGCGAACGCCCCGTCGTCATTATTGAGCAGCCACCATTGATATCCGTAGCCAAAGTTCTGATGATCATCAGGCCCGTTGGGTTGAGGCTGCAGAACCTTCCCCTGAGGTTGGCTTGACGCCTTGATCCATGATTCCGGCACGACTTGCAGCACTCCCAAAGTGCCTCCGTACATTGCCATCAAGCCAAATCGCCCGTAGTCGCGCAAGCGGACATTCAGAGCGGAGCCGGCGCATGTCTGGGGTTGGTTCTTGCTGCGAAACAGGAACGCGTCACCTTCCGGGCCGATCTTGCTCCACAACTTTTCTTCCGCATAGTGATTAAGGGTCTGGCCGGTTGCTGCTTCGAGCGTCATCCCCAGCACCTGGGTGTTGATGGTCTGATACTCAAACTTCGTCCCCGGCTTGATCTTCGCCCTGATGGACAGAGCCAAGTCATGAAAAGAAGGCTCGCCATGCAGCAGGGCCGAGACGTACCGGATGATGTCCGCATGGGTATTGGTGTACTGTTCGTCGAACTGAACGCCGGATGACATCTCCAGCAGGTTCTTGATTGTGGTGTCGCGATATCCGCTGCTGTCTTTCAACCAGGGCAGGTACTTCACGACGGGGTCATCCACACTCTTGATTTTGCCGTCTGCGATGGCGACACCCACCAGCACCGAAGTGAACGACTTGGACACCGAATTCGACAGGAACCGCGACTCCCTGTCCGCCCCGTGGAAATACTTCTCCAGCAGGATTTGGTTGTCGCGCAGGACCAAAAATCCCACCACGTAGTTGCGGACAAAATACTCGTCCAGGGTGTGCTGCTGGTTCGCGTAGGTGTAGCTTGCCGAGAACGGTGCCGCGGGCTCGCGAAGAGCAAAGACGGGTCCACTGCGGCGAATCCAGTCCTGTTGGATGTTCAACTGGTCGATGTGATGGAAGTAATAAAGATTGTAGGGTGGGACATAGAAGCTGTAGGGACCCAGGGCTCGGAGCGCTGGGTCCATCTTGTTGACGTCGATCGGGCCGGGGTAGACCTCGTTGGGGTTGCCCTGGGCGGTGGCTGGCGCGGCGGGGGTCAACATTGCCGCGAACAGCAGGGTGAGGAAGATGATCGGCTTCACTGTTTTGACACCTGCTCGCTTTTCTTTGTGACCGTTTTCGATAAACTTTATGCGGCGCGCGGGCGAGTCCCCTTCGACTTCGCTCAGGGCAGGTCCGCGGCCACACATTCCAAATCACCCGGGGTTTAGAACAGCGCTGTCGGCCTTCGCTTCCAGGTCTTTCCTTTTTCTTTGGCGATGTTTTCCATGTCGCTTACGTAGGCGCCTGCCTGGGTCAGGACGTGATGCAGGTCGTTGCCGACGCTGATGAAGGTGAATCCCTTTTCGAGAAACTCGCCCACGCGAGCGGTGCCGAACAGGAAGAGTCCGAGAATTAGATTATTTTTGCGCGCATTGTCGACCAGTTTCTGGGTGGCCGCGCCTAGTTCCGGCGAGGTGTACATGTGGGGAAATTCGTACTTTTCGTAGAGACCCATCGACATGCACAGGTCGTTCTGGCCGAGAAACAGGATGTCGACGCCGGGGACGGCGGCGATTTCTGCAAGGTTCTCGATGCACGAGGCGGTTTCAACCTGCAGGGCCACGATGCCGTTGTTGTTGTAGTTTCCCGCGTATCCCAGGAGGCCTGCTTTGTTCATGCTGCGCTGCGGAAAGTAGACGGAGCGGGTCCCTGTAGTGGGGTACTTGGTACAGCTCACGGCCTGGCGTGCTTCTTCCGCGGTGTTGATGTAGGGGACGAGAACGCCGTCGGCGCCCATGTCGAGGGCTTGCTGAATGCCGGGGCGGTCGTCGTATCCGCCCACGCGGACCATGGATTTTGCGCCACCGTTCGAAATTCCGGAAAGCATCGCAGAAAGTTTTTCATAGCCCATGGGGCCGTGCTGGGTGTCGACGAGCAACCAGTCATAGCCGCTGTGGGCCAGCTGCTCGGCGACGGTCGGGCTGTGCTCGTTCAGGAACAGACCCATCTTGGGTGATCCTTCGCGCAATTGCTTCTTGAAGTCGGCACCACTAAGGGTGGCTTCGGGCATAGCTGAATCCTCCTGAGAGTCGAGTGAAAGTTTCCTAGTGTAACCCACCAGGCGGGAATATTTCTCGGAGGAACTATGACCCTTGGACACGGGTTGACCGTGTCGCGCAGGCGTCCTCGCCCGCGTCCCGCGCGCGTCGAGACGGATCGTCTTCTTTGCTAGAGCTGACTTCTCGGGATTTCGCTTGCTTCCGGATAGTCGCGCACTATGCTCGGTACAAGCTGTGCCGGGTTCTCGGCGTTGCCAAAGTTAAAGTCAAAGGCCGCGGGCGGGGGCGCCCGCGGCACACCATCACTCGGTCCGTGCCGAGTTCACGAGCCTCTAGTGCCGGTCGTGATCGTGATCATGATCATGGTCGTGGTCGTGATCATCGTGATGGCTGTGGCGCCAGTTCCAGTATTGTTTTTGGTCGTCCTTGTCCAGTCTGCGAAAGTCGCGGTCGTTACGATGATGTTCGACCACCCACTGACGGTAGTAGACAGTTTCGTGATTGTCCCAGCGATGATAGTCGTTGTAATAGGGATCATAGACACGATAGGTTCGGGTTGCACAGCCAGTGGTCACCGCTGGCGCGAGGAATGCGACGGTCAGGAGCATCGAACTGAGACACCGGGATGCACCGTGCATAACGTCGTACCTCCTGGGTAATGTTCGTTCGTCTTTCGAGACTTTGGTGCGACAGAAGACCTTCGAGTTGCCTGGCCGATCTCCATCGGGCGCTCAGAACAGGCGGATCTCTGGACCTCCTCGCGGATTGTTGTTGGCGCGTACCTTCCTCATTCGGGACGAGTTAAGGTCTGGTCGGTCTTCCACCACCTTGCCCCGGATCAGGTCGTCCGCGTATGATGCAGCGTTTATGACTGCCAAAATATCTCCCCGTCCATTAGGCCTGCGCGAGAAGGCGCAACTGATGTCGGCCTCGGAAATTGAGCGTACTCTGGTTCGGTTGGTCCACGAAATCATCGAGAAGAACAACGGCGCCGCGGAACTCGGACTGGTCGGCATCCGGCGCCGGGGTGTGCCACTGGCCCAGCGCCTGGGGCAGATGATTGCGCGCATTGAGAAAACGCCTGTTCCCGTTGGCACTCTGGACATCACTTTGTACCGCGACGATCTATCGACCCTGGGGCCCAAACCCGTGGTGCAGAAGACAGAGGTCGGTTTTCCGATTACCGGCAAGAACGTCATTCTGGTAGACGACGTTCTGTATACCGGCCGCACCATTCGCGCCGCCATGGATGCGCTGTTCCGCGAAGGACGTCCCAAACAAGTGCAACTCTGCGTGCTGATTGATCGTGGCCACCGCGAATTGCCGATTGAAGCGGGATTTATTGGGCGCAAGGTACAAACCTCGGACCGGGAAATTATCGAAGTGAAATTGCGCGAAGTGGATGACATGGAGAAAGTCCTGCTGGTGGAACGGCAAGATTGATCCATGAGGGAATGGGGCATCGCGCCCCGAGTCCTGAACATCCACGGCTGGGTATTCGGAAGGCCGTCGTTCACGCGTCAGTCACGCACGCGTTTGCGAGTCACACGTCAGTCACCCTGGCATACCATGAAACAAAGTGCTCGCGGCTCCCTGCTGGGCATCGAACATCTCGGCGCACCGGAAATTCTAGGGCTGCTCAAACTGGCCCAGCGGATGAGTCCGCTCAGGCCGCGCACACTGCTGCGCGGCAAACGCGTGCTGCTGTTGTTTTACGAAGCTTCCACCCGCACCCGCAGTTCGTTTGAAATCGCGGCCAAGTCGCTGGGTGCGATGACTACGCTGGTGCTCTCCAGCGGTTCGAGCATCGAAAAAGGGGAGTCGCTGCTCGACACCGGCTACACGCTGCGGGCGGTTGGCGCGGACGTAATCGTGATCCGCCATCCCCAGGCCGGTGCGGCGGCGCTGATGGCGCGATATCTGGACATTCCGGTGATCAACGCCGGGGATGGAATGCACGAGCATCCGTCGCAGGCGCTGCTGGATGCCTACACCATTCTGCGCCACAAAAAGACGCTGAAGGGATTGCAGTTGGCGATCGTAGGCGACATTTATCACAGCCGGGTGGCGCGGTCTGCGATTCATTTGCTCAGCAAGTTTGGGGCGCGCATTACGTTATGCGGACCAGCAGAGTTCTTGCCCGAAACCGCTGTCACTCTGGCGCCCGGACTCCATATCACGCGTACGGTGGAAGACGCGGTCCACGGTGCCGACGTGATCATGACGCTGCGGGTGCAGAAGGAGCGCCTCGCAGGCACAAAAATCAGTTTGCAAGATTACGTTTCCCGATACCAGATGACCATGGCGCGACTGAAGCTGGCGAAAAAAGATGCCATGCTCATGCACCCTGGGCCGATCATTCGTGGACTGGAGTTGACCTGGGAAGTGGCGGATTGTCCGCAATCGGCGATAGTTGAAGAGGTACGGAACGGAGTGCCGGTGCGCATGGCGATTTTGGCGAAGGCGCTGGGGAGGGCTAGATGAGAACAACAACTTCAATTCCGCGGATCTACGCGGATCAAAACGGATTGAAACATCGCGAGCTTACCGAGAAGCTAATCGGCATCTTCTATCATCTACAACGAGCTTGGGCATGGATTTCTGAATTTTGGCCTAGTGCGCAATTCAGACGCTATGTATTCGATAATGAAAGAACAAATCCGCGACGATCCGCGTGAATCCGCGGAAGAGAAGTAAGGGTTTGCAAATTTGACCAGACGAGAAAATTACAGTTTGTTGATTAAGGGCGGGCGGCTCATCGACCCGGCTGCGAAGATCGATGCCACCATGGACGTTCTGCTGCGCGATGGTCAGGTGGCCGAGATCGCGCCGTCGGGCAAAACTCGCGGTACGGCGCACGAAAAATTTGACGCGCGCGGACTGGTGGTTGCTCCCGGCTTCATCGACCTGCATGTCCACTTGCGCGAGCCGGGGCAGGGTTATAAGGAAACCATCGCCACCGGGACGGCCGCCGCCGCTGCCGGCGGATTCACTTCCGTCTGTTGCATGCCCAATACGCAGCCCGTTGTGGACTCGCCGGAGTGGGTCACGTGGCTGCAGCAACCCGAGCGCGGTGCGGTAGTGAACGTTTTTCCGATCGCCGCCGCGACCCATGCCAGCAAAGGAGCTGTGCTCACTGACTTTCGCGCGTTGCAGCGAGCCGGTGCGGTGGGCGTCAGCGATGACGGGAAACCCATCCTCAACGACGGCGTCATGCGCGAAACCCTCCGGCTATCTTCGGAAATCAATCTGCCGGTCATTCAGCATGCGGAAGATACGCGCATGACCGATCGCTGCTCGATGAACGACGGTCCGACTGCGTTTCGTCTGGGTCTGCGGGGAATGAAGGCGGCTGCGGAGGCTTCGGTGGTGGAGCGTGATGTGCAACTGGCGCAGCAGTTCACGGGGGCTCGCTTGCACGTGGCCCATCTTTCGACCGCGGACGCGCTGAAGGCGGTGCGCCGGGGGAAGCGCAGCAAGTCGCACGTGACCTGCGAAGTCACGCCCCATCACTTCGCGCTGACCGACGCGGACGTCGGCGAGTACGATACCAACTTCAAGATGAATCCGCCGCTGCGGTCGGATTCGGACCGCGAAGCCATCCTGGTGGCACTGGCCGACGGCACTATCGATGCGATTGCCACCGATCACGCGCCCCACGCGCCGCACGAAAAGATTATTGAGTTCGAGCGCGCCGCTTTCGGAATCACCGGCCTCGAGACTGCTCTCGGTCTCGCCATCACTCACCTTCACCGCGAACACAAGATCCCGCTCAGCCGGATCGTCGAACTCTTCACTTCTGGGCCGGCGCGTGTTTTTAGCCTGAGGGGGCGCGGGACGCTGATTCGCAGCAGTCATGCCGATGTCACGATCTTCGATCCGCAAAAACGATGGACGTTTGATGCGACCAAGTCACGCTCGCGCTCGCAGAATACGCCGTTTGGGGGAGCGCAGCTGACGGGGAGAGTCGTCGCGACGATTGTGGGTGGGCGGGTTGTGTACCGAACTGAGTAATGTAGGCCGAGCGCCCCGCTCGTGCTGGGGCCGTTCATTAGTTGGCAAAGTTCGGGATGGCGCCGCAGAGCGAGGACGCTCGCGCCTACACGATCCCCATTCTCTTTCCTACGCGATTCAGAACCTCTAACGCTTGCTGCAGTTCTTCGGTGGTGTGTGTGGCCGTCATGATCGTCCGGATGCGGGCCTTCCCTTCCGGTACGGTCGGAAACGCAATACCTGTACCCATCACTCCTTCCTTGAATAGCTCGCGGGAAAAGTCCATGGTGAGCTTGCCGTTGCCGATGATGATGGGAGTGATGGGCGTTTCGCTGGCGGGCGTGGTCTTGCCTCCAATGTTGAAGCCGAGGAGGCCCAATTCCTTCTTCCAGAAGCGCGTGTTCTCCCACAGTTTCTCAATACGTTCAGGTTCGTTTTCGAGAACACCGAAGGCGGCGATGCAGGTGGCTGCAACCGAGGGCGGGTGCGAAGTCGAGAACAGGAACGGCCGGGCACGGTGATAGAGAAAGTCGATGAGATCGCGCGTGCCGCAGACGTAGCCTCCGAGGGCGCCGATTGCTTTTGATAAAGTCCCGACCTGGATGTCCACGCGGCCGTGCATCTTGAAGTGATCGATGGTGCCGCGGCCATTGCGGCCCAATACGCCCGAGGCGTGCGCGTCGTCGACCATCATGATGGCGCCGTACTTCTCCGCCAGATCGCATAGTGCGGGGAGTGGACCGATGTCGCCGTCCATCGAGAAGACACCGTCGGTGATCAGCAATCTCTTTCCAGGTTGATCTTTGATGCTGGCCAGCCGCTCTTCAGCCTGGGCGATGTTCTTGTGCTCGAAGACCAAAATCTTGGCGCGCGACAGCCGCGCGCCGTCGATGATCGAGGCATGGTTCAACTGGTCGGAGATGATGAAGTCCTCTTTGCCCAACACAGCCGATACGGTACCGGCGTTGGCCGCGAAACCAGATTGAAACACCACGCAAGCTTCAACATTTTTGAAGCGGGCGATTTTCTCTTCCAGCTCCATGTGAATCTTCATGGTGCCGGCGATGGTGCGGACCGCGCCCGATCCCACACCGTATTTGCGGGTGGCTTCGAGGGCGGCCTCGCGCAGCTTGGGATGCGTGGTCAGGCCGAGGTAATTATTCGAAGCCAGATTGATGACTTTCTTGCCGTCGAAGGTGCAGACTGCGGCTTGTTCATCATCGAGGACGCGCAGGCGGAAGTATGTGCCCTTGGTCTTGAGATCGTTGAGTTGGTCGGTCAGGTACGAGAGTGGGTTGGAGCGGGCGGTGGTGGTTACCATCTTTCGAGTCTCCCATTGCGATGAATGCCGCTACCAGTTTAATACCGGAAAACCACTTTGCAGTTCACGGTTCTCAGGTCTCAGTCAGGCGGGCGAGAGTCTCTAGATTGGGCACTTCGAGGTCTGGTTGTCCCAAGGCGGCTTTGGCCGCGCCAGATCCTGGGCGGCTTGAGGGACGGTTTACCCAGACGGTTGCGATTCCCAGCGAACGGGCCGGAATTACGTCGTGATAAACGCTCTGGGCGACGTGCAACCATTGGCCAGGAGCCACTCCGGTGCGTTGTTGCGCCAACTGGAACATCTGCAACGACGGTTTGTATGCACGGGCCTGTTGCGCCGTGATTACGTAGTCGAAAGGGGTTTGAAGACGGCGTGCCGTGGGAGCGAAGAGGTCGTCATCCACATTGGAGATGACCGCGAGTTGATAACGCTTCTTGAGCTGGGCCAGGGCCGCAACCGTATCCGGGAAGGGCGACCAGTCCGGCAGCGAGTCGGGCAGCGAACGTACCTCGGATTCAGTGGGATGGAATGCAAGAAGTTTGCCGAACCCCCGCACCACGGATTGGAGAACATCGCGATAAGGATGGAATGATCCCTGCTCGGCAGCAGATTCGAGTTCGGAATAGAGACGCAGGATTTCGGAGTCGTCGATGGTCTTGCCATGGGCGGCGAGGATGGGACGCAACGCGGAAAAGATTCCCGTCTCCCAGTTAATGAGCGTGCCGTAGCAGTCGAAGGTCACGAGACGGTATTGCGCAAAGTTCAACATGCTTGCCAGCACAAAAGCGAACCCAGGGCTTGTGCCCTGGGCTGCATTCTTGCAACGAGTAACGGCTACCGGCTACTTCACTTGTATCGGTTGCTCCAGCTTGAAGCTGAGCGCCGACTCGGCGGGCAGGACGATGTCCTTATTGCCGGTGAAAGCCGCGCCACCTGCACCGGCGCCGCCACCAGCCAATGCTCCGATTCCAGCGCCCTTACCGCCGCCCGCCAGCCCGCCAATCAAGGCTCCCAGTGCGGCGCCGCCTCCAGCCAGGACCGCCGTGCGCTTGCCTTTGCCGGTTGCGGTGCGAACCACTGAAGATGTGGAAATAGACTGTTCCGAACCGCCGACAGTGATCGAAGTCAAGCGCAACTGCAGTGAAGCTCCGCCCTTGAAACGGCCAAGGGGTTTTGCGTCAACCACGGTCCCGGACGCTGTCACGCCCGCGGGGATAGCGGTTTTGCCATCGACCGAAACCGGGCTGGCTAAAGTGGCGGTAAAGGTCTGCCCCGGTGAGCTGATCTTGGAGCCAACCGATTGTCCGAGGCGAACCGTCAAGATGGTACCTGCGGGAACCACCAGAAGCTTCGGCTCGGGTTTCATGCTCGACATTGCCGTGTTCGACATGGCCGAACCTGAACTCCCACTGGACTGGGAGTTAGCCATGTTCCCACTGTTGCTGTTGTCGCTTGATGGGGAAGAAGAGCTTGAATCCGGCGGAGCGGCCGGTTTGTTACAGCCGAGCAGGGCGAAAGACAAATAAAGACCAAGGGTGAGTGCTGTCAAACGGATTCGCATGATTCCCTCCATGTCGGGATGGTCAATCGGAAAACCAGGTTGTGCGCAAATACTCTTACCAGGACGTGACGAGGGCCGCAGAACAAATTGGCCTAAATTTTATCCTTATGCGCGGCGGATGTCATGGCGACGTCGCTCTTTTCTTTTGTGGGCTCCAGTTCTGAGCTTTCGAGGCCGGCCAGAATCGAGCTGGTATCCGGCTCTGCGCCCTTGTCGGAAACCGGGGCCGGCGGTCCGGAAGCGAGTTGCTCCTGTTCTTCGTCCGAAGTCTTCGCCGCCAGGAACTTCGCGGTATTCAGCAGAGGGCGGCCCAGCGACGGATTGTAACCGGTCCAGCCGCCTTCCGATTCTCCACCGCGCTCGAACTGCGCCCGCATGGCCTCCATCTTTGAATCGAGGTCATCGAGATAATGCAGCATGAGCGCTTCTGGAAACATGGGAAGCTTGGGAGAGCCAAAGTCATACTGTCCGTGATGGCTGATGATCAGGTGCTCGACTAGCGTCTTGAGTGACTCCGGGAAATCCGGTATTTGCCTGAGCTTGGCCTGGAGCATTTCCAGTTCGATGATCATGTGCCCCAACAACTGGCCGCGCGTGGTGTAGGAGAATGAACGGTTGTAAGTGAGTTCGTGGAGCTTCCCGATATCGTGGAAGAACGCGCCGGTGAGCACCAGGTCGCGATTGATGTGCGGATAATTGCGGCACATCAGGTCGCAAGAATTGAACAACGAGACTACGTGCTCCAGCAAACCTCCGATGAAAGCGTGGTGCAAGGTCTTGGCTGCGGGAGCGTTGCGGTAGGCTTCCGCAATCTCCGGGTCGGCCATGAACGCCTCGACCAGGGCTTTGAGGTGAGGGTCCTTGAAAGTTGCGATGTAGCCCGCCAGGGTCCGCCATAACTCGCCAATGTCTTTTGTTGTCTTGGGAAGATAGTCGGCGAAATCGACTTCCGATTCTCCCAGGCGGCGCATCTTGTGGATGGTGAGCTGGAACCGGTTCTTATACTTGTTGATCAGGCCTTTGACTTTGACGAAGTCGTCCTGGTCGCAAGCGTCGATGGCGTCCTCGACGTTGTCCCACATCTTCGCTTCGAGGTGGCCGCTGCGATCGCCGAGGGTCAAGGCAAGGTAAGGCTCACCACTCTTCTTCGGCTTGACCTGGCGGGAGACCACCACGAAGCTGGACGTGACGATCTTGTTCTCATACTGGAGACACTCGGAAACGAAAAATTCTTTCATAGCTAACGGCCTGACATTCGCCTCGCGAGGTTGCCGGAAATGTCTGCAGGTGTCTTGCACCGGCTCTGACAGCGTTCAACTGGGACCATTTCCGATCGCATCTGGCCCTCGTTGAGACTAGATGATGCCCAGCTTTTTCTTCTTTTTCTTCAGTTCCTTGGCGCCGGCTTCTTTGGCGGTAGTTTCGACGGGTGCGGTCTGGTTGGGACTGGCGCCGGTATCCACATAGCCATCTGCGATCTTGATGTAGGCATCCTCGCGCAGCTTCTGCAAGTACGCTCGCAACGCGGGCTGCATCTTCTGCACGGTGATCGCTTCCTGAACTCTGCCCTCGATTTCACTAAGCGGAGGCACACCTGCCTGCTGGTGTTCAGTGACCTTGAGGATGACAAAGCCCTGCTTGGTGCGGATGACCTCGGAGACGGCGCCTGGTTTCATAGCGAACGTCTTGTCTTCAAGTTCTTTAGCCAGCGTGCCACGCTTGAAGTAGCCGAGATCGCCACCCTGGGCGGCGGTGGGTCCGTCTGAGTTCTTTTTGGCGATATCTTCGAAAGCGGCTCCCTTGCGAATCTGGGCCAGCAGGTCTTCCGCTTTGGTCCGCGCCGCAGCCAGTTCTTGTTCTTCATCGGCCGGGGGAGCCTTGTCCTTCTTTTCTGTAGTCAGAAGTTCACTGAGCCGGATCTGTTCGGGTTGCTCCATCTGGCTTTTGTGTTCATCGTAGAACTGCTGCAATTCCTCGTGGCTGACGTTTACCCTGGAACCGACCTCTCTCGAAATCACTTGTTGAGTGATGATCTGGTTCTTCAGGTTCTGCTTAAAATCCTCGTAGGAAATGCCCTGGCTGGTGGCGGCCTTCTCCAGGTCTTCCATGGAGTCCATATGCATTTCCTTGCGCATTTGGTCGAGTCGCTTGATCACTTCGGTGTCGGCCGTGATGCCGAGGTCTTTGCCCTTTTCAAGCAGCAGTTGCTGGTCGATCAAGTCGCGCAGCACGTCCTTGTCGCGTTCTTCGACAATTTTGGCGGCATTCGCCGGATCCTGTTGCTGCGCCTCCTGTTTCAGCGTTTCTTTGCTGCGCGTGTACTCGGCTCGCGTAATTATCTGATTATTAATGCGGGCTATAATCTCTTCGATCACCGTATCGGCGGGCAAGAGCGGAGGCAGAACGGCAATCCAGATCAACAACAGCCAGGGGAGTAGTTTTCGCATAGGAATGCGGTCGGCTGCCTTTAGTCCAGGCTGACGACCTGAGTAAATTGTACCTCTGGAGGCAGGTCTGAGGCCACTTGACTCGGGGCGGCGTCCGGGCAGGGTTGCGCGAAAACCTCTAACCGCAAAGGCCGCAAAGGACGCAAAGAACATCCAAGTCTCGCGAAAGCGCGCCACGAAGCCTTGCGCTCCGCGCGGTGCAAGGCTTTCCTTCCCGGGAGCGCTGTAATTTGAAAATCGGTAAAGGATTGTCATTCCGAAGCGCGCCATTGTCGCGCGAGGAATCTGCTGTTTCGCTCCTGGCAGCAAGCACATTCCTCGCCGATAAAGCTGGCTTCGGAATGACAAGGGGGATTTTTGTGCAAACTGTATCATCACCTCCTTAATCTCCGCCGCCGACAAGAGCGTCGATATCTCCTGTTATCATAATCGGTTTTCCAGTCATTCGTTCATCGAAGGAGACCCGGATGAGGCCACTGGCATCTTTTGTTCTTATTATTCTGTTCGGGGTCACGCCTGTTCCGTCTAATGCCCAGAAGTCCAAGCCTAAGAAAAGCAGCTCAGCGCCCGGAGTCGCCCAGTTACAGAAAATGACCGCACGCTTCGCGCCCACTACATTGCGGGTGGATACCTCGAGGCTGTCTTCCGCGGACCGGCAGGCGCTGGTAAAGCTGATCGAGGCCGGGCGGATCATGGACGTCATCTTCATGGCCCAGTATTGGAGCGGCGATTTAGCCCTATACTCCCGCTTGCAGAAGGACAAGACGGCCCTGGGTAAAGCGCGGTTGCAATATTTCTGGATCAACAAGGGTCCGTGGGACTTCCTGAATAATTTCAAGGCCTTCCTTCCTGGCGTTCCTGCGGAGAAGCCCAAGGGGGCAAATTTCTACCCGGAGGACATGAGCAAGGCGGAATTCGAGACCTGGGTTGCGTCCTTGTCCGAAGATGAGCAGAAGCAGGCTAAGGGATTTTTTACCGTGATCCTCCGGAAAAACGAGTTGGGCGGCGCAAAAACTCTGGTATCGGTTCCCTACAACGACGAATACAAAGACGACCTCACCCGGGCCGCGAACCTGTTGAAAGAAGCGGCCACCCTTACCGACAACGCCTCGTTGAAGACCTTTCTCAATCTGCGTGCGGATGCGTTTCTCTCCAACGACTACTATGCCAGCGACATGGCGTGGATGGATTTGGATGCACCCATCGACATCACGATTGGGCCCTATGAAACCTACAACGACGAACTCTTCGGCTACAAAGCGGCGTTCGAAACCTTCCTGAACCTGCGGGACGATGAAGAGAGCGTGAAGTTTTCCGCGTTCAGCACGCACCTGCAGGAGATCGAAGACAACCTCCCGATGGATCCCCAGTACCGCAACCCCAAGCTGGGAGCGGCCGCGCCGATCCGGGTGGTGAATGAAATTTTGTGTGCGGGCGACGGCAACCGAGGAGTGGCAACCGCCGCCTACAATCTGCCCAACGACGAGCGGGTGGTAAACCAGAAGGGCAGCAAGCGGGTCATGCTGAAGAATGTGCAGGAGGCGAAGTTTCGCAGCACGCTGCTTCCGATTGCGCGCCGAGTGCTGCCTGCGGCCGCCCGGGACGTTAATTTCGAGTCATTTTTCAATCACATCGTGGCCCACGAACTCATGCACGGCCTAGGGCCGCACCAGATCAAGGTGGACGGGCGGGACACAACTCCGCGTGCCGAACTGAAAGAACTTTACAGCGCCATTGAAGAAGCTAAAGCAGATATCACCGGCCTCTTTGCCTTGCAGTACGTGATGGATCACGCTCAGGAAATGAAGCTGGCGAGCGTCCTGCCCTCCGACGATGCTGCGAAGCGGCAGTTGTACACCACCTACATGGCTTCCATGTTTCGTGTCCTGCGTTTCGGGCTGAACGATGCTCATGGCAAGGGCATGGCCATCCAGTTCAACTACCTGATGGACAAGGGGGCGTTCTCGCAACAGACAGACGGGACATTCGCGCTGGACCTGGAGAAATTCAAGCACGGGGTACGTGATCTCGACCACGACCTGCTGACTCTTGAAGCCCAGGGCGACTACGCAGGTGCGAAAAAGCTGCAGGACGAAATGGGAGTGGTGCGTCCGGCTTTGCAGAAGTCGCTCGACCGCCTGCAAGACATCCCCACGGACATCGAACCGATCTTCGTGACCGCGGATGAACTGGCGCCGGAGAAGGCGGAGCTTTCCGCGAAGCCGGTGAAAAGGTCGCGCAAGAGATAGTCAAACGATCAGCTGGCCGAAGGAGCTTTGGTCCCGTCCCGGACCAGGGCCAATGCGGTAACGTCATTGTGGATGGGGCGCTTGCGCATAAATTGCTGTACGCCGTCGATCACGGTGGCGCACAATTCCTTGGCCGTCTCCTTGCCGGCTTGTTGGAAGCCTGTTTTTACCCGCTCAAGTCCAAATTCCTCGCGCCGGCGCTTGCCTTCCAGTAGACCTCGGGAAACCAGCAGGAGAGCCGCGCCGGGGGGCAACGCAACCAGGGGGGCTTCGCAGGTCGCGTGGGAAAAAAGTCCCAGCGGCAGACCGGTGGCGGGAAGTTCGGTAATGCCGGTCAGATCGCGGAGCAGCCCGGGAGTGTGGCCGGCGTTGAAGTAGCAGACCGTGCCCAGGTCTTCGTTGTAGCAGCCGGCAAAGGCGGGACACGAGCGGACGCCTCCCTCAGCGGCGATAATCGCCCGGTTGAGCTCGAGGCAAAGTTCGGCCATGGCATCAGCCTCATTGACATCTTCGGCGGCGAAAAGCTCGGGCGACCGGGAGCGGAACGTCTGCTGGGCGGCCGAGATTACGGCGCCGTTTTCCTCCAGGCGCCCTGCCATATCGAGCAGGCCGAAGATTACCCGGTTTGGTGTAACCCGTACGAAATCATGGAGGTCCCCCCCCTGGCGTTCACCGTAGTAGGCGGCGGCCAACTGGGCGGCGTGCAGCTCCGGAACCTCGGCCTGGACCGCTTCCTGGGGCCCTGATCGGGCAGATTTTTCGTGGTTGAAGAGGAAGCGCATGGGCACAATTGATCGGCGAAGTTAGCACAGAAGCGGGCAGGGGGCAATAATCGTCCAGTGACCGTGTGGGGCGGACACTCCTGTCCGCCGCTTTTGACCTTGATCTTGACTTGTGAGAGTTTTCGGCGGTTTGGTCTGTCTCACGTTTCAAAGTCAAATTCAAGATCAGAGGCGACGGACAGGAGTGTCCGCCCCACACTATCCCTTTAGGCCAGGTCGAACAGCAGAATCTCGGCGTCTGCGGTGCCCTTCACTACCATCTGCCGCTCGTCGCTTAGGGCAGCGCCGTCGCCCTGGCTGAGGCTTTGGTCGTTCAGCTCTACCGCACCCTTGGCAACCTGGAGCCAGGCGTAACGGCCTTTCTCCAGTTCGTGCTTAACCTCCTGCCCAGGTTGGAGCAGGGAAGCATATAGCTTCGCGTCCTGGTGGATGGTCACCGAACCATCCTTTCCGTCCGGGCTGGCGATCAGGCGCAACTTGCCGCGCTTTTCCGCCTCAGGAAAAGCCTTCTGCTCGTAGCCAGGCTCGTGACCCCTGCGGTCGGGCAGAATCCAGATCTGCAGCAGATGGGCGGCATCCGTCTTCGAGGAGTTGGCTTCGCTGTGGCGCACGCCCGTGCCCGCGCTCATGCGCTGTCCGTCGCCGGGGCGAATGATGGAGCCGTTTCCCATGCTGTCCTTGTGCTCGAGAGCGCCGTCCAGGACGTAGGTAATGATCTCCATGTCGCGGTGCGGATGCATGGGGAAGCCGTGGCCGCCCTGCACCCAGTCTTCGTTGATGACGCGCAGGGAGCGGAATCCCATGAAACGCGAGTCGTGGTACTGGTCGAAGGAGAAAGTGTGATGAGTATTGAGCCAGCCGAAGTCGCCTCCGCCGCGCTCTTCACTGCGTCTGATTGCGATCATTTTCGTGATCCTCGTTATAACGACTAATTAGATGCCGAGCCCTCGAAAACGATTCATCCGGTCTCCGCGCTGGAGACAGTCTGCCCTTCCGCCGATTGTCCTAATTGGGGCGAACGCTGACCCTATAAGCCTATGCGGCGAAACTGGTGGAAGTTTGTGCGGGGACTGGGCTTGCTGGGATGTGGCGGACTGCCGAATCCGCTTCCCGTCGGGTTTGTTAACCAGACCAAACATTCCGATGCGGAACTGGGGGTGGTTTGGAAGGCGGCACAAGAGAGTCTCGCCCAGGAAAGTGGACATGAATCCGTTGCAGAGGTCATCTTCCGGGGCTCCGGCGGACATTCGTCCCGGGGACCCACGCGCTCTTGAAGTTATGCCTCACCACCTTTAAGGTGAGCGCCGAGCCGGATGTGACC
>Ga0210384_10003245_pt1 | contig 18967 bp, 15 predicted proteins | sample IncBWH2MmetaG_FD_160574 | JGI IMG/M metagenome (GOLD analysis project Ga0210384, IMG submission 160574) | Forest soil microbial communities from Barre Woods Harvard Forest LTER site, Petersham, Massachusetts, United States - Inc-BW-H-2-M | ecosystem: Environmental > Terrestrial > Soil >...
TCGAGCCGGGCAAGGCGAGACTGATTGAGACCCGGAGGGAAGTCGAGCGCGGATGGCGCGCCGCCGGAGACATCCTCTTCGCTCAAGGGTACGCCGAACTTGCCGCTCGAGTTCGCCGCTTCGCCGACGAGATGTCCCCATGTCGGACGGAAAACGAACAGGTCGCACACAACCTCCTGAAGATTGCGCGCCGGGAGCGGACGCTCGGTGTCGGCAAAGCGGCGCCCTCCGAACCTCGGCCTTCTACGCGCCGCCCCGACCGGGGGGCGCGGTAACCCTCAGCCTCGCCCCACCAAGTACTCCCGTTCACCTAAAGTCGAGAGGACCGGCTGGCGCCGCTTCCGCGGTGGGGCCAAGTATGGATCGAGCCGGAGGATAATTGCCGCTCATGAAGTACAAGGTCACCAACTTCAAGAGTCCCGAAGTTGCGCTGAAGCAACTTGAGCCGTTCGTTCGCGACGGTAGACACCTTTATACCGGTAAGCCGTTCGACCGCTTCGGCAACCTCCGCTCTCGCGAGCTACTGGCCAACTGGCTGGTCTGCGCAGTACTCAACGCGGACCGACCGTCGAAGCCCTTCACGTTCACGAGCGACCCGCAGGATGGGGACGGCATCATCTACGACCGCGGTTCGGGGATCGGGTGGCCGACTGAGCATGTCATGGTCCCCAAGGCCGCACTCGGGGAGCGCCGGGACATCACCGCGCTGATTGTGGATGCGGTTGCGGCCAAGCAGGCTAAGGGTGAGGCGTACGCGCGCGGCAGGGTCCTCGTCGTGTTTCTCGATGCCGGCTTGGGCGAATGGTTTCCCAACCGCGTCGCGCGCCGGCTTCCTCGAGTCGATTTCAAGGGGGTCTGGGTCGTCGGACTTCACGGGGTGGTGACGGAACAGTATGAGTACGGTGTCACGCACCTGGACTTGTCCAGCGGTAGCGCCCCCATCTGCCTGATCCGCATCTCGAGCAAGTTTGACGCCTGGAAGGTGGAGCGCCGTCAATGAACGGCAGACTCAAACTGGTTTTTTTGGAGCCTTAACAGCGCGCTGCCGCGCCGGAGCGGCACCCCCCTGCGGTAAGGCGTCGGGTCTAGCCGCGGCCGACGCGCCGCCCGTTGGCGTGGTTTCGGTGGCAGTCTGGGCGGCCAACTTGCGCAATCGATCGGTTTCTCCTTTCGGTAGGTCCGGCGTTCCCGGCGAGGAAATTACCGACATCGCTCTTGCAATCACCGCGCCGGCAAACGGTTCGGCCAGGCAACACCGACGCCGGATTCCCGACGCCTCCAGGTGAGCGTAGGTCAGTTCACCCGCTTCACTTGCTTCCGGCCGATCGAACGCGCGGTTTGCCCATGCGTGGCAGAGAACCACGAAATCGGCGAGCACGTCGCGACTCTGGACTCGCGTCGGAACATTAGGAAGAACGACGATCGATTCGCCGGCGCGGCCATGCTTGGCGATGATCGAATCGCCGACGTCGTCAAATCTTAGCCCCGACTCACGAACGACCTTAATCCCGGCCTCGTCCATCGCAATCATCTTAAGCCAGGTCAATCGTCGTCCCGCTTTCTTCGGAAAACTGTACAGGTCGCAAGGCGGGGTCACCACCAGCCCGAACTCGCCGTCAATCTCAATTAAATCGCCGCGGCGAACGCGCCGATCGGCCGGAAACGAGTAGTACCAAACGGACATGAGCCGTCGAAGCTCGTCGCTCGACTCGGCGTGGTGGGCAGCGCCCGCAATTTCATCCAACGCTGCCGATCCCTGGAGTGTGATCTGATCGCGAACCTTTGAAAGCACGATGTCGACGAGGTTTCCGGATTCGCGCTGAACCATCGCCGCAAGGGCGCCTGTCCTGATCTCGCAGATGTCGATTAACGAACCCTCGACGGCCCCCATAACCTGCCCACGCACCCGGTCGGCAAGCTCCCCGGCGATCGTGCCTTTCCAAGCCGCTCCGATATGTGCGGCCAGCTGCTCGGCCGTCACGTCGGCCTTCGTTCTCGTTGGAAGCACTCGGCCGCGATACTTCGTTCGCAGCTCAGGGAGCACCGCTTCGACCGCTTGCTCACCCAAATGCGTGTATATCTGCACGTAAGCAAAGGATGAGCCAAGAAGCCGATCGAGAGCGTTGATATTGCGCTCGGGGGTTGACCCCAAATATTCCCAATCGAACACGACTGCGTGTGGGGGCAGCGCGCCTCTACCGAGAGCGCGAAGCATTGCGTCCGGGGACGTAAAGAAGAGCGGCTCGTAATCCCCCGCGCAAAGAGTGCGACACAGCTCCAACACCGCCGGCTCCTCCCACGCCTCGGGCGGGGCATTTTCGACGAGGTGCCGCACGATCTCGGGCTCCAATCCCGTAGGATACGGTCCCGGATATAGGGACTGGATCGGAATGTGGTCGTCCACGACCCAAACGCGCCTCATGAATCCCCCGCGGGAGCTTTCGAGAAATCCAACAGGAACTGCGCGCCCGCCAGTTTGGATCTCTCCGTCGACCGCGCGAGCCGGATACGCGCGTCGCACTGACCCAGGTAATGACGGCAAATATAGAGCCCCAGACCGCTCGGCGGGCTTTTCTCGCTGTAGAACGGCTCAAATAGGTGAGCTTGCATTTTTTCGGAGATCCCGGGCCCGGTATCGGAGACCAGCACGGTGCGCTCCTTAGCAGAGATGGTCACCTGAATTGCGCCGCCAGCGCCTCCGGTCGAAATCCAGTAGATGGAGTTGTCGATCAAATTGGCGAAGACCTGCGCGATCGCGCCGAACCTGCCGCGGATCTGAAAATCACCGCGATCGACGTGGAGAACGATTTGGGCCTGCTCCAATGTCTGGGCGAACGCGCTCCGCGCGGCCTCGACGGCGGATCGAATCGAAAGCGGTCGGGCGATGTCGTTTCGGGTCACACGCAGCGGCGCGAGGCGCTTCACCTCTCCAAGCAGCGCTTCCGTGCGTTGCTCCAATGCACCGAGGGTCTGCGCTCCCAGGGATTTCGGTCCCAGGGTCCGGTGCAGCTGATGGACGTCGGAGACGATCGCCGACGCGAGCTTGCCGAGTTCGTGAACCGCCACGCCGATGGCGAGTCCGAATCCGGCGGCCTCCATCAAGCCCTCGTGCTCGTCTTCCTGAAGTTTCAAGGCCTCCCCGAGGGAGAGAAGTGAGTCGGCGAGCTCGCCGACTCGCTTGCCGGGATCCGTGCCCCCGATCGCCTTGTTTATGTTCAAGGGATCCTTGCGAAAATCGTAGCGCTCCGAAATGGCGCGCGCGACCGCCGCCGCCGTTCTTGAGTAAGCACGAGCGGTGCGAAGGGGTACCGAACCGGTGCGCGCTCTCTTCTGGCGATCGCGCACCGCCTTTACTTGGAACTGCAATTCGTCGACGGCGGCGCGGGTGAGTTTTGCCAGATCGCGATACGCGCGCGTCTGAATCATCCCTTCGCGGCTCGAGCGGTCCCGAAGGGTCAGAGTTCGCTCTTGTTCAAGCTCGATCTCGCCGGCGAGCTGGTAGTAGCTTATGTTGGAACCCTTTTTTATATGGGAGATCGCCAAACCGAGCCAGTCGATCTTCGATCCTTGCTCCGCGGGCAACGTCGCGAGCCCGTCACGATAGATCGTGATGCCGCCGAACTGATCCAGATAATCCGTCAACTGATCAAAATCCGCACCGAGCCAGCGCCGGACCCGCAGCCACGCCCGCACGTGCAACAGAAAGCCGCCGCAATCCGGCTGTCGAAGCGCCGGGCTACGCCCCTTTTTCCAGTACTCGACGCTGGAGGTTCGTAGGTCGCGCTTCTCTTCGTGCGCGAACGGCTCCAGGCCAGCGTCGAGATCCGGCGGTGGCCGAAAGCGAAAGTCGATATCGGCGACTCCGTTCTCATCGACGATCGCGAGCAGTTCGAACGGTGCCGAAACGCGTTCCAGCGGGGAGGCGAGCTCGTCGATCGGGATGTGTGGCGTTAGAAAGTCGGGTCGAAATCCCGCTGGCGCCTTGCGGGGAGAACGCAGGGCTGCGACCGCGCGCCCCACGTCCCGAATGTCGTCCGGCGACCATTCATAACCGGGTCGGCCACCGTAGCAGCAGACGACCGTGCCGGATCCTCCCGCCCCGTAGTCGGTCGTCGGCGGCTGGTGGCGTAGTTTCAGGGGTACTTGGTTGAGATCCGTGGGTGCTTCTCCGGCGGAGTCGAAGTCAGACCAATCGATCTTGAGCTCCCATTCCAAAGGATCGTCCTTGGTCTTGGTTCTGAGCCACAAGTGTCGGCCGAGTCTGTGGGTGGCGAGTCGCCCGATACCTTTTTCACCGAGCGGCAGGCGACCGCCGTTGGCGTCGCGGAGTTGCTTGACGAGGGCGTCGTAAGTCTTCCGCGAGCCGCGCTTGTCCGCCGCCGCGCGCTCCTCGCGCAGCCGTTCCTTTACGCGTGCCCTTCGACCCGTCGCCGGTCGCAGCCACCCTTCGATCAAGTCGTCGTGGGTCATGCCACAGCCGTCGTCGCGGACGGCGATAATGGGACCCGGTAACGACTCAAATTCGGACAACGTGCGCGTCTGCGGATCGAGGCCCGGCACCCCCTCCAACGTGACGGTGCAAACCTCGGCACCGGCGTCGTACGCGTTCTTGACGAGCTCCAGAACCCCCACTTTTTCCGAGCCGATCAGCTGTTCGCCGAGTACGGATATCAGGCGGGCGTCCGCGACGAACGCGACCTTTTCTTCGGAGCCGGAACGGGCGACATTGGATCGGCGTTCACTCACGTTGACCGTCCTCCGGCGCGGCAGCGCCCTCGTTTAGTCGCTGTTGAATTATCGGCATCGCCTCGGGCTTGACTCGGATCAGGAATTCTCGGTCGAATCGGCTTCCACCCGAAAAAATCAAATGCTCACCCAGGTTCGTCCTTGCGCCTTCGCGGACGGCGTCGAACATGCAGTTGATCTCGGCGAGCCTTCCGTCCTCCAGGGCCAGGAGGCACGCCGCAAATGATACCGTGCGCCCGGGCGTAAAGCCGATTTCCCGGCCGGTCAACTCAAAAGCCTTCGCAAAGTACATAAGCGATTCCCACCGCGTGCAGGGCCTCGCGCTCGTGACCCCCAGCACCTCGGCGCTCGACCTAAAGAACTCGGTGTCGAGGAATCTCCGGATCGTCTTGGGATCTTCAAGCAGCGGCGCCCAGGCCGCGACGGCTCGGGCGGTTTCCGGCGAGGGCTCGTAGACCGTATCGGCGGCGGACGCGTCGCGTCGACGCGCCAACAGTCCGACGTCCACATAGTGCTCGAGGCGTGGCCGCACGTGATGACGGTGAATCTTGAACCCCGGTTGGGCGGCCGAAGCCCGGTTGATGAAGGCCGAAATTCCGGAGGTCTTTGTGCGACGGGCACGGCGGTCCGACCCGACCCGCGTGGGGATACTCTTCGCCACGCGGTCGCGATAGACCCGCAGTCTCTTCAGCTCGACCGCCGAGTCGACGCGGGCGCCGCGACCGAACGCATCGAGCAGCTTCTGCGTCGCCGCGGCCAGCAACTCCGGATCGTTTTGTCGTCGGGCCAGAAATTCGCTCAGCAGAAAGGGCGTCAGAATGTCGTTCTCAAGCAGCGCCCACGCGTACAGGGCGCGCATCGCGAGGCGTCGTCCGACGTACAGAGGGTTGGGGGTGGGACGTCCGTCGAGGAGTTTCGGAGCGCGCTGCAGGAGTAATTGCCTCAGCACATGCCCCGTCTCGGTGAGCGCGTAGGTCTCGGCCAGTAAACCAAGATGCTTGGCGTGCTCCAGAAACACCTCCGAGCGATCCGGTGCCAGGGGGCCCAGGTGCGAAGGCATGCACCGCTGCAGGATCCACAGGTGGCTGCGGTATCGAAATCGACCCCGCGGCTGCTCGCGCCTCAAAATTGCGGCGGGGTTCACCTTCGCTTTGCTGCCGCCCCGATCGCGCAGACGTTGTCGGTCCTGCTTTTCGAGCGCCAGCCGACCTTCTTCGTCGATCTCGGCTAAGAACTCGGCCGCCTGCGCCGTGCCGTCGTAAACCCTCGCGAACACGAAATCGTCGAAACGCCGGCGAAGCGCGGTGCGGGTATCGAGATGTCGCCCGGCCGCCAGTACCACGCAGTTGACGTAACCGAGCCTGACCTGTCTCTCGTCGAGCTCGGCAAGTAGGCGCATCCTCAGTCGACCTCGCCGCCGTGCACGGTCACGCGCGGCCGCACGTTTACGACGACGAGACGGCTGGGTATCGGGTTGCCGCCGCCGTTCGTCATCGTCGAGCTGGTGACGATGGCCTGTCCGACCTCCAGGCTGCGGACGAGATCCGGGTACTGCAGGGATCTGTCTCCCGCGCGCACCTCGCGCGGATAGGCGGACAGAAGATTCTTGTAGGTGTTGTCGATGTCGTCTTGCGTCAGAAGGCGGTGCACGAAGCAGGTGTCGACCTGACTTCGAACCTTGGGACTGATCGCCCCCGTCGTCGGCCGCTGGGTCGCCAGAATGAGCGACAAGCCGTAATTGCGGCCGAGAAGACAGAAGTCCTCGAGCGCCTGCCGGGCTTCGCCGCCCTCGTCGCCCAAGAGCTCCTGCGCCTCGTCGATCGCCAGCACCGTCTTTGGAATACGGTGCTGCAAGGCGTCCTGCAGCCGCTTGCGCTCGGCGGCGTTTGCACGCTCGACGTCAAGGCGCTGCCGGATCTGGGAAGCGAGTTCCCTCTCGCGCAGTATCCGGCGAATGAGTACCCGCGTCAGCACGCGACGGAGATCGTGGCCGACGCGCAGCGGCAACATCAGAACCGCCACGCGCCCCTCGACCAAGAGGTCCTTCAGCGGCGTGCCCGGGCCGGAAAAAAGCGGCATGCGCGCAAACCCTTCGAGCGTGCGCTGCAATGCCCGCAACGTCTGCGGCGCGTGGTCGCTCGCGGGGTCTTCGCGCATCTGCGCCACGCAATCGACCATCTGCCGCACTCCATAGTCGGGCGTCGGCGCGTGGAATTTCTTTTTCCTGTCGGTCCACCCGATCTCGGTGACCCGCTCGTACACCTCGCCGAGGGCGATCCCCTGCGGGTCGCGGACCAGATTGGTCCGCAGTAGGTCCGCCCAATCCTGTGCGTCCAGGTCGCTCACCTGCAACGTGAAGCGGCGGATCCCTTCCGCGTCGGTCTCCTGCTCAAAGCCCGCCGGAAGCCAGATGTCCGCCGCGATCGGGACCGCCTCGCACCCAAACTCCCGAAGCGCCTCCCACTGGCGCCGCACCTTCGGAGGCCCCTCGGCGGACACCGGGATCGCGGTGGGCCAGAAGTTACCCATCGGATCGATCAGCAAAATCGCGCGGCGCGTGTCGAGCGAGGAAATGTCGGTCCGCGCCGAAACGGTCGCCAGCGATTCCATCAGGGCGCCGAGCGTGTGGCTCTTGCCGCTGCCACGCTTGCCGATCACGAGCGACACGAATTCCTTGGAGGCGTTGAACCACACCTTCGCCGCGCCCGGCTCGGCCGCCGTGCCGATCAGAAGGCGCGTCCCGGCTCCGTCGGTCCCAACCAAGAGATCGCCCGATTCGAGTTTGGGGTCGACGCGAAATTGTCTCGGCATGACTCGCGCTCCTTCAGGCCGTAATGCCCTGCGTCTTGAGGAACGTCTCGTCGATCAACCGCTTGCCTGCTGAATACGCTTCGTAGGTCACGCGGTTCAGCGTCTCGATGATTTCGCTCGGCTTGGCCGTCTTGTGGTCCAGTTCGTCCGAACAGAATCGGCACAGCGTTTCCCATGCGCGTTTCGTCAAAGGATAGGTTTCCTGCGCGTAGTCCGACACGGAACCCGCCCAGCCTTCCTTCGCCGCCAGCGCGTCGCGCTTCGGGCCGTCGATCCAGACCTGCAACAGGTCCTGCAGAAAGTCGGCGGTCTGATCGCGCTTGAACGCCCCGATCTCGAGGTAGTTGTTGATCGTGAAGCGCCTCACGATTTCCGGCGCGACCATGATCGAGGGCAGTTCGTCGAAGCGGTTTTCGGCGCCGATCGCCATGACTATACCGACGTTGCGCACGTCGAGAACCGCGCGCAACGTCTCGACCCAACGACCCTCGACGCTGCGTTGGCGAATCTTGGAGAGGGCCTCGACCTGGTCGATCAGGTACACCAGCTGCGCGCCGGTTTCTGCGGCGACGACCGCCCCGAGAACGCGAAGCGCGCCGGCGTACTCGACGGAACTGTCCATGCACTCGCGCGAAACGCCCGCAAGACTGCACTCTTTCGAATCCAGCTCCCCGCCGGTCAGAAACTTCCAGGCCGCCATCTGCATGTTCTCGTCGCTGCGGCCGGGGCCGGCGCTCACCGCGAAGCGCTTCATCGCGCCGACGATGTCGGGCGAGGCGGTGAGCTGCTCCAAGGCGACGACTCCGGCGACGCCTTCCTCGAGCTTTCGGAAGTACTTCGCGACCAGGGGTTGCATCCGCTCGCGCCCGAGGTTGTTCACCAGGTCGTAATGTAGGCGGTCGAACGTCGACTTCTCGTCGATGTCGCGGCAGACGACGTGCACCGGGTACAGTCGGAGCTGCCGCTCGCGCATCCAGTATTCCATGTACTTGAGTCTGTGGGTCTTGCCGATGCCGTATTGACCCCACCAGACGAGACGCACGGGCTCTTTCAGCGCCAGCGAGCGGCGAAGCCGCGAGTCGATATCGTCCTTCCATTCTGCCTTGCCGAAGAGGAACTGATGATCCCGATCCGGATCGACGTGGAAATTCTCGCGGTCCGAGTTCAGACAGAACCATTCCGGATAGCCGATCGTGGCTGGCGCCGATACCTTGGACGTCTTCATGGAAGTTCCTCAAACAAGTACGTGGCTCTCGAACTGCAACAGTCGTGCCAACCGACAAGCGCGGATTTTCATCGCACGCTCGGCCGATTCGGAGGCGAGCGGCAGGCGTCGACACCCGCCGCCACGGGTCTGCGCTCCGGCCGCGACGGGATGTCGTCGGAGCGCGCGGGGTCCCCGGCCGTACTGCGGGCGGCGCGACGCGCAAAGCCCTCGGCGACGTCGCACAGCCGCAGAACGAGCTCGCGATGTTGGGGCGAAGCCGCGGGGTCGACGAGTAGCCCGAGCTCTTCGCTCGTGCGCAGTGCGGCGCCGGTCAAGTTCTGCGATCCGATCAGCGCCACCGCCGAGTCGTTGCGGCGCGCGACAAGCACCTTCGCGTGGAGGCGGCGGTTGATCAAGACCCGAGGCGTCTGGGCGCCCGCCGGCACCGATCGCAAAACGGCATCAGCCGAGCGCCTGGTGCGTACGACTATCGTCGTTTGCGCCGTCGTCAGCAGGCGTCGCCAGGCGCCTTGGACGGCGGCGTCGGCGAAGACAGCGTCGTCGACGTACGGCGACAAGACGTTGAAACGCGTCGCCTCAAGGCGCACGGCGCGGTCGAGAAACGCCGCCAGGAGTTCGGACCCGCCGACGCGGACCGGCGTATGCCGCCGGATGGCCTCTTGAGGACCCCTCATGCCGAGCGCACCCTCTCGCCCCAGACGCTGATTTGCTTCGCGGCCTTGTCTCCGTCGCCGAACAAAACGGCGAGCGCGCGGCGGTCGAGCGCGAGCTCATCTTTCAACTCGTAAAGACTCGTTTGCGCGGCGCGCTCCAACTCGCGCGAGAAATTGCCGACGGACGCGGAGAGGCGCCGCCGCCGTTCGAGCGCGTCCGACAGCATGGCGCGCACGACCGCCTTGACGGTCGACCCGCCGGACAAGCCCTCGAGATCGTCCTGCGGATATTCCTTTTGAATGTCCCGCAGCGGCAGCCGTCCTTCCTCGTACACCCAGCGCCATAGCAGCCGCTCAAGTTCGCGAACGTTGCCGGGCCACGGTTGGCGCCGCGCCCATTCGAGGTCGGCGGGTTTGAGTCTCAGCCCGCCCGACGCCACCCCCGCTTCGCGGAGGATCGAGGAGACGATGGATTGCGCGAGCACGGGGATTCGGTCCGTCTGTTCGCGAAGCGGCGGGATCCGAATCACGAGGTGCTGAATCCGCCAATAGAGGTCGGCGCGAAACGACCCCGCTCGAACCGCGGCGGCGAGGTCGCGGTTGGTGGCGAGAAAGATTCGCGCTTCCGTTCCGTGCGTTTCGCCCGGACGCGCGCCGAGCCGCTTGAAGGTGCCCGCATTCAGCACCTGAAGAAGCTTCGCTTGCAGCGTCGCGGGCGCCTCGCCGATCTCGTCCAGCAACAAGTCTTCGATGTGGTCCGCGCCGAAGTACCCTTCTTTGTCCGCGACGGCGCCCGTAAACGCGCCCTTCACGTGGCCGAACAACTCGCTCTCGATGAGTTCGGTCGGCAGATTGGGAAGCGCGACCTCCGCGAACCGCTCGGCGGTGACCTCCAGGAGCGAGCGCGGTTTGATCGCCGACGCGGGCGGCTGCCATAGGCCCGGGTCGCGCAGCCAGTACAAATGACCGGCGACGACGCGAGCGACGTGATTCTTGCCGACGCCGGTCTCGCCGAGCAGCAGCACCGACCGCCCCATACGAGGCGGGTTCCTGTACCTTCGGTTTATCCGGGAGACGGTCGAGCGCAGGCGCCGAACGGCGGCCGTGTCGCCCGGCAGAAAATGCTCGAGAAAAGGGTCGTGATCGATCGCCTCATCCATTGGATCGCCTCGTTGCACGGGTCGTGCCAGTCGGCTAACCCGCGGAATTCGAAGCCTTTCTATCACGGTCTGGGCAGTGGTGCCAACGGTTATCCCGTGGACACGGGATTTACATCCCGTGTATGAGGGATAGCGGTGGTCGACACCTTCGATCGGGCGACACGGCTGCGCATCATGAAGGCGGTGCGGACGGCGAGAACCGACCCGGAGGAGCGGTTGGCTGTCGCGCTGCGCCGGCTCCGGTTGAAATTCCATCGGAACGACCGACGCGTCCTCGGCCGGCCGGACTTCACCTTTCGGAGCGCGCGACTCGCCGTGTTTGTCGACGGCGACTTCTGGCACGGCCGCGCCTGGTTCACGACCGGAACCGCCCCGGCGACGAATGCACCCTTCTGGATTTCGAAATTCGTGCGTAACGGCGAGCGCGACCGCGCCGTAAACGCGCGTTTGCGCGCGCGCGGCTGGTCGGTGTTACGGGTGTGGGGTTCCGAGATTCGAAAAGCGCCGCACGCCGCCGCCCAACGCGTGCGTTCGAGGCTTCGCCGGTTGGCGCGCGCCGGACGGCCCTTCCCCTCGCTCGCGCCGTCCGCGAAACGCGGGCGCTAGGACACCAGCGACCTTGATCTCAGTCGCCTGAACACGGCCTTGCCGACGACCTTCGCGAAGCGACGCGGAAGAGCGTTGCCGATCTGGTGAGCAACGCTTTCCAACCCCGAGCCCTTGAACTTGTACGATCGCGGAAAGGTCTGCAGTAGCGCCGCCTCCGTCGCGGTGATCGGACGCGGAGCGCGGGGATGCCCAAAGCGCCCCTTGGAGGCGTTCGTGCATCCGCCGGTGATGGTGGGCGAAGGGGCGTCCCACCCCATGGCGCCGTAGACGTCGAAGTAGCCGTCCGGCCGACGCTCGTGGCACGCTAGGCGAAGCGACGCCGGAAGCGCGGCGCGCCCGCGCCCCGTCTTGATCGCGTGTTCGAGCCGGCGCTTAACGATCGGTTCGACGTCGCGTGCGTAGTGCCATCGGTATCGCAGCTTTGCCCTTCGCGACTGCAACTTCGAGCGCAGCGGCGGGGTCGGCATCGTTGCGATTGCGTTGCGCACGGTCTTCCAGGGGCGTCGACTCGGCTTGTGCCGGACGTTCGGATTGCCGTGCGTGGGGGACGGAATGGGGATAGACCCCGATCGGGCGCCGAACAGCACCAATCGTTTACGAAACTGGGGCACGCCGTAGTCCGCAAGTTCCACCACCCGGTAGGTGGTGCGGTATCCGGCCGCCTCAAGACCCTCCCTCAGCTCGGCGAAGTAACGCTTCCCCCGCGTCAGCAATCCGGGCACGTTTTCCAACATGCACGCCCGCGGTTTGAGCTCGACCACCAAACGCAGAAACTCTCGCACGAGTCGATTGCGTGGGTCGCGGTGACCGTCGCTTTCCGTCAGGCGCGTAAAGCCCTGACACGGGGGACAGCCGGCGATCAGATCGAGCCGCCGCCGCCTGCGCAATTTCAAGGCCCGTCGCAGTTTTGCCGCTGAAACGTCGCGGATGTCCTCCCGATACAAACGTACCTCGGGGTGATTGGCGGTGTAGGTCGCGGCCGCGTCGGGATCTTTTTCGACGGCCGCGATAACGCGAAACCCCGCCGCGGAAAGTCCGCTTGTCAGCCCCCCGCAGCCGGAGAAGAGATCGACCGCGGCCGGGGGACGCCGGACCTTCTTCCCCTTCGGGGCCGGCGCGCGCGATCGTCTGCGCGGACGAGCCCTCAAGAGTGGGCGTCCAACTCGGGGATACGTTCGCCCAGCCTCGCTGCCTTCATGAGCTCGATCAGCTTTCCGCGTGCGAGCGGCGACGGCGATACCCGGCCGTTTTCCCAGCGACTGACCGTCGACCAGCTCACGCCGAGCTTGTGGGCGAGCTGCTCCTGTGAGAGCTCCCCGAGTCGGTTGCGCAACTCCCGGAGCAGTTTCGATCGTGACCTTGGGTCGGGCATTCTGGCCGGTCGGGTCCGCCTACGCTAGGGCACATGCTAAGGCGAATGCCATAGCGTCGGCAACGGCGAGCCGTACAATATCGCGCGGTGGGCGAGGACTGAGCCCGGTGAGGACCCCACCGGCGAGGCGTTCGTGCCGTGGGCGCGCTCCGGACGCGCTGGCACGCCGCATGCAACGCCTTCCCGGGAAGACGTCTCGCGAACGCGAGATCCCCGGAACATTTAAGGAGTCGGTTTGTGTCAACCAACACAGTCGAAGCGGCGCGGAAGTTGCTGATCTCGGCGGACACCCGCGTCACATGCCCGAACTGCGATTCGCAGTTCGGCCTCGAAGAGGGTTTTGCCAGGGCGGCGCTGGAGCGGCTTGAGGAGTCGACTTCCGGGGCGCTCCAGGTCGTACGCGAGGCCGAGCGCGCCGCGGTCGCCAAACGGATCGAGCAGGATGCGGTTCGTCGGGACCAGAGGCTGCGCGAGGAAAACGGTCGGTTGCACCAGCTGCTCAAGACCCAGGCCGTCGATCATGCCAAGGCGCTGTCCGAAGTACGGGGCCTGGCGGAAGGAGCTTGGGCGCCGCAATTCGCGGCGTTGCGCGAGCAACTCGGCGAGAGTCAATCGAAAATCCGGGCGCTGACCGAGCGCGACGCGGAGGTTTGCGCAAAAGAGCGGACGCTCGACGCGCGAATCGAAGAAGGGAGCCGGGCCCGCGCCCGGGAGCTTGTCTCGGCCGATCGCCGGGCCATGGAGCAGGAGTTGGCGAACAAGACGCGCCAGGTGGAGGAGCTGCGCTCCGTCGAACTCGCGCTTCGCAGGGAGAAATCCGCCCTGGAGGATCGCGCGGCGGGTCTGGACGTCGAGGTTGCGCGCAAGATCGACGCCGGTCGCGCGGAATTCGAGACGAGAATTCGCGGTCAGGAGCGCGAGCGGGCAGAACTGGAAAAGGCCGAGTTGCAGAAACGCCTCGCGGACGTGAACGGGCAGCTGCTCGAGGCGCAGCGCAAGAGTCAACAGGGTTCGCAACAGCTGCAAGGCGAGGTTCTGGAACTGAGTTTAGAGGACGGCCTCGCGCGGGATTTCCCTCTCGATACCGTCCAGGAGGTGAAAAAGGGCGCGCGCGGGGGCGACGTGATCCAGCACGTCGCCACGCGCGGCGGGCAAGTCGCCGGAATTCTCCTGTGGGAGGCCAAGCGCGCCAAGGACTGGAGCCCGCAGTGGGTCGTAAAACTCAAGGACGACATGCGTGTGTGCAACGCCGACGTCGGGATACTCGTCATCGCTGGCACGGCGCTGCCCAAAGAGTGGGAACCCGGACAGCTTTTTGGGTTGCACGAAGACGTCTGGGTGACCAACTGGACGACGGCGCTTCAACTTGCGGTCGCGCTTAGAAGCGGACTCCTCCAGCTGCATAAGCAGCGGATCGCCTCTTCGGGCAAGGGCGAAAAGATGGAGGCCGTCTACGATTACCTGACCTCGTCCCAGTTTGCGCAGAAGCTCAAAGCCGTGTACGGCACATTTCACCGGATGCGACAGGAGCTCGAGGCCGAAAAGAGTTCAACCCAGCAGCGCTGGGCGCGGCGCGAAAAGCAGTTGCAGACCGGTGTGGGGGAGCTCGTCGGCGTCGCCGGAGACATCCAAGGTCTTGCCCAACAGGAGCTCCCCTTATTGGAAATGGACGACGCGGCCCCGCCGGATTTCCCGCCGCCGCCGGACCCCGCTCCGCCGCAGCTCGGATTCGGGATGGACGTGCCCACGCGGGCGCCGTAGTAAGCTTCGTAACGAACGGGTCGGCCCTCCCCCGGCGGCCTCAACGTTCGGAGAGCGGGGAGGGCGCGCGCGGGGGCGACGCCGCCGGTGGCACGGGGGTGGACGATGAGGCGTGACGAGAGACCTAGCGCGAGCCAATCGATCGCGGGGACGCTAAAAATCGGAAGGGTCTACCGCTACGCACGGCCGTACGGACCTGACCCGAAAGAGATCGACGGCCTTCCGAATTTCTTCGCGCAGGTGGGCACGCCCGGCATGACGCTCCCCACGCTCGAGCGCGGGATCAACGCCATGCGGGCGGTCGCCACCGGCGAGGGTCCGCGGCGACCCGCCATCCTGATCTCCAGCAGTCCGCATAAGGTCGGATCGGACTTTACTCCGTGGCAAGATACGTTTGAGCCCGATCTGGGATTCGTCAGGTACTACGGTGATAACAAGTCTGCCGAATCCGACCCGCAGCGGGCGCCTGGAAACGAAGTGCTGCTTCAGGAATTCCAGCTGCACTCCTCTCCGAGAGTCGAACAAAGGCGGCGCGCGACGCCCCTCGTGCTATTCCAGCGCGTGGAGGTTGAGGGTCGCCAAAAGGGCAACGTGAAGTTTGCAGGCCTCGCGGTTATCGAGCGTGCGGAACGCGTGACGCAGTTCAACCCGGCCACCCAGGAATACTTCACCAACTACGTCTTCGAGTTCGCCGTGCTCAGCCTCACGAATGAGAACGAGTCGCTCGACTGGAACTGGGTGGCCGCCCGCCGCGATCCGACCACGACGCTTGAGGCGATTGTTCGCAAGGCTCCCTCGGCCTGGCAAGACTGGGTGCGTTTTGGCAACGATGCGCTGCCTCGTCTTCGACGGCATGTGTCCAGGGTGTCCGTCGTGCCCACGGGAGACCAGCGGCCGGACGAGGGGTCCCGTGAGGACGGCGTACTCAGGCAGATCTACGGACATTACGCTGGGCGCAAGCACCGGTTCGAGGCGCTGGCGAGCTCGGTGGCCGCCCAAGTGCTGTCCAGCTCCGGCACTGTCTATCGGGAAGGGTGGATTACGCCCGGCAGCGGAGATCACGGTACCGATTTCGTGGGCCGCCTAACCATCGGCAGCGGATTTGCCAGTGTGAAGCTAGTGGTACTTGGTCAGGCCAAGTGCGAGGCCCTGACCTCACCGACGGGCGGGGTGCACATCGCTAGAACCGTAGCGCGGCTGAGACGCGGGTGGATCGGCGCCTACGTGACCACCAGCTATTTCTCGGAGCCTGTCCAACGGGAAGTGTTCGAGGACCAATATCCGCTCGTGCTAGTCCACGGCCGAGACGTCGCGCAGACGGCCATGCAGCTCGCGCACGAAAGCGGACACAAGGAGGTGGACGCTTACCTGTCGACCCTGGACGTCCGGTACGAGTCCCTCATCAGCCATCGCAGGCCCGAGGAGATCCTGTTCGACTAAAGGCAGGCGCTGGGCCAGGTCAGTAGGGGTTTATCCGAGCTCACGAGGCTCGTCGAAATCTAGAGCTGTAGCGAATTGCCGCTGCATGGCGGTCGCGGCACCGACGCGGCCGAGTCTCATAATGCCGAGGTTGGATTTCGAGGCACTACCCCAGATTGAACGCTACTAGGACACATCGCGTAGCACGGAAACCGATGGCGCGGGAAATATGCGGTACTAAGTAGATTCGGCCAGACTTGCCTCGAGCGCGGCGTCTGTCTGGAGCGGAACCACGGACTCAGCCGAAAAGACTCCTGTTGCCATGAAACTGCTTGATATCGTCACTTGCGCTCGGCCCGTCTTGTTCGCGAACGACAACCCTGCATTCCCGTATTCGGTCGGTGGGACCGCATTTGTCGTGAAATTCCAAGGGCGTAGTTACGTTGTCACCGCGCGGCACGTGTTGAACCTCAAGAGTTTTGATGCAGGTCAATTCTGTATTCAGTATCGAGCTGATTGCCGAGACTTTCTGCCACTCGGTGCGCTCCATCTCTTGCGCGGTACCGATGACGAGGATACGGACCAATACGACATTGGAGTTCGCGAAGTGGACGATGCCGCCGTACGCGCGGAATTGTACGGACCATACCAGCCGTATTCGCTCCTTCAGATTGACCGACTCACGATCTTCAGCGAGCGTGGGGCATACATTTATCGCGGCTACCCGATCGCCATGCGCGAGGTGGATTTCGAAGGCCAACATATCGAGCAAGGTGCCGTAACCTCAAGAGCCGAATACGTGGGCCACACGCAGTACGCGGGAATTCATGAGCTGCGGCTCCTTGACCTGGGTCCGTTGCCGAGTATTGACGGGCTCAGCGGTTCTCCGGTCTTCCAAGTTCACAACGAAGACAACAGCAAATTCAGTCGTGAGTCGTTCGCGGGTATGCTCATCCGAGGGCCCATCGAATCAGGCAGAGCCTTCCTCCTGGAGCATCGCCGGATCATCGAGGTATTGACGCAGATTTCGTCGCCCACCCCGGGGATAGGGTCAAGTTAGGCAACCCGCCGGTACGGGCATCCGTTATCAAGCCTCGCGCGGTCACGCTGTTCTGGTGGTGTCCTGGGTAACAGCGATTAGAGCAGTGTCTGGGAGTTCGCTATGCAGCTTGTTGCGAATTATGAAGTCAAGACGGAGTGCTCCATCGTCGACGACGACCTCATATTGAGGATCAATCACCCGAAGTGCCTCTACCGCGCGCGCATCAAGAACATTCCTCGAACCGTTTACACGACTCCCTTTCTCCTTTCCCTGCATCTGTATTTCGAGGCCCCAAGCCTGACTGACGCGCGGGAGGTTGCAGACAGCCACCTGGTGGACTGCATGAACATGCTCGCCTTTACCACGGGCTCACGGTTTCAGCGGCACCGCATACGCCAAATCGTCGAGATCAACCCTGGGGCGCCGATGACGAACGTGCTGATGTGGAGCGACGACATCGAATTCGAGGACCCGCAGCCTTTCCTGGACCAGAACATAGCTCGCAGCATCGAACGATTGTCGGAGTTTGACGTCCCGCCCGCGATCCGCCGCGCCATGCGGTGGTATCGATTGGGCGTGAATTCGCGCAATCCGGATGATCAGTTCACCAACTTCTGGTTTGCCCTCGAGATTGTCGCCGAATTCCAGAAGTCCACGGAGAAGGTGCCCGATGCCTGCCCGACATGCCGCTCGCCGCTGTACTGCGAGACGTGCAAGACGCATCCGACCCACAGGCCGTATGCCAAGCAGGCCATCCGTGAGCTCCTGAAGGCGGTGGACAAGGATTGCGACGACGCCACGATCGATCGACTGGACAAGACCCGAAACAGCCTGATGCACGGAGCCACGTTGAAGGAAATCGAGGACAGCCTGCCGGAACCACACGAGGAAATCGTCGACGTATTGGGACGTCTGCTCTGGAGAGCCTTGGTGCACGAGTTCCCGAGAGACATGTTCGACGGAAAATTGGCGATGGGTGCCCCGTCAACCTACGTGCATCGAACCATGCACGCAGTGGCCCACATACAAACGGTGGTATACAGGGATGCTGACGGTGACCTGGACTTGAGCTTTAAGGGAACGACGTCGTCGATTGTGCCGTTTGGCCCGCCGCAGAGCGCGCGGCCTTTCATGATCAGGATGACCGTGGAACAGCACAAGCGACTCGCTAGACTGGGATACGCGAAAGGCGATCAGTCAGAAATGTGCCTCCGCGTCTTCCAGAAGTCACAGGAGCAGGACGGGCAGGTATATGCCCTCGTGCTGGCGACGGATATGGCGTTGATTACTGGAGCTCTGAAACGTAACGAAGCGGGCGGTTGGCAGGACTTGTTTCGCGAGATCATGGCTCAGGCAACCAGCGCCTAATCTTTGGGTTGCATTTCCCAGTTCCAGAAGGTACGCCACAGACCTTCGGCGGCGGTCGATTGGAGGTGCTAAAACAGCATTAGGGACTGCACAGCTGCCGTGCACGCCGGGTAATGCGGATGATGCTGAAGACGCATAACCACTACATACCACGCCTCTATCTGAAGCGGTGGGCCGGGATTGATTCCAAAGTTTGGGTGTATCGCGCACTGGTTTCGCACACGAATGTGCCCCTATGGAAACGACCATCAATCGATGGCATTGGCTATCACCAGAATCTCTACACGCGAGTCTTGGGAGGAGCCGAAACCGACGAATTCGAGGAGTGGCTGGCGCGAGAGATCGAAACCCCGGCTGAGGGCCCGATCGCTAAGGCCACTGCCGATGAGCGGCTGACGGGCGATGACTGGGAATGTCTCATCCGCTTCCTGGCCGCCCAAGACTTTCGAACGCCTGCGCGCATGATGGAATTCCTGGCTCGCCAAGCAAAGGAGCTGCCCGGCGCAATCGAGCAGGTCCTGCAGAACGCGGTAAGCGAGTTCACCGAGGCGAAACGCACGGGCCGGAAGTTGGAACGTCCTTCGAGCGACATCGCCGCCGGCTTTCCATCCCGCGTGACGACAGAGATTGAACCCGCCGCGGAGATGGGGACATTGAGGGTGGAGGCGGTGGTCGGCCGAAGCTTATGGCTCTGGTCGCTCAAGCGTTTGTTGAGCCAAACCTACCAGGTGCTACGGGCCCATAAGTGGACCCTCGTGCAGCCACCTGTTGGCATGAACTGGGTCACGAGCGACAATC